>OMCF01000240.1_pt1 | contig 25368 bp, 21 predicted proteins | sample 1673791 | NCBI WGS metagenome assembly OMCF01 (sample SAMEA103958127, study PRJEB25191) | human gut metagenome | biome: human-associated habitat [ENVO:00009003]; feature: intestine environment [ENVO:2100002]; material: feces | place: Germany | collected 2013/2015
GAGCGCATGACTGTTAATCATGATGTCACTGGTTCGAGCCCAGTTGGGGGAGCCAGCAAGGCTGTAGAATTTGTTTCTACAGCCTTTTTTGTGTGTGAATTTGTAAATTTTTTACAATAAGCCGTGGGTTATTGCAGTACCGGAAACTTCTGTGCAGGGTATTATTGTATTTTCCATAACCATGAAGAAGATATTAGATACACAAAAATGCATTTTGTTGACTTGCAAGAAACACTGTGATATTATACTAACTGGAAAGAATTGTATAATGTTTATACATATAATAAAAATCTGCATGACAGACGCTTTATTATATAAGTAGTTATGCAATATTTGTTGACGGCATACTGTATAATGTGTATGCAGAAAACATTATTATAAAGATATTGAGGATAAAGAAAGAGGGATTTTATGCAATGTACATCTTGCGGCAAACAGTGTGATGAAACAAAGGCTTTTTGTCCGCATTGTGGAGCAGCTGTTCAGTCGGGCTATTCACAGCAACCGACACAGGAGCAGTCAATGTATTCACAGCAGTCAGCTCAAGAGCAGGCGGGAAATTCACAGCAGGCTGCCCAGGAACAACAGTCGAATAGTCAATATAGTCAATCGCAGTACGGACAGAGCACTTCATCATACGGACAGTCGCAGTACGGACAGAGCACTTCACCATACGGACAGTCACAGTACGGACAGCGCACTTCATCATACGGACAGTCGCAGTACGGACAGAACATCTCACCATACGGACAGTCGCAGTATGGGCAGAACACCTCACCATACGGACAGTCGCAGTATGGACAGAATACTTCACCATACGGACAGTCACGGTATGGACAGAATACATCGCCGTATGGACACTCACCGTATCAACAAGGGCGTCCTGCATATATGAATAATAATCCAACTGTAACCTCACAAAGGTCACACAGTAAACCGTGTCCCGGTTATGCCGGTGGCTACCCTATGGCGTGGTTTAAATTTTTAATTTACTTTATGCTGTTTGCAAATGCGGCAATAAACATATTTACAGCTGTTACATATCTAACAGGAAGCGTATATTTAGGTGAGGATATGACTATGAGTGATGTAGAGGCGCTGTATATGTTCTATCCAACTGCAAAAATGATTGATGTTATTTACGGCGTTTTGCTTATAGCACTTGCCGCTTATGCGATATTCACAAGGTTTCAGCTTTCAGGCTTTAAAAGACGAGGCCCGTTTTTGTTTATACTGATGTATGTGCTTAATTTGGTAATAGGTCTTTTATATGGCATATCTATAATGTTTACGTTTGAAACCGGCCTGTTGGGCTTTATTAGCTTTGTCCCGTCAATTATAACAAGCGTAGTTATGATATTTGTAAATGTTGTCTACTTTAGGAAAAGAGAAGAACTGTTTGTTTACTGATTTAATTTAAAAATTTCATACTTACTGCATTTTAGCGGCAGGTCGGTTTGTGCTGACCTGCCGCTTTTTATTGCACCTAATAAAAGGGCTCTATGTCAATAGTTGGGGTAAAACCGTAAAAAGAAAATTGATTTAAACAAGTGGTGATGGACTAGGTTGCCACTTGCTTTTTTTGATTTTATTTTTGTGTTACAAAAAACAGGTTTTTATAATAAATAGAAATTAACAAAAATTAGTTATAATAGTGCAGTATAACTAATTTACCGTCCTAATAACAAGGGCAATATATGCAAATAGTCAAAATAAAAAATTTGGTGTCACACCCACTGTCACATATTGAATTATATAAAATGATTTGCTAAAATTACTTCGTAGGGTGTATTGTTAACATATTTTTTATACTGACATTTGTAATTTGTCTATACAGATGGTTACAATTAATATAAATCAAAAGTTGATAGTTATGTAAATTTTTAAGAAGGTGATGAGTTCAACGAAAAAAGTTTACAAATAACACACCTTATTTGCTGGTATTAACTATATACATTTTGAGGAGGTTTATTGTATGAAACGAATAATTACTGTATTTTTTGTTTGCTTGTTTTCAGTATTGCTAATGGTTGGGGCTACTACAAGTTCTGCGGCTGAAATTTCGTCTTCTAGTGACTATTTTAATTATAAAGCAACATATATAAAAGATTATTGTACATATGATTATTTAGTAAATGAAATGAGACTGCCATATAGGTCGTTTGTAGAAACACTAAATCAAGATGCAGCATTTCAAACCGAGCTTGCCGCTTGGGAATTAGTGAACATTTCGCCGGATTTATTGGTGGCTCAGATTACGGATACTAAGCAGTGTAAATATTATGAAGCGATAATTATGGACTTGCTTGTAAGAGATACTCAAGAAGCTTCTTTTGCTGAGAATATGCAGTCAATGAAAGACTTAATTCATGTTAACGCATGGAAAACATTTATAAATTTTAACAACGAAATCTCAAAGGATACCCCTATTACTTCTGAAAATTCGATGTCCTTACTTAAAGATATGAAAATGGCCGGAATCTTCAGTGATATTTTAGAAGGTGCTGATACAGTTATTGATAGTGCTGTAAATATTAAGGATTTGTTTGACAAGCTTAGTAAGATTGAAACGATAAGACGGATGTCTAAAAGTTACGCTCTAGTGTTAGATCAAATGTCCAACCAGTGTAATGATATTTACCTAACAGCGGCAATTAATAATGTAAAAATGTTTTTTTCTGATAATTTAACTATAGACCAAATTAAAAGTATAGTTGTACTTGAAAGCACGTCTAGCACGGTGTATACAGCATTTATGGAAAATGTCAAGAAAATGGTTGTTAAAAGTATGGGCTTAACAGGAATGTCTGTTAGTTTAGCACAGTCGGCTGGGACAGCTGTTTCAAATACTTTGTTTGGAACAGGGAATATGGTTAGTGATTATTACCAAATGAGTGCTTTATATGAGATTGAGGATTTGCTAAGGTCATCTTTAAAAATTACAAGTGGAGGTACATTCTGTGCAGCATTCAAAATGTATGAAAATATATGCCTTATGGGTTGTGATTATTCTAAAAAATATGTTGAACCATTGCATACATCATTATTTGGAAAATTATTTTCGTGGGCGACAAACCAAAATTACGAAAATTATTCAAAACAGTTAGATGATTTAAAAAGCCAAATTTCATTTATGTTTAACATGATAGATGTAGGTGCTGATTCATGGTATATTATAGATACCGGAAATGCTCAAAATATGAGTGATGTAAATTCTTTTTATAGAACGTCTAATTATGCAAAAAGCGAATATACTGAAAAAAGTGAAAGCATAAGGACAAATGTTTATGGAACTTATGGAAGTAATAATGGAGATGATATAACATTAAATGGTAATTTGGAAATATATAACGATTTTAAAATTACAGGTGGAAAGTTGGATTTAAACGGATACAAACTAACCATAAATGGAAACCTGCTCCAATCAGGGGGGGAGATGTATATAAATGGAGGGACGCTTGAGGTAAGCGGAGACTACAGAATACAGTCTTATACCAAGAACAGCTCTACAGATGAAATGGAATACACCTCTTCAAGCGGATACTTGAACATGACTAAAACAAAAGACCTAGTGAAGGTAAAGTGTAGCTTTTTTACGCAAAGTTCCATGGCTGGTTTTAACACATTGGAAGCCGGAACCATGGAAATAGGAGGAGATTTTAAGCAGATAGGAGATAGTGATGGAAATTTCGCAGCAAGAGGTACACACACAGTTATATTCAACGGTACAAAAACACAGCATATTTCATTTGACAGTACATCGTCACATTTTAATAACTTAAAGCTTATAAAAGATAAGGAGAACGATTATGTTATTAAGCCGGATAACTGCTGGAAAACCCTTTATCTTGATACATGTGTCAATAACGTAGTGATAGTATCTGATGTTACTTCGCTTAAACCAAAAGAATCATACACAATGTATGCAAGGGTGGATGGGATAAATAAGCCGAGCCAAGAGGTCATGTGGACTGTAACAGGTAACACGGATACCCAGACTACTTTTAGCGAGAATGGTGTGCTAACAATTGGTACAAATGAGAAAGCTGATAAAATCACGGTTACAGCAGTTTCAATCGAAGATAGCACAAAATCTGCTTCGATAGATATCCACATCGAGATACCTGTGCCTATAGTAATTGGAGTAAAAATTACACCGACTGTTGTTTCGTTGGCTAACGGTGACACATATAACTTTGTGGCAGATGTGTATGGTTTATATAGCCCGTCGCAGAATGTAGAATGGACAATATCGGGAAATCAAAGTGACAAAACAAAAATTGATGTTAATGGTAACCTTACTGTTGCAAAAGATGAAAGCTCAAATAAAATAGTTGTAATGGCAACCGCTGTGGCGGACAGAACAAAATCGACGGGTGTTGAAGTTAATATTATACAAGTTAAAATTATTCCTACTGTTGTGAATGTTACTGTGACAAATACCACTGCAATAATGGCTGTAGGGGGCAGTCAAACATTAAAAGCAATAGTAACCGGTAGTAATAATCCGAGTCAAGATGTAACATGGAGTGTAAGTGGAAATAACAGTGTGGACACCGTTATTTCAAAAGATGGTATTTTAACCATAGCTAAAAATGAAACAACTTCTGCGTTAGTTGTTTGTGCAACTTCTGTTGCAAATCCTAAGAAATATGGTGAATTTGTGATAGAAATTTCTAATAGTGGGGATCTTAAAGATTTAAGAGGTGATGTAAGTGGTGATGGCAAAGTAAGTATAGTTGATGCAGTAGTGGCTGCCAGATATATTTTAGGCTCTGTAGAACTTGATGAGTCACAAATAGATAGGACAGATATTAATGGGGATGGAAAGATAACACTTGCTGATGTAATTATGATACAAAGAATAATGATGTGAGTTAAAGTTGTATCATAGCAACCGTCAAATTTGTTTGTTTGTGTACTCTCAAAAAAACATTACCGGTTAAAGGTAACTGTCAGATTTGTTACCGTGTTGAAAGCGGAACAACTTTTGTGCGAAAATATGAGTAAAACTAAAGTGTACGATTGAAAACGAATTGTGAAATATTGCTTTCAATCGCACACAATCGCACGGGAGTGGTAATGTGTCAAAAGGATTGAGAGTAATAAAAGCAAACAACAGCCTTGCTGAATGGTCACGCCAAGTTGAGGAGTGCCGAGACAGTTCATTTGGGCGGAGCCGATGCCGAAATACAAGGTAATACCATTACGGTTTCTGCCGTATTTCCAAGGGTATAAACATAGAACAATTAATAATTGCAATTATGACAATTACGAAAGACTTAAAACAGAGGCAGAGTGTATACAGAATATAACAGCGGGCAGGGTTATATCCCATCCGCTGTTTTTTATTGTGTATTCAAGTGATAATAGGGAAGTAATGCTTAAAATTGTTACTGACTTAGCTTATATTGGCTTAAAAAATTGTAGACACATATGCTGTCATATGTTATAATAATTGTGTAAATTATTGCGTTTTAATATATACTTCGCACAAATAAAGTGATTACAATGTTAGAACAGCTATAATAAAATATTTGCTGTTAATTATGGTAAACAAAGCAGGCATTGTAGTATATAATTTAATGGTTTTGCAAAGCACACAGGCTTTCGGCTACGTACCGTTACATACCGAAAAACGGCAAGGGCTGTGGAAAAGTGTAAAATTGTTTTATTAAATATTAATATTATGATTATAATGAAGCATTAACCTGCACCCTTATGTAAAACCGAGGGTGCAAGTAATAGGGAGGCATATTATGAATTTTAAAGAAGTGAAGTGCCGTAATTGCGGTGCTAAAATGAATGTTGCAGAGAATGCTACAAAAATAAAATGTGATTTTTGCGGAATGGAATATATCCTTTCTGATAATAAACCTAGGTACAACCCTGTAAAGCTGATTGATTGGGGCGGCAGAGGCGTTATTTTCAAAGCTTATATACCTAAGAATTGGAATTACAAGGTAACTAATGACGGTTCTGTATCAATTTTAGAGCCGGTTTGTAAGGGCTTACAGCTTGATTCCCCGGCGGATCAACACCTTTCGTTTTTCCCTGAAGCTTATTATAAAAACTATACCCCGGGGCAGAATATGACCGGCCCGGGAACATTTGCCAAGGCAGAGGATTACGCTGTAGACGGTTGGTCGCTGGTTTGCTGGAGGCGCCTTGTAAATCCTCAACAATATGCCGCAGAAAGGTTAATGAAGATATACGGTAATATTTGTAATTTGCAGCTTTCGCCTGAGAATGACGATACACTTAAACAGCAATGCCAAAGCTTTCCAAACGAAGCGGCCCGCAAGCTTGAAAGACCGGTTTCGGCAGGCTTGTATAAATATAATGTTTCATTTTCTGCCTATGGCAGAGCGTATAAAGGGTGTTTTGCAACAGCAATAGCTGTAACCAACGATGCAGGAAACGACCGGCAGGTTAATTCAGGCAACGGATTTTCAAATATGTTTATGGGTGGCTTTGGAATGTTTGGCGGAATGATGGGAGAGGCCAAGGTTAAGTCGGACTGGGGCAGAGCCTTTGACATAGCTATTGCAGTGCCGGCGGGGGACAGCTTTGACTGCAATGCTCTCTTACACAATTTTATAAGAGAGCTTCAATACGGCCCGGTGTATTATGCACTTCAGGACGAGGAATTGCGCAATGCAAATCAGGCAGAAATGTACGGAATGATGACTCGCCAGCAGAACGCAATACGGGCATCTCAACATATTTCACAAACTCTGTCCGAAACCTCCAATATCGTAAATTCTGCCTGCCAGGAGCATAGCCAACAGATGGATAGAATTATTGACCATAGCTCTGACGGAATAAGAGGAGTTAACAGGTTTACAGATTACGGTGGCAACAGCTACCAAGCCGATGTGGCTTATGAGCATATATACCGTAACGGAGATACTTTTGTGGGCTCAAAGGACGGCTCTTTGGAGCTTGGGCCACAGTGGGAGGAGTTAAAAAAGGAATAATCTCTGTTTGAATTTATGGCATCAACAGCAGTATTTGCGGCATTTACAGTTTCAACTTTATACAGGCTTTATATTTTCTGCCGCAAATCTAAAAAGTTTTTCTTAAATAGTACAGACAAAAAATTAATACAGAATATTAAAAACATAACATTGCCCGCAGTTTCCTACTTTTCACAGGAACTGCGGGCAATGATGTTTCTTAAAAAACTTCCTTTCAAGCTTTTTATTTTGGGGCTATTGCTTGAAAGAGAGCGGTTTTATTTATAATTTGTTTTGTAGGGCTTTTCTCTGCTATAGCTTTATTTATAGAGCCGCTAAGGCTTATTTTACTTTACGCCTCTTTCTGACACAGCCTGCGGCAAGGGCAGCGGCTGAGGCTGCAAGCAGTGCGGCAGGAACAACAATGCAGCTATTGCTGCCTGTTTTTGGAGATTTTACTGTATTTGAGGTGCTTTGAGATGCATTGTCATCTGTAAGCTTAGGAATTGTTACGGCTTCTTCCTTTAGTCCGCATACTGTACATTCAAGGTGCTTAACCCCTGTAGATTCATTTGTAGGGCTTCGGTCGGTTTTCCACTCAAGGCTGTGAGTATGCTCTGTAGGTGTTGATGTAGGTGCAGATGTAGGTGCCGGTGTATCATCTACGGTTACTTCAACTACCTCCTGACCTGAGCCGCTTCCCGGTAAGGAGTTAGACGGGTTTTCTGCCTGCATAACCATAATAAAGCTGTCGCAGTATTCCTTAGGAATATAGGTGTAAAAACGGCTGCCGTCTGACATTCTGGCAATAATGCTGTATCTGTTGTTAAGCTGCATTTTTTTATCACCGCCATGGCGCCATTCAACATAGCTGCAGTCCTTTGAATTTAAAAGCACATCTGCTACAGTCCAGTATTCATTTGTAACCTGACCGAAAATAGTTTTGGACTGTGAATATACGGTTTTAATGTCGTTGGTAACGAACATCCAGTCCATAGAGCCTTTACTTTCTTTCGGTTTGATAAAATCTCCGTTTTCTGAGGAGAAGAAAATATCATATAGCGAAACTCTTTCTGTTGAGCCTTTTGGATTATAGTCGTTATAAATATCTTTATAATACTTTTCGGACAATGCTTCGTAGGTGTTTTTGTTCTTATCTGTATACATATAGAACGAATCCCAGTGTTTATTGGTTTTTCTGCCATCGGGACATTTAAAATCGTTTGGGCCTGCGTTAAGGTAAGGCAGGGTTTGCTTTCTTGCCTCTCTGCAAAGGGTTATTTCGTGTCCCGGAACCTGGTAGCGGCGTAAATTATCCGGCAGCCTCGTAACGGCTGTTTGCTCTGCAAGGCTTTTAATTTCCTTATTGGTGTCTAACAAAATTTTAAGCTTTCCACGGAGCAGATTAGCAGAGCCTTTGCCGTATTCATTTTCATATACCTCAATTCTTGCATTTAGTGATGCATACATAATGTTTGCCGATGTCATATAAAGATTAGCAAGTGATGACCAGTATTTTTCACGCATTTCATAGCCCTGGTGTTCCCATTTAAAATGCTGCAGAGAATAGTTGTTCATTAAATCCAGCGGTGAGCAGCTGCCGTCGATTAAGTAAACCGTATCTTGCAGCTTTTCTCCCAAAGAGGATACCTCTTGGTCAAAATACGACTTTTCGGCAAAGTTAAGCTCTTTAATATTTGTTGTGTCACCAATAGACCACACCAGGGTGTTCCTACGGTTTTCTTCTATTTGCTTGTCAGTAAGGCCTTCGGTGTTTTGTAAATCGGCAATATATAACTTTGTTTTTGAAAACAGAACATTGTTGCCGTTGTAATAATGGTTAATAGCATTAAGCTTTGCCTGGTCCTTTACAAGCGTACTTAGTTGGTCGAGCTTAAGCAGTGCGGTTTGATTTTGTTGATTTAATGTGTTTATAGCCGATAAAATCTGTTCTGTGTCGTCAGGCTTTGATGAATTAACCAGATTATCCAAAAACTTTTGACCAACCCAAATTCCTATTTTGGCGGGTGTGCCTTCAACCGGTATTTTAGACATAGCACCGTTTATGATATTGGCGGTGGTTGATTTCCAGTCCGCATTTTCTGCTGCCGATGTTTCATAAAAGCTTTCAGCGGAATTTTTAATTCTGTCGTTTATGGCTTCCAGGCTTTCTGCAGGCTCCTCGTCATAAGCGGCCCCTGTAAGTATTCCTGTAGGCAGCATACAAGTACTCATTATAAGTGCCATTGCTGCGGAAATTACTCTTTTTTTCATATTACCTCATCTCCTTGTGCAGTGTTTTAATAAAGCTCTTGAGCGTTATTTCTTTATAGCATTGTTTTTTAGGTCATAGGCAGTTATGGTGTTCCAGTCTCTGCGAATAACAACCTGTGCGGTTAAATCGGTATCATTGTAAACGATAGACCATTGTGTATTACTTGTAACATCTCCTTCCGTTGGCAGCTGAGAAGCCGACTTTAAGGCCTCCCATGCAATGTCGGTTGTGTATGTGCCGTTGTTTTTATTGAAAATTGTTTCAATTTTTTCGTAGCGTTCCTTGCCGTGACCGTAATTACCGTTTTTTTGGTTAGGCAAAACCTTATCGTTGTAGATTTCAAAGAAATTTGTAACTGTTCGCACAGGCGTTGCAACAAGCTCTCTTGCCTTGCTGTCGCAATCGTACTCTACAACTCTGCCGTCGCCGGAGGCATCGGTAATGTAAAAGTGATAATCCCTGCCGGCACTTGCAAACATATCATATTGCTTTAGCAGTTCAATGGCCTTTTCGGTGGTGTCTGCCTTATCAAGCACAAGGCGGATAGCCAAAGAGGTGGCAATGACGGGCTTGCCTGTTTTTTGGTGGGTAGGCTCACTGTCAAGAGTAAGAACCGCTATGGATACGCCCTTTTCGTTCATACCGTCAAGGCATACAAAGGGTGCCGTAAGGCATGCAAGCTTGCTTTTAATGCTGCTGTCGGCGGCGTTTGCTGATATATTGTCCAGTGCAGCAAATGCTACCGACTTGTAGCCGTCCTTTGGGGTACAGTAAAGCAGCATAGACGATGAATCGTTTTTAAAGTCATAGTTTCTGCCCATAAGTACATTGCTGTCGGTATCTTTAATAGAAAATGCACTGCATCCGAAGTCCGGTACATCCATATGTATAGGCAGCAGCGGCAGTGATTCTTTAACTATAGCGTCCACAAGGGACTGTGTGTCGTCAATACCGTAATTAATAACATTGTCAAGGCTGTAATCATACTTAATATCCATACGGTACAGGTTATACTCATTGTAGTTTGTTATTTTCTCAATAGTTGATATGGTTTGGAGTCTTGTAAAATATATGCATACAAATGTGATTATTGCAGCAATAAGCAGTGCCAATATAGATACAAGAGTCCATTTAATTGCCTTTTTCATATTATATTCTCCGTTCCGTTTTTACCTTGTAAGTGAAAAGTCAAATTTCATTGCCAGTGATTTAAACAAATACTGCATAACCATATTTGCAGTATTTTTTATATCTATATTCATTATATAGCTAAGTGCCGCCTGCCGTTCCTTGTTAGGAATTGAATATGCACTCATACTCATTGTTAAAAAACGCTCAAGCTTTTTTTCAAGTGTAAAATATATGTCGCAGGGCCTTGCCATATATCCCCTCATAATTCCTGCCGAGCCTATTTCCAGCTCGTAAAAGTCACTTTCGCTGTAGTTAGGGAGGTAGGAGCCGAAAATTTCGTACAGCTTTTTTGATGTTTGTCGGTGTATATATTCGGCTGTTTCCTTGTAAGTATATGCTTCAATATAAATTTCACGCAAATTTTCGTTTAGCTCTGCAATGGTTAGCTGAATAGCTGTTTCTGTTGCATAAAGCATAACGGCACTTGCGGCAGCACCTGTTTTGTCTATAATTTTATTGGCAAAGTCAAACTGATTTTCAAACATAAACTGAACAAGCTCCATTAATACGCCGTCCTTTGTGCGAAAAATGTTTTGAAATGTGCCGGCTGACACATCTGCAAGGGACAAAATGTCCGACATAGTGGTTTGACTGTAGCCCTGCTCTATAAATAGCTTCACGCAGGCTGAAAGTATTCTTCTCTTTGCGTTTTCACTGTCGTATCTTCTTGCCAATAGGCATTCTCCTTTCTAATTTATAATTGGATTACAAACCAATTATAACAAACTAATAGTTAATTTTCAAGCGTTTAATAAAATTTGTTTAAATTTATCTATAAAATTTAAAATTTAGGCGTAATATGTAAGGCGGTGTCTGCTCTTGAAAAATGGCGGTTTGTTGTGGTATAATGTAAGAAATACAGCATTGAAAGGATTGTTTGGCAATGACATATAAAGAAAGCTTTATTAAGTTTATGGTTGACAGCGGCGTGCTTACCTTTGGAGAATTTACTCTGAAAAGCGGAAGAAAGGCACCGTATTTTATTAATGCGGGCAACTACAAAACAGGCGCACAGCTTGCAAAGCTCGGCGAATATTATGCAGAGTGTATAAAGGACAACAACATTGCTGTTGAAACCCTGTTTGGTCCGGCATACAAGGGCATACCTCTTGCAGTAAGTGCTACGGTTGCGTTGTTTAATAAGTTCGGCACAAGTGTAAATTATTGCTTTGACAGAAAAGAAGCTAAAGACCACGGCGAGGGCGGCACATTTGTAGGCAGAGCCTTAGCAGACGGCGAAAAGGTAGTTGTGATAGACGATGTTATGACCTCCGGCAAGGCCTTAAGAGAGGTGCTGCCAAAGCTGAAATCAGCTGCCGATGTTAATGTAACAGGTATGGTTATTACTGTTGACCGTATGGAAAAAGCCCTTGACAGCGACAAAAGTGCAGTGCAGTCAGCCTATGACGAGTTTGGCGTGAGGGTTTACTCTATTGTTACTATTAAAGACATTATCGGTGCTATTGAAAGCGGCGTTATTGAGGGTAAGGAGTACTTAGACTCTATGAAAAGTTATCTGGAGCAGTATGGTGCACAGTATTGATATAAATAATCAGCTGCTTTTTACTTGAAATATTATAGCTGTTACAATGAGGCTGTTGCAGAATTTCACATTCTGCGACAGCCTCATTTCAGCTTGTACGGCTGACTATACCCGAAAATAATTGCGGCAAAATGATAATGCGGCACCTCACCGTTGAGCATAAATTCGGCTTAGCCGCAAGTGCGGCTTTTCCAAAATAAAAAAGCGGCTACCGTTTCCGAAAGCCGCCGTGTGAGTTAAACCGTTTTGTTAATTGTTGTGTCTTTTCTTTTTGGTGACAACTGTTGTGTTTATAACAGTGCCGCCGCTGATGAACAGCAATGCAATCCACAGTATGAGGCTGTTGTTATCTCCGATAAAGTACAGGCAGGCGGAGGCGCCGCCGTAAAGCTCGATGGCAGGGCCGTCCTTTTTTTATATTGCATTACCTTCGTTCAAGTATTGTGAGCGGTATTTATCTGCAAACAGGGCGACGCCCTGCTTTAAGACCTCCATCTGGGATTGCAGGTAATATTCGTCCTCAAACATAGCGTAGTGTACACAGGCTCGGACGAATATAAAAATCAGCGGTGTGATTGTCGTATAGGGGATTCCTATCTTTGGCTCAAGCAGCTTTGCATACTCGGTATAACGCTTGTTGACGCCCTCAAAAAATTTTTTGCCGTGTTCAATATATTTCGGATGTGTGTATATTTGATACATCAGCCTATATTTTTTGCCGTGCTTTCGTGCAGTCCAATAAGGAACCTCTTTCACAAATCGCACAACATCCTTTGGGTCGGTTGGGGCTTTTTTCATAAAATCGTCCTCAACCTGCTCCATACAGTATGCCGTTGATTCGATAATAAGCTCATCTACACTGCTGAAGTAAGAATACAGGTTTCCCGTTGTGCAGCCACACGCCGCTGCCAAAGCCTTAATGCCCGTACCTGTTAAACCGTTTTCAGCATAGCATTCAAAGCATTTTTCCATTATTTCGCATTTGCGTGCGTTGTGTTGCTCTGTTGTTCTCATATATGCCGACTCCTTTAATAACTAATTGATTAATTAACTAAATTATAGCATAGAATTATGAGTTTTTCAATAACAGTCTGCAAAAAGGCGTGCTAAAATTTGTATCAGTAAGTTTTTAATGCTTGCGATTTCGCTGTTTTTCAACACAGCACAGGAGTATATATGCTTGCATTTGATGACATTTTTTAAGCCGGAGGTGAATGCAGGCACAAAAATAAATTAAAGCAACAGAAACATAAGAATATATTTTGTGCTGTAGTTTAATTTATTTAAGCTGCGAAACAAAGCTATGAACTGCTGATTTGTAAAATTTAATATAAATAACAGAGGCTGGTAAATTCTGTTGGTAATCAATTTACAAACTTTAGCATAAATTACATAATGCACTTGCAAAATTCGACAGCAAGTGCTATAGTATACCCATACCAAACAGAAAATACATCTTGGCTATGCAAGTTAATTAGACAAAGGCGTCACTTTTGAGAGAATCGCAGCTATTATGTGCGATATACTTTAAAGTGACTTTTTTGTTTACAGAAAAGCCTTTTCCTGTAGATATGTCTAATTAGTTTGTGCTATAGCCCTAAAGACTTATTTTTTTATGGTATAGAAAGCATGGGCTTAAGCCCCAAAAACAGCGACAAGGGCGTCACTTAGAAATGTTGGCAGACAGCATTTTGAAAGTGACGCCTTTATCATTATTATTAATTAATAAGGAGAGGACAGAAATGAAAAGAACAATCAAAAAAGTAATGGCAATGGCAATGGTAAGTTGTTTAAGCATAACAATGCTTGCAGGCTGCGGAGGCTCAGATACTTCGGCCTCATCTAATGAAAGCAGCTCAGCCGCAACTACAGACACAGCAAGCAAAAAGGTGCTGAGGGTAGGTATGGAATGTGCCTATGCACCGTTTAACTGGACACAGTCAACTGAAACCGTTCCAAATGGCGACAAGGCTGTAAAGATATATGGCCAGAACACATATGCCTATGGATATGATGTTATGGTAGCTAAAAAGATAGCAGACCAGCTTGGTATGGAGCTGGAGGTACATAAGGTTGAATGGGATTCAATCGGACTTGGAATGGATTCCGGAGAATATGACTGTATTATAGCCGGTATGGGAAAAACAGCTAAAAGAGAAAAATCCTACTCGTTTACAGAGCCTTATTACTACAGAGATAACTGTATAGTTGTAAAGGCAGATTCAGACCTTGCCTCCGTTACAGGCCTGTCACAGCTAAAGGGCAAGAATGTAAAGGTAACTACACAGCTTGGTACAGGCTGGGTTGATTTGCTGGATCAAATTCCGGACGGCGTGCTTGGTTCAAACTATGAAACAACCGGTGAGGTATTTATGGCGGTTTCAAACGGCGTTGCAGATGTAGCGGTTATTGATGTACCTACAGCAGAGTCGGCTTTGCTTACAAATAAGGATTTAAAGATGATTAAGCCGGACAAGGACGATGCCTTTAAGAACGACCAGGAAATGACAAATGTTTGTATAGCTACAAGAAAGGACGATACAGAGTTTAGAGATAAAATTCAGAAGGCAATGGATGACATTGGCTGGAACAATAAGGACGATATGGACAAGCTTATGGAGGAGGCTATAGCAGCTCAGCCGGCAGCTTAACCAACATAAAAATATGACAACTGGTTCTGTGGTTGCCTTTACGGCAGCCACAGGTGTTCAAAAAAGCTTTTAGTAAAGGGGAGAATGAAGTATGAATTTTACTGATCCTAGTAACATTTTAGAATGGATTGTATATCTTGCCAACGAATACAAGCTTATGTTCCTTGAGGGACTATGGACTACATTATATATTGCCGTAATCGGTACTTTTTTTGGCTTTATACTGGGCTACCTGGTAGGTATGGTTCAGGATATTAAAATTAACAAGCAGGACAACATTGTCAAGCGTATTGTTATGAGAGCAGTTAAGATTGTCTGCGTAGTATATGTAGAAATTTTCAGAGGTACACCAATGATTGTACAGGGTATGATCGTCTACTATGGTATGCTTCAGGCAGATATTAAGATTTCTCCGGCATTTGCAGGTATTTTGGTTGTAGTATTAAATACCGGTGCATATATGGCAGAAACAGTAAGAGGCGGCATAAACTCCGTTGACAAGGGACAAAAAGAGGGTGCTTGGTCACTTGGTATGTCGCCTATGCTTACAATGTTTAGAGTGGTGCTGCCGCAGGCATTTAAAAATGTTGTGCCTGAAATGGTAAATACATTCCTTACAAACCTAAAAATGACTTCAGTGTTAAATGTTATAGGCGTGTCGGAGCTGTTCCTTGTTGCAAAAACGGCCGGCGGCACATATTACAAATATTTTGAGTCTTACCTGGTAATTGCCATTATTTACTTTGTAATTTGTTTTGTACTGAACCGTTTGTTCCTGCTTTTGGAAAAGAGGCTTGCAAAGAAAAAGGCTTATACACTTGCAGTGGAATATATGGAAGGCACAGCATAAGGAGGGATAGGTTATGTTAGAAAAAACCGCCGATAAGGTTATTTCTATAGAAAATTTAAGCAAATCCTTTGGTGACCACCAGGTTTTGCGTAAAATTGACTTTGCCGTGTCAAAGGGCGAGGTTATATGCATTGTAGGCTCGTCAGGCTCGGGTAAATCTACTTTGCTTCGCTGCATAAACAAGCTGGAGCAGCAAACAGACGGTAAAATTTACTTCAACGGCAAGGAGGTTGAGGAAAAGCAGAGGGAAATAAACGAATACCGCTCCAGGGTAGGTATGGTGTTTCAGTCCTTTAACCTTTTTGAAAATATGACGGTTCTTAAAAACTGTATGCTTGCAGTTACAACCGTACTGCACGAATCAAAAAAAGAAGCATTTGAAAGAGCCATTAAAAATTTAAAGTCTGTAGGTATGGCACCGTACATTAACGCCTATCCGTCACAGCTTTCCGGCGGACAAAAGCAGCGTGTCGCCATCGCAAGGGCGCTTTGTATGAATCCTGAGGTACTGCTCTTTGACGAGCCAACCTCAGCCCTTGACCCTGAAATGGTAGGAGATGTTCTGAATGTAATGAAGGAGCTTGCCCATACAGGACTTACTATGATTATAGTTACACACGAAATGGCATTTGCAAGAGATGTTTCTACACGAACAATCTTTATGGACAGAGGCTATATTGTAGAGGACGCACCTCCGCATGAGCTTTTCTACAGCCCAAAGAACCCACGAACACGAGAATTCCTTTCAAGATTTTTAAAGGATCAAACAGAAAAAACGGAGGCAGTGGCAAATGGATAATATTGTTATTACTGTTGCCCGTGGCTTTGGCAGCGGCGGTAAGGAAATTGCCTCAAGAGTTGCAAAGGATTTGGGAATATCCTGTTATGAAAACCGAATTCTTACCCTTGCCTCACAGCTAAGCGGACTTGATGAGGAGCTTTTTAACGAGGTAAACGAAAGGGTAAGAGAAAAAGGCGGCTTTGCGGCTTTTATGAAGGGCTTGCCAAGAGCCAGAAGCTACATTACTAAGGGCAAGTTTGTATCGGACGATACATTGTTTGAATACCAAAGGAAAATTATAGAGGAGCTTGCGGCAACGCAGTCCTGTGTAATAGTAGGTAAATGTGCCGACTGGATATTAAGAGGCAAGGACAATGTAATAAGCCTTTATATTGAAGCACCTCGTGATTTCTGCCTGAAACGAACAATGGAGCGTATGCAGGTAAACGAGGCTGTGGCAGAAAAAAACATAGTTCAAACAGACAAGTACCGTGCCAACTACTACAAGTATTACACAAAGGGCAACTACTGGACAAACCCTATTAACTACGACCTTACCCTTAACAGTGAAAAGGTTGGAGTAGAGCAGTGTGTAAAGCTGATAGAAAGCTATGTAAAAATAAAGATGGACTATCTTGGAATAAAGAAATTATAAGCTTTGGAGGAATTTATTATGAAACTCAGTGAAACAGGACTTACAGCAGAAGAATTAAAGGGCTTAGTAAAGAAATATATGATTGAAACCTACGAGCGTTTTGACTTTATTGCCGAAACCGGAAAGGGTATGTATTTGTACGATGAAAAGGGCAATGCCTACCTTGACTTTTACGCAGGTATTGCGGTAAACAGTACCGGCAACTGTAACGAAAAGGTTGTTGCGGCTATTCAGTCACAGGCGGCAGATTTGATTCATACCTTCAACTACCCGTACACAATTCCGCAGGCATTGCTTGCAAAGAAAATTTGCGAAACTATCGGTATGGACAAAATTTACTACCAAAACTCCGGTACAGAGGCAAATGAGGCTATGATTAAGCTTGCCAGAAAGTATGGCGTAGACAAATACGGCCCTGACAAATACGAAATTGTTACTGCTAAAATGGGCTTCCACGGCAGAAGCTTTGGCTCTATGTCGGCTACAGGTCAGCCTGAAACGGCAATTCAAAAGGGCTTTGGCCCTATGACGCCGGGCTTTAAGTATGCTGAGTTCAACAACCTAAAGGCTTTTGAGGACGCAATTACGGAAAATACCATTGCAATTATGATTGAGCCTGTACAGGGCGAGGGCGGCGTACACCCGGCTACAAAGGAATTTATGACAGGCTTAAGAAAGCTGTGTGACGAGCGTGGCTTGCTGCTTTGCCTTGATGAGGTACAGGCAGGCTGGTGCAGAACAGGTGAAATTATGGCGTATATGAACTACGGCATTAAGCCTGATATTGTATCAATGGCAAAGGCTATGGGCGGCGGCTTGCCAATAGGTGCCATTTGTGCTACAGACGAGGTGGCAAAGGCGTTTACAAGCGGCTCTCACGGAAGTACATACAGCGGCAACCCTGTAGCCTGTGCGGCGTCACTGGCACAAATAGGCGAGCTGCTGGACAGAGATTTAGCCGGCAACGCAAAGAAAATGGGCGAATACTTCAGGAAAAAGCTAAGAGAGGTTGTTCCTCATGTTAAGGATGTTCGTGGCTTGGGACTGTTCATAGGCGTTGAATTTGAAGACGGCTACAATTCAGTAGACATTAAGCACGAATGCTTTAACAGAAGGCTGATTGTTACGGCTATAGGCAGTAACATTATCCGTATGGTGCCGCCGCTTATTCTTACAGAGGAGCACTGCGACAAGGCGGCTGAAATTATTGCCGAGTCGGTAAAGGCACTGGAAAAGTAATTGTAAATTAAATTTTATTTCATACACAGTCGCAGGACTGTAAGCTTGGGGCAGGCAGAGGTGAATAAAACCTTTGCCAAAGCCCCAATAATTTTTTAAAGGCAGGTAGTTTTAATGGATTTTAATTATACACTTCCCGTAAATCTTATGTTTGGCAGTGGAAAGTCGGAGCTCGCAGGCGAGGTATGTAAGAATTACGGCAAAAAGGCATTTGTTGTTACAGGCGGCAGCAGTACAAAAAGGTCGGGACTTCTTGACAGGGTAGTGTCAAGGCTGACAGAAAGCGGCGTAGACTCTGTGGTTTTTGACAAGGTTACACAAAACCCGCTTACCTCTACGGTGTACGAGGGGGTAGAGCTTGCAAGGGCAAAGGGCTGTGATGTTGTTTTAGGAGTAGGCGGCGGCTCTATTATGGACGCAGCCAAGGCCATAGCCTTTTGTATGAATAACGACGGAGATATATCGGATTATATATTTGGGTTAAAGCAGGGCAAAAAGGCTGTTACAATTATTTTAATACCTACAACCTGTGGAACAGGCAGTGAGGGCAACCAAATTGCGGTTTTAACCAACCCCATAACAAAGGACAAAAAAGCACTGTACACTATGAATATTTTACCTGCTGTTTCTATTATTGACCCGCAGGTTATGAAAACTATGCCGAAGCATATTCTGTGTTCGGTAGGCTTTGACGCCTTTACACATTCACTAGAGGCATATACCTCCAAAAAGGCAAATCCTCTTACAGACGCACAAGCACTGCTGGGTATTAAGCTTATTGTAAGGAATTTGCCAATGCTTATGGAAGGCTATGACAACGACAGGGCGTGGGAGGCGGTCAGTCTGGCGGCTACATTAGGCGGTATGGTAATAGGTGCTGCCGGAGTTTCTGCGGCACACGGACTGGAGCACCCTGCCTCCGGCTTAAAAAATATTGTGCACGGCAGAGGCTTGGCGGCACTTACGCCTATTATAGTTGACCGCTTAGCGCCGGCACTTCCGCAGAAGTTTGCAGAGGTTTCTAAAATTTTGGGCGGCAAAGACGAAACCGACTGCGCCGACAGCATCAGAAAATTCTTAAAAGCCATTGACCTTGATGTTAAGCTGGGTGACCTTGGTATTGTGCAGGACGATGTTCAGTGGATGACAGACAACTGTATGAAAATATCCGCCGGCAACCTTAACAATGCACCAAAGGTATTCAGCAAAGAGGAGGTAGCAGAAATCTACAGTTTGGCCATATAAATTATAATGTATACATATACACATCTATATGTGTATGAAAAAGGCTGTTATTATGATATGCACCCTTAGCAAACGCTTGGGGAAATATCAGTATAACAGCCTATTTTTTTGTTGTTGCTGTAAAATATAAATATATTTTAATAAACTGTCAAAATATATTTAGGCAGTTTTTCTTAATACGGTGTTTAATATTGCAATAAATGAAAAAATATTAATAATATTATGCTAATGCTTAATGTATACTACAAATTATGTGGGCTAATTGTGAATAATTATTAAAAAATTACGGTATTCTATTGTAAAATAGTAAACTTTATGGTATAATGCTTGCAAGATGAATGTCTTGCAGTCTGTGATTACAATAAGCGTATGCAGTACCTAATTTGTCATCGCCGAGGCGACATAAAAATAAATATAGTATGGTAGAATATTTTTAGAATAAAAACTGTATCAGGGTATGTGTTTATCGAAATACTGCCCTATGTGTTTGGAGGTATATAATATGGGACTGTTTCCTTTTAGAAAGAAAAAACAAACACCGGAAGAACGGGCCGAAATGCTGTACACCGAGGGAATGACATTAATTACAAACGGCTATTGGGACTCTGCATTTAATTCCATTTCAAAGGCAGCCCAGCTTGGGCACCGTGGAGCTATGGGACAGCTTGCAATGATGTACATATTTGGTCAGGGCTGTGAGCCGGACTGCGACAGGGGAATTGACCTTTTGCGAAAATCAGTGGAGCTGGGAAATCTCTTTTCCTGCTATGCATTTTCTGTACTGTGGGACAATAATGTTGAAGGAATTACCGCAGAGGAGGCTAAATTAATGTGCGAGGCTGCCGCCAATGCCGGTATGCCGGAGGCAATAGAAAGGCTGAAAAAGGGCTTCGATACAAAGGAATAAGGATTAAAAATGTCCCAAAAGAGTACATTAACAGAACCATACAGCATAAACCGCTAACAGATTAGGAGGTATATATGGCATACACAGAAAAGGACGAAAAGCGACTGGTAGAGCTATTACAGAAAATTGAGGACGGGAAAGAGCATGAGTATTCCGCACCCACATACAAAGACACTCCGTATTTAAAGGAAATGCAGGATATTGTCAAAAATCATCTTGATAGCGAACAGCCTTACGATAAGGATACACTGACTGACAGTATATCTGTGCTTAGGTATTTGGCAGGTTCATACGAAAAAATGTGCCGAGTGCTTTATGCCGAAGAAATGTACAAAAGGGTATTGGAACTACGGTCAGAGCTGTATAAACGATATTCACTTACAGAGGAAGGCTGTGACGATGATTACTACAGGGCGCTAAGACTTCGCAATTACTATAAAAAGGATGACTGCAAAGACTTATCTACGCTAATGTCAGAAATATTGCCGGAAAGCAGCCGCATAAAAATTGAAGCTGAGGTTTCAAAATACTACCCTTCTATTAAGCATGATCCTATTGAGCTAAGCGAAAAATATTTGTCGGTTATTGATGAGGTTGAACGCAGAATGGACGAGGCGGGAGCTGATAAAATGCACACCTTTGAAAGAATTGATTTAAAAACCCAATTATTAAGTGAGTACGGTGTGTTTTGGAGATCTGAAATAATTTTGAATCCAAACGTCCATTTTGATTAATAAAATCTGGATATTAACAAAAAGGCTTGTTTTATATATAGGTTTATATTATAGCTGTATGTAAACAGGGATTTTAAGACAGGTGAAGAAAATTGAATGAGAGTTTAATACAAGAATGCAGGCTGTATATAGAAAGAGGCGGTGAAGATACGCAGACAGAGGCAGAAGGGCTGTGCCGGCCAAGCTTCAGGCTGATGGATATTGATGCCGGCGAGGTGGATTTTTATTTGCAGTTTAACCGTAATCTTTCCTTTAACGAAAGGCTTTTTCTGCTTATTGACCGTACAGGACAGCATGACAGCGACATATATAAAAAAGCCCGCATAGACAGACGCTTATTTTCTAAAATTCGCTGTAACGAGAAGTATATTCCAAGTAAAAAAATAGTAATTGCCCTTTGCTTGGCTTTGGAGCTAAGTCGTGATGAGGCAGACCTGCTGTTGTCTTCCGCCGGTTACAGTCTTTCATCTGCCAATGACTACGACCTAATAATTGCATTTTGTATTGATAAAAGGGTATATGACTTTTTTGATATAAACGAGGTTTTGCAGCATTTTGGATTTGATGTTTTTTAAGAAAGAAAGCAGTTCATTAAATATCTGCGGTTACTATGCCAAAGGAGGGCAGACCTATGAGTAAAAGTAAAAAAATGAGAAAGCTTATAAAGGCCGCAAAATCAGGGAGACCCTATGCTATGTACCGGCTCGGTATTTGCTATGAGCTTGGCAGAGAGCGTCCTCAGGATATGAATGAAGCGGCACAGTGGATAGCAGAAGCCGCACAGTTAGGTTATGCTCCGGCTGTGGAGTGGATAAAGGATTACAGCTTTGACGACAGTGCGGCTGTTCAGGCAGAGGCATAAAAGCAGGTGCTTTAGCTGCCCTTGCCGTCTGATGTTTTAACAGTGTTTAGTACAAAGCGAAAGGAGATTAAAATATGGCAGAGTATTATCCAAAAGGGTATAAAATCCCTTTAGCCAACGGTTCCTATGCGGAAATTATCCAAAAGCTTGGCGAGGGGGGACAAGGCGTAGTTTACCGTGTTGCCATAGGCGGCAAGGAATACGCCCTAAAATGGTACCATAAGGGAGCCGTGCAAAACCCAAAGAAATTTTACCAAAATCTTGAAAACAATGTAAATAAGGGTGCTCCCACAAAAGCCTTTTTGTGGCCGCTGTACCTTACCCAGCCTGTAGACGGCAGCTTTGGCTATATTATGGAGCTTCGCCCAAAGAATTACCGTGAATTCTCTGATTTTCTTTTGGCTAAGGCCCATTTTCAGTCCCTTTCATCGGCGGTTAATGCAGCACTTAATATTACCAACGGGTTCCGTGAGCTGCACCGCAACGGCTTTTCTTATCAGGATTTGAATGACGGCAACTTCTTTATTGACGCTGAAAACGGAGATGTTCTTATTTGCGACAATGACAATGTTGCTCCATATGGTGAAAGTCTGGGGATTGCAGGAAAGGCCAGATATATGGCACCGGAGGTTGTTCGCAACCTAAAACGCCCCGATGTTATGACGGACCGTTTTTCTTTAGCTGTGGTGCTGTTCCGTTTGCTGTTTCTTGACCACCCTCTTGAGGGAAAGCGTGTTGTGGAGGCACCTTGCCTTACCGAGGAGCTGGAGCTAAAGTACTACGGCAAAGACCCTATATTTATTTATGACCCTACAGACGATAGTAACAGACCGGTGCGTGGCGTTCATTCCAATGCCATAAAATTCTGGCCGCTGTATCCGCAATTTATTCAAAATAAATTTATTACGGCACTTTCAAAGGACGCCATGACAGGGAAAACAACCCGTATGACAGACAATGACTGGCAGCTTGCCTTTACAAGACTTCGTGATACGATTATTACCTGTCCTTGCGGATCGGAAACCTTTATTAATGTTGCAGGCGATGCAAGCTGCATTAACTGCGGCAGGAGGATACCAAAGCCGCCTGTTCTAAACTGCCATAATCATAAATATGGCTTGGCTTTGTTCCCGGGGGTAAAAATGTACCGATGTCATATTGATAAGGACAGTGACGATTTTACCCGGGTTATAGGCGAGGTAGAACGAAATCCAAAAAATCCGGCGATGTGGGGGCTTAGAAATGTCAGCGATATAGTGTGGAACGCAGAAACGCTTGACGGCACGCTTAAGCCCATTGCCAAGGGGCAGATTGTTCCTATAACGGCAATAAAAGCAATCCATTTTCCAAACAGTATCGGAATTATAGAATACAGTAAATAAAATTTTAGATTCGGAGGGAATTACAATGGCAGGTATATACGAAAATGCGGTAAAGGTTGCACGCAGAACTATGACGCTGTTTTTTCTGGTGGATACATCGGGCAGTATGGACGGAAGCAAAATAGGAACGCTGAATTCCGCAGTAGAAGAGGTTATTCCGGAAATTTGCAAGCTTTCAAGCGATAACGCAGACGCAGCAATTAAAATTGCCGTACTTGAATTTTCAAGCGGTGCCCGTTGGATAACGCCGGCGCCTATGGATGCCGCAGATTTCAGATGGAATCATCTGAATGCTGACGGTTTAACAGACTTTGGTGAAATGTGCAAAATGCTGAATGAAAAGCTTTCCCGCAAGGCTTTTATGAGTGATGTGGCAGGCTCCTTTGCTCCGGCAATTTTTCTGCTGTCCGACGGTGAGCCTACCGACGAATACCAAAAGGAGCTTGGCAGGCTTAAGGAAAACAACTGGTTTAAAAAGGCCATTAAGGTAGCTGTTGCTATAGGCGACGACGCCAACAAGGATGTTTTGGCTGAGTTTACCGGTAATAAGGAAGCCGTAATTACAGTTCATACTCCTGAGGCTCTTACAAAGATGATTCGTTTTGTTTCCGTTACAGCCTCACAGATAGGCTCAAAGTCCAGCGGTGTAGGCAAGGGCGGTGTGGATCAGGCAACCAATAAACAAAATGATACAATTGAGGCTATTAAGAATACCGTTGCAGAGGATCCTGTAGGGGGCGTAGAAATTGCAAATACTCCTGTTTCCTCTGAAAATCAAGAGGATTGGAATTGGTGATTAATATGTACCGCAGCTTTCATTTTACAAGCATAGGTGCGTCCCACATTAAAAAAGGAACGGTTTGTCAGGATTATTCTATGAGCATAGAGGCGGAAGGCTATACGCTGGCAGTTGTTTCGGACGGACACGGCGGTGAGGATTATTTCCGTTCTGACAGAGGAAGCCGGTTTGCCGCAGAGGCCTTTTGTCGCTGTGTAGAAAATGCGTTTGCATCTTCGGCGGAGGAGCCACAGGAGAATTCTACAGAAACCTTTCTGAAAAACAAGGCCAAAAACTTTGCTGACGCACTGAATGCCTGCAAAACAGACAAGCAAATCGGCGAGCAGATGCGTTGGTTTATACGCAGCGTGGTAACTAACTGGAATATTCTTGTGGATGAGGATATTGCCGCAAATCCTTTTACAGAGGAGGAAATGCAGGCGGTGTCCGACAAGGCTAAGGCTCGCTATACAAAGGGCGAAAAGGTACAGTCTGCATATGGTGCTACACTTATAGGCGTGGTGGTTACCAAGGACTTTTGGTTTGGCATTCATATTGGCGACGGAAAATGCGTTGTATTTGACAAGGCGGGAGTTGATTCCGAGCCTATTCCGTGGGATGAGCAGTGCTTTTTAAATATTACAACATCTATATGCGATTCCAATGCCGGCAGTGAATTTCGCTATTTCTTCAGCCGTGAGCTTCCTGCCGCCGTATTTGCAGGCAGCGACGGCATTGACGACAGCTTTACAAATGAAAGGCATTTGCATAATTTTTACCGTGTGGTAATGACCTCCTTTGCCGACGAAACAGAAGAAAAGGCGGCAGAGGCTCTTGCGGATTATTTGCCAACCCTTTCGGCACAGGGCAGTGCAGATGATATGTCTGTAGGATGTATTCTTGACATTGAGCATATAAAGGATAATGCAGTTTTATATGAAAGGAAAAAGGAGCCTTACCTGAAAATATACCGTGCAGGTAATTTGGGGGCACCGTCGGTTTCTGACGATTATATACAGAAAAAAGAAATTGAAGCAAATGAAGGGGCAGTGCACCTTGATATGATTGGCTGCTGCGGCTTTCAAAAAGGCATTATGGAGCTGGAGATTTTGTCTGTTGAAGACAGCACCGTTACAATTTCAGCAAACGGAAAGCAATACAAGCTTACGCCTGAGGAAAGAATAGAAATAATAGACAGCGATTTATCGGACGGCATAGGTCAATATGATACATTAATTATCCAATGTATTATGAAGTAACCGTTAATTAAGAAATATATTGTATTTATATAAAAGCAAAAGTGCGATGACTTAATT
>OMCF01000243.1_pt1 | contig 25108 bp, 19 predicted proteins | sample 1673791 | NCBI WGS metagenome assembly OMCF01 (sample SAMEA103958127, study PRJEB25191) | human gut metagenome | biome: human-associated habitat [ENVO:00009003]; feature: intestine environment [ENVO:2100002]; material: feces | place: Germany | collected 2013/2015
GCGCTGCATACAGCTTGAATCTGAAGGAATACATATGCCCCTTATGATTTCCCTTGCCAAAATACTGTGCTCCGAATATACTTGCCGCTGACACCGCCCCAAATACAGCCAGATTGTACACAAATATGAGCTGGTTTACGATTGCTACTCCTGACATCTGCTCTGTACCAAGCTGTCCTACCATAATGTTGTCCAGAAAGCTTACCAGATTTGTGATTGCATTCTGGATTATCATTGGTATGGCCAGCATGAGATATCGCTTATAAAATGCCTTGTCTCCTATATATTTTTGTCTAAATTTATGCATGTTTGTCCCCCTTTTGATTTCTCCATGGTTCTTTCGTGTAATGCTACTATTCTACTACGTCAGACTTTATTTTTCAAATATTTTATGTGTTTTTCCTTAACTTATTTTAAATAAAAAATACATTAAAGCTCCCGGCTGACAACACTATTTGTGCTGTCACTCGGGAGCTCTTAATTTAATTCTTTATTATAGTTTTACTTTTTATGTCAATATCCTGTTTATTTGTTTACTGCCGGTTCATATCCTGTGTTTCCTGATACTTTCTGATTACGAAAAACATAGTAGTTCCATCACCCTCTTTGCTGGTAGCCCATATCTTGCCGCCGTGATCCTCTATAATCTTCTTTACGATGGAAAGTCCTATGCCGCTGCCTCCGGTAGCCGAATTTCTCGACGCATCCGCTCTGTAAAATCTGTCAAAAATATATGGCATATCTCTCTGGTCGATTCCTCGTCCATTGTCCTCGATTTCAACCTGTATGAAGTCACCAACATCATTTATCCTGATATTTATATAGCTTTGTGTCTTGTTCATATACTTCACCGAATTGCCGACTATATTATTAATCACACGGCGAAGCTGCTCCGGATCAGCAATGATAAGCACGTTGCTATCCACATGATTCTCATATGAAAGCCTGATATTTTTTGCCTCAAGATCGAGTCCTATTTCCTCAACACAGTCGTTAAAATAATCTGTGACATTTATCTTCGCAAAATTGTATGGAATCCTGTTCGTATCAATCTTCGAGTAAAGTGTCAGCTCATTAATGAGCTTATCCATATCGTTTGCCTTATTGTAAATAGTCCTGACATATTTATCGACCTTTTCAGGGGTGTTTGCCACTCCGTCAAGTATGCCCTCGGCATAGCCCTTTACCGCAGTAATAGGAGTCTTTAAATCATGTGCGATATTGCTGATTAACACTCTGTTTTCAGACTCATTCGTCACCTTTTCCTCGGCATTTTTCTTGAGGCGCGCGCGCATCTGCTCAAACGCAGTACACAGCTCGCCAATCTCTCCGTCGCTCGGACTCGTCTCAAGCTCAAAGTCCAGATTGCCATCCTTGATATTTTCAGCGGCAATACGCAGCCTCTCTATCGGTGTGATGATACTCCTGTATATCCACACTATAAGCATGGCAGCCGTAGTAAGAAGTATAAATACAAGCGCAAATGCTCCCTCTATCAAAACAGTCCTGACCTCAGGGATCACGCACGCGGTTGATGTCACTATGTAAAGACTCGCCTCGTCACCATCACTGTCACAAAAATTAAGCTGCTTTATGAGCACCTTGTCATCACTGTCCATATAGCTGCTCACATCAGAGCTGCTCTGCTTATTGGATATTCGCGGAAGCTTTCTCAAAATATCATCATTGTCAATTCCACCATTGAAAACGAGCTCTCCTTCACTTTTCACTATGAGATATGAATACTTCTTCTCCAGCTTCTTATTTATCTTAGTCAGATAATCACTATCAAGAAGCTTGGATGGTTCTATGAGCGATGTCTTCTCGAGCTCATCATATGTGCGCCCTGTCACCTTGTTCAGAAACTGCACCGTGTCAGTTAGCGCGAGCATGCCCGCATCCTCCATGCCATATGTCTTGTTTATGGCCTTTAGCTGAATCTTATTGAAACCCACAAGCACTATACTGGTGAGCACAACAGGCACAAAAATAATTATGCAGAATGATATAGCAAGTTTTGTTTTTATCTTCATAGTATTCTCCATTTGAATAAATTAATAAGCCAATTTATATATACAACAAGGACATATCCTTTTGAATTTGATATGTCCTATTAATACTACAATATCTACTATATTTTTTAAAAATCACTACAGCTTAAAACGGTATCCAACACCCCAAATAGTCTCAATATACTGTGGCTTTGCAGTGTTCATCTCGATTTTCTCACGAATCTTCTTGATATGTACAGTGACTGTCGCGATATCTCCGACCGAATCCATATTCCAGATTTCCTTGAAGAGCTCCTCCTTGGTAAATACATGGTTTGGATTCTCAGCAAGGAATGTGAGCAGGTCAAATTCCTTTGTGGTAAACTGCTTTTCCTCTCCGTTTACCCAAACACGGCGGGCTGTTTTGTCAATCTTGATGCCACGAATCTCAACGATATCATTTTCAGGTGTAGCGCTTCCAATGAGACGCTCATATCTGGCCAGATGAGCCTTTACCCTGGCAACAAGCTCTGATGGTGAAAACGGCTTTGTGACATAATCATCTGCACCGAGTCCGAGTCCTCTTATCTTGTCGATATCATCCTTCTTGGCTGAAACCATGAGTATCGGTGTATTCTTTTTCTCACGAATCCGCTTACAAATCTCAAAGCCATCAATGCCCGGCAGCATAAGATCCAAAATAAACAGATCAAAATCCTCCGCCAAAGCCCTTGCGAGACCGCTTGTGCCATCATTCTCCACCTCTACCTCAAAGCCGCTCAGCTCCAGGTAATCCTTCTCAAGATCAGCAATTGCAACCTCGTCCTCTACTATCAAAATTCTGCTCATATCCGTTCCTCCTGAAAATTTATTCGTTATCGTCTGCCTATAGATATGTTTATAGTTACATTTAAAATTTTATTATTCGCGTATCACCTATACCTTCGATATGTTACCTAATAATCTCAGGTTATTATAAATCATTATAATCATCATTTGATTAATCTCTTACAACTAAACCATATATAAAAAAGCCATGGAAACCGACTCAATGTCAGTCCCATGACTTGATTATATCATATATCCGATAACTTCTGTCTAAATTTTCTCTAAATTCTTTCTAACTTTTTCTAAGAAATATAATGTATACTATCCGGCGCTCACAACCTAAAAAGCGCGAAGCCCCACATATTGTTTAGAGATACTTCTTAAGGTCCTCAACCTTATCAAGTGCCTCCCAAGGCAGCTTGATATCTGTACGTCCGAAGTGTCCGTATGCTGCTGTCTGGCGGTAGATAGGTCTTCTGAGATCAAGCATCTTGATGATTCCGGCCGGACGAAGGTCGAAATTCTCCCTTACGATTTCAACGATTCTGTCATCTGCAAGCTTTCCTGTGCCGAATGTATCAACCATGATAGATGTTGGCTGTGCAACACCGATAGCATATGAAAGCTGAATCTCACACCTGTCAGCAAATCCTGCTGCTACAAGGTTCTTTGCTACGTAACGTGCTGCGTATGCTGCTGAACGGTCTACCTTTGTACAGTCCTTTCCTGAGAAAGCTCCGCCGCCGTGACGTGCATATCCACCGTAGGTGTCTACGATAATCTTACGACCGGTGAGACCTGCATCTCCGTGTGGTCCACCTATTACGAAACGTCCTGTAGGATTGATAAAGAACTTTGTCTCATCGTCAATCATATCCTTTGGAAGAATTGGATCAAATACATATTTCTTGATGTCCTCATGGATCTGCTCCTGGGTAACATCCTCGTCGTGCTGTGTTGAAAGTACAACTGCCTCAAGTCTTACCGGCTTTCCTGCCTCATCATACTCTACTGAAACCTGTGTCTTTCCGTCCGGACGAAGATATGTAAGTGTGCCGTCCTTTCTAACCTTTGTGAGCTGGAATGCAAGCTTATGAGCAAGCGCGATTGGGTATGGCATATACTCCTCAGTCTCGTTTGTAGCATATCCAAACATCATTCCCTGATCTCCGGCTCCGGTGTCAAGGTCGTCTGTAAGGTCGCCCTCTTTTGCCTCGAGTGCCTTGTCAACTCCCATGGCGATATCAGCAGACTGCTTGTCAATTGAAACCATTACTGCACATGAGTTTCCGTCGAGTCCCTTCTTTCCGTCATCATATCCAATCTCAAGTGCTGTTTTTCTGACAATTGCAGGGATATCAAGCTGTGCCTTTGTGGTAATCTCTCCTGTTACAAGGATGAAGCCTGTGCAGCTTGCTGTCTCACATGCGACACGGCTCATCGGGTCCTGTTCCATACATGCATCAAGGATGGCGTCTGATACTGCATCGCAGAGCTTATCCGGATGTCCCTCAGTTACTGATTCTGATGTAAATAATAATTTCTCCATTAGTTTTCGGTTACTCCTTTCCTGTTATGTCACCAATTTTCCAATAAAAAAACCACTTACTGCAAATAAGTGGATTAAAATTAAGATAATAAAAATCCTCTTATTGTTCGATTACTCGCTCAGGTTGGCACCTTCCTGTTTTCTAACGGGGTTGCCGTGATTTCATAGATCCTTTGTATCTCCATCACTCTGAATAAGAGAAGTTACAATATAGAATTTTTCAAATCTCTGTCAGCTATGTTACTACCACATGATATATATGTCAAGTATCATTTTCGATACAGATTTATCAATAATCCATTTTCGATACCCTATTCATTTTTATAATCAAAAGGATTACGGAGTAGTTACTCAAAAAAATTATAAAATAACCAAAAATAAGAACCGTACATCTACAGTAAGATGCTGCCGGTTCTTATTTTATATATACCTATCTATTACGATACCTTGAGTATGAACTTCTGAAGCTCCTTCTCATCCTCTACCCTGGCAATCTTTGCACCAATCTTTGTAAGCTTCTCCTCGAGTGCCTCATAGCCTCTCTGGATATAATAGATATCATCAACCACTGTGATGCCATCTGCTGCAAGACCTGCTATAACCAGTGCAGCTCCTGCTCTTAGGTCAGGTGCATTCACTCTGGCACCTGTGTATCTTTTCACGCCGCTGATGATTGCTATATTGCTCTCTACCTTTATATCAGCTCCCATTCTGGTGAGCTCGTCAACATACTTGAAACGATTCTCAAATATGCTCTCTGTCACTGTACTGGTGCCCTCAGCGATACCCAAAAGCACCGCCATCTGTGGCTGCATATCTGTCGGGAAGCCCGGATATGGAAGTGTTGTGACCTGTGTATGCTTTAAATGTCCGTCTGATATTACTCTGACTGAGTCATCAAACTCCTCTACCTGGCAGCCTACCTCCAACAGCTTTGCTGTGGTGGCCTCAAGATGCTTTGGAATGACATTCTTTACCAGCACGTTGCCTCCTGCTGCCGCAACTGCAAACATGAATGTACCGGCCTCAATCTGATCCGGAATGACAGAATACTCTGTAGCATGTAATTTCTCCACACCTACAATTCTGATGACATCGGTTCCTGCACCCCTGATATTTGCTCCCATGCTGTTTAAGAAGTTTGCCACGTCAACGACATGAGGCTCCTTAGCCGCATTCTCGATAACAGTCTTGCCATCTGCCATGGCTGCAGCCATCATAATATTGATTGTGGCACCTACAGAAACCTTATCCATATATATATGTGTGCCCTTAAGCTCCTTTGCCCTGGCGATGACAAGGCCATGAGCTATGTCTATGTCTGCTCCCATGGAGCGGAAGCCCTTCATATGAAGGTCAATCGGCCTGCTTCCGATATCACAGCCTCCCGGAAGCGCAACCTCTGCATGCTTGTATTTTCCAAGTAATGCACCAATCAAATAATATGATGCCCTGATTCGTCTGATGAATTCATTATCGACATTTACGCCCCTGATAAATGAACCGTTTATCTTTACCTTGTGTATATCCACGCGCTCCACATGTGCGCCGATTTCTTCGATTGCCTGAAGTAAGACATTGATATCCCTTACATTTGGCAAATTATCTATTGTTACAGTCTCGTCTGTCATTATGGCAGCGGCCAAAATAGCAAGTGCAGCATTTTTAGCTCCACCAATTTCAACTTCACCGTATAAAGGATTTCCACCTTTGATTACGTACTGTTCCATATTCCACCTCTATGAATTCAGGAGTATACTTCCTCCTAATATACTATTCTCAATTTACACTATTGTTATACATCCAACTACAAATTTCATTTATGACGACGTATTTAAGCCGCCATTTGTGCCGGTGCTGCTTTTAATAAATGACGCAGCAGCTACTATTATCTAATCATATCACGATAAATAAGCACTATAATTCAAGTGCCTCCACCAGCTTCTCTACTGTCTGCTCCACATCAAGCCCCTCCTCGGAAACCTCGATGTCTGCATACTGCTCATACAATTTTGAGCGCTCTTCAAAAAGGGTTTCTAAAGTCTGCCCTTTCTTTAATACTACACCTCTACCCTTTATGTCTGCAAGTCGTTTTTCCAAAATAGCATAAGAAACCTTGAGATACACAACTCTGCCTATCTCCTTAAGATGCTCCATGGCCTCTTTTCCGTATACCACCGAACCGCCTGTAGCTATAATGGCCCTATCAGCCCTGATAGAAGCATTGACACGGTTCTCTACCTCTATAAAACCGTCCGTGCCCTTTTCCTCAATTATCTCACGCAGAAGCTTTCCCTCCTGCTCCTGTATCAGTAAATCCGCATCCAGGAAGCTGTATCCCAGCACCTTTGCAAGTATTACGCCTATGGTACTCTTTCCAACTCCCGGCATGCCTATAAGTACGATATTAGTTTTCTGTTCCATCTACTGCCTCAGTATTCTCTGTATCTGTACTATTGGTGCTTTCTGACTGCTGTGTGCTCTCTGTAGCACTTGTGTCTGCTGCCTTTTTGTCCTTCTTGGTAGTAGTAAAATAATTGTGAATCTTGATCTTGTCAAGCTGCTTCTGCTTTACAGACCATTTTTCATCGTCCTGCCATCCTGAAAGGATGCCATTGTAATATTTGTCCTCTTTATTGCCCTTTACAGTCTTCCTGTTTGACTCTGTTGCTTTCTCATCGGTCTTTTTGTCGAGCCTTACGATATAGTAAGTGCTGTCTGTGGTGATGAGGTCTGAGGTCTGTCCCTCCTCAAGGGAATTGAGTGCATCTACAACGCTCTGATCAAGATTGTTTGTAGTGTATACACTGTCCTTTGTCTTGCTGTCCGATGACTCTGAGCTCTCTGTAGACTCTGTGTCATCTGATTTCTTATCTGAATCATCTGTCTTCTCCGCATCCGGATCAACGTATGTGGCGTATGTGCCTGTTGTGGCTGTAGTGCCTGCTGCCTTGGCTGCATCCTCTAAGGATGATCCTCCTGCAAGCGCCTCTACCACTGCATCTGCCTGTGCCTTTATCTGTGCTGACTGCTCATCTGTATATGTCTGATACTGGTAATTAGAGTCATATGCACCCTTGTAATCAAGCTTCACAATGGTGTATGCAGCCATATTGGCTTCCTCATCCGTCACGCTTGAATCAGCATTTTTGATGATTGCAGCATACATCTTACTCTTTATGAGGCGAAGCTCTAAATATTCCTCGACAATCTCCTCTGTAGCACTCATCTCGTCTATCACATCATCGGAATTTGCCTTCATAAACTTCTCTGCGGCTTTTTTGATTTCCTTTTTCTCATCATCAGAAACCTCTACATCGTAATCTGACTGATGCGCCTTTAATGTGTAAAGCTCATGAGCCTCCTCGATAGCATTTTTCTTCCATGTTTCAAGCACAGTATTATTGCCTGATACTGTCTTGTCCCAGTAGCCCTCGCCCATGTACTGTATATACATGTCATCATAACCGGCCTCCTGGTACCTTATCATAAAATTAACAAGTCCAAGCTTGATATCCTCTTTATCTAATGTCGCAACTGTTGCGGTTTTATTTATTGCACATCCTGTAAAAGCTGTAACTGAGAGTGTTGCAGCTAATAACATAGCTATTACTTTTTTCGCTTTCATTGTATCTATCCTCTTTAAAATTGGTATAGTATCGCTCGTATATTATAGAGCTTTTCGGGCCTGCTGGCAAGCATTTTCTAAACTTTGTAAATTATCGTCAATTTCGCGTAAAGCATGTGGTGTTTCCTATGCTATATGCTACATGATTCCAAAATTCGGGTAACTATTCAGCCGTAATCAGTTCCTTACGCATCTGCGAAATCAGTTCCTCCACCACATCAAGCACATCCCGCTTCTTCGCCACGCTGCCATTTTTTAAATCAAATGTGAAATATGGGTTTTCTGCCATATTGAATTTGAGTGAGGATTTATACTGGGCAACAAGCATTGGTATCTTCTCCGGATTTATCCTTGCCCGTTCAAACATGGTAAGCTTTATCAGTGAGCCGGTCTGCTTTATCTCAGTGATATATACGGCATGTGCCAACGCCTTAAGCCTTGCCACGCGAAGCAGGCTGAGCACTGATTTTGGTGGTTCACCAAACCTGTCTATGAGCTCCTCGAGCATCTCATCCTTCTCTTCCTCTGTCTCTATGCCTGCAATACGCTTGTATATATCCAGCTTCTGGAATTCGTTTGCGATATAACCTGCCGGAATATAAGCATCGGTTACAATATCCACGGTCGTGTCAAATTTGTCACTGATATCCTCGATGCCCTTTGCCTCTTTTACAGCCTCGCTCAACATCTTGCAGTACAAATCATAGCCCACTGCCTCCATGTGTCCGCTCTGCTCCGCACCGAGCAGATTGCCCGCACCACGGATTTCAAGGTCTCTCATGGCAATCTTAAAGCCGCTGCCAAGGTCTGAGTACTCCTTTATCGCTGCAAGACGCTTTTCTGCCACCTCTTTTAACATCTTGTTGCGCCTGTACATGAGAAATGCATACGCAGTACGGTTAGATCTGCCGACTCGTCCGCGGAGCTGATAAAGCTGTGAAAGCCCCATGTTGTCCGCATCGTGTATAATCATTGTATTGACGTTTGAGATGTCAAGTCCGGTCTCTATAATGGTCGTGGATACAAGCACATCTATTTCACCATTGATGAAACGGTACATGATGCGCTCAAGCTCCGTCTCCTTCATCTGTCCGTGCGCAAATGCAACAGTCGCATCCGGCACCAGCTCCTGCAGCTTTGCTGTTATGTCTGCTATGTCGCGCACCTTATTGTACACATAGTACACCTGTCCGTTTCTAGCAAGCTCCCTGTTTATCGCCTCTCTGACAAGCTCATCATTGTACTCCATGACATATGTCTGAATCGGTACACGGTCCATCGGCGGCTCCTCAAGCACGCTCATATCCCTTATGCCGATTAAACTCATGTGGAGTGTCCTCGGAATCGGTGTAGCGGTCAGTGTGAGCACATCGACATTGACCTTCATCTGCTTAATCTTCTCCTTGTGAGTCACTCCGAAGCGCTGCTCCTCATCGATTACCAAAAGCCCCAGATCCTTAAACTGCACATCCTTTGAGAGTATGCGGTGTGTTCCGATAATGATATCGACCTCACCCTTTTTAAGCTTCTCTATCGTCTTTTTCTGCTCCGCTGCGCTTCTGAAACGGCACATCAAATCCACATTCACCGGAAAATCCTTCATCCTCTGCGAAAACGTATCATAAATCTGCTGCGCAAGAATGGTTGTCGGGGCAAGATATGCCACCTGCTTGCTGTCCTGCACCGCCTTGAAGGCCGCACGGATTGCAACCTCCGTCTTGCCGTAGCCCACATCACCGCAAATCAGTCTGTCCATTATTTTATGGCTCTGCATATCAGTCTTTGTGGCTTCAATTGCAAGAATCTGATCCTCAGTCTCATCAAAAGGGAAAAGCTCCTCAAACTCTCTCTGCCATACCGTATCCTCGCCGAAGGCATATCCGTTTTGCTGCTCACGCTGTGCGTACAGCTTCACCAGGTCTCCCGCAATCTGCTTTACCGCACCTCTGACTCTATTCTTTGTTCTGGTCCATTCCTGACCTCCAAGCTTGTTGAGCCTTGGTTTTCTGGCATCCTTTCCGGCATATTTTTGTATCATGTCAAGCTGGGTAGCGAGGATATAGAGATTGGAGCCACCCTGATACTCTATCTTGATGTAGTCCTTTACCTTTTTGTCCACCTCAAGCTTTTCAATGCCGCGGTAAATACCAAGTCCGTGGTTTTCATGCACTACATAGTCCCCCACCGACAAATCGGTAAAGCTCTGTATTTTTTCACCCTCATAGGTGCGGTGACGCTTCTTTTTCTTCTGCTGCGCCCCAAAAATATCTGACTCCGTAATCACGGCAAACTTTAGGATAGGATACTCAAAGCCTCTTCTCACCTTGCCGTAGCAGACCATAATCTGCCCCTCAAAAAGCTCATGGTCGTAGTTTTCAGTGTAAAAGCATGTGATTCCCTGGTCTGTGATATCCTCTGAAAGCCTCTTTGCCCTTGTCCTTGAACCGGATAAAAGAATGACTCTGTAGCCGTTTTTCTTATAGCGCTTTAAGTCCTTTATCAAAAGCTCAAAGCTGTTATTGTATGGGCTGACACTCTGACAGTGAATACCATAGCTTCCCAGCTGGTGCAGTCCGTTTGCTTTATTATCAAGCGCAGCGAGTGCGATGCACGAATACTTCCCAAGCTTTGCCACTATCTCCTTCTCTGTAAAAAGACCGTTCATCTGCCCCGGAAGTATATATCCCATCGCAAGTCTCTGCTTCATGCTCTCTGAAAACTCGGTCTCTGTAAGCTTTCCCTGCTCTACGCACCTGGTCAGCTCATCGAAAAATATAAGGCTGTCCGATGGATTAAAATAATCCAAAAGCCCGACTCTCTCGTCAAAAAAGTACGACAAAAAAGCATCCATGCCCGCATACATGGACAGCTCTCCCCATTCCTCGGTAAGCTCGTCTGCCATCACAGTCACTCTGTGTGCTTCCTCTGTCTTCATCTGCTTTCTAAGCTTGTCAGATACACGCTTTGCCTCTGCCTTAAGCTTTTCAATTCCCCCGGCCTTTTCCTCATCGCTAAGTACAAGCTCTGCCGCCGGATATATGCTCACCCGGTCAATATTTTCAATGGATTTCTGGCTCTCGCAGTCAAAATATCTGATGGTGTCTATCTCGTCTCCCCACAGCTCAATTCGGATAGGATTCTCCTCCGTCAGCGGAAAAACATCAAGAATACCACCCCTGACAGAAAACTGTCCCATCGTCTGGACCTGATACTCTTTTTCATAGCCCATTCTGATAAGAGCAGCCTGAATTTCCTTCAAATTCAAAAGCTGTCCCTGCTCAAGTGTAAGCACGTTTTCCCACATCTTTTCTATCGGCGCCATCGTATTCATCAGCGCATCAAAGGTGGTCACAAGCGTCACTCTCTCCTGCTCACGGATAGCCTTCAAAGCCCTGATGCGCTCCGCTGTCAGGAGATTGCCCCTGATATCCGACTGGTAAAAAAGCACATCCTTTGATGGATAATACACCACCTCTTTGTCAAAAAAACTGTACTCATCGTACAGTTCCTTCGCCTTCTGCTCTCCAAAGGTCACAATAAGCTTGTTTTTCCTGTGACCTCCAAAGGCATATATCATCTGTGATTTTTGCGCATCTATACATCCCGTGACAGATATAAGTCCGGACGATTTTTCTGCCGTTTTTGTCATCTCCTCAAAGCCCGCAAGGGAAAGGAGTGGTTCTGTAAATGCTTTCACTTTCAATTCTCCATTTCTGTCTGTTCAAAATCACCTTGTCGATTTCCAGCTAGTTATATATGTTCATAGCCTTATCCGTCTCGCCCTGCATCATAAGAACTGCTGCATCCATCGCATGACCGATAGCTTCCTCCACCTTTGCCCTGTCCTCAGAACTGAAACGCCCGAGCACATGGTCAGCAAGATCCCAGCCCTGCGGCTTCTCTCCAACACCGACCTTGATACGGCTGAAGCCCTGTGTGCCGGTCATTGCAATGATGCTCTTAATCCCGTTGTGACCGCCGGCGCTGCCCTTTTTGCGGATACGGATACGCCCCGGCTCAAGCGAAATATCATCAAAAATAACAATCATTTCCTCATCAGGATCAAGCTTATAAAAATTCATCACCTCAGCAACAGACTCGCCGCTTAAGTTCATGTATGTCTGCGGCTTCACGAGCAGCACCTTCATGCCCTCAATCACTCCGCTTCCACAGAGCGCCTTGTGCTTCTTGTCTGTCACACTTATATTATATTTATCCGCAAGCGCATCTATCACATCAAATCCAATATTGTGCCTTGTGTGCTCATATTTTTTGTCAGGATTTCCAAGTCCTACTATAACGTACATCGTTTATCCTTTCTCTTTCTAATATTATTTTATCTACATGTCATATGCATATTGTCACATATCATCTACGTATCTATTCAGAATCTACAATTCAAAATAAAACAAATATTGTTGGATAATTCCCGCCACACCCTTGTAGCGCTCAAAATCAAAGCCGTCACTATAATATTTGTCCAAAAGCTGCTTTACATGCGTATCTATCGGAAACGCATCCACATGATGCAAACCGAAAAGGCATATGCAGTTTGCCACCTTTTTGCCAATTCCTTTGCGAGTAAGCAGGCTTTCCATCGCCTCATCATAGCTCATTTTGCGCAGATTATCAAGCCAGTCAGGATTATTAGCACCATACTCATATATTTCCTTCAGATACGGTGCCCTGTAGCCAAAGCCCATGCTCCTGTCATCAAATACCTCATCCGGTACCTCAAGAGGCTTGGGAAATGTATACAGTTCTTCCCCCTCTGCACTGCCGTCTATTTTATGTCCGCACCGCCTGCAAAGTAAATCCACACTATTTGTGATTCGCTTTATGTTATTATTCTGGGAAATCATAAAAGTAACAATCATCTCCCACAAATCCTGCCTTAAAATTCGCACACCACTGCCATATGCATATGCCTCCTTCAGATGCGCGTCATCTCCGTCTGCTATAAGCTTTGCAATCCCCGCATAATCCGTATCCATATCCAGATAGCTTTTCCATATATTGTTCCAGTCTGCCTCATCACAGTCCAGCTCAAACTCATTCCCATCCTGCTTAATCCGAAGTGCCCTATCAAATGCCACTACCGTGTATTCATTTTCTCCTGTATTCTTCCATCTGAAGCACTGACCACTGTCAGCAATCTGTTTTAAATCCAGATTATCTATTTTCGTCTTGTACATATCTGTTTGTCTATCCTCTTTTATTGTAGCTATACTCTAAAAAGCCGGTCTTTCTGTGGCTTATTGTACCACGGATAGACCGGTTTGTGTGAAATATATTTGGATTATTATACCAGCTCAGGTATTTTACTGCCTTCTCGACACCTCTTTTTGCAGAATAGTCTCCCTCCTGTATACCATTCTTTTTATGATCATCCCATACCTCCTGCTTCCAAAAATATAAAAATAAGCCATCATAAGAAAGCTTTTTTATCTCTTTCTTATGATGGCTATAGCTTAGCATGTTACGAGTCCCATAGTCTGCCCTCGCAACTCGAATCCCTGTTTGATTTTATGCATTCTCAATCTCTGTCTTATACTTTTCAAGAATCATATTCTGGATCTTCTCGCGTGTGGCAGAGTTAATCGGATGTGCTATATCCCTGTACTCGCCATCGTTTGCCTTACGGCTTGGCATGGCGATGAAAAGTTCCTTTTCTCCTTCGATTACCTTGATGTCATGTACCACGAATTCATCATCGATTGTAATTGACACAACCGCCTTCATCTTGCCTTCCTTTTCTACCTTACGAATTCTGATGTCTGTAATCTGCATATTTTTGTCCCCCTGGTCTGTTTTTAAATTACATATCTTACATTTTTTTCTTTTACTATTCTGACTCCATCCTCACCACAGTAGTATGTGTTTGGACTGATGGTTCCGCGACTCTCTACGATGCAATTCTCAAGGTGCACATTGTCGTCTATGTAGACATCATTGAGTATCACGCAGTTCTTCACTGTGGTGTTTTTGCCCACAAATACCTGCTTGAAAAGCACCGAATCCTCCACTCTGCCGTTTATGATACAGCCACTTGATACGAGGCTGTTTGAAATGTCTGATCCCGGATTAAACTTGGCCGGTGGCAGGTCGTCCACCTTTGAACAGATTGTCGGCTCCTCCCTGAAGAAATAGCTTCTGACGTCAGGTCTTAAGAAATCCATATTGGTCTTGAAGTATGCATCAATATCGGCGATATTGTTCCAATACGAATTTATCTTGTAGCCATATATTTTCTTTACATTTTTGTAGCGCACGAGGATATCATTTACGAAATCGAATCTGTTTTCCTCAGCTGCTGCCTCCAAAAGCTCTATGAGCTGTCGTCTTCTGATGACATAGATACCTGTGGAAATGGTATTGGATGAAGCCTCGATTGGCTTTTCATCAAACTCTGTGATTCTTGACTCCTCATCCATGCGTACCACACCAAAACGGCTGACATCGTCGTTGTACATCATGTCCTTGCATACCACTGTAATGTCTGATTTTTTCTCAATGTGAAAATCAAGCACTCTGTTGAAATCCAGCTTGTATACACAGTCACCGCTGCTGATGATGACATATGGCTCATGGCGTCTTTTGAGAAAATCAATATTCTGATACATCGCATCTGCCGTACCCCTGTACCAGTCACTGTTGTCCGCTGTGACTGTAGGTGTAAAGAGGAATAATCCTCCCTGCTTTCTGCCAAAATTCCACCATTTTGATGAGCTTAAATGCTCATTCAGTGAGCGTGCATTATATTGTGTCAATATCGCAACTGTCTGTATATGTGAGTTTGACATGCTGCTGAGTGAAAAATCTATAGCCCTGAAGCTGCCTGCTACCGGCAGGGCCGGTACTGCTCGTTTTGCTGTCAGTTCCTTCATCCTATTATTGTTGCCGCCGGCCAAAATTATTCCTATTGCCTTCATTTTCCGTCACCTGCCTTGATAATAACTTCTCCGCCCTCAAGCACACCGTCTTTGTAATCCTCTTCGTATGTAACACCGGAGATTGCTGTATTTTTGCCTATCTTTACCCCGTCCGGTATCACAGAATCTTCTCCTATAGTGACAAGCCCAAATGAGTATATGCTCTCATTTAATACGTTCGGCTTCTCCTGTCCGAAGCCAAGTGTCACATTGTCGCCCACCTTGCAATTTTCGGCAATGATGGACTTGTCTATCGTGACATTGGAGCCTATCTCCGTGTCACGCATGATGATGGAATCACGTATTACTGCGCCTCTTCCAATCTTGACGTTGGCACCTATAACAGAATGTTCCACATGACCATAGCATTCACAGCCCTCACCCATGATGCTTCGCTCCACATGACCCCCTTTGGCTATATAAAGTGGCTCGATTGCATCGTTCTTTGTGTAAATCTTCCAATACTCCTCGTACAGGTTGAACTCCGGAATGATGTCCACAAGCTCCATATTGGCCTCCCAGTATGAGCCCAGTGTACCTACGTCCTTCCAGTATCCGTTGAACTCGTATGCAAACATACGTCTGTCGTTTTCAAAGCAGTATGGTATGACATGCTTGCCAAAATCACAGTTTTCCTGATTCTTTAGTGCAAGTAAGGCTTCCTTTAGCACCGGCCATGAGAATATGTAAATGCCCATTGATGCGAGATTGCTACGCGGATGAACCGGCTTTTCCTCAAATGCATTGATGCGCTTATCATCATCGGCTATAACGATACCAAATCGGCTGGCCTCCTCGATAGGCACCGGCATTGTTGCTATGGTCACATCTGCATTGTTTTCCTTGTGAAAATCAAGCATCACCTCATAGTCCATCTTGTAAATATGGTCTCCTGACAGTATCAACACATAGTCCGGGTTGTAACTGTCTATATACCTCATATTCTGGTAGATTGCATTGGCTGTACCTGTGTACCACTCGCTGTTGCCGCTCTTCTCATAAGGAGGCAGTATTGCCACTCCTCCGTTATTCCTGTCGAGGTCCCACGGAATACCTATTCCTATGTGGCTGTTAAGTCTGAGTGGCTGATACTGTGTAAGTACCCCAACTGTATCAATGCCTGAATTGATGCAGTTGCTAAGCGGAAAATCTATGATTCTGTACTTTCCACCAAACGAAACTGCCGGTTTTGCTACGTCCGCTGTCAGAACACCAAGTCTGCTGCCTTGACCGCCTGCTAAAAGCATGGCTATCATTTCTTTCTTAATCACGTTATCACTCCTCGTCTGTCCTAATTTTTGTTGTGCCCATCCGGTCCCCACCACTAGTTTCTGTAATAACCGTATCTGTAATGCTTCTATAATAAATCACAATTGTTTCCATATAAATTATAGTTGCCGCTGCATAAATTGCAGTTACTGCCATATACTTTAAACCCATCAAATTCATATGGTCCGGATGAATTATTTTTATAAAAAAAATTATACCACAGCCGCATTATCACTTCAACATTTTTCACAAAATCAAATAATATTTTTCTTTTTTTTTGACATTTTGCACAAGTGTCATTTATCGTATATCTGTTTAACCTGCAAGGGTTCTTATCATTTGAAAGTCATGCCTGCTTTCACCTTATTTTTCCTTTGCAAATACTGTATTTAGTTGTATAATTAATATAAAGTAACTATTCAGAACAAGAAAATCTATCGCTTACATGCAATCATGACGCATCGGCTTTTTGTTCTCAGCAGTTCTTAATAGTTACAATTATAATAAATCAGGCAGGTAAAATAAATGTATAAAATAGATTTCAGCAAACCAATACACATCCATTTCATAGGCATCGGCGGTATCAGCATGAGCGGTCTCGCAGAGATTCTGCATGAGGAGGGCTTTACCATTTCCGGCTCCGATTCAAAGGAATCAGACCTCACAAAAACTCTTGCTGCCAAGGGCATAAAAGTCATATATGGTCAGAGCGCAGACAATATCACCTCCGATATCGACCTGGTGGTTTACACTGCTGCTATCCACGAAAGCAATCCTGAGTTTGCCGCAGCAAAAGCAGCCGGTATTCCAATGCTTACCAGAGCCGAGCTTCTCGGACAGATTATGGACAATTACGATTATTCTATCGCTGTAGCCGGCACACACGGCAAGACTACCACCACATCCATGATCAGTGAGATTCTTCTCGCCGCTCAGACAGATCCTACCATTTCCGTAGGAGGTATTTTGTCATCTATCCACGGCAATCTGCGTGTGGGCGATTCAGAGTACTTCATCTCTGAGGCGTGTGAGTACACAAACAGCTTTTTGAATTTCAGACCACGCTACAGTATTATTTTAAATATTGAGGCTGAGCATCTGGATTTCTTCAAGGATATCAACGACATCAGGCATTCCTTCCGCGAGTATGCATCAAACACTCTCGCAGGCGGTGCTACCATCATCAACGGTGAGATTGACCGCTATGAAGAGATTGTCGCAGGTCTTCCTCAGAAGATTATCACCTATGGCTTTGATTCAAAATATGATTTCTATCCGGAAAATATAACCTATGACGATAAAGCTTGTGCATCTTTTACAGCTATGAGACAGGGTAGTCCACTTTTCGACGTAAAACTCTCTGTTCCGGGCGCTCACAATGTAAGCAATGCGCTCGCAGCCATAGCTTTATCCACCACACTCGGTCTTGATGAGGAGTCTATCCTCACAGGCCTCGACAAATTTGGCGGTGCTGACAGACGTTTCCAGTACAAGGGCAAGGTAAACGGCGTCACAATCATTGATGACTACGCTCACCATCCAACAGAGATCCGTGCAACACTGACAGCTGCACAAAAATATCCACATGACAGGCTTGTCCTTTGCTTCCAGCCACATACCTATTCCAGAACCAAGGCATTCTTAAATGATTTTGCCGATGTTCTTTCAATGGCAGATGTTGTGGTGCTAGCTGATATCTATGCTGCTCGTGAGCAGAACACCTATGGCATTTCATCTAAGGACATCCTTGATTTATTGCTCGAAAAAGGTGTGAATGCGCACTATTTCCCATCATTTGAGGAAATCGAGAAATTTTTATCAGAAAATTGTGTAAACGGCGACCTGTTGATAACAATGGGTGCCGGAAATGTAGTAGAAATCGGCGAAGACCTGCTTAAGAAATAAGTTATCCACGTTATCCACATACAAAATGTTAACAACTCTCATTTTGTGTGTGGATTTTTTAAATAATTTTCAACAGCTTATATACCCTGTGATACATTGATTTTTCAATTATTTTACATAGTTATCCACATTATCCACATTTTTTTGTGGATTCAGAAAGCCCGAGTTTACAAGGCTTGTAGCACTTTTACCATCTTCACACGGTTAAAATATTGTGCTATAATTGCTCACAGGTTAAGCGAAAGAGAGTTTTTTATATGACAGCGATAAACATTAGCAGTGACATAGCAACATCATTCACTACTGTGTCAGATATTTTTATAGATCAATACATGCCAAAGGCAAACGGTGAGTTTGTCAAGGTATACCTTTATCTGCTCCGTGCGACAGGCTCCGGGGCAGGCATAGCAACTATTTCAGAGATTGCCGATCATTTCAGCAATACTGAGGCCGACATCATACGTGCTCTCAATTACTGGGCTTCTGAGGGCATTTTACAGCTGCAATCCGGCGCTGATGGCCAGATTATGGGAATCAACCTCTGCAGTCTTTCTGTATCCGGTATGCAGGCTGCTCAGAGTAATATACAAAGCGCTGTGGCTGATAATGCCGCGCAGAATAATTTGCAAAACAGCGTGGTTAATAATGCTGCACAGAATATTTCTACCGCGAATATTCGGATGCAGGATTCTGTTGTGGAAAAGCTTAAGAGCCAGACTACTGACAAAGCTGCTTCTTCACAGAAGGAATACACACTTGATGAGATTAAGGAATTTAGAAAGAATCCTGACATTTCAGAGCTTTTCTTTATTATAGAGACATATCTGAAGCATACGCTTTCATCCACAGACACCAATATGGTGCTCTACTGGCTGGACGAGCTTCATTTTTCTACAGACCTGGTGGAGTATCTCGTGGAGTATTGCATTACCAAGGGTCACTCAAGCCTTCGTTACATGAACAAGGTCGCTCTCGGCTGGGCCGATGCCGGCATAAAGACCGTAGACCAGGCAAAGGACGATGCAGCCGCTCACTCACAGATTTACTATTCTGTAATGAAGGCTCTAGGCATCACAGGCCGCAATCTGGTTGACTCTGAGGTGTCACTCATCAACAAATGGGTCGGCGAATACGGTTTCGATATAGAGCTTGTAAAGGCCGCCTGCAGTAAAACTATTTCAGCTATCCAGAAGCCAAGCTTCGAGTACACAGACTCGATACTCGCGAACTGGAGGAAAAAGGATGTACATACATTAAAGGATGTTGAAGTGCTTGATGCCAACTTTGCCAAGGCCAATAAGGCCTCTGCTACCGGCTCATCACAGAGTACAAATGCTGCAAACGGTTCCTCAAAACCAAAAAGTAATAATTCAAGTTCCAAGAATAAATTTAACAACTTCAATCAGCGCAACAATGATTACGACAAGCTGGAGAAGCTGTTTCTCAATTCTACGGTATGATTTAAGCTACATGATTTCAATTATATAATTTAACTTGTATGATTTCTGTTGCGCAATTTAGTTATATGATTTTTCAAGTTAGATTTACACATCCCAAGGAGGGTATATGGCACTTACCAATGCTCAATATGATGAGATAATGCGAGGCTACGATAAACGCCAGCTTCAGAACAAATACATACATGACAAGCGTATTGAGGAAGCCTATCGCAAGGCGCCACGCCTCAGGGAGATTGACTCAGAGATTGCATCCGCATCTGTCAGGCAGGCGTACAGGCTTATGGACGGCGATGAGAATGCTCTTGCCGCTTTACGCCTTGCAATCGATGACTATAAGGAGGAGCGTGCTGCACTGCTATCCACACTCGGATATCCGCTTGATTATTTTGAGCCTATTTACACCTGTCCAGATTGCCACGATACAGGATACATAAACGGTCAGAAATGTCATTGTTTCAAGCAGGCTATTATCAATACCGTTTATTCGCAGTCCAATATCAGGGAGATTTTGTCTCGTGAGAATTTTTCCACGCTCTCATTTGATTATTACTCAGATGAGCAGAAAAATCCTGCGACAGGGCTGTCTGCGCTCGCCACAGCAAAGCTTGCCGTGACGAACTGTCATGATTTTATAGATAATTTTGAAAACAAACCTAAAAACATATTTTTCTACGGTAATACCGGTGTCGGAAAGACTTTTTTATCTAATTGCATTGCAAAAGAGCTTTTAGATGCAGGTTACTCCGTAATTTACTTTACAGCATTCCAATTATTTGATATATTAAGCAAAGGTGTGTTTGAAAAGGATGCAGATGCCATCGCAGCGCATCAGAATATATTCGACTGTGATTTACTTATCATAGACGATCTCGGAACCGAGCTTTCCAACTCATTTACCACATCACAGCTTTTCCTTTGTGTAAATGAGCGTATACTGCGCCGGAAATCTACTATTATTTCCACTAATCTGAATTTGGAGCAGATAGCAGAGATTTACTCCGAGAGAACACTTTCAAGAATTTCAAGCAATTATAGTTTTATCAAGCTCTTTGGAGATGACATACGAATTAAAAAGCGTCTTTCCAAATAACGCTTTTTATATTATATATTTAGTTTATTTATTATATGGTTATATGGAGGAATAACAATGCCAAACGATGAGAGAATTTTGGAGACTATGCCAACCGGTACACTTGGACTTGTTGCAACCGACAGTTGTATAGGTCTTGCCCAGAAGGTAGATGCATACTTACAGGGCTGGAGAGAGCACAGAGAGCACCAGCATGCTAACGAGAGTGCTTTCAAGGACTACTACAAAAACAGCTACATTATCAAGCCTTCTACACCTAGATTCGGTTCTGGCGAGGCTAAATGTGTTATCAACCAGTCTGTTCGTGGTTATGATCTGTACATCATGGTAGATGTAACTAACTACAGTCTTACCTACACAGTATGCGGTCAGACAAACCACATGTCACCTGATGACCACTATGCTGACTTAAAGCGTGTTATCGCTGCAGCCGGCGGAAAAGCAAGAAGAATAACAGTTATCATGCCTTTCCTTTATGAGAGCCGTCAGCACAGACGTACAGGCCGTGAGTCTCTTGACTGTCCATTGGCTCTTCAGGAGCTTATCAACATGGGTGTAGACAATATCATCACATTCGATGCTCATGACCCTCGTGTGGTAAATGCTATTCCTCTGAACGGCTTTGAGAATGTAATGCCTTCTTACCAGTTCATCAAGGGCATCTTAAAGAACGTAAAGGATATCACTATTGATGCTGACCATCTTATGATTATCTCTCCTGATGAGGGCGCTACAAACCGTGCTATTTACCTTGCAAACGTACTCGGAGTAGACATGGGTATGTTCTACAAACGTCGTGATTACAGCCGTATCGTTGACGGACGTAACCCTATCGTTGCTCATGAGTTTCTCGGAACAAATGTGGAGGGTAAGGATGTTCTTATCATCGATGATATGATTTCTTCCGGCGAGAGTATGATAGATACAGCAAGGGAACTCAAGAAGCGTAAAGCTAACAGAATCTTTGTTGTTTCTACATTCGGTCTCTTCACAAACGGCTTTGCTTCATTTGACAAGGCTTACGAGGAGGGTCTCATCTACAAAGTAGTTACAACAAACCTTATCTACCAGTCACCGGAGCTTCTCTCTAAGGAGTACTATATCAGCTGTGACATGAGCAAATACATCGCATACCTCATTGATACATTAAACCACGACTGTTCTATCAGTGATCTTCTCTCACCATATGACAGAATCAAGAAGTGTGTTCAGAAGTACAATGACGAGCAAGCTGCAGCAAAGAATAAATAATTAATCGTATTTAAAAAAAGCTGTGTGAAATTAATATGTACCCCTTTTACTGGATATCCAGTGAAAGGGGTATTTTTATGCGTTACAGTTACGAATTCAAACCAAAGGCAGTCGAACTATACATGCAAATAAGACGCATCAGTTTTTCTCAATAGTTTAGAATAATTATCTTAGTAATATAAAAAACCAGAGAAGTGAGTGTCATCCACTCAAATCTCTGGTTTTATTTAGTCTAAGATTTATACCGATTAAATATTAAACTAACTCAAGGAGAACCTCTAAAGCTCCGTCACCTTTACGCTGTCCAATCTTAACGATTCTTGTGTAACCACCGTTACGATCAGCATACTTAGGAGCTATCTCATCGAATAACTTATTTGTTACATCGATAGTCTTTGTTCCCTTCTTTGTGCCGTCAGACTCTTTAGCTGTGTAAAGAACCTTGAGCATCTGTCTTCTGGCATGAAGACGTGAAGCAGAATCCTTCTTGATCTTCTTCTCTACTTCGTCATAAACAGTAACTTTCTTTCCGTCTACAACCTCTTTTACTCTCTTGCCATCTTTGTCCTTGCGGGCAACCTTAGCTGTTACAGTAACCTCTTCGAAGTTGTCTTTCTCTTTTACTGCTAATGCGATAAGACCCTCAGCGATCTTACGAACCTCTTTAGCCTTAGCCTCTGTAGTAACGATCTTTCCGTTAACAAGAAGCTGTGTAACCTGACCTCTGAGTAAAGCCTTTCTCTGGCTTGATGTTCTGCTTAACTTACGATATTTTGCCATTTTAATTTCCTCCATTTGTGGGACATCCGGTCACGCTCATCGGTCTTACTGCCAGACATCGTATCTTGTTGTGATAAAGCATTGCCTTATTTCAAAAAGCAAATGCTCAAATCAGTTGCCACTCATGTATCAGACACGGTCACGCTCTTTGGTCTTACTGACCCTGCCGCTATGAGTTTTGTCACACATAAACATAAATATAAACATAAATATGATATTTAAAATTTATATATGACCAATTTATTTAGAAGAATCAGTGCAAGGATTATTCGAATGAATTATTCCTCAGTCTGATTTAACTCTAAACCTAATTCTTTTAATTTTGCTAAAACTTCCTCTAAAGACTTGCGACCAAGGTTACGAACCTTCATCATGTCCTCAGGTGTTCTATTGATAAGCTCTGCAACAGTGTTGATTCCTGCACGCTTCAAGCAGTTGTATGAACGAACTGAAAGCTCAAGCTCATCGATGTTCATCTCAAGAACCTTTTCCTGAGCATCGTTTTCCTTCTCGACCATAACGTCAACCTGCTGTGCTGCCTCTGAAAGATCGATGAACAGATTTAAGTGCTCACTTAATACCTTAGCTGCAAGACTGACTGCCTCGTCAGGCTCCAATGCACCATTTGTAAATACATCTAATGTAAGCTTATCATAATCTGTAACCTGACCTACACGGGTATTCTCTACAGTAAGGTTAACACGCTCAACAGGAGTGTAGATTGAATCTACAGCAAGAACTCCGATTGGTGTATCCTCGTTCTTGTTCTTCTCTGCTCCGACATAACCTCTGCCGTTTGTGATTGTAAGCTCCATAGAGAGCTTGCAGTCAGCACCGCCATTTAAATGTGCAATAACAAGGTCCGGGTTAACAATTTCAATATCAGGATCAACCTTGATATCTGATGCTTTAACCACGCCTTCTCCAGCGAAGTCAATATGAGCAGTAATCGGCTCGACTGAGTTGCTGTTATTCTTAATAGCAAGCTTCTTGATGTTTAAGATAATCTCTGTAACGTCTTCTTTAACGCCAGGAATTGAACTGAACTCATGAAGCACACCATCAATCTTAACACTGCTTACAGCAGTACCAACTAATGATGAAAGCATGATTCTTCTGAGTGAGTTACCCAGAGTTAAACCATAGCCTCTCTCAAGTGGTTCTACTACAAATTTGCCATATTTTCCATCTTCTGACTCTTCAGTCATCTCAATCTTTGGCATATTGAAATTAAAATCTGCATCAACCATGTATAGCCCCTCCTTTTATGGGTTAATTTGAGTTTACTCTTTAATTACTTAGAATATAACTCGACGATAAGCATCTCGTTTACAGGAACGTCAATAACTTCTCTTGTAGGGATTGACTTAACTGATCCCTTAAGAGCGTCTGCATCTGCCTCTAACCACTCTGGAACAAGTCTTCCGTTAGTAGACTCAAGGATTTCCTTGTATCTTGCTGATGACTTAGACTTCTCTCTGATTTCGATAACATCTCCAGCCTTTACAAGGTATGAAGGGATGTTTACGCACTTACCATTAACTAATACATGCTTGTGATCAACGATCTGTCTTGCTTCTTTTCTTGTTCTAGCGAATCCTAATCTGAAAAGAACATTGTCAAGTCTGAGCTCGAGCATGATCATAAGGTTCTCACCAGTCATACCCTTCTGTCTCTCAGCCTTCTTATAGTAATTTCTGAAAGGCTTCTCTAATACACCGTAGATGAACTTAGCCTTCTGCTTCTCACGAAGCTGCATTCCATACTCGCTAACCTTTCTACCAGCGTTCTTTGCCTTTCTTCTAGATTTCTTATCTATTCCTAAATATACAGGATCCATTTCAAGAGATCTACATCTCTTGAGGACAGGTGTTCTATTAACTGCCATTGTAATCTTACCTCCCTAAATTAAACTCTTCTACGCTTTGGTGGACGACAACCATTATGTGGAACTGGTGTAACATCCTTGATACTTGTAACTTCAAGACCAGCTGCTGAAAGTGCTCTGATAGCTGCTTCTCTACCTGAACCTGGTCCCTTAACCATAACGTCTACAGACTTTAATCCATGGATTAATGCAGCCTTTGTTGCTGTCTCAGCTGCCATCTGTGCTGCATAAGGAGTAGACTTCTTAGATCCTCTGAATCCGAGTCCACCTGCAGATGCCCATGATAAAGCATTTCCTTCTGCATCTGTTAATGTAACGATTGTATTATTGAAAGATGACTGAATATGTGCCTGTCCTCTTTCAACGTTCTTCTTAACACGCTTCTTTGTCACTTTTTTTGTAACTTTCTGAGCCATGATAACTAACCTCCTGTGAGTTTAACAATTCAATTATTTCTTCTTATTAGCTACAGTCTTCTTAGGACCCTTACATGTTCTTGCATTAGTCTTTGTCTTCTGGCCTCTGCATGGAAGTCCC
>OMCF01000245.1_pt1 | contig 25093 bp, 20 predicted proteins | sample 1673791 | NCBI WGS metagenome assembly OMCF01 (sample SAMEA103958127, study PRJEB25191) | human gut metagenome | biome: human-associated habitat [ENVO:00009003]; feature: intestine environment [ENVO:2100002]; material: feces | place: Germany | collected 2013/2015
CCTGCCAAACCGTAGTCCAAACCTTCACCCAAACCGCCAAAATCCACGACCTACCAGCCTCAACCCTCACAGACAACGGAATGGTCTACACCACCCGACTAGCAAGAGGAAACAACACCCGCAACAACCAACCCAACGCCTTCGAACAACTACTAGACGAACTAAACATCACCCAAAAAACGGAGCACCAGCACACCCCACCACCCAAGGAAAAATCGAACGCTACCACCAAACCCTCAAAAAATGGCTCAACGCCCAACCACCAGCAACCAACCTCAACGACCTAAACACACTCCTAAAAGACTTCCAACACATCTACAACACCAAACGCCCCCACAGAGCACTCAACAGAAAAACACCCCACCAGGCCTACCACAACAAACCAAAAGCACACCCCACAATCACCATCAACAAAAACGACTGGCGCGTACGACTAGACACCGTAGACCAAAGCGGCACCATCACCCTCAGATACCACGGAAAACTCACCCACCTAGGCATCGGACGCGCCCACAAAAACAACCCCGTAATCGCCCTAATACACGGAACACACACCATAATCATCAACAAAAACACCGGGGAAATCATCGCCGAACACACCATAAACCCCAACAAAACCTACCAACCAAAAAACGGACAAATGACCCGAAACACCCACCCCAAAAACCCAAAAAATCCCGCGACATATGCGGACATATGTCGCGGGACATCACATTGCGGTAGCGGTGGGATTTGAACCCACGGTGGGTTGCCCCACGGCGGTTTTCAAGACCGCTGCATTAAACCGCTCTGCCATCTCTCCGTGCAACAAGCGCGGGCACAGGCTACCGTGAAGGAGACGGCTCTGTAAAGTCCTATTCATGTCTTTCCAACATGTTTGCGGGAACAGCCTGTTTTTTCAAACGGGAGGCTTCCGCCTGTTCCCACGGCATCAGGGCAGGAATTCTCCCGGCAGGAGGCTGATGAGCCGCATGGCGCATTTCCGGGGAGTATCTGCGGAAGTGTCTATGGAGAAATCATGCGGGAAATGGCGGTGGATGCCTGCGTGCTGGCGCTGGGCATGGGCCGGAGCAGGAGTCCGGTCAGTGCGGCGCCGCTCGCGCTCCAGCAGAACATCCTGGCGGCATTCCACCCTGACCAGGATGCGGGGGATGCCGTCCAGGCGGTTCAAGAGGTCCTGAATCCAGCGGCGGGATTCTCCGATGACGTGGTCCACGATGACCAGGGCGCCTTTCCGGGCCGCCTCGGCAATGGCGGCGTGGAAAGATTCAATGAAGGGCAGGCCGGATTCCCTGACGGCATCCAGGGCGGTTTCATGTTTTCCCCGGCTCATGGCCAGATAATCGTCCATGGAGAAAATCATAGCTGCCTCTTTCAGCAGAAGCTGCAAGTTCCGGGCCAGTGTGCTTTTTCCCGCGCTGGAGGCTCCGTTGAGCAGGATGACGCGCCCGCTTCGCGGCCGGGGCGCTTTCCGGTTCTCCGCAGGGTCTTTTTCTCCCATGGTTTCATGGTTTTCCGGACGGTTCGCGGAGGTGTTCCGGTCACCGTTTCCCGGCCGGCAGGTTCCGGCCCCTTCCGTAAGGGTGGGGGCTTCCTGGCGGGAGAGGCAGGCTGGTTTCCAGAGGATGTCGGACGCGGCGGTCATGGAAGGTTCATGGGCATCATGAATAAAAAGCTCCGTCAGGGCAATCATAAGAATGGCTCTGTGCGGACGGAATCGCTGCTGCCGTTCATGTCTTGCCGGGCAGACGCCGGGAAGGATTTTCTTGCGGAGCGGCTGTGGCGGCATGGATGCCGTTCGTCATGACTCCGTGGGGCATGCTGCGCCTTTTCCCGTCAATAACGGGGATGCCTCATTCCTGCCGGAAGCCTTCCCGGCCGTCATTTGCTTCTTGCAGCGGACGGGGGAGGCATGAGAGAGTTCGTCATGGCCTCTTCCCCGGATGTAGTAGAATATATTTGTTTCCAGCTCCGGCATGCCGGGGATATTTCCTTCAGAAAAATGTTTGGGGACTACGGATTGTACTGCGGCCGGACATTCTTCGGTTTGGTGTGTGACAACCAGTTGTATGTCAAGATAACGGAGTCGGGTTTGAAGATGTTTCCGCAACAGGAGCAGGGCTGCCCCTATCCCGGCGCCAGGCCGCATTTCCTGGTGACGGATCTGGACGATGACCGGACCCTTTCCTCCCTTGTCAGGGAGACATGCTCCATTCTGGCTGTTCCGTCTGTTCTGGAGGGGAAAAAGAAAAAGGCGTCCGGTGAAAAAAGAAGCAGGCGCCCTTAGACGCCTGCCGGCAGGAAATGGCTGCTGGAGGGGAAGGTTATTTCCCGGGAGTTTCCGAAGCGGCCAGAGAGGAGAGGTTCTTCTTCAGGCTGGAGGCGGCGGTTTGCGTGGCTTCGTTGTCGGACTCCGTGAATTTGTCCACGGCCTGCGTCAGGGATTTAAGGTCGGATTCCGATATTTTGCGCCCTTTTGCCTTGCGCTGTTCCAGAGCGGAGATTTTTTTATTAAGGTCGGCCAGTTTTGATAAATCCCTGTTCGCTTTCAGGGCCGCCAGAGGTTCGTCAAATTCCTTGACGGAGGGAACCGCCGTTTTGAGGCGCATGATGGCCGTTACCGCTTCCAGAGGGTCGGACTGGATCCGGGCCTGCACGATTTCCTTGGTATTTTCCAACCATGCGTCAAAAGCTTCACATACGGCCTGCGCTTCCTCGTCATTCGTTTTTTTCCTCAGAGGTGTGATTTTGGATTCGATGTTGCTGCCGGTGGAAACGACCGTTTTGGCCAGCGATTTGTATTTGTTCAGTTCCACTCCTTCCAGAATAGGAAGGCCGCGTTCCATCTTCATCACTTCCTTTTTCACCAGGTCATAGAGCTGGGGAGGATAGCCCTTGGCCACGATTTTTCCGTTGGCTCCAATCAGAACGGCATGAGGCAATCCGCCCGGGCAGGGAGCCTCCGGAATGCTCAGACTCTGATAGATGGGGAAAGTGATCTTCTTTTCTTCCAGAAACTGTTTGACCCTGGGGGACGGGAGCTGGCTGTGGCTGCCTATGACAGTAAAGCCCTTGGACTGGAATTTTTCCTGCAATTCCTGCAGATGCGGCATGCTGGCGATGCAGGGCGGGCAGTTGATGCCCCAGTATTCAAAAAATACCACTTTCCCTTTCAGGTCGGAAGCTTTGAGTTTCGGCCCGTGGATATGGCTGCCGTCGTTGAAGGCTGGATAGGTGACTTTGCTTTCCGCCGCCTGGGCGGAGGCGGGAACCGCCATGGCGGCGATGATACCGGATAAAATAAAGGCAGGAAAGGCGTTCATGGAACGGATGATGAAGAATTCAGCATTGAGTGTCAAGGAGGAAGCGGAATTTTCAACTGGAGTTTCCTAAGGGTTCAACGGCCCGCATGCGCCGGGGATGGGGGGCGGGGCACTCCCTGCCCTGGGAAGATTTGGCTGTTTTTTCCCTGAGGGAGAGGCGTTTCAGGCTATATCCAGTCCCATGATGTAGTCCGTCATGTAGTAACCGTGGCCGATGTGGAAATCCCCGCGTTCCAGGGTCCGCATGCCCATGCGCTGGTAGAATTCCACCGCCCGGGTGTTATCGCGGTTCACGTTCAGGCGCATCAGGCACGGTTCCGGGTGGATGCTTCTGATGTAGCTGATGGCGTGGCGGAACAGAAAGCTTCCTATATGCAGGCCCTGGAAGCCGGGCAGAACGTAGATTTTCTGCAAATGGAAGACGCCGGGGCCTTCCGGCTGGACGGACAGGTAGCCGCAGTCCTTTCCCTCATGGGAGGCGATGAAGTACACGTGCCCCTCCTCCATCTGTTTTTCCAGGTTGGCGGGGGAATACATCCAGTCCATCATGAAATCTATCTGCTCTCTGGAAAGGAGGTCCCGGTATGTGGCCGGAAAAGCCTGGCAGGCCAGTTCATGGATCAGCGTGATGTCGTCCTTGGCGGCTTGGCGGAGAGTCGGCATGGCAGAAATATTACACGGAAAAGCGCCGGATGAAAAGGGCCTCTTCCCCATTTCCGGCGGAATTTTCCGGCATGGCCTATTTTCCCCTACCTATTCCGGCGGAGACATCCTATGCTGAATGCCGCCGTTTTTCTGACAGCCTTCCGGGAAATGCTGTTTTTATGGCGAACCCTGCATGTCCAGTCATGAAAGAACCCATTCCCATACAACAATGGCTTCCCGCGGGGCCTCTGAGGGACATGGGTGAAAAATACGTAAGCCAGCTTCCGGACGTGGCGCAAAATCCCATCGGTCCGGAATCCCTCATGCACCAGTCGGACCATTCCTGGTCGGAATACCTGGTAGCCTATTCCCTCCTGTACCCGGGGGTAGTCGTCATCCTGGCCCTGCTGGGGGGGCTGGGGCTTGGGGCTTTCTTCATTTTTTGCCGCCGCCGGGAATATTCCCACCGTATTTTCTGTTCCAAATGCGGCTCCATGATGTACCCGTGCGGGCTGCACTGCCCGGAGTGCGGCACGCCCAATCCGTCCCCCCGTGCCCTGAACTGGATAGGATATTCCAGGCTGCGCACCGTGGTTCCTCCCTCCGGATGGAAAAGGCATGAGGAAGTTCTCCGCAGTTACCGGCGGTGTTTTTACTGCGGGCAGCCTCTCCGTGAGCCCTCTCTTGACCAGCGTTGCCCCGCCTGCGGCAAGGCGGTGCTCCAGGGTGAGCAGTCCGTGGACCGGTATGATGCGTATATTGGCCGCCGCAGGGGGTGGACCTTCGCTGCCGTGGTCGTGCTGGGGGTGGTTCCCATTTTGGGGCCGCTGCTGGCTTCCTCCCTGTACAGGAGAACGCTCATCAACCCGTATTCCCTGTACATGACCGTGTACCGGGAAAGCTTCCTGATGGTGGTTCTTTTTCTGTGCCGTCATTTGTTTCGCCTGCTGCCGTTCATCGGCATCATCGGCATGCCCGTCCTTTGCGTGACGGAATACCACCTGTACCGGCGCATGTTCCTGTGGAAGGCGGAGAAATATGATTTCAGGGGGGAATGAAGCAGGAGACCCTCTTCCGGTAATGCCTGTCCGGCGCCTGCGCGGAAAATCATGGGGTGCGGGGCTGTTGGGGCTTCCGGGCAGCGTATCGTTTCCGGCAGCCCGCTTTATGGCGCGCGGCGGCAGATCCGCAGTGAAGCGTGCGCCGGATCAGCCATGAAAAGCGTGCCGCCGCGCCGGAGGCAGGAAATGGGGATAAAGGATGGCCGGCTCCTTGATTGACGCGCAGCAGGGGATGCTGAGTTGATGGAGAGATGTTTTTAATGAACGTTTTACGTCTTACTGTATCAAGTATGACAAGGAATTGTTTTTTTCTTATGGACTAAACTTACCTGGTACAGTATGTAGGAAGTGTTCCCCGGAGGGGGGCGGGATGATTCCCAAACCCCCGCATGCGGAGGAACAAAAACTGTAATATAAATAAAATGAAAATGAAAAGAAAACTGGCATCGGTTCTGGCGAAGGCTTTCTCCGGAAAGTCCGTGCCGGAAAAGAAACGGGAAAGGGAGGCCAGGGCCTCCAAAAAACTGGAAGCGTGGCTGAAGGCTTCCAGAATGCGCTCCTTTTAAGGAAGCGCCCGTTGAAGGGAAGGGCGGATTCGGGCGCCGGCGTCCGGTTCGCCGGCTGGGACGGGGATGTTATCTCCGTCCTGTTGTTTTTACCGGAAAAGGTATGTCTTGATGACAGTTGCGCCTTGACTACGGCGGTGGAATGTCCGTTCATCTGGGCAGACATGACCATACCCGGAATTCTTGAAGAAAAGTTGTTCTCCGCATTAAAGGCGGTGTTGGGGGAGGAGCTTCCCGCTGATTTTCGCGCCTCGGTGACGCCCTCCGCGGATTTGCGGTTCGGGGATTACCAGAGCAACGCCGCCATGGTGCTTGCCAAGCGGTGCCGCACGAATCCCCGCGCGCTCGCCCAGCAGGTGGCGGACCGGATAGGGCAGGATGCCGTGTGCTCCCTGGAGATTGCCGGGCCCGGATTCATCAATTTCCGCATCAGGCCGGAATTTTACGCAGCGCGCCTGCTGGCCATGCTGGCGGATGACCGGCTGGGGGTGGAAAAAGTGCAGGCCCCCAAAACCATTGTCATTGACTTTTCCGCTCCCAACGTCGCCAAGCCGATGCATGTGGGCCACATCCGCTCCACCATTATTGGTGACGCCCTTTCCCGCGTGGCCCGTTTTGTGGGGCACCATGTGATTACGGACAACCACATCGGGGACTGGGGTACCCAGTTCGGCATGATTCTGTGGGGCTGGAAGAATATTCTGGATGAACAGGCGCTGGCCGCCAACCCCATTGACGAGTTGCTGCGGGTGTACAAGGATGTGAACCTGATGTGCAAGGAAAAGCCGGAACTGCTGGATACCTGCAAGGCGGAACTGGTGAAGCTCCAGGCCGGGGACGGGGAAAACCTGGCCATCTGGAAACGCTGCGTGGAAGTTTCCAAATCCGGCCTTTCCAAGATTTACGACCAGCTTGACATCCATTTTGATTACTGGCTGGGGGAAAGCTTTTACAATGATGCCCTGGCCCCGCTGGTGGACGGCATGATCGCCGCCGGAATGGCCCGGGAGAGCGACGGCGCCATCTGCGTGTTTTCCGACGGTTCCGTGCCTCCCAATGAAGACCCCTTCCTTGTGCAGGACAAGGGGGAATGGCGCGCCAACCCCTGCATTATCCGGAAAGCGGACGGAGGCTTCCTGTACGCCACCACGGACCTCGCGACGCTGGACCACCGCATCAAGACGTGGGGCGCGGATTCCATCTGGTACGTGGTGGGCGCCCCGCAGGCTCTGCATTTCAGGCAGATTTTCTCCACGCAGCGCCGCCGCGGCATGGACGGGGACTACCGGCACATCGCGTTCGGCTCCATTCTGGGGGATGACCGCAAGCCGTTTAAGACGCGCTCCGGGGATACGGTTTCCCTTCAGGATGTGCTGGATGAAGCCATTGAACGCGCGGCCCGCGTGGTGGAGGAGAAGAGCCCGGACATGCCGGAGGAGGAAAAGAAGCGCGTGGCGGAAGTGGTGGGCATAGGCGCCGTGAAGTTTGCGGAGCTTTCCCAGAACCGCATGACGGATTACGTTTTCAACTGGGACAAGATGCTGGCCCTTCAGGGAGATACGGCCCCGTACCTCCAGAACTCCTACGTGCGCGTCCGCTCCATCTTCCGCAAGCTGGACGGCGGGCCTTTGGACTGGTCCGCCCCCATTCAGCTTTCGGAAGACGCGGAAATCCATCTGGCCCGGCTTCTGGCCCGCTACGGGGAAGTGGTGCCGCAGGTGCTGGACGACTGCCGTCCGAACATGCTGGCCGCCTACCTGTTTGACCTGGCCAGGGCTTTCCATTCCTTCTATGAGGCGTGTCCGGTCCTGAAGTCGGAAGGGACGGTGCGGCACTCCCGCCTGGCCCTGTGCGAGCTGACCGCACGCACGCTGAAGCACGGGCTGGGCCTGCTGGGCATCCAGCTCCCGGACAGGATGTAACCGTTTCTTCCGTATGGCCGCCTCTTTCTTCCATGTCCTGCTGGCCGCCGCCGTGGCGGGGTGTTCTTCCGCCGCCGCGGACGGGGCACACGGGTACTGGATGAACAGCCCGTCCCTGAACGGCTGGCGGGAAGCCGTCTTCCGCGCCGGCGTTCCGGCTCAGCCTGCCGTGCTGCCGCCCGGAGTGGAGCCGATGATGGTGGGTTCCTCATCTCCCGCCGCGCAAATGCTGGTGCTGGAGGGAATGACGCATCTGCTCACGTTCGGGGACATGCGGGCTTTCCTTAAATTTGACGCCGCTCTCCGTCTGGACCCGGACTGCCTCATGGCCCATTGGGGCAGGTGCATGAGCCTGATGGGCGCGGGACCCGCTTTCCAGGAACAGCGCGTCCATTCCATGAAGCGCATGAAAGAGCTGGCGCTCCGTCCGGACTGCCCGGAACAGGAACGCGCTTATGCGGATGCCCTGGCCGTGCTGCTGATGGATGGCCCCGTGAAGGCGCAGGAAGCGTGGGAAACCATCTGTTCCACCTGGAAGCGCGACCCGTACGCCCCCCTCTTTTACGCCATGCTCCTGCGGGACGGCTTTGACGGGCAGGGCAACCCCGGAGAAGGGCAAAAGGAAGCCGTCCGCGTGGTGGAAGCCGTCCTGAAGGAACGCCCCGGTTCCCAGGCCGCCCTGTTCATGCGCGCCCTGCTGGAGGAAGTGGCTCCATCCATTTCTCCGGAAACGGTGGAAATCGCCCGCAGGGCCGTGGCCGCCAACCCCTTTTCCGCGTCCGCTCATCATTTGCTGGGCCATTGCCTGTTCCGCACAGGTGATTATGAAGGGGCTTCCGCCGCTTTCAAGGAGTCTGAAAATCTGTGCCTGGCCTGGGAAAAGGCGGAAAACGTGCCTCCCGCGCTGGATGACGCCTACTTCCGCTCCATCCTTTACCGTGCCGTTTCCGAATTCTGCGCCGGCCATTACAAAAAGGCGGAGGCCATTGCCTCCAGAGCCGCTTCCGTTCCCTTGGACAAAAAGCATCCGCTGGCTCCCGGAACCCTGCTTCAGCTATGGGAGGCCAGGACGCTGCCTGCGCGCCTGATGCTGGCCCGGCCTGTCATTCCCCGGCAGGCCCTTGTGCTCAAGGCTTTTCCGGGGCCTCTTCCCAAGGGATTTCCGGATTTGAGCAACGGCATGACCGCCGTGGCCACCCAATACATGGGCGCATGTTACGCCGCAAGGCAGGGCAGAACGGATGCCGTGGCGTCCGCCTTTGACAAGATGTCCGGCATTCTGCGGCTGCTGATGGACGGCGCGGACGCCGCCCGGAGGCAGATGAGCGTTTCCTACTGGGCGCGCTGCCTCCAGACGGGCAGCCTGTATTCTTCTGAAATCCGCTCCCTCATGTTTCCGGATTCCGCCAATGTCTGGATGTCCGAGGCCATACGGAGCCAGCGTTTTTCCTCCCTGCTCCTGCCTCCCGTAACCCCGCGGAATGGGTTCTGGCCCGCGCCTACCTGAAAGCCGGGAAATTCCGGGAATGCGCGGATATGTGCGAACAGGCGCTGAAACGCTTCCCGAACCATGCCGGAGTGCTGGAGACCCTGGACAAGGCCCGTTCTTCCGGAAAATAATTCGGAATAAGCGGTGGAAGCGGTGGAAGCGGTGGAAGCGGTGGAAGCGGTGGAAGCGGTGGAAGCGGTTCTGGCGCCCGGTTTTGGACTGGAAACGGCATTTCCCCGCATCGCGCTGGAACATGACGTCCAATCCCGGGGCAGGAAGCTTGTTCATCTTGAAAAATAAGCCTGCGGTGATAAAAAAGGGGCGTGAAGCCGTGCCCGGAAGGGCGGATTCCGTCCCCGCCGCATTCATCAAGATGCCCAGCAGGCCGCGGCCGTTCCGCCGGATGTCTCTGAAACATGGTAAGTTTTATTTTTTCATGGCTGTTGCGGCAAATGCCGGAACGCGGCCGTTTTCATTTTCAATAACATCATACATCAAGCAATATGAACCATCCCTATCTAGACCCCGCTTTTCTGGTTTCCTGGTCCCGGCTTACGCCGGAGGCCATCAAGCCGGACATCACGGAAGCCATCTCCCGAGCCAAAGAGAATATCCGGGCCATCTGCGACCAGCCGCTGGATTCCCTGACTTATGAAAGCACCTTCGGCGCTCTGGAAAAGGCTTCCGAGGATCTGCACCTGGGCTGGGGCCGCATCATGCACCTGGACTCCGTCAATGACGAACCCGCCCAGCGGGAGGCCATCGGGGAAATGCTGCCGGAAGTGGTGACCTTCTCCTCCTCCGTGCCTCTGAACCCGCGCCTGTGGACGGTGCTGAAAGCCGCGGCCTCCTGTGACTGGGTGGAAGACCTTTCCCCCGTCAGGCAGCGTTTCATCCAGGAAACGCTGGCAGACTTCCGTGAGAGCGGGGCGGACCTGCCGGACGACGTGAAGCCGGAATACGCGGAAATAGAAGCCCAGCTCTCCCTGAAGACCAAGAAATTCGCGGAAAACGTGCTGGACTCCACCAACGCCTGGGAACTCATTGTGGAAGATGAGGCGGAACTCTCCGGGCTGCCGGATTCCGTGAGGGAGGCCGCCCGCCTGGACGCCCTGGCCAACGGCTACGGCACGGAAGAAGAGCCCCGCTGGCGCTTCACCCAGAAATTCACCTCCCTCCAGCCTGTCATGCAGTTTGCGGACTCGGACAGTCTGCGCCGCCGCATGTGGGAGGGCTCCTGTTCCATCGGAAAAGGGGGGGAATACGATAATGAAGCCCTCATCGCTGAAATCCTGGAACTGAGGGACAGGAAAGCCCATTTGCTGGGGTACGGCTGCTTTGCGGATTACGCCACCTCCCGCCGCATGGCCGGGAGCGGGGCCAACGCCCTGAAATTCATCAATGACCTGCATGACAAGGTAAAGCCCTCTTTCCTGAAGGACATGGAAGCCGTCCGCAGATACAAGGAGGAAAAAACCGGAAAACCCGTGGAAAAACTTTCCCCGTGGGAAACCGGCTACTGGTCTGAAAAACGCCGCCGCGAACTGTACGCTTTTGACGAGGAAGACCTGCGCCCGTATTACTCCGTGGAAAAAGTCATGGAAGGACTCTTTTCCATCTACTCCGGCCTGTACGGCATTACGGTGACGCCGCGCCCTACGGTGGCGTTCAAACCCGGTGAATCCGGGGAAGCGCCGGAAGGCGCGGTGGAGGTATGGCATCCGGACGTCCTGTTCTATGAATTGCATGATGCGGAAAGCGGGGAGCACCTGGGTTCCTTTTACGCGGACTGGCATCCGCGGGACTCCAAGCGCGCCGGGGCATGGATGAACTGCCTGAGCGTAGGGGAACCGCCGCACGGCGGCAAACCCCGCGCGCCCCATCTGGGTCTCATGGTCGGAAACATGACCAAGCCCGTGGGGGACAAGCCCGCGCTGCTGTCCCACCGGGAGGTGGAGACCATTTTCCATGAATTCGGCCATCTGCTGCACCAGCTCCTTTCCGACGTGGAAGTGAAGTCCCTGGCGGGAACCAACGTGGCCTGGGATTTTGTGGAACTTCCCTCCCAGATTAATGAAAACTGGTGTTGGGAGAGGGAATCCGTGGACCTCTTCGCCGCCCACTATGAAACGGGTGAAAAAATACCGGACGAACTGTTCTCCAAAATGCGCTCCGCCCGCAATTATATGAGCGGCACGGATTTCATGCGCCAGCTCTGCTTCGGCAAGCTGGATTTGGAGCTTCACGTCAACTGGCCGCAGTACAAGGGCGTTCCGCTGGAAGAAACGGATGAACGCATCCTGGCGGACTACCGGGTGCCGATGACGGACCGCGGCCCTTCCGTGGCGCGCCGCCTGACGCACATCTTCGCGGATCCCACGGGCTATGCCTCCGGCTACTACTCCTACAAATGGGCGGAGGTGCTGGAAGCGGACGCTTTCAGCCGCTTCCTGAAGGAAGGAGTGCTGAACCCGCAAACCGGGCGCGATTTCCGCCGCTGCATCCTCAGCAAGGGCAACAGCAAGCCCGCCGCGGAACTCTACCGCGACTTCATGGGCCGTGATCCGGACGCGGAAGCGCTGCTGGTCAAATCCGGCGTTCTTTAACCTCTTTACCCACATTATCTGAACAATCCTTATGTCTGAACAAAAGAGACTCTCTCTCGCCGGCGTCGGTTGCGGTTCCCGTACGCGCACTTACATGAAGCTGGCCATGGAACAAAAAAACCGCTACCGCATTGCCGCCGCGGCGGATCCCGTCAAACAGCGCACGGAAGCCGTTCGCGACTTTGCCCCGGAGGAGGAACGGGATTCCGTCCGCCTGTTCAAGGATGCCGCCTCCCTGCTGGCGGAGCCGCGCCTGGCGGACGTGGCCATCATCGGCACACAGGACGACTACCATTACGCTCCATGCAGGAAGGCCATGGAGCTGGGCTATCATGTCCTGCTGGAAAAACCCATTGCCAAGACGCTGAAAGAAGCGCTGGAACTTAGGGATATGGCCCGTGCGCTGAAGCGCCGCGTGGCCGTGTGCCACGTGCTGCGCTACACCCAGTTTTACCGGACCCTGAAAAAAATCATCGACAGTGGGGAAATCGGGGACGTCATCACCTTCAACGCCAATGAAGGCGTGGGGGCGTGGCACTTCGCCCACTCCTTCGTGCGCGGACACTGGGGCAACAGCAAGACCTCCACTCCCATGATCGTAGCCAAATGCTGCCATGACATGGACATCCTTTACTGGCTCATGGGCCGGCGTAAATGCCTCTCCGTCGCCAGTTTCGGGGAGCTTACCTTCTTTACGAAAAAGACGCTCTCCTCACCCCGGCCGGAACGCTGCACGGAGTGGACCACCCCGGTGGGGGAAGACCCCTGGGACGCCCGCAAATACGCCACGGACGACGAATGCAAACGCTGGCTGGGCATGGTGTATGACCGGGCGCAGGAAGCTACCGCGGAGGAAATCTGCGAATGGCTGAAAACCTCCCCGTGGGGCAGGGACTACCTCCAGTGCGACAATGACCAGCCGGACCATCAGGTTTCCATCATGCGCTTTGAGGGAGGCTTGACGGGCACGTTCACGATGACGGCTTTCGAACAGGGGCGCCACATTGAAGTGTATGGCACCAAAGGCAAAATCCGCGCCGGAGTCTTCTACAAGGAAAACGGCCCCGGTGAAATAACCGTGACGCCCCACTTTGGCGGAAAAACCCGTGTGGTGGAGCTGGAGGAACTGGCCGGAGGCTACCAGGGGCACGGCGGCGGCGACTGGGGATTGATTGAGGCTCTGTATGATGACATGCTGACGGTGCCCTCTCCGGAGGATATGACCACTTCCATTGAGGAATCCGCCCATTCCCATGTGATGGCCTTTGCCACGGAACACGCCCGGCTGAGCGGGCAGGTGGTGGATGTTGCTGACTTCGAACGCAAGGTCGCGGAAGGCATCCTGAATTATTGATGCGGTTTTCCTCCTTGAGGGAAAGGAAAAGGCGCAGGCGTCCAAAATGCCTGCGCCTTTTTGTATATAAAATACTATCCTTTTTTTAGGCGGATTTAGAATCCGGTGTCAACATAAAAGAATCAAAAATGCAGATAAATGAATCTGTTACCATGTTTTTTCCTCCAGTTCCGAACGGGAAAGAAAACGAATTGTCCCCTTCGCCCATTATGGAAACACAGAATGGAAGAAAAACGGCTCTTCTCTCCATAAAAATAATTTTTAGATTAATTATTAACGCATTACATACATGATGAACTGAAATGCCAATGACCGGATTATTTTTTGTACCGAAAATTTTTCATCCTTTGCATTCGCAATGCGGATTCTAAATCCGGTACGGATTTTTTTGTCATGAGAAAAACACTTTGTCTTTTAGCCGCCTTGGCATTGTCTTCTCTATCAAATGCTGCCTCATTTTCTTTGGAGCTTTCTCCAACCGGGGGCGGGGCTCAGAACACCGTATCCCTTGACGGAATAACACCCCAGGATATCTTTGGTTATGAAACCGATGTCTGGCATGGAACTATAACGAAAAGCGCTTTGTCGGGCCAGGTGTCGTTAAACGATGGTTCCCTTGGTCTTCAACTCGGCGGAGTAGCCGATGTCGGCAAGGGAAATTTTGCCGGTCTCAAATTTGACATGCCTTCAGGAGTGGAGTCTGCCAAGATGTCTTTTACGATTACTTACACCTCTGCTTGGGGAGCCGCCAATTTCAACTGCGATTATACCTGCAATGTGTATGGATTCACGGCCGAGGGAACATCCACGGTCATAGGAACATGGTCTTTGCAAAATGCCAAAGCTTCTCTTACCCAGAATGAGCCTGTTGATGTCTCTTTCGACCTGCAGTTGGACCCTGATACGGATTATTCTTCTTTTGGCTTGATATTCAATAATACCCGTGTGGCCAATGCCGGCGGCATGGGGTGTGAGATCAGCAACATTCTTATTTCCGGGGAAGCAGTACCGGAACCGGCTACGGCCTCTCTGGGACTTCTTGGCCTGGGCGCCCTTCTTCTGCGCCGCCGCAGAAACTGATGACGGTCATACAGGTGATTGACCGGACAGGCTGTGTCCAAGCCGGTTTTGTGCGAAGAGGGGATGGTTCATCCCCTCTTTTTTATCCGTTTTCCACGCAGTTTTTTCTGGTTTGATGGACAGGGACGGATAAAATGGCGGACGGTATTTATGGTTAAGGTGTTTTTCAAGAGGGCAGCCCATTTGCTGACAGCGTTTTTTGCGGGAGGCGTCTGTGTCCTGCAGGCGACGGAGACGTCCGGCTTCGGCATAGACCTGGGTAATGGTTCCGGAACGGCGCAGGAGGGATGGACCAATGTAACCATGCCAGCAACGGCATCGGGAGGCGCCAATACATTTGTTGCCGTTCCGTTAATCAGGAATGGTACGGCTTCTTCTTCGTCGTCCGTGGCAGTGGGAAGCCTGTTCGGAAGGCTGGTTTCCCTGACCGTCTCCGCCAGATGCAGTTCTGGAGGTTCTTATACGCTGGCGGAACCCAATACCCGGTATACCTGGTATGAAGGGGGGAAGCACAGGCACAACGGTACGAACGCTGACGCGCCTTCTTCTTTTGAATTCCCCAATGGCTGCGAAGCTTTCAATACCAGCATGCGTCTGAGCGCCAACGGGATGCCGTCCGCCTCCGCCGCGGCCAGGCTTTCCTTCTCCGGATTCCAGGCGGGCAAGGAATATACGGTATCTTTCTTTTGCGGGCACAATGCGCCTGCTTATGAATCCATGACGCTGGTCAGCGGAACTCTGGTGGATGTGCGGGGGCTTCAAAGTTCCATGGGGAGCCTTTCCGGGAATCAATTTTCCGGTCTTTCCAATTCATCGGAACAGGACGCTTATCTGGCTGTGGAGTGGAGGGCCTGTGCGGATGAACAGGGCAGGCTGGTGTTTGATGTGACCAAGGAGGCGGACAGCAGCGCTTCCGGCCGCATGGAACTGAATGCCGTTACCGTCAGTACGGACGATTCCCCGGCTCCGGAAGTTCCGGATCCCCGGCCTGTCAGCGTCTTGCACAATAAGGCGCTCATTTTTCTTCCTTCTTCTCTTGCGCTCCCCGTTCCTTCTTCCACATGGGCGGCTGAAGGCCAGTTAACCTGTGAATTCTGGGTCAGGCCCAATGATGATGCCGTCACGGGAAAAATCATTTCTTTGGGAAATGCGTCTGTTTCCCTGGAACACGGTTGTCTGGCTCTGTCTGTTCCGGATGGGGATTCCGTCGCTTCCGTGAAAGCTGCCGGGAAGGAATTGGCTGCGGGGGAATGGCACCATGTAGCCGTCTCCGTCGGGGAGGAGGTTATCAGTCTGTATGTGGACGGAGGCCTGGCCGTTTCCTCGCCGCGGTCGCCTTACCTGCAGGCCATGAAATCAGGCTGGAAAGGGATTGTGCTGGAGGCGGGGTTCAAGGGTGCTCTGGATGAACTGCGTTTCTGGAATGCGGCTCTGGGCGGGGAGGAAGACGACTTTTTCTTGAACGGACCGTTGCCCCTGTCCCATCCCAGGTATGGGAGGCTGGTGGGCTGCTGGCGTCTGGATGGGGATTTCCGTGATGCCAAGTGGACGGAATTTGCGGAAAAGACAGGGAGCGCCTTTGTGCGCCCTTACCAGGCGGTTGCCCCTGAAGGGACTGAATTTTCCATTGTCACGGATAATGAAACGTTCCGTTACATGCTGGTGACGGCGTATGTGAGGAATGTGCATGTTATTTATGACTGGCCGGCGCGCGCCCATCTCATCAATAATTCCGATTTGATCTACATCAATTCCGTTACGCCGGCCGCGGACGGTTCTCTCAATTTTCAATATCCGGACAATGACGTGACGGAAAGCTCCGGTGTGGTTCTGCTGCCGTCTGACGGGGAATGTTCCAATGTCCTGGACTTCTCCGGGGAAGGGGCTTACATGAACGTGGGCGGAGGTTTGCTGGGCGGCGGCAGTTCCGGAGCGTTTACCGTGGAAGTCCGCATGGCTTTGGACGGAGACGGACAGGAGGCGGTGCTGTTTGAAAATGATAACGTTTCCATGAGGCTGGAATGGAAGGAAGACCATTACAGGGGCCGTACCCAGGCAGGCCCGGATAAAGCCTGGGAGGCGGATTTGCCGCCTGTGGAAGCCGGCAGGTATTTCTGGCTGGCCTTCGTCAGGAATTCTTCTGCGGATACGGCGTCCTTTTATGTGGACGGGGAGGCCGTAAGCACGGCCGCCGCGGATGCGGGGGAAATGGAGGGAACTGCCAATGCCGTCATAGGAAGGAATTTGGATGGCAGAATTGAGGAAATGCGCGTGTGGCATGAGGCCCGTGCGGCGGCCCGCCTGGGGGCGGCTGTCCAGCACAGCTGGGGAGACAGGTTGTTGGTGGGCCGCTGGGGGACAAGTGACCAATTTGGCCATGATACAGCTTCCTGGGTGGAACATGTCCGTATCCTCCGCAGGCTGACTGAAGGCGTTTCCGGAATGCGGATACGGCTGGGTGTCTCCGGCGGGAACTGGTCCGCCATGCTGTCTGATGCAAATGCCCGTGAGGCTTTTGCCGAAAATGTGGCGGAAGTGGTACGCAAGCATCAATTGGACGGACTGGATCTGGACTTCGAATGGATTGACCAGAACGATACGGCCGCCTGGAATAATTACGGAGAATTGGCCAGGGCAATCCGGGCGGCTTCCCCGGATATGTTTTTTACCATTTCCCTGCATACCTACTATTACAAATTCCCGGCGGCCTGCATGCGTTATGTGGATTATTTCACGTTCCAGAATTATGGCCCCCAGATTGATGTAAACGGATATAGCAGCATGGTTTCCGCATGCAGAACATACCGTTCATGGGGCTATCCGGACTCCAAGATCATGCTCAGCGCTCCGTTCCAGGGGACTCCGGGCGCGGGGCAGGGCGCCGATATTCGGGCTTACCGGGACATTGTCTCAGCCTGCGCCGGAGTTCGGGAGGATCCTTCTCTGGATTCCGCCAGCTTCAATTATGGCGGAGGCAAGGTTAAGACGCTGCACTTCAATGGTGTGGATACGGTCAGGAAAAAGGCCCGCTACATCAGTGAACAGAAAGTGGTTGGGTTCATGTACTGGGATTTGGGAATGGATGTGGCGGATTCCTCTGGGAAGAACAACTACTTTGACGAATGCTGCCTGCTTCGGGCCGCCAACCGTTATGTTTCCTCCACCGCTTATCCGGATACTCCGGCCCCCTTTGCCCTTTCTTCTGCGGGGGAAACCGTCCCGGCCGGGGGCGGTGCCGTGGCGGTGGAAGTGCAGTCGGAAGAGAAGGCTCTGGGCTGGGTGGTCGCAGATTGTCCGGACTGGATTTCCGCCTCCGCCGTTTCGGGAATCGGCCGGACTACAGTCATTTTGACGGCGGCGGAAAACAAATCCGCTGACGGACGGTTCGGGACGGTAATCTTCCGTTCTTCCGACAAACAGGAATGCTCTGTCATCATAACGCAGGATGGCGCCGAATTGACGGGCTACGACAAGTGGGTGCAGGACTCCTTCCCTCCGGATGCTGCCGCGGACCGGACGGCTGCGGATGCCGTTCCTGCCGGGGACGGTATCCCCAACCTGATGAAATACGCCACAGGACAGGATCCGTTGAAACCCTGCGGGAGCGTTACGAAAGTAACGCTGGAAGAGGGGTAGGACGAATGCATGCATCTGGTGCTGCGCTGGCCTGTAAATCCGCAGGCAACGGATGTGAAGCATGAAGTGGAAGCCTCCACGGACCTGGTCGACTGGATTTCCCTGGGAGAAGTGGAAACCGCCGGAAAGACGGCTGCCGAATTTTGGGATGCGGAACCCGTACGGGAAAGCGGGATGGAACGCCGGTTTCTGCGGTTGAAAGTGACTCGGGAATAACTTAGGTACGTCCTTTCTGAAAAAAATTCCGTTCCTGCTTCCGTTTTTTGAGAAATCTATACGATCCGGCGGGGCATGACCGGCTGGGGAGCGCCGCGTGCCCATACCGCAACCGGACGGGCGGCTGTTTGTACAAGATACTCGAATTACAAAAGCATTGCTTCCTTTGAAACAGGCAGGGGCGCTTTAAAAAATCGCGTCCGCTTCGCACGCATTATTATCTGCCGTCTGCAGAAACCTGCGCTAAAATTTGTGTTCCACCGCCATTCCGTGGCATTTCCGGAACGGGAAAGGAGCCTATTTCTTCTTCGTGTTGAGTTTTTCCCTTACCCGTTCCACATTGGCAAGAGCGTCTTCATTCCCCAGCTCCGCCGCCCGTTCATACCACTTTTGGGCTTCGGCCAGGTTCTTGGCTACGCCAGTTCCGCGTTCATACATGGAACCCAGGTTGTTCATGCACTTGGCGTCGTCCTGTTCCGCCCCCTTGATGTAAAACTGATAGGCCAGGGCCATATCCTGTGGGGTGCCGAGGCCTTCTTCATGCAAGTAGCCGAGCAGGAAATGCATGCCGGGTACCGCATGCGTCTGGTTCTCTTCCAGATCGGTCAGAATATCCAGCGCCATTTTCGGGTCCGGCTCCAGATCCTCTCCCTTGATGAGCAGGCGCGCCTTCTCCACCAGAGCTTCCGGATCCCTGGTTTCCGCGGCTTTCAGTACATAATCCTTGTACAGTTCCCTGTTCGGCTGCACGCCGATGCCCTGCTCGTAATAGCGGGCCAGCCTCTTGAAACCGCGTACGTCCTCCTTTTTCACCAGGGCGGTGGCTGCCGTCATGGCAGAGGCCAGAAGCTGCTGCCGTTCCGCAGGCTCCTGCACATTCCCTGCCACGGTTTCATAATAATTGGCCAGCTCGTCCAGTGCCGTCAGGCTGCCGAGTTCCACAGCCTGTTCCCAGAACTTCACGGCTTCCGGATTGATGGTTTTCGGGGCCGGGGCCTGGCGTTCCCTGCCGGACGGGGTCATCCAGGGAGGAACGGTTCCGGCATCCGCCGGAATATCTTCCCCCTTACCCTTCTGTTCCGATTTCCGGAGCCACGGCGGAGTGTTGGCGTCCTCTCCGTTCAGGGTTAGCTTGACCTGCTGGCAGGCGGAAGTGAATCCGTTGTCCAGGGCCGCTGCTTCCCCCGTATTCTGGGGATAGGCCGCCTGGTTGGCCAGGAAAAGCAGGGAGGGGATATGTCCCCGTGCCGCCAGACCGTGCATCATGGCGCTGTAAGGCTGCAGGTTCTCATTGTTGGAACTCCACATGTCCGCCGCGTCCACATGTCCTTTCAAGGCTCCCCGGAACATCCAGGAATCCCCCTCGGCCATGCGTTTTTCCAGGCCGAATTCATAAATGAGGGCGCGGCCGAGCACGTACATGCCGCAGGGATCTCCCTGTCCGGCGGAAAGCCGAGCCCAGGCCAGGGCTTCCGGGTAGCCGGATTCTTCGCTCCTGTAACTGAATAACATCAGGTATGCCAGATCCGCCTGGCTGCGGGCGTTCCCCCCCTGAGCTTTTTTACGGAGGGTGGCGGTCAGCTGTTCCCATTGTTCCGGCGTGACGTATTCGGAAATGCCTTTCAGCGTGATGAAATCTCCTGCGGCGGCTTTTGCCAGGCAATCGTTCAGCAGCGTTCTGGCAGGTTCTGCGGACGGTTTGTCCATTAAGTCCGGGTTTTCCATTTGGGCCAGGCGCAGCCTGGCCAGGGGGTGGCCTTCCTCCGCCGCCTGCCTGTACCATACGCGCATATTTTCCCGCGCTTCATGGGCCTTCCCTACGGAATCCAGTGTATTGGCCAGTTCCTCCTTCCACAGCTCGCCCAACTGTACGCTGGAATCTGTGTCCCCAAGCTGAGAGGCCAGCTCAAGCTCCTTATGTGTCTTGGCGTAGGGGGGAAGCTGGTTGAGTTTTTTCTGGGGGAAGGAAAGAGGTTCCTTCAGGTATGGCATGCCCCGTTCGTCATGAAGGGACAGCAGATCAAGGGCCGCCTTGCGCAGCTCCTGTTCCTGCGGGGGCTGCGCTTCGGAAATTAACTGGGCGTACCAGGCACAGGCGTTATTGCTGCCCAGTTTCCTGGCCTGCTCGAACAAAGGCTGGAGGAGGGAGCTTTTCCCTCCCCCTGTTTTTTCCTTCATGCCGGCGGAGAGGTCCGCCAGCAGAGTTTCCAGATCCCCTCTGGAGCGCAGTTCCGCCAAAAGCTTTCCGGCCTGTGCCGGTGCGGCCCCCTTCGTCAATTCCGCCAGAAGCCGCATGGCCCCCGCGTGCCCCTTTTCCGCAGCCCGGGAAAGGGATTGAATGGCCGTATCCCTCCATCCCCTGCCGTCCTTGCCGTCCAAGGCAAGGGCCAGTTCCCCTATCCGCGCCAGAAGAACCGGTTTGGCGTTTTTCCGGTATTGCTTCAGGGTCTCGATAACGTTGGCGGGATTTTCCTTCAGCCAATCCACTTTGATGAAAGCGAGCTGGGCCAGCGCATCCTGGTCGCCGGAAGCGGCCTTCTTTTCCAGGGGGGCCAGGTAGCGTCTCAACTCGGCTTCCGGAAGATCCGTGACGGTGTACAGGGCCGTAACGGCATCCATGTCTCCCTTTTCCGCAAGCTTGCGGCAGGCAGCCAGCCATTCCGCATGTTCCGGTTGCATGGGTTGCGCCTTGAAAATCCCGAAAATCCCGTAAGGATCCGTCATCATGAGCTTGGGTGCCGGATGGCCGGATGCCGTGGCCGCATCACGGAAAAAATGCTGCATATGTTCCAGGCAGGCCAGCGGCAGGTCTCCACGGTTCAGGTAATAAAGCCCCATCCAGTATTCCCCGGCCAGCATATTGGCCCGGAAGTCTCCAGCCGCGGCTTTGTCCAGCACTTCCCCGTACGTCCAGCCGCCGTCCATAGGCAGTTGGGAGAGGTCCCGGACCGGAGCGTATTTCACCTGCCCGGGAGGATTTGCCGCTGCGTCGGACGAAATGTCCTGGCCATAAGCCGGAACGGAAAAAATAAAGGGAATAAGCAAAAGACGGGCTCGCATGGGTCAACTCTTTTCTAGCAAGAAAAACCTCTGCCCTACAAGCGTTTTTCACGTGTCTGAATGTTTAATTATTGGTCATGTCACGTTCTTTTTTTAAAGAAAAAAAATGGAGTGGGACCGGGTGGTTCCGAAGACGCGTGCGGAAGCCCGCAAGGCAGAGGAAAATGGCTTCCTGGGAGACGGGATGAATGAAGTGGGCAAGGGATTGGGGATTTCAACCCCGCCGTATTTCTTCATTCCATCAGGTCCGGATTCTTTTGATGAATATCCCCGGAAGATTACCTTTTAGTAAATTCCCTTCAACTTTTCCGGATGATCGCTCAACTGGGAGCGCAGCCGGTTTCTGTCCAGCTTTCCCATGACCGTGAGGGGGATGGGCGTTTCCATGACGGCGCGGATGCGCTGGGGGCCTGGGGCCGACGCATTCCACTCGCGGCAGGCCTGCTTCAGGGGGGCAGCGGAAGGGCCGCAGGCGACCAGTTCCATTCCGGCGCGCGGATGTGGAACTGCCTCCACGACAGCCTCCGGGACGCTGCGGCGTAAAACGTCCTGAACGGCATCCGGATCCACCAGTTCCCCCAGGACTTTGACAAGTCTGTCCGCCCGGCGCAGAAAGGTCAGCAAACGCCCTTCCAGGCGCACCAGGTCGCGGGTGCTCCACCACTCCTGCGGAGCGACTCTTTCCAGAAGGAACCCTCCATGAGACTGCGTCAGCAGGCGGCCGAACAATTTGCCTTTCCCCTGGAAGCGCAGGAGGCCGCCTTTGTCCGTCTGAGCTTCCCAATGGGGCAGAAGGGAAAGGCGGTCCGTATGGAAGGAATCTCCGGGAAGGGCCGTGGCTAATTGGGAGCCGGCTTCCGTCATGCCGTAGCTCTGCACTACGGGCCAGCCAAGGGTGCGTGCTTTCCGTCCCGTCTCCGTGTCCAGCGCGCCGCCGCCTACGATAATGCACCCGGCGGTGGAAGGCGCGCGGAGGCCGAGGCTGACCAGATCCACTACCTGCGTGGGGACCAGGGAGGACCATCTGGCTCCGGAACTTTTCATCAGGTCGGCATAAGCCTGCGGGCACCACTTTCCGCGGAGCGTATGGACGGCGGTTCCGGCCAGGGCCGCGCGCAGGTAAATCATGGCGCCCCCCACATGCCAGAGAGGAAGCGGGCAGCACCAGTCCCCGCTTTCCGCATGCAGATGTTCCAATGCCCCGCGCGCGCATATGTCCAGGGCGCGGCGGGTAAACAAAATGGCTTTGGGCGGAGAACCGGAAGAGCCGGAGGTGGCGAAGGCTGTGATTCCGTCCATGCCCCGGAGGGAAAGAAAGGCGGCGGCCTCTTCCGCCCAGCCCCTCAAATGGGGCGGGGCCATCACGCAGGGGCCGTTGCCGCGGTCCCAAGGCAGGGGTGTTCCGGTGGCGGGCATGGCGGCGGCAGTTTACCGGAGGGCTTTTCTGCGCAGGGTGTGCCAGCGTTCCTCCATGCGGGGCTTCAAATGATGCTCAATCCATGCATAGGCTGCTTCCAGGCCGCCCGCTTTGAAAGTGCGGCCTATCTCCGCTTCCACGCCTGTGGCGTTGCCGGTGCGGCGCAGAAAATCATTGCTGGTGAATTCTACGAAAAGCTTGCCGTTGATCGCTCCTTCCTCCGCCAGAATCCATTCCCTGACGTACAACGCCAAAATGGCGTCCCCTACCCATGCCTCTGCGCGGAGGCGTTCTTCTGTAGCCTTGTCCATATGATGGTTCATGAAAATCTGGCAATGGCGGTTTTCCCTCCCAGAGGATCCCTGATGGGAGGCGGAGGCACGCCGGGAGCCTTGTCTCCAGAGGGGGAAGCCGGTTGGCGGTTTTCCCGCGGGAGCTCCGGCAGGTTGTCCGCGGGGGAGGCGGGAGCTCCCGGAATTGGCGGATTTTCCTTGCTGCCCTGTGGCGCAGGCGCGGCTCCCGGAACCAGCGGCACGTCCAGCACTCTGTCCTGGGCCGCGCGGCGGTTGGCGGCGTCCCTGGCTTCCAGAGACTTGCGGAGTACCGTTTCCGATTCCGAATTCCAGTACCCGGAATCCAGTTCAATATAAATATTGGAGTAAGGCAGGGATGTCTTGGTTTTAATGACCAGCACGTTGAATTGCCTGGCCGCGTCTTCGATCAGGGAATTGATCGTACGGCTCATCAGTTCAAAATGCTGGCGCCCAGGAAGCATTTTATTGATATTGTTGCGGTAGCGCTTAATGCCGGGAGCATAGTCCTCCGTAATGCTGCGCAGCTCCGAGCTGATCATGATGCGGGGTACCACGTGGGCTTCCTCTTCCAGCATATTCAGCACATCCAGGAGTACTTCGTCCGACGTCTTGTCGGAAACCATGGTTCTGATGCCGGTTCCCGTGTAGGCGGGAAAGGAGGATTCCGCGATGACAATCCAGTTCCTGGCCCCCACGATTGCCAGGTTTTTATATAACTGCTCCTTCCATTCCCGCTCTGCCGGGTTGGCGTCCTGGCAGCCGCTGAGCAGGCTGATGATGCATATGGGCAGGATGAGTCGGGTCATGGGTGGGACCCCGCCTTGCGGGGCTGGAAAATGGGCTAGAATTTATGGGATCGGGGTTCGCGGCAGGCACTGGGGCAGCGGCCTTGTTCCGTAGCGAACGGCGCTCCCTGGGTGGGAGCCGCCTCCGTAAAGGCGACGCCCGGCAGTTCAGTAGGTACGCCTTGAACAGGGAAATCCTTTCGCAGAGGGAAATAAGGATAACCTTCCCACATCAAAATGCGGCGCAAATCAGGATGACCTGAGAACTTGATGCCCATCAGGTCCCATGCTTCACGTTCGTGCCAGTTGGCGGACTGGAAAATTTCCGTGACGCTGGGCACTTCTTCGCCATCGTCCACCTTCGTCTTGAGGCTCAGGTTCGCTCCCGTTTCCGACTGTGTCAGCGTGTAGTTGACTTCAAAGCGGGGGCTTTCCCCCATATTGTCCACGGAAGAAAGGTTAACCAGCATATCAAACCCGGCGGAATCCCGTAGCCAGCGGACAACATCCGCCACGGCTTGGCGCGCGACGGTCAGCGTAATATCTCCGCGGAATTCGTAGCGGTCCGTGATGATGTCTTTCCCAAAGCGGTTTTGGGCGTTGTCTGCGGCGGTTTTAATCTGTGATTCTAGAGAAAGCATGGAGAAAAAATGGTAAAAGTGAACGGAAGAAACGTTTGAAAAAACTTATTCAAGGGGCATTTCCGTATTGACCGGGACGGGAGCGTTGGCTTCGCGAGGTTCTTCCTTCTTGAAGAAAGTGCGTGCGGGCTGCTGGGTATCCAGCTTCTTGCGCAGGGTGAGCAGGGCTTCCAGAATAGCCTCCGGACGGGGCGGGCAACCGGAAATGTAAACGTCCACGGGAAGAATCTTGTCCACGCCTTGGAGTACGGAATAGGAGCGGAACATGCCGCCGGTGGAAGCGCACGCGCCCATGGCGATGCACCACTTGGGTTCCGGCATCTGGTCCCAGATGCGGCGGACGGCCAGGGCCATTTTATAAGTGACGGTGCCGGCTACAATCATCACGTCCGCCTGGCGGGGGGAAAAACGTGTCACTTCCGAGCCGAAGCGGGAAAGGTCATACCGGGAACAGGCCACGGCCATGAACTCAATGGCGCAGCAGGAAAGACCCATCGGCATGGGCCAGAGGGAATTTTTACGAATCCAGTTGATGGCGGCGTCCAGGGTGGTATAGACAAAATTGCCTTCCGCATTGGAGTCCAGTACTCCCGTTTCGTAAATATTCGGTTCGTTCTTGGTGACCATGATAACAGATGATTCTTGCTGAAGCCAGATTAGCGAGATGCCTTCAACTCTCAAGCCTTAATTTGGTTCAGCCATGATTTTCTGCGGCCTGTTCCGGCCCTGTTTTCCGGCATTCCGGGAGGGGGGATGAATAAACCCGCACAGGGTTTCCCCCGTGCGGGTTTTTTATCCAACTATATTACCTATGAAACTCAGAACTCCCCATAATGGGCGGCGGTCTCTCTACCTCCCGCCGTCCGGTTTGTTGCTGATGCAGGTTAGAGTCCCGGACAGGAGCATCCGTTCAAAAAGAAGAAATTTGTATGACAAAAATCCGGGTATATATTTTAAAATGATTGATAATAAATAAAT
>OMCF01000247.1_pt1 | contig 24996 bp, 25 predicted proteins | sample 1673791 | NCBI WGS metagenome assembly OMCF01 (sample SAMEA103958127, study PRJEB25191) | human gut metagenome | biome: human-associated habitat [ENVO:00009003]; feature: intestine environment [ENVO:2100002]; material: feces | place: Germany | collected 2013/2015
CGCAGATATTCTGATCTGCACAAAGTCGGATCTTGTGGTACGGGATATTGATCTGCTGAAGAAGCTTGGACGAGTAACCGTTTCATGGTCGATCAACACACTGGATGAAAATTTCAAGAACGATATGGACTCTGCTTCGAGCATTGAGCGGCGCATCGTTGCTATGAAGCAAGTATATGATGCAGGTATCCGTACAGTCTGTTTCGTATCCCCGGTATTCCCCGGGATCACGGACTTTGAAGCCATCTTTGAGCGGGTAAAGGATCAGTGCGATCTGTTCTGGCTCGAAAACCTCAATCTTCGGGGCGGCTTCAAAAAGACGATCCTGGATTATATCGCCGGAAAATATCCTGACCTTGTACCGCTTTACGATGAGATCTATAACAAGCATAACCGCAGCTACTTTGAAGCGCTTGAAGTAAAAGCTGAGGAAATGGCTAAGAAGTATGATTGTCCCTTTGTGGATAATGAAATGCCTTATGGCAGAGTCCCGCAGGGACATCCGGTGATCGTAGATTATTTCTATCATGAGGAAATCCGTGGGACAGAGAATACCGGAAAAAGAAATCGCTAACTTCCGATTTGTCGATCCACGGCAGCCTTTCAACAGGCTGCCGTATTCGCTTTTCAGAAGATTTTCATTCGCACATTTGCCATGATGCGCATTTGCGGATACAATGTGGGCAGAAAGGAATGGAGGTGCTGCAAATGCTTCGCCGTAAAGCTGAGAAACGAATTGTTGAGCTGTCCCCTGACGAGGCGCAGCTGTTGCGGGAAGCGCTTCTTGCTTTTCGCAACAAGCTACTTTCTGCCGGAAAGCCAACAGAGGATGTGAACGAGTTGATTATCAAGGTGATGAAATGAGGAGGAGCGCGTTTGGCAAACTTTTATATTTCCGATCTGCATATCGGGCATGAAAATATTCTGCGGTTTGATAACAGACCGTTTGCGGATGTCAATGAGATGAATAACAAGCTCATAGAGAATTGGAACGCCAGAGTACGCAGCGATGACACAGTATACATCCTTGGCGATTTCATCTGGGCAAAAGAAAGCGAGTGGCCATCCATTGTTGGTTCACTTGCCGGCAATAAGGTGCTGATACGGGGCAATCACGATCCCAAGCAATTCAGCGCCGCCACAAGGCGCATGTTTCAGGAAATCACGGATTTGAAGGAAATCAAGGACAGCGGCAAGCATGTTGTGATGTGTCATTATCCAATCCCATTCTTCCGTGCAGGTTTTGCCCCAACTGCCTTCATGCTCTACGGTCATGTCCATCAGACGATTGAATACGAGTATATCGCAAAGCTCCGGCGTGAGGTAAAGGCAAACGCTACCGGTTACGGCACACCGAACGGGAACTTCATCAATGTCGGTTGCATGATGCCGTATATGGACTATACGCCGAGAACACTGGATGAGATTATAGAAGGAGATGCAAGGTATCATGAAGAAAATCCCGACGCTCTTTGAGCGGGTATTTGATACATACATTGTCTCCGTGTGGATGATCTGATTTCGACCCAAAACCAAATAATCTTTACGCAGCCGCTTGGTTTCCAAGAGAAATCAGGCGGCTTTTTCTATGGAGGGAGTGATTTTATGATATGGGAAGCCTAATCTACTATGGTGCACTATTCCTTGCAAAGGTGCTTGACAATGCACTCAGCACAACAAAGACAATACTGATTCAAAGAAGTCGGTGGCTGCTTGCCGGGATTGCGGTGGTACTGTCCGACTTTATCTATTTCTGGCTAACAAAGAGAATTGTTTCAGGTGACAACAATTGGGCGATTCTCATCGTCTCTCTTGCTGGCGGCGTGGGCTGTGCACTTGCCTGCCTGTTCAGCGAGAAGTTGTCAAAGGACAGAACCTATGTAAATGTGATCATGTCGGACAATCTCAGAGCTATGCAAAATTTCCGGGACTTTCTGGCCACCCATCACATAACAAATGTGGCTGCCGATACCTATACCTTGGACTGGAGCAAGAAAACTATCTCCATAACTGCATACCCGGAAACAAAAGAACAATCACGCCTAATTACGGAATATATCGAACATAGTCCACTGAAATTCAAGCGTGTTGTTCAAAAAACATAAGGAGGAAGCAAAATGACAAACGAAGAACTGAACACCGCTTTATATAAGAAGGTGTTCGCAGAACAGGAGAAGTATCGGGAGTGGCTGCTTTCCCAGCCGCCCGACGAAATCCTGAACCACTGCTACGAGTACACGGTACGGGAGGACATCGTGCTGGCACTGGAGGAATACGACTTGTCCGATAAGCAGTGCAAGGCGCTCCTGAAATCGCCCAGTCCTCTTGCAGATGTGTTCAAGGACTTCGAAAAGCGGGAGACCGACCACATGGACAACATCCGGGACACCATCGAGTGTCGTGCCAATGCGGTCATCCGGGCCGATTTTCTGAGAGACCGGCGTGAAGCGAGGTGATGCCCTATGAGCTATATTGCTGCGGAGGATGTTGCCAAGGCCAAGGAAATGGATCTTTTGACTTACCTCCGCAATTATGAACCCCAAGAGCTCGTCCATGTATCCGGAAACACTTACTGCACCAGAGAGCACGACTCCCTGCGAATCAGCAACGGAAAGTGGTGCTGGTTCTCCCAGGGGATCGGCGGCAGATCAGCGCTGGACTATCTCATCAAGGTAAAGGGCATCCCTTTCACGCAGGCAGCAGAAATCATTCTCGGACGGGAGGCAGAAAAGCCTCCCGTTTTCTATTGCCAGAAGGAACGAAGACACACGGAGCTGCTGATGCCGGAGCTGTCCGAAACAACAGACCGGGTGAAAAAATATCTGCAAAGTCGTGGTATTCACTCAGTCATCATCCGCTACTGCCTGGATCATAAGCTACTCTTTGAGTCGGCGGATTACCACAACGCGGTGTTTGTCGGGTATGACAAGGACGGCAAGGCAAGATATGGCGCTCTGCGCAGCACGGTCAGCAGCTACAAAGGCGAGCTGACTGGCAGCGACAAGCACTTCTCTTTTTTCTTGGAGGGAAAGCCGAATGCGGAGCACATTCATGTGTTTGAATCCGCCATTGACCTGCTGAGCTTTGCAACCTTGACGCTGCTGGCCGGGCGCGACTGGAAAAGCGAAACCTATTTGTCTTTAGCCGGTGTGTTCCAGACCAAACGAGAGAATGTTGTGCCGGTGGCCTTGAGCAGATTTCTTGACGAGCACCCATCCGTCCGCAAAATCCATCTTCATTTGGATAACGATGCCGTCGGACGAGGTGCTGTGAAAGGAATTGTTGGCGGGCTGCAGGGAAAATACCAGGTCTATGACGAGCCGCCCGCCCATGGAAAAGATGTAAATGACGAGCTGAAAATCCGTGTAGGACTTATGAGAGAAAGAAAGGAGCGGGAACGCACATGAACATTGCAATTTATCAGATCAACCCGGACCGGGACGAGAACAATGTGGCCTTCTTGAACTACGAAAATCTGGAGCGCTTTCAGGGCTCTGCCGCGCTTCGCAGCGAGATCTACGACAAGGTGTTCGAGGGCGAGGTGGAATGCGGCACTCTGGAAGAAGTGTACCAGATGTTCAACACCGGCCAACCGGACGGATACCGAGGCAGGTCTCTTTCCGTTTCGGATGTGGTTGAGGTCGTAGGTGAGGAAAAATCCAGCTTCCATTTTTGCGACAGTATCGGCTTTCGGGAAGTGGATTTTGACCCGGATATGACCGAGCCCCTGAAAGAGAAGAAAATCAAAGTGGTGCTCTGTGAACCGGGCAAGGTTGCCAGAGTTGCAGAGATCGGAACGGAGCTTTCCGATTTGCAGAGGGTGGTCGGCGGGCTGATCGAGCCCTATTATCCCTTTGAAGAGCAGGTTTGCATCGTCTGCAACGATGAGAGCAAGTACAACGGCATGCGGCCCTGTCGAGCCATCTACGGAGAAGGCAGGGAGATGATGGACATTATCTTCGGCCCGTTTTTCATCTGCGATTGCAGCACGCCGTACTTTGGCTCCCTCAACAAGGAGCAGCTGGAACGCTACACGAAGCAGTTTCAGAATCCGGAGCGCTTCTTTCGTGTCGGCGGGGGAATCAAGGCCGTGCCCTATAAGCCTGAAAAGGACCACGAGCGCTGATGGAGGTGATGGCATGAAGATGATCGACGATGTAATCGTAATCGGAATCGACAGCGGCTACGGCAATGTCAAAACCGCAAACTGCTGCTTCCCGGCAAGTCTCTCCGCCTATGACCGAGAGCCGGTGTTCAAAGAAAATCTGCTTGTCTTTGAAAGCAAGTTCTACCTGATCGGTGAAGGGCACAAGGAGTTCCTTGCGGATAAGACGAAAGATTTGGACTACTATGTGCTGGCGCTTGCGGCCATCGCGCGGGAACTGAATATCCGAAAAATGACCTGCGGCAAAATCAGAATTGCGGCAGGCCTTCCTCTTACTTGGGTCAGTGGTCAGCGGGACGAGTTCCGGAACTATCTCATGCAGAACAGAACCGTGGAGTTCTCTTTCCGAAATGTCTCCTACCATGTGGAGATCGTGGGCGTGGATGTGTTTCCCCAGGGCTTTGCGGCGGTGGCAGACCGGCTTTCTGACTTTCGGGGCGTAAACATGATCTGCGATATCGGAAACGGCACCATGAACATCATGTTCATCAATGACAAAAAGCCGGTTTCCGGGAATATGTTTACGGAGAAATACGGTACGCACCAGTGCCTGTTGGCTGTGCGGGAGAATGTCATGCGTGTTCATCACACCACCGTAGACGAGGCGATAATCAATCGGGTATTTCGCTTTGGTACGGCAGATATCAAGGAGGAGTATCTGAAAACCATTACCGACACGGCCACCGATTATGTGGAGGGTATTTTTCAGCGGCTGCGTGAGCACGAGTATAACCCGGAGCTGATGAGGCTGTATGTTCTCGGCGGCGGCAGCTGCCTGATCCGCAACTTCGGCGTATACGACAAGACCCGTGTGACCATCAACGACGATATATGCGCTACGGCGAAGGGGTATGAATATCTTGCGGAGCTGAGCTTTAGGAGAGGAACGCCACAATGAGCTATAAGCGAATCAGCATCCGGTTTAATTTGGACATCGAGGATGAAAGGAACGCATGGGAACTGCTGCATAGCAGCAGCTGTGGGCCGATCAACAAAGAAGTGATTGATTCAATCAATACCGCACACAAGCTTTCGACCCTGGAGGCTCTTTTGAGAAAGGTTATTTCAGAAGAACTTCGTAGTATTTCAATCCATACTCCTTTTGAGCCGGATACGGATTCTGCATCTGATGAGAACGAAAGTAGCATCATGGATTTCCTCGAAAGCTTCTAATGGCATCAATTTGGAGCCAATTTCAACTATCCTTATACACCCGTGGCATCATTTTGGAGCCACATGGAACAGGGATAATTTCTTCGGTCTGTCAGATGACCCGTAGGAACAACAGTGAGATTTAGGACTACCGTTTCAACAGAAAAAGCCTATTTGAACTACGCAGAACAAGAATGAAATATGGGGTTCTCGTGGCATTGTCTTAACAAGCAACGAATCTGTCCGTACAGATTCCGCTTGTCTGGGGCAATGCCCCTGAAACCCCAACGGAAAGGATGAGTGTTTTTGAGAAAAAGAAATTGTAGAGTGGAGGTTTGCTTCACAAAGGATGAACTGTCCGTGCTTTCCAAAAAAGCAAAGAAAGCAGGGCTGTCCATCGGCGGCTTTGTTCGCCGCAGCGTGGCCGATAAGGAAATTAAGGAAGCGCCGCCTGCGGATATTCCCCTGCTGCTTCGGGCCATGCGGCAGGCGGGGTACAATCTGGATCAGACCTTGAAGAGATTCAACACCACCAATGTGCCGGATATGCCCCAGTTCAGAAAGGACTTGGAGGGAATCAGAGCCGCCACGAAAATGGTGTCTGATGCGTACACCTCCGATTATCAGTAATGGCGGTTACATCGATCTGGCCCATAAAAGGACGGGTGGACAAGGTCATCAATTACGCCCGCAATCCAGAGAAAACGCATGACAAGGAAAGACTCTCGGAGCTTCATGAAATCGAAGGTGTGGTGGAATATGCTGCCGACGAGATGAAAACCGAGAAAAGAGCCTATGTCACCTGCCTCAATCTCCACAGCGAGGAAACGGCGGCGCAGGAGTTCATGGAGACAAAGCGGCTGATGCATAATGAGGGCGGCAGGTCCTGCTATCACGGTTATCAGTCCTTTAAGGCAGATGAAGTGGATGCAGATACGGCACACAGCATTGGAGTCGCCCTTGCCAGAGAGCTGTGGGGCGACCGCTTCCAAGTGGTGATTGCTACCCACTGCAACACCGGGCATTATCACAATCACTTTGTCATAAACTCCGTTTCCGATGTGGACGGTAAGAAGTTCTATAACTCACCGGCGGATTACAGACGGATGCGGGAGGTCTCCGACCGGCTGTGCCGGGAAGCCAAGATTTCCGTGATAGAGTACCCTGCCGACCGCAGAGCCAATTACGGAGAATGGCTGGCCGAGAAGAACGGCAAGCCGACCATGCGCAGCAGAATACGCGAGGATATTGACAGGGCGATCCTCGCCTCGACTACGGAGCGTGAGTTCCAGCGTGTCATGAAGGAAATGGGCTACGAAGTGATTACCCGGACACCGAAGGGCTCGCCGAGAGTCCACCCCATTGTAAGAGTCGTGGACGGCGGGAAGAACTTCCGCTTGGACAAGCTGGGTGAATACTACGAGCTGGATTCCATCAAGCAGCGGATTCAGAACAACTACCGCCGCAAGACGCCCTTCACCGAGGTGGCGGAGGACACGAAAGCGCCCTATTACCAATACAAGGAGAAAGCGAAAGAGGCCTCCGGCCTTTACGCCCTGTACCTATATTACTGTTATGAGCTTCACATCATCGTGCATAAGCCGGCATCTGTAAAAAAAGTGTCGGCTTTTTTGCGTGAGGATGTGACAAAGCTCGACAGATACATTGCTCAGGCGGATTTCCTTGCCAAAACAGGAATTGAAACTGTGGAGGTCCTTTCTGGCTATAAAGCCGAAAAGGAAAAGCAGGTGGAATCTTTGATGCAACAACGCACGGGACTGAAAAATGAATTGAAGCGGCACATAAGAAAAGAAGATTTCCAAAGTGCCGAAGCAACAAGAGCCCGGATCGCAGAGCTGACCACAGAGCTGAAAGCCTGCCGAAAGGAAATCGCGCTGTGCACCGACATCGCTGACAGGTCGGAACAGGTTCGTAAGAATCTTGAGCAAATCGAGCAGCAGAAAATCGAACGAAAGGAGAGAACGGAAAATGAGTTACTCGCCAGGAGAAGCAGCCGAGCAGGTCGTGAGGATGACACTCAACGGCGTTGAGGTGGCTGCAAAAATCAGTGGGAAAGCCGCTGAGCGTTTGGCAGTGTTGCTTTATGCGGTGCTGAAGGACCAGAAAAAGACGCGCGGGAAAATACGACTCAACAGTATGCTCCGCAGCGGAAAGGAACTCAAGGTCTTTGCCATTGGCGACAGAGACCTTGAAAAGTTCTGCCGTGAGGCAAAGAAGTACGGCATCCTGTATTGCGTTTTGAAGGACAAAACGGCAAACGATGGCCACACCGATGTGTTTGTCCGCGCAGAGGACGCAAGCAAGATCAACCGCATTTTTGACCGCTTCGGCATTGCCACCGCAGACATCGGCTCGGCGCGTACCGAAATCGTCAAGGCACAGGAGGAACAGAAGAACGCGGACATTCCAGTCCCTGACCGCAACACCACGGAAAAGGACAAGGAGGAAGCCTTCCTGGATGCGCTTCTTGCCCCTGCGCCCAATAAGGAGGAGGCGCAAACGCAAAACCCCACGCAAGGCCCGGCTGCGAAATCCCGTCCGTCCGAGCCTACATCAAATCAGCGCGAGAAAACCGTCAGGGGTATCTCTGATCCAACGGAACGCTCCCGCCCATCTGTCCGGCAGGAAATGAAGGAGATCCGGGAGGAGCAGAGACAGAGGACGAGCTCCGCGCAGAAAACCAAGGACGAACCCAACAGAAACTCTGAGCACAGGCCCGTGCCGAAAAAGAAAAAAGACAAGGAGAGATGACCATGGCAAGCTATGATGATATTTTCAATGCCTCCGCGCAGAAGGGTACGGAGGATAAGAGCTTCGTTTCCTTCAACAAGGAGGAGTGGGCTGCACAGAAGAAGCAGGAGCGCGAGAGCGCTTTTGCCATGATTGATGAGACTGCACAGCGCATGGCAAATGACGGTGGCCTTTTCCAATCCTATTTGGATGTGCAGGCTCGTTTTGACCGCTACTCTGTGGGCAATGCGGTTCTGATCACCGCCCAGAAAGCCGACGCCACCCAGCTTTCGGATTTTAAGGGCTGGAAGAATAACGGCGTGTTCATCAAAAAGGGCGAAAGCGGAATCGTATTGCTGGAACCCGGCGAGGAATACACCAAGGAGGACGGAACCGTGGGTGTCAGCTACAACTCCAAAAAGGTATTCGACATTTCCCAGACGACCGCAAAGGTCAAGGACCGGCCCGCGATGAAGCGGGACGAACGGCTGCTTCTGAAAGCCATCATCCACAATGCACCTTGCCCCATCGAGATCAGCCAAAAGCTGCCGGAGAACATCAACGCGGTATATCGTCCCGACGACAAGAAAATCTATGTTAGACCTGGGCTGGAGGCCGGTGACATTTTCCGCGGCATTTCTCAGGAGCTTGCTCACGCACACTTGGACGACGGCGCATATAAGCGCAGCGACCATGCCTTTACCGCCTACTGCGTGTCATATGTGCTCTGCAGCCGGTACAATGTGCCGAAGGATATGTTCCGCTTTGACAGACTTCCCGAAGGCTTCTCTACGATGGATGCCCGCAGTGTGAGAAACGAGCTGTCCAAGATCAGAGATGTGGCCAATGAGATCTCGTCCGACATGGCGAAGGTGCTGGACAAGAGCATGAAGCCCAAGGAACGCAGGGATGAAGCAAGATAAGGAGGTACCCCAATATGGCTGAGGAAAAGAAAGTCGTCACGCTGGACGATTTTGAGCAGCGTCTGATGGTCAGCGGACTGATGGATTTTCGGAACGATCTTCTCCGGGACGAAAAGCCCACAGAAGACATTAACGATTTGATCCTGAAGGTCATTGATGCCCCAACAAAGAAAGAGAAACGGAGAGCCGACCGTGAGGCAAGATAAGCTCTCCAAGCAGAATGTGATCCTTTATCTTTGCGGCATAATTCCGGTTGTGTGGCTCGGCCTGTTGATTGCTCCCTGCTTAAAGGATGGATTGCCCGGACTGGTTCAGCAGTTCGGATCGGTGATGCAAAACCCATTCCAGATACAGCTTTGTGAGGACAGTGTAAAAACTGTCCTCACTTTGCTTTTGGTGTACGGGATCGCCATCGGCGTCTATCTCTCCACGGAGCACAATTACAGACGGCGAGAAGAGCACGGATCAGCTAAATGGGGCACGGCTGGTTCGGTCAACAAGAAATATGCAAACAAGGATAAGACGGAAACCAAGCTGCTGACGCAAAATGTCGCCATCGGCCTGGACGGAAGAAAGCACCGCAGAAATCTGAATGTACTTGTATGCGGCGGTTCCGGTGCAGGTAAAACACGCTTCTACGCCAAGCCCAACATTATGAATGCGAATACTTCTTTCGTCGTGCTTGACCCGAAGGGTGAGCTTCTCCGGGATACCGGCCATTTGCTGGAGGAGAAGGGCTATGAGATCAAGGTTCTTGACCTTATTGATATGGAGAAAAGCCATTGTTATAACCCGTTTGTGTATCTGCACAGCGATGACGATATTCAGCGTCTTACCACAAACCTCTTTAAGAACACAACGCCCAAAGGAAGTCAGACACAGGACCCGTTCTGGGATCAGACGGCGGCGATGCTGCTCAAGGCCCTTGTCTGCTATCTCCATTATGAGGCTCCGCCCGATGAGCAGAACTTCTCCATGGTTATGGAGATGATCAGAGCCGGCGATGTAAAGGAAGACAACGAGGAATACCAGTCTGTTCTCGATGAGCTTTTTGAGAGATTGGAGGAACGGAATCCGGAGCATATCGCCCTCAAGTATTATCGGGCGTATCACTCCGGCAGCGCTAAGACGCTGAAATCCATCCAGATTTCCCTTGTCTCCCGTTTGGAAAAGTTCAATCTGGATTCGCTGGCCGGCATTACCCAATGCGATGAAATGGATTTGGGGCAAATCGGCGAAAAGAAAACGGCGGTATTCGCCGTAATTCCCGATAACGACAGTTCCTTCAATTTCATCGTGGGTATGCTTTATACCCAGCTGTTTCAGCAGCTCTACTATCAGGCCGACTCCGTTCACGGTGGCAGGCTGCCCGTGCATGTGCATTTCGTCATGGACGAGTTTGCCAATGTCGCCCTGCCGGATGAGTTTGATAAGCTTCTATCCACCATGCGAAGCCGTGAGATTTCCGTCTCCATCATCATCCAGAACCTTGCGCAGCTGAAAGCTCTGTTCGAGAAGCAATGGGAAAGTATTGTGGGCAACTGCGATGAATTTCTGTACCTGGGCGGCAACGAGCAGAGTACCCACGAGTATGTTTCCAAGCTGCTGGGCAAGGAGACCATCGATACAAATACCTACGGACGGTCTCGCGGCAGAAACGGAAGCTATTCCACCAACTATCAGCTTGCCGGACGAGAGCTGATGACACCTGACGAAGTGCGTATGCTGGATAACCGGTACGCACTTCTTTTTATACGCGGAGAGCGCCCTGTCCGGGACCTCAAGTATGACATCCTTCATCATCCCAATGTGGCGCTTACGACGGACGGTTCCGCACCGGCCTATACCCACGGCGAGGATACCAGGAGCATCGCTTCCATGGCGTTCAGCTTCGACAAGAAGGCTGTCAAAAACGCCGAAAAGCTGGAGGCAGAAAAACATGAATTCTTGCTCTACTCGGAAGAGGAGCTGGAAGAACTACTTGATGAAAAGGAGAAAAAAGACAATGAAGAAGCTTAATGTAAAGAAGAACACCAACAAGCCGGAGATTCCCGGCAAGGTCAAGAAGGGCTACCGCATTTATGTGATGGCTGTCCTTGCCCTTACACTTACCATGAGCATGGGCGTGACCGCCTTTGCCGCAGGAGACCCCATTACCGTCGTCAACAACCTCAGCGACTTTATCTTCGGCCTCATCCGTGCGGTCGGCCTGATTCTGCTTGGCTGGGGCATTGTGCAGGTCGGTCTCAGCTTCCAGTCCCACGATCCGAGCCAGCGTTCCAACGGTTTCTTGACCCTGGCCGGCGGCGTCATCATCACCTTTGCCAAGGAAATCCTCAACCTCATCGTCGGCTGATCTGGTTTCCGCAAAAGGGGCGGTCGCAAAGACCGCCCCGAAGGGAGGTGTAACGAATGTCGGATAACTGGATTGTGCAGAACCTTGAAAATGCACTGGAAGTTTGGAACGATAAGCTGTCTGAGATTTGGCAGCTGATCACGCAGTCACCGCAGACATTCAAAGGTGGCTCGATTTGGTCGATTATTTGCAGCATCCACGGAGCGCTGCAGGCCATCGGCTATGCTCTGCTGGTTCTGTTCTTTGTAGTGGGAGTTGTGAAAACCTGCGGCTCCTTTGCCGAGCTGAAAAAGCCAGAGCACGCGGTGAAGTTGTTCGTCCGTTTTGCGATTGCTAAAGGCCTGATTACCTACGGCATGGAGCTGATGATGGCGATTTTGGAGATTATCCAGGGCGTGGTCAGTACGATCATGAATTCTGCCGGCTTTGGAAGCCCGCAGGCAACGGTGCTGCCGCAGGAGATCATCACGGCGGTGGAGGATTGCGGCTTCTTTGAGTCCATTCCCCTGTGGGCGGTAACGCTGATCGGTGGCCTGTTCATTTGGGTGCTGTCCTTCGTGATGATTCTGAGTGTATATGGTCGCTTTTTCAAAATGTACATGTACACCGCACTTGCGCCGGTTCCTCTTTCGGCCTTTGCCGGAGAGCCTACGCAGAACATCGGAAAAAGCTTCCTGAAAAGCTATGCGTCGGTGTGTCTGGAGGGAGCGATCATCGTTCTGGCCTGTATCATCTTCTCTGTGTTTGCGTCCAGCCCGCCTGTTGTTGATCCGAATGCAGCTCCGGCTTCTATGGTGTGGAGCTACATCGGCGAGCTGATTTTCAATATGCTCATTTTGGTCGGCGCGGTGAAGATGGCGGACCGGCTTGTGAAGGAGATGATGGGTATCTAAGTATGTCAAAGCGTGTACTGAATCAATGGCGCGGATATACCGTGGCTGATTGCGATTGCAAATATTGTCTCTATTACGGCGGCAGAAAGAAAGGCGAAGTAAATTGCCTTGCAGAGGAATGTGTCTGCAAGGAGGAACTTCAGGAGGCTCTGCGCCGGGAAAAAATGCAGAAGGGAAAATTACCATTATGACTGTTCAACTTTATAATATTCATCTCACTAACGGCGAGGTCCTGCAGGTAGGAGAGGACTACGACCTGCACGGAGCGCAGACAATCGTCAATCGCTTCTATAAGGCGGGAGACAACGATATTCTTGAATTTCAGACGCCGTTCACTTCTATGTATGTTCCTCGTAAGCACATTCTGTTTATTGCTACCGCTGATGTGTTGACCTAAAGGAGGTACGATATGGAGGTCAAAATCAATAGAGAGATTCGGAACTATACCGAGTCTATGTTTTTCGGACTGTCCCTCAGACAGTTCGTTTTTTCTTCGCTGGCTGTTGGCGTTGCGGTGCTTTTGTACTTTGTTTTGAAGCCCTATGTGGGGACGGAAACAGTTTCGTGGATGAGCATCCTCGGTGCTGCACCCTTTGCGGCAATGGGTTTTGTGAACTACAACGGCATGACCGCAGAGCAATTTGTGTGGGCTTGGCTCCGCAGCGAAATGCTGGAGCCCAAGCAGATCAAATTCGAGCCGGTGAATATCTACTACGAGGCGTTGAAGGACGCAATCGATGAACATGAAAAGGAGGTTTCCAAGCACAATGATTAAGAGCATCAAAGCGATCCTCGCACAGGACAAGGAGAAGTTTAAGGTTCCGAGAAAGGTGCAGGATCTTATTCCAATCAAGAACATCTGGCCGGATGGCATTTTTAAGGTTGGGAATAAGTTCTCCAAATCCTTCCGATTCTCGGACATCAACTATCTGGTGGCGAGCCGCGAGGACAAAGAGAGCATGTTTCTGACATACTCGGAGCTTCTGAACAGTCTGGACAGCGGAGCTACCACGAAGATCACCATCAATAACCACAGACTGAACAGGTCGGATTTTGAGGAATCCATCCTGATGCCCATGAAGCAGGACGGGCTGGATGAGTACCGCAAGGAGTATAATGACATGCTCCTGGACAAGGCGACGGGAGCAAACGGCATTACGCAGGAAAAGTATATTACCATTACCGTGGCCAAGAAGGACATTGAGGAAGCACGGGCATATTTTGCGAGAATTGGAGCGGATTTGACCGCCCATTTCGCAAATCTGGGCTCTAAGTGTGTGCCCTTGAACGCCGTTGAGCGGCTGCGCATTCTCCACGACTTTTATCGCCCCGGTGATGAGGCGGCATTCTCGTTTGATATGAACCGGAAGGCGCGTCTGGGGCATGATTTCCGGGACTACATCTGCCCGGACAGCATAGAGCGTACTGCGGATCATATCAAGCTGGGCGAGAAATATGCCAGAGTGCTTTTCCTCAAGGACTACGCCAGCTATATCAAGGACAGCATGTTCTCGGAGCTGACCGAGCTAAACCGCAATCTCATGCTGTCCATTGATGTGATCCCCATCCCTACCGATGAAGCCGTCCGTGAGGTGGAGCGCCTCTTGCTGGGCGTGGAAACGAACATCACCGGCTGGCAGAGAAAGCAGAATCAGAACAACAATTTCTCTGCTGTTGTTCCCTACGACATGGAGCTTCAGCGCAAGGAATCCAAAGAATTTTTGGACGACCTGACCACCCGTGACCAGCGCATGATGTTTGCGGTGGTCACAATGGTGATTACCGCAGACACCAAGGAGCAGCTGGACCTGGATACGGAAACGGTGCTGTCTACAGCGAGAAAGCACATGTGCCAGATGGCGACGCTGAAGTATCAGCAGACGGACGGATTGAATACGGTGCTGCCCATCGGGACGAGGAAAATCAACGCGTTCCGAACCCTCACCACGGAGAGCCTGGCGGTACTGATGCCTTTCAAGGTGCAGGAGATCATGGATAAGGGCGGCATTTACTTCGGCGAAAATGCCATTTCCCACAATCTCATCATGTGCAATAAGGCAAATCTTCTGAACCAGTCCGCATTTCTGCTCGGTGTCCCCGGCTCCGGTAAGTCGTTCTCGGCAAAGGAATTGATTACTTTCCTCATTCTGAACACCAACGATGATATTCTGATCTGTGACCCCGAGGGAGAATACGCACCGCTTATTGAAGCCATGGGCGGTCTTGGCTCGGTGATCCGTGTGTCTGCCGGCGGCAGAGACAGACTGAATGCCATGTATATGGTGGACGGGTACGGTGAAAACAACCCCATTGTTGTAAAGTCTGAGTTCATCATGTCTCTGATCGAGCAGATCGACAAGAAGGGCGTCGGCCCGCAGCACAAGTCTATCATCGACCGCTGTATCACCAATGTGTACCGCAATGCGGCGGACACCGGGACGATTCCCACTCTCTGCACCCTACGCGATATGCTGCTGGAGCAGCCTGAGCCCGAAGCGAAGCAGATCGCGCTGTCCCTTGAGCTCTATACCACTGGTTCTCTGGACATCTTCGGCAAGCAGTCCAATGTGGACCTCGACAAGCGTGTCGTGGTGTTCGACATTCACGGTCTCGGTTCCCAGCTCAAGCCCACCGGTCTGCTGGTGATCACGGACACCATGCTCAACCGCGTGACGCTGAACTGGAAGAAGGGCAAGCGCACCCATGTCTTTATTGACGAGTTCCATGTGGTGTTCGAGAACGAGTTCTCGGCGCAGTTCTTCAACTCCGCATGGCGACAGTTTCGTAAGCGCAACGCATACCCCACGGCAATCACGCAGAATGTGGAGTATCTGCTGGATTCTGTTCAGGCCAGCACCATGCTTTCCAACTCGGAATTTGTGGTTATGCTGAATCAGGCTGCCTCCGACAGAGGCCAGCTTGCCAAGCTCCTGAACATCTCCAATGAGCAGATGAGCTATATCACCAATGCTGATGCCGGCTGCGGACTGATTAAATACGGCTCTGCGCTGGTACCCTTTATCAATCGGTTCCCGCAGAACACCAAACTCTATCAGCTTATGACCACGCGCCCCGGTGAGGGCAAATTTGCAAGAGGACGGGATTAACCCCGTCCTCCATTCTTTTGGGAGGAATAGAAAATGAAAAAGAAAACCATTGGCATCATCGCCGTTTCCGTGCTCGGCGCAGCAGCGATCTTTTGCGGTGCCATGTTTACGCATCAGTATCTGGATGCCAAGAACAGCAAGGTGGCCTTTGACGATCTGACAAGCCTGATTGCGGAAATCGACGAGCCGCTGAAGGACACCGAAGCGGAGGAGAAATCCGGCCTGAGCGCAGAAGAACTGGCGGCAGCAGAGGCGGCGCTTGCCCATGAAAAGTATGAGACGCTGTTTGCGCAGAACGACGACTTTATCGGCTGGATCAGGATCGAGGGTACGAAGGTCAATTACCCCGTCATGCAGACCCCGAACAAACCGGACTTCTATCTAAAACACAGCTTTGATAAATCGTACAGCGACTACGGTGTTCCCTACATTGACGAGGCCTGCATGACCGGGATCAGCAACAACCTTGTGATTTACGGCCATCACATGAATGACGGCTCCATGTTTGCCGATCTCTGCAAATACACGGACGCCGACTTCTGCAAGGAGCATCCAACGATTGCCTTTGACACGCTCTCCAGCCTCGGCAAATATGAGGTTATTGCCGCGTTCAAATTCAATACGAACCGCGAGACCTTCAAATACAACGAATACACGCTGATGGATGAGGCCCAGTTTGCCGAGTTCATGGAGAATGTCCATGCAAGACAGCTTTATGACACGGGCGTTACTGCCGAATACGGGGATCAGCTTTTGACCCTTTCCACCTGCGAATATACCTACGCCAACGGTCGCTTCGTTGTCGTAGCGAAGAAGGTGTGACTTGTCTGCTCTGAAGGGAGGCGATGGCTTTGGGCAGGATAAAAACAAGAGAGAGCGTTAAGGATATCAAGATTCTTGACAAGGCAGCGGTTGTCTCCGAGCGCATGAAGACAGCGCTTGTCCGTTCCAAGGATCAGGCGGAAAACCTGATGGACGACGGGCAGATTTCCCCCTCCGAATACGCGGAGGACAAAATCCGCTATGCCGCTGAGGATGTGACCGACCAGGTTTGGCACGAGGTTTCCGGCCAAACGAAAAAAGCCATTGAAAAAGGCAAGGAGGCGCACCGGGAGCACCGCAATGAAAAGCGCATCCACAAAAATGAAGAACGGGTTCGCCGCTATGAGGAGGAACTGCGTAGGGGCGCACCAAGCAGAACGCCGCGAGAGGAGGCTGCACGGCAGGCAGCGCGGCAAAATACAGAGGCCACACGGACAAGCATCCGGAGCAGACGAAACCAGACCATCAAATCTGCGGAGCGTACCGAACGCACCATCAAGCAGTCTGCTCGCTCTGCCGGGAAACAGACCGTAAAAGCTGGTGCAAAGGGAACGGTAAAGTCAACAGAGAGGGTCGTAAAGACTGCGGAGAAAACCTCCAAGGCTGCTATCAAAACCGCAGAGGCAACAGCGAAGGCAACGCAAAAAGCAGCGGCTGCGGCTGCAAAGGCCGCACAGAAAGCGGCGGAGATTGCCCGCCAGACTGCCATAGCTGCCTACAAAGCGGCTGTTGCGGCGGCAAAAGCTATTGCTGCGGCGATCAAGGCGATTGCAGCAGCGATAAAAGCGCTGGTTGCGGCTATCGCTGCCGGTGGCTGGGTCGCGGTCGTGGTCGTCGTGGTTATCTGTCTTGTTGCCTTGATTGCTTGCTCCTGCTTTGGCATTTTCTTTTCAAGCGAGGATACCGGCTCAGAAAAGACGATGCGGCAGGTCATTCAGGAAATTAACCTGGATTACCAGAACGAGCTGGATGCCATCAAGGATTCCGTTGCATACGATGCGCTTGAAATGTCCGGTTCCCGTGCCGTGTGGCCGGAGGTGCTGTCGATCTATGCCGTCAAGACGACCTCTGATCCGGATGATCCCCAGGAGGTGGCAACGATCACTCCGGAAAAAGAACAGCTTCTGAAAGACCTGTTTTGGGAGATGAACGAGATCACCCACCGGACGGAAACGAAAACCGAGACGGTTATTGTAGAGACGGATGACGGCAACGGCAATATCCTTGAGGAAGAAGTGCAGGAGACGATTACGACGCTCTATATTACTGTCGGCCACAAGACGGCGGATGAGATGGCTGCGCAGTACGGCTTCAATGAGGATCAAAAGCAGCAGCTTGCGGAACTGCTTGCGCAGGACAGCAGTATGTGGGCGGCGGTGCTTTACGGAATCTATGGAGTGGATGACCAGATCGTTGCCGTAGCGCTTTCTCAGGTGGGCAATGTGGGCGGCGAACCCTATTGGTCATGGTACGGCTTCGGCAGCCGTGTGGAATGGTGTGCTTGTTTTGTAAGCTGGTGCGCCGATCAGTGCGGCTATATCGACACCGGGGTTGTGCCGAAATATGCAGGCTGCGTGAACGGCGTCCAGTGGTTCAAAGATCGAGGACAGTGGATCGACGGTGCAGCCGAGCCTGTCCCCGGAATGATTATTTTCTTTGATTGGGATAACAAGGGTTCATCGGGTCCGCAGGACGGACAATCAGACCACACAGGTATTGTTCAAAAAGTCGAAAACGGTATCGTTTATACCATTGAGGGAAACTCCGGTGATAGCTGTCGGGTAAACCAGTACAGCGTAGGTCACTACGAAATCCTCGGATACGGAGTACCGAACTACTAACAAAAGCGCCACCGACTCACTTTTGATGTGGGTCGGTGGCGCTTTTTTGTTTACGGGTTGCATTTCTTGCAGGGGTCATATCCTTGGGAAATCAGATCATCTCTGCTTCCGGTATAAGTCTGCTTGTTCTTATCACTCATTTGTTTGACTGACGAGCAAGAAGGATAGTGAAACTTTTTCGTATTGACATTCAGAATGTAGGTACTTTCAACATTTTGGGCTGGAGGATTAGATTGTTCGGTTTGCTTCGGCGGTTCTGTTTGTTGAGTACCAGCGAATGAACTATCCCCAGTTGCATAGTTTATCGAAATGTCTGGCTGGACATTGTAGCAATATACATTAAAGCAAATGCCATCTCCATTGTCCTCAACAGAGTATGCTTCCAGTAAAACACCGCTTGCAAGGAGATTGTTGCCCTCAAAAATTGGCGTGGAGCGATATAGAATGTGATTTCCGGTTTCTTTAACATAGTCTGCAACCATATTCTCGAATGGCAGCATCCCCTGAATGTTCAGATAGCGAGTACCTGTTATAAGATTTTTTGTGTTGGCATTTTCGCCAGAGAGCTGATAGCCGATCAAGTGACAACGATTATACAGATACTTCCCATCCACATTATCGTATTTTACAGTATGCCAACCTGTTGGTTTAACACTTCCGATAGAGCCTCGCTCTTCGGTCGGCATTAAATCTTTTCCGATGGAAGCAACACAAACGCCGCATCGCCCCAACGAGTCAAGATCACTGTAATACTCATATGAGCTGGTTGTATAGTCGCTCTCGGTAAAATACGGAATGTTGTTATTGATTACAGCATATGGCGAACCGGAATAAGCAGGTACATCGCTAATGGAAAAAGAAGAATTGCTTTCTTTAGCGGGAGTGGTTGCATTGCTTGTTGTCGGCGATGCAGATGCTTCTGAGGAGGATGAGTTGTCTGAGCCTGTGTCGGATGGTGTTGTCGTTCCGTTAGCGGAATCCGAAATGGTATATCCCGGCGATACCGCTGGCGACTCAACCGTTCCGCTTTCGGAGATACATCCGGCTATGATAATACAAGTGACGAGGGCTAACGAAGCTGCGATAGAGCCAATGGCAATTTTCTTTTGCCGTGCTTTCTTTTTCTGCGCTGCTTCTTCCGCAGTTTTTAGAGTAGATAATTGCTTTTCGTATTCTTCTAAACGCTCGGAATTGCGGGCAGAGAGTTTCTTCTTTTGGCGGAGCTTCTCAATCTCTTTCTCAAAGTCCGCTATGCTTTTCGGCTTTTTAGAAAAGAGGCTCATCTGACATACACCTCTTTCGTGATCTTTTCGTGAGAGGTGCCACCAAAGTCAAGCGTAGTTTCGAGCTTGTAATCGCTTGCGTAGTCAATGTCAAAATAGAAATCTGCCGGGTAATCTCGGTTCCATTTATAAATGACCAACCTTGAAATCTTTTCTTTGAACTCAGCAACCGATGTGTTTTCAACAAAACAATAGTCTTTGGCATCGGCGTCAGCTAAAAAGCTTTCGCTGATGGAAACGCTACATTCTGCTTGAGAAAATAATGACTCAGAGTAAGGTGCAATCAATAAAGAAGCCCCATTGATAGTTTTCAAAATATCCTTGACAACATTAGCATCTCGACTTTGCCGACGATGGTTAAACATCATCCCATTCGCATTATCTAAGCAAACAATAACAGTCATAGCCACCCCTCCATCTTCATCGCACAAACGCTAACAGACCTAAAATAACGCTATAGGTGTAATTATTATAGCAGATAACCAAGAAAACTACAACCAGTAGAGTTAGATTATGCCTACACGACCGTGTATAGCGTGCGTGTTGTCGATTATAATACTAATAGTGCGATAGTAACGCTGAAGGGGGTGGTTCCCGTGGACATCGAAACGATTGGTCTGAATATCAGAAAATGCAGAAACGCAAAAAAGATGCGTCAGGAAGATTTGGCACAGAAAGCGAATGTGAGTTCAAATTATATCAGTGCTGTCGAGAGAGGCGTAAAGATACCGTCAGTCGAAACGCTAATTGATATTATGAACGCACTCGGTGTTTCTGCTGATATGATATTTTGCGATGTCATTGATGCGGGTGTAACTGAGAAGAATAATCAGCTTGACGCAAAAGTTTCTCAACTTTCCACCAAGGATAGAAAGACCGTCTATGATGTACTTGATCTCTTGGTTAGAGGTTTGTCCAAATAACTCCAAAGTTCGGCTTTGCGCCGAACTTTTTTCTAAACTGGAACAATTAAGAAAGCAGCCGGAAACGGCTGCTTTTCCTTTACGCTGATGAAGGGTGATAAGGTTGTCGAGGACTGAAAAGAACGCTGAAATACTTTCCTGCTCAATGCGGGAAGGAAAACATACCGGACCTTTCAAGGCGTTCTCAGCGGATACTTTCATATCATTCTTTGCACCCTTATTGACCAATGGATGCATATAGTTATTCATTCGTGCGTGCTGCTCAAAATACACTTGAATGAAGTCCGAAAAAGCATTTTCCTTCGGATGATAAACGGCATACAAAGTTGAAACAATGCCTGGTTTTCCTTTGTTTGTCTTGATTATTCCATACGGATTAGAGTTAAGAGGCGACTTTGTATATACTACATCACCCGTCTGAACAACACCGTAATTTGATACTGATGCACCAGCGAAAGAACGACCTTGAAACTCAATCTGATTAACTATTCCATAGTCGCCTGAAACGGACAAAACATCAGACCTACCATATATGTTGCCAGTGTTCTTTTCGGCGGAAACAGTAAGGTAATCTTCTAACTTACGCTGTTCCCAAGAGGATGTATAAAAAGGATGGATTAGTCGGACAGACAGAGAAATATCCGGGGTTGAATGCAAAAAATGCTGTCGTTGATGAAGGGTGATAAGGTCGCTTAGTTTGTCCAAATATCGGGCAATTTCTGTTTGTTCAGCCTTTGACGGATACACAAAACCGAGAGTTAGAAACTCCTCGTAGCTTATACTGCGCCCATCACGGATGCCATAGGTTACTGTTTCTAATCGCTGGATAAACGACTTAGAGGTAAACACATATTTCCAATACTCTGAGTTGTGCTTTTCAGGCTCAGAAAAGCCAAAAACCGTGTAAGCAGGCGAGGTTATACCTTCTATTGCAGAATGAGCGAACCCACCTTGAAAAGAACGAAGGTGTATCACAAACTGCCCCGGCAATACTCTTTTATAGCCGGCTTCATTTTTCTTGTCGTGGAATATATTGATGCTGTTTTCATCTCTGCGAATCATTCCACGGTCTTGTGTTGCTGACAAAACAGGAAGTTCTGGATAACCTTTATCCGCAGTTGATACAAACAGCTCTTTTGCCTTACGCTGTTCCCAAGCTATCCGGTCGCAGTCGAGCTTATTCAGGTGCGAAATATGGGAAGTAAGTTTGAAATTTCGGGATTTATTGTTGCTAATTCGGGATTATATGCTATAATATAAGATGTGTTTTAGCACTTACTCGCAGGTTGAGAGAAAGGAATGATACGATGGCTGTAAGCTATAAAAAACTTTGGCACATTCTGCTTGATCGAGATATGAAGAAAAGAGATTTGCAGGAAGCTGCTGGACTCACTAAATACGCAATCAATAAGCTCAGTCGTGATGAAAATGTAAGCACTGAAGTGTTGGGAAAAATCTGTTCAGCTTTGAATTGCACGACTGACGACATTATGGAGTTTGTTCCCGACGAGAAGTGAGTCCGTTTTAAGGGACACTAATTGTTGTATCATAACAGTGGGGTAGTATATTGCCCTTAAAAAAGAAAAAGGATGGGTTCACAGGATGAATAAGCAACAGCTTGCTCAGAAAATATGGGCTTCCGCAAACCAAATGCGTTCCAAAATCGAAGCGAATGAATATAAGGATTACATACTTGGCTTTATCTTTTACAAGTATCTATCTGATAAAGAAATCAAATTCTTGAAGGAAAATGACTATGACGACGAACTTCTGAAAACCGTATCAGAAGAAGATGACGAAACGGTTAAGTGGGTTCAAGAGAATATCGGCTACTTTATTGCCTATAAAGACCTCTTTTCTACTTGGCTCTCTATGGGGAAGGACTTTGATGTTTCAAATGTCCGTGATGCGCTCTCTGCGTTCAGCCGGCTGATTTCCAACACGCACAAGAAGGTGTTTGATAAAGTATTTGACACTTTGCAAACGGGTCTTTCCAAACTTGGCGATAGCTCCGGTTCACAAACAAAAGCAATCAGCGGGCTTCTGACGCTGATAAAGGATATTCCTATGGACGGCAAGCAGGACTACGATGTTCTCGGCTTTATCTACGAATATCTTATCAGTAACTTTGCGGCAAATGCCGGAAAGAAAGCAGGCGAGTTCTACACCCCGCACGAGGTATCTTTGCTGATGTCTGAAATCGTTGCAAGCCACTTGAAGGGCAAAAGCGAAATCAAAATTTACGACCCGACAAGTGGTTCGGGATCGTTGCTTATCAATATCGGTCAGAGCGTTGCTAAGTATATGACCGATGACAACAACATCAAATACTTCGCTCAGGAGTTGAAGGAGAACACCTACAACCTGACCCGGATGAATTTGGTTATGCGTGGCATCAAACCGGATAATATCGTCACTCGTAACGGCGATACTCTTGAGGAGGATTGGCCGTACTTTGACGAAAATGATCCGGTAAATACCTATAATCCTCTCTATGTGGATGCGGTCGTGTCCAATCCGCCATATTCGCAGGCTTGGGACCCGTCCAACAAAGAGGGTGATCCTCGTTATGCTCGTTTTGGACTTGCTCCCAAAGGAAAAGCCGACTATGCTTTCCTGCTTCACGATCTGTTCCATATCAAGCCGGACGGCATTATGACAATCGTTCTTCCCCACGGCGTACTATTCCGTGGCGGTGAGGAAGGTGAAATCAGAAAGAATCTGATCGAGAATAACCATATCGACGCCATTATCGGACTGCCTGCAAATATCTTCTTCGGGACAGGAATACCCACCATCATTATGGTGCTGCGCCAAAAGCGTGAGAATACCGATGTCCTTATCATCGATGCATCCAAGGGCTTTATCAAAGAGGGTAAAAATAACAAGCTCCGTGCGTCTGACATTAAACGCATAGCAGATACCTTTATTAAGCGTGAAAGCATTCCGAAGTTTTCACGAGTCGTCAGTCGTGAAGAAATTCGCAGCAATGATTATAACTTGAACATTCCTCGCTATGTTGGTTCCTCTGAAGCTGCCGAGCATTGGGATGTCTATGCGTCTATGTTTGGCGGTATCCCGACAGCAGAAATTGACGAGATGAGCGAATTCTGGACGGCGTTCCCTGCGCTGAAAAAGGCGTTGTTTACCGAGAGTGGCATTCCTTATGTGAATGTGTCTACCCCTGATATTAAGAGTGCCATCAAGAGCCACCCTGATGTGGTCGGATTTGAGAATGCTTTTAACGCCGCCTTTTCCACTTTCCCGGCATTCCTGAAAGAAGAACTTATCGACCGGATGGGAAGCATCGAAATCTCTAAGGCTGAAACCGTTCTGAGTGCTGATATTTTCGAGCGACTGAAAGATATTCCACTTATCGACAAATATGCGGCGTTCCAGCTTCTTGACGACGATTGGACAGGTATTTCCATCGACCTCGAAATGTTGCAAACCGAAGGCTTTGCTGCAACAAAGAAGGTCGATCCGAACCTTGTCATCAAGAAAAAGGACGGTAAAGACCAGGAAGTTCAAGAGGGCTGGGTAGGTCATATTATCCCGTTCGACTTGGTACAGGCGACTTTGCTCTCCACAGAAACGGACGAGCTTCACGGTTTGGAAAGCCGTTTGGCGGAAATCCCTTCTGAGTATGAGTCTATCCTTGATGAAATGACAGAGGAGGATAAAGAGAGCTGCAACGATGTTCTCACCGAGGAAGGCGATGCTTTCGTTCCGAAAGAAGTATCCAAGAAGATTAAGGAACTGAAGAAAGACCGTTCTCCTGAAAGCGTTGCGCTTCGTATACTCTTGGAAAAGGTTGAATCCTTGGTCAAGAGCGAGAAAGAAATCAAGGCGGAGATCAAGGCAAAGAGTGCTGCGTTGCAGGCAAAAACAAAGGATACGATTGAAAGTCTGAGCGATGAACAGGCTTTGGATTTGCTCGAAAAGAAGTGGATTGCTCCTCTCATTGAGAGCATTCACAAACTACCTGATACCGTAATCGACAGCTTGGTAAGTAAAATTCAAGCCCTTCAAAACAAGTATGCTACAACTTTCTTCGAGGTCGAACAGCAGATCAGCGAAACCGAAGCAACGCTTTCGGGAATGATCGATGACCTTGAGGGTAATGAGTACGATATGCTGGGTCTTAATGAGTTGAAGAAATTGCTGGGAGGTAGTGCAGAATGACGAAAAAATCAGATGCTCCCGCAATTCGCTTCAAAGGATTCTCAGACGCTTGGGAACAGCGTAAGTTCTCAGAATTGGTACAAATAGAACGAGGAGGTTCACCAAGACCGATTGACGATTTCATAACGGATGCACCAAATGGGTTGAACTGGATTAAGATTGGTGATGCTCCAACACAAGGAAATTACATAACCAAAACCGCTGAGAAAATCCGACCTGAAGGACTGTCTAAAACGAGAGAAGTTCATCCGGGTGACTTAATTCTTTCCAACTCTATGAGTTTCGGAAAGCCCTATATAGTGGGCATAGATGGCTGTATTCACGACGGCTGGTTGCTCATAAGAAACACCTATGGAGTCTTTGACTTAACTTTCCTTTGTCATCTACTTGGTACACCACAAATGCTTAGCCAGTACAGGTCACTTGCTGCTGGCAGCACAGTAAATAACCTTAATAAAGAACTTGTGGGAAACACAGTTGTAACTATTCCAAGTATAACCGAGCAGCGAGTTTTGGGCGATTACTTGGAGCAACTCGACAACCTTATCACCCTTCATCAGCGTAAATGTGCAAATTTATGCAGCCCTTCTCAGGT
>OMCF01000249.1_pt1 | contig 24901 bp, 17 predicted proteins | sample 1673791 | NCBI WGS metagenome assembly OMCF01 (sample SAMEA103958127, study PRJEB25191) | human gut metagenome | biome: human-associated habitat [ENVO:00009003]; feature: intestine environment [ENVO:2100002]; material: feces | place: Germany | collected 2013/2015
ATGAAAGAAATGATACATAAGTATGAGCAGAACGGTCAGTACATTGTACTTGACGTTTGCAGCGGCGGCGTTCACGTTGTTGACGAGCTGACATATAAGCTCCTTGACTATGTTGCTCCGCCTTTTGCCGAGGTATGTCCCGATGACGTTCTTGCAAAGATGGACGGCTTCGACAAGGGAGATGTAAAGGAATCCTACGCAGAGCTTAAGGAGCTGTATGACGCAAAGATGCTCTTCACCGAGGACGATTACGAGCAGTACGCCGCAATGGCAATGAAAGCGCCTATCAAGGCTATGTGCCTGCACGTTTCACACGACTGCAACCTGAGATGCAAATATTGCTTTGCCCAGACAGGCGACTTCGGCGGCGACAGAATGCTGATGAAGCCCGAAACAGGTAAGAAGGCTATGGACTTCCTTATTGAGCACAGCGCCAACAGAGAGAACCTTGAGGTCGACTTCTTCGGCGGTGAGCCTTTAATGGCATGGGAAACAGTAGTAGAAACCGTAAAGTACGCAAGAAGCATAGAAAAACAGCACGGCAAGAACTTCCGTTTCACTATAACAACAAACGGTATGCTCCTTGATGATGAAAAGATCGACTATATCAATAAGGAAATGTCAAACTGTGTATTATCGCTTGACGGCAGAAAAGAAGTAAATGACAATATCCGTCCCACACCTAACGGCAAGGGAAGCTATGATATAATCGTTCCGAAATATCAGAAGCTGGTAGCAGGCAGAGGTACAAAGGACTATTATGTAAGAGGCACGTTCACAAAGTATAACCTCGACTTTGCAAACGATGTTCTGCATATAAGCGACCTCGGCTTTGAACAGCTCTCGGTAGAGCCTGTTGTGACCGATCCCGATATGCCTTACGCTATTACAGAGAGCGACCTGCCCACGATATTTGCCGAATATGACAGACTTGAAAAGCTGATGGAAGAGCAGAAGCTTGCGAACAAGCGCAGGTTCAACTTCTTCCACTTTATGATAGACTTAAATCAGGGTCCTTGCGCTGTAAAACGTCTGCGCGGTTGCGGCTGCGGTAACGAGTATGTTGCTGTTACCCCCGACGGCGATATCTACCCATGTCACCAGTTCGTAGGAATTGAGGAATGGAAGATGGGCGATATCTTCACAGGCAAGGTTGATCAGAAAATTAAGGATTACTTTGCGGGTATACATATCTACAGCAAGGAAAACTGCGGTAACTGCTGGGCAAGATTTTACTGCTCGGGCGGTTGCAACGCCAACAGCTTTATCTATGAGGGTGATGTAAAGAAGCCTCATAAGCTGTCCTGCGAGCTTCAGAAAAAGCGTATAGAATGCGCTATCGCGCTTGCGGCGGCAGGTAAAGAAGCCGAATAACCTAATATAAACCAAGGGCGTGACTGATTAAGTCACGCCCTCTATTTTATACATCAAGTTTCAACAGCTCAACAGCATTCTTATAAAATATCTTATCCTTTGCGCTGTCGCTTACCGGCATTCTGTCTATCATATTTATCTCATCGCGCGGATCGCTCCACGGTAAGTCACTGCCGAATAATATCCTGTCCTCACCGTACGCCCTGAACATTTCCATAAGCATTTCATCAGATATAAAGCTTGCACAGTACGCCGTATCAAAATAAATGTTACTTGTGTCCTTTATATAGTGAAGAACCCTCTCCCAGTTCATCATTCCGCCCATATGAGCGCCGATGAATGTACAGTCGGGATACTTTTCAGCCATCTCGGCAAGGTCGCACGGCATTGAGTAAGATATCATTGTCGATATCGGGTCATATCCCATATGAAGTATAACAGGCAGTCCGAGCTCGCCGCATTTCTTATATATTCTCTGCATACACGGTTCAAACATAAAATGTCCCTGATACGCCGGGTGCAGCTTGACACCGTGCAGTCCGGACACAGCTATACGTTCAAGCTCACTGTCAAGCTCCTCGCTGTCGGGGTGCACCGTGCCGAATGATATTATATTTCCGTGGTTCTGTGCTATCGCCCAGTTGTTTATAGTCGTCTGCTGTGTAGGCTTTGTCGCAACCGGCAGTAAAACGCCGTAATCTACTCCCCACTCTTTAAGCTTCTGCCTTGTGTCGTCTGTTCTGCCATTGGTGTAAGCTTCACAGCTTGCTGTATCTTTCAGCTTTTGTACCGCCCTGTCGGCTATTTCATCGGCGTATGCGTGTATATGAAAATCAATGTACATCTTCTGTTCCTTCGTTCTTATTCGTCAAATAATTTGTCTGTCTGCTTTCCGTCAAGTCCTGCAAATATCGGGAATTTTCCCGTTCTCTCTATAGTCTGACCGTTTATCATTCCTATATGCGAGGAAATGTGCCGAAACTGTCCCAGGATAAGCTCAAGCCTTGTATATTCACAACCGTCGGGCTTTTCGTCAAGCTCTTCATCACTCAGCTCATCAAGATATTTTTCCGTTTTAGCCCGCACTTTATGCAGATAATCGAGCAACTGCTCATTGCTTAAAACCTTGTTGCACGGATTATCGGGGTTGTCCATTCCGTTTTCGTGAAAACCGGGTTCTGTAAATTTTGCGGGATTAAAAAACCACTTATCCGCCGAGTGAATGGCGTGATATACATATCGCCACGCGGGCGAACCGCAGACCGGTGCGTTTCTGTCGTATGTTTTAATTGCCGTTTCCATATTGATAAAGTTCGTTATCGTTTGTTTTTTTATCATTCGGCATACGTCATTCATATTTTACTCCTTTGAAAAGTTACCTCTTTTTGTTCTGTAGTTGAACAGCATATCAATATAGCTTTTGTAGTACGGTATAAATGCGCCGCTGTCGATAAGCGAATATATTTCATCTCTGTCCGCCCACTTCGCCGCCTGCACTTCCTCAGCCTGTAATTTTAGCTCGGACACAGCTATATCCTTGTGTATTACATAAACATCGTCAAACCCGCGCTCAAAATGTACAGTCAGCATAGGGCGGTCGTGTGAAAAATCGTGGCTTATGCCGAGCTCCTCGTACAGCTCACGGCTTGCCGCCTGCCTGCTGTTTTCACCTGCGACTGCGCTCCCTCCGACCGATACGTCCCATTTACCGGGGAAACTCTTTTTGAACGGTTGACGCTGTTGTATAAGCATTTTGCCATCGCTGCCCAAAATGCATATATGTATAACAAGATGGTAACGGCTTTCGGGAAGCGGAGCTCCGCGTTCTATAGTTTCTCCTGTAAGCCTGCGTTCATCATCGTATAAGTCAAATAGCTCCATATTACTACCTCCGGGTGTTACTATTATAGCACTTAAATTTCATCTGTGCAAGATGAACGATATTTGCTAACAATTTACTGTTTGTCTAACTGCGGGTTTAACCGATAATACTTGCATATAAAAGAGGAGCATCTTCCAATACTCCTCTTAAATTTATGTTTTCACTATCGTTCAAACCGCCGTCAGCGGAACTTGCATATATCGCCAATGTTTCAAAAGGCAAATTTGCAATGGCTCACAGCCATTTAGTTGGCAAGACCTGAACGTTCGATACCTTCAACGAACTGCTTCTGTAAGAAGATGTACATGATAAGTATCGGAAGAAGTGACATTAAGCATCCCGCTTCTATCCATACCAGATAGTCACTCGCTATACCATTCTGTTCACCTGTGAAATAAATCATCATGGTCGTACCCAGACGGTCAATTTCCATTGCTATCGTGTAGGGATTTGTGAAGAACATACCCGTTACATAAGAGTCGTTCCAGTACCATACGATCGAGAAGATGAATACTGTTAAGAACGAAGTCTTTGCGTTGGGAACCATAACGCGGATAAACGTCATGAAGGGTCCACAGCCATCGAGGTATGCGGCATCTTCAAGATCCTTGGGCAGTCCTCTGAAGAACTGTCTGAACAGAAGTATGAACACACCTGCTCTGATACCGTTGCAGAAGAATGCCTGTAAGTACAGTGCGATAGGAGTACTTACGAGGTTAACTGCATCGCCTGTAATAAGCCTTATAAGACCAAACACATCAAAGAATCTGAACTGCATATACAGTGGGATAAGTATTACCTGTACGGGGACGATGATCTGTAAGATTACGATACCAAACATAAGTCCCTTACCCTTGAACTTGAAACGTGCAAAGCCGTAACCGGTGATACCGCAGGTAACGACCTGAATCATCGAGCATATAACGTTTACAAGTATCGTCTGTAGGAGCACCTTCGGGAAGTCCATTGCTATCCATACATCAACGAAGTTGGAGAAGATAACTTCCTTAGGTATCCACATTACTGAAGGGTCGCTCATTTCAGACTGAGGTCTGAGTGCCGTTGACAGCATATAGAGCATAGGATACAGAATTACGAAACCGAGTCCGAACAGAATAAGGAAACGGAACACAGGCCATACCTTGTCGGTAATTCTTCTTCTGAAGATGTACTTGTAATGTTTTCTTTCCTGCTGATTGTAGTTACGATAATTCTTGATTATCTGCCAGTTGCTTACATGGTAGATATTCTTGAGCTCCTTAGCCTTTTTCTTTTCAGCTTTCTTTAAAGCTCTCTTTGATTCGGGCTTAGAAGCGGTTATAGGCTTGATAACACCGACCTCGGGCTCATCAGCGGCTTTTTCGGGAGCGGCTGCGGCTTCTGCCTCGCCGTTTATCTCCTTTATAGCCTCGCCGATAGCCTCCGGAGTAGCGTTATCAGCGGGTGCAGCTGCGGCTGCATCGTCATTAGTCTGCTGAACATCAGCATTTAACTGTTCTAAATCTTTTTCGCTCACAACTACACCTCCTTATTCATTTTCGTAGAATACGAACTTAGATACGATAGCCACTATAATTGCAAGTGCAACTGCTACTATGAGGAAGTAGATCCAAGCCATCGCTGATGAAAGGCCGTATTTTAAGTTTCTCGACTGAGCAAGCACGATCTTCATTACGGCGTTCTCGGAATCGATAAATGTATCGATGACCGTGTATATCAAGTTCGCCAAAATCATCGGGCTTATCATCGGGAAGGTTATCTTCCAGAAAAATTCCCATCCTGTTGCGCCTTCCATAGATGCCGCTTCCTTTGCGGAGGTAGGTATCTGCTGTAATGCAGCAAGGAATATCAGTATCTGGATACCGGCACTCCATAACAGGTTGAAGATGTCACTTGTGATCGTCTGGATCGTCATCGTCAGCTGTTCGTTCAGGTTGTAAATACCCAGGAACTCAAGCAGCTGGTCAACAAGGTCGGTCTGGAACAGTGCGCTGAACTGCTCACCGCTCGAAATACCGTTGTTTGAAATATCACCTCGTATTACCGCAAGTACAGGACCTGTTGCAACGAGAACCGGCAAGAAGAATACCGCTCTTGCAAATGTTCTGCCTCTGAACTTCTGGTTAAGCAGAAGTGCGATAAACAGTGAGAATATCATTACTACGATTACCTGCGGTACCATTGCTCCGAGTGACTCGGTAAGCTTGGGGAGGTAATCCTGATTTTTGAAGAGTGCCTCTTCATAGTTTCCGAAATTGTTCCACTCGGTATAAATACCGGCTGAGGACATTCCTCTCTGAGCCGCCTGCTCGGGTGTTGTTACGAGCTCGGTAAAGCAAAGCGAATACCATGCCGACTGGAATATCGGGATAAGGAACATATAGATAACGCCTACGATCCATATTGCAATGAAGCCGTAACCATAAAGTCCCTTCTTCTTTTCGTAAGAGATGCGTGATTTCTTGATCTCTTTTTGCACTCTGGGCTGTCTGCGGCGGATATCCACATCTTCGCCCTCTACATTGAGCGCTGCCGCGGCAGCTGTCATGTGAGCCGACTTATAAGCAACCGGTTCTGTTGCGGATGCTGGCTCATCAGCAGAAGCTTCGACCGTTTCCTGCACTGTTTCGGGCTCTGATACTGTTGTATCAGCTACCGTTTCGGCAGGAGCAGCCTGCTCGGCTGCGGTTGCGTCATTAACGGGAGTCTCGGCGGCATCGGTCGTCTTCATTGCTTCAATTTCTTCATTCGGGTTGAAATTCGAATTATTCATCTGTTTCTCCCTTCAGTCCATATTGTGCAAGATCGATGTCCTTGCCGTTGACGGTGAGAGTCATTTCTCTTGTATTTACCTTGATCGTCTTACCGCCTTCAAACTCGGTCTCAAGCTCATCTCCGGAAATTCTTGTGTAGTTTGTGATGTGGAGATTAGCAAAGTCCTTAAGCTCATCCTGATAGAGCTTGTATACCTTAGCCGAGGGTTCGAGCCAGCCCTTGTAGTTTGAATAGAAGAGTGTCTCGTAATCGCTGTCTGTGAAGTCGTTGGGGTCAGCATACATCATATCATAGTGGATAGGTGTTGCTGTGAGAAGTGCGAGCATGATAGTATCATCTGCGTTTGCACTAGCGTTGACTGCCTTTGTTGTATAGGGCAGATAGCCATGGATAACGATCTCATAGAACGGGATATCATAGTCGAACAGGTCAAAGTTGCTTGATGTTACCGGTACATCAGTGAGGTAATCAATATAAGGAAGCGCATAAGCGTTTGCTCCGCTTGCGTGAAGCGTGAAGCCTGCGTCCTTGAACTGCTTGTATCCGTCAACGAGCATATTCATTGCATCGTTTCTGGAGTAGTTGTCACGGCTGAAGTCGCTGTAGAGCAACGTTGTCGCATCACTGAGGTTGATAGTCTTGATTCCCTCATTGGAGAATGAGCTTATCAGCTTCTTATAAAGGTCAGTCCAGTAATAAGGTGACAGGGTCGTCTTTGTTACCAGTCTTACCTGATTCGGGATACCGAAAGCAATATCCCAATTGTTTGTGGTAGCGTAAGCCTTTGTTGTAGCCTTACAAGCGTTGAGCGTGTAGCTGTAGCCATTTCCGCTGTCCTTCATGTAAGTAATGCCTGCGCTTGCGAAAAGCTTACCGTTCATGCCGTTTACATACTCAGCAAGAGATTTATATGCATCCTTGCCGCCGAGTGTACCTGCATAATTTACATCTGCTGTGATAAGTCCCTTGATACCTGCTCCGTTGAAGTCGTTGTAATTTACAACCAAATCATCAACGCCAAGCTCATTGAGCTGTTTGATTATCTCCTGTGCCTGCTCATATGTGGTAGCGGGTGTTTCAAGGTTTACGGGGAAGCCTGCGATGGACTGTGCCTTTACAGTGCCGCCGTACAAATCAAGGTAATAGCTGTTTGTGATATTATCGGTCTTATCGGTGAAGCCCTTTTCTTCGATCATGTAGTTTCTGTATGCTTCAGCAATATCTACATATGAAAGATCATCACCCGAAAGAGGATAGAAGCCTACTGTAAGGTCGGGCTGGTTTATCTTGCCCTGTTCGTAAACCGTAAGCTTACGAGTACCCATGTAGTAAGTATCTTCTGCTCTTACCTTGAACTCAAACCATGTATTGTTATATGATGTTGAGTTCTGACCGCTTACTGTTGCGTTTACAGAAGCGCAGGTGTCGCCTGACTCAGCAATAGCCATATAGCCGTGCTTTGTCTTTTCGCCGTTAGTAACAGCACCTATAACAGGAAGGTAAACCTGCTCTGTTATGGACGGTCTTGTAAGTAAGCCTATCGATGTGTCAAGTCCGTATACATCGTTGTTGTACGCCTGAGCGTTTATACGCTGGTTGTTGTAATTGATGACAGCGCCTGAACCGTCAGGTACTACCATATAGCCCTCGTCCTCCATGCCTGCCGCATTGAAGAACTGTAAAAGACCGATATCAAGAAGTACAAGACCCTTTGAGTCTGTAGCTTCCTGTTCCTTTATTTCCGATGAAATGATCGAAACATTTACATTGTTCTTTTCAAGCGTGATCGTCATCGGAATTTCCGCTTCGATCTTACCTATCCTATAAATGATCTTTACACCGTTTTCGATTTCCTGGATCTCAAAATCACCGGACTTTATAGAACCGTCGTAAACATTCATTCTCTGGCTTGTATGTGTTGATACATCGCCGTATACGATATAGAAAGGCGACTGCATATTCTTTTTCTGAGCAGTCTTGGCGTTTTCATCCTTATCTGCATTCAGAGGAGTTGCCCACCATACATAGCTGTCGCTCTTTGACTGTAACGCAAAGTTTGTTGTTTCCTCGTTGAGATAAAGCTTGTAGCTGTCGTTCTCGGCAATTACTTTCATCTCAGCAAGACCTTCAGCGTCTGTTCTGGGCTTCTTCTTGTCGTCCTTATCGTTTTTCTTGTCTGACTTATCTTCCTTATCCTCGGAAGAATTATCGTCTGCTGCTGTCTGCTCTGTCTGTGAAGTTCCCTCGTCTGTTGCAGGCTGTTCGTCAGACCATGCTACTACGGAGCTCATTGATACGAGCATTGCGGCTGTGAGCAGAACTGCGAGTATCTTTTTTCTGATTTTTACCATTTTCTGTCGCACCTCCGCTTACAAACTGAATCGATACATCAGCTCGGTATAAATTGAGAAACCGAAGATGTAGACCTGCTGGAACAAGCTGAGCAGTAGCACGAGCAGGAACAGTATAACTACCATTGCCGCAACCGTGAATACGATAGCAAGAAGAGTCTTAGGCACAGAGTACTGATGTACGGTCTTGATACCCGATATCATCAGAACAACGCTCCACAGTATACCGAGATACTGGAAGAACACAATGAAAGCACCTTCGCTCTTAAGCAGTACATTACTTGCGATAATTACAACTATCTGAGTGATGAGGTAGGGCACCAGCGCGTATGCACTGACGCTTGTTATTGCTTTTATCGAACCTTCGCCGTCGAACAGAGTACACAGTGACCAGTTACCGATTACCCATGTGAAGAACAGGATGATCGTCTGAACGAGAAGCGGTACTATGTTGAATATCTTGACGTAGTTCGTATTGAACAGGAAGCCTGTCATAACTTGCTGGCAGACCGTTATCAGGAAGAAGCAAAGTACGATCACCATCGAAACCTTTGTGTTGTAAGCTTTCTTCCAACGCAGATCCTCAAATCCTTCAAAAGGATGTCTTGCAACGTAGAACGGCCATTTCCAAGCGGGCATATCTAAATCAAATCTCATTATTTACTACCTCCCGCTTTTTTTGCTTTTAAATGTTTTCTTACCTTGCTGAGAACAACAAGCGCAACTATTATAACAAGAACTATTATCATAAAGATATTGAAGTTATCTCTTATGAACTGCATTCTGTACTGCTTGAACGCTCTGTTGTAACCGGCTCTGCTGTTACGGTAGAAGTACTCCATAGCCTGTTCGTAGTTACCCTGCGAAAGCTCTGAGTTACCAAGACCGATATAAGCGAACCAATAGTTGCTGTCGCGTGTCAGAACCTCCTGCCACGGACCGCTTGCCTCTTCATACTTACCGAGGTTGTAAAGTCCCATTGCCTCGTGAACGATGTCACCGAACTCTGTACGCTTGAATGTCGTGATAGAGTTCTTACGGCTGTCAAGTACATATACAATGCTGTTGTAAGCCTCAATCGCGGTTACGTTTGTGAACAGACCCTTCTGGTTGCCCTTGCCGCCGTAGATGAACAGCAGGTCGCATTCTTCCGTGTACTCAAATATACGTCCGTTTGCGTAATCGAGAAGTCTTATCGTACCGTTCTCATCAACGTCAACGTCCGTGATCTGAGAGCCGTATGTCTGGTTCTTATAATAGTAAGAAGCCATATCGCCGTATGTGTAATCCGAGAAACCGAGGTTTATCAGGATATTTTCGCCGGCGGGGTTCATCTTCTTGAAGATATCTGTAGTTGCACTCTTTGATGCCGTTACAGTGTAGATGAAGCCTTCATCATCGATATCGAAGTTGTTGAACTCCATGGGAACTGCCTGGATAAATGCTGCGGCAGCCTCACGCGAGAGGATCGTTCTCCAGAACTTGTTTGCGATAGCCTGCGCTGTCTGTTCAACACGGTTAGCGCCGAAGAAGTTACTGAATGAACCGTCCGGTGCGAACATTACCGCACCGTCTGTGATAGACAGAATATTTACATATACGTTGCCGGCAACGTCTACAACGACCTTGTTGGGCTGGAATGTAACATCTGCATCATAGAACTCAGCGGCAGGTCTTTCAAATGTCTGGAAGACTGTACCGTCTGCATAGACACCGAGTACACGGTTGTTGTCATAGTCGGCAATGTAGATCATTGTTGACTCATTTTCATTTGCAGCGTCTTCAACGTGTCTTACAAATATGCCGTGAGGGTTTTTCAACGTTTCATATTTCTTTGTTTCGGGGTTATAGAAATAATCCATAACCTGGAATGTTCTTGAGTAGTTTACATCGGTAACAAGTATTCTGTTGTTGCCCGAGTCAACTATGTACAGGCTCTGTGTTTCGCGGTCAACGAACAGATCCTGAGGCTCTTTGAGCTCGCCGATAGTGATTTCTTTTGTCACTTCACTGCCTGTCTGATCGGATATTTCCTTCAGCTGGGCATCGGTATTATATCTTGTGCCGGAGCCGAAATCCAGACCTGTTACAACTCGGTCAACGACATATCCGGTCTGTGACGGAACAGGATCGCCCCACCAGTCGTAGTTATAACCTTCATACGGCTGATCGGCAAACGCCGAACTGCACAGCATGGAAACCGCCATTATAGCCGAAACGGCTGATGCAGCGATTTTCTTCATGTTTGGCACTAAAATCATCCTTTCTGTATAATTTAATATTAGATCAGTCTTTCAGACCGCTGGTAGCCATAGTTTCCATAACGCTGCTCTGGCAGAATACGAATACTATGATAGGCGGCAGCATTGTGATGACAACTGCTGCTGCGGCAACGCCCGCACGGGCGATACCGGCGGCACTTATCTGCTGCATAACGGTCGGAATGGGTTTTAATGCCTCATTATAAATGAATGAATAACCTGTAATCTGCCATGCGCCCTGGAAAGCGAATATCAGAAGTGTCAGCCAAGCGGGTTTTACGTTCGGCATTACTATCTGCCAGCAGATTCTTATGTGGCTTGCGCCGTCAAGCTTTGCGGCTTCTATCATACTGTCGGGCAGCTGTCCCATGAACTGTCGCATAAGGAACAGACCCATAGGTGTTGCGATGTAGGGCAGAATGATAGCAAAGTATGTATCGATCATGCCCAGTGTAGCCATTACCATGTACTGCATGATGTAAAGTACGGTAGATGTGAACAGAAGGGCAACTTCGATTATCTTATTGAGTGCCTTCGCACCGGGGAACGCAACCTTTGAAAGCGCATATGCCGCCGATGATGAGAAGAGCAGCTGTGCAACTGTAACTACTACAGCTACGAATACCGAGTTGAAAACGTATCTTGAGAACGGTACCCACATATTGGATGCCGTTGCAAGCAGATCAGCAAAGTTCTGATCCGTGATGTTCTGTACATACATTCTGGGCGGGAAGAGGAACAGTTCCTCGACCGGCTTTAACGACTGTATGACAGACAGATAAATGGGGAAGAGCATGAACAGACCAAGCAGAACGAGCACTGCAAATATGAAAATGTCGCCGCCGAGAGAACCGCCATATCTTTTTCTTCTCCTTTTAGTTATCTTCATAACTACCTTCCTTTCTTAGAGAAAAATACATAATGTGATCCTCCGATTAGTCAAGATACTTGCCGAGGAGCTTTTTGATGCCCCAGTTGGCAAGAAGCATTACTGCGAACAGTACGAAACATATTGCAGATGAATAACCCATCTCATAACGTATTGAACCGTAGTCATATGCGTGTGTCATAATTGTGTGTGCCGCATAGTCTGTTGAAGGGAATGCGGTAAGGAAACGACCTACATCACCGGCTGTGAAGGAAGCGGTGATCTGCATAACCGCTGCGAACAGCAGCTGAGGTCCCATTGCAGGTACCGTAACGAGCAGAAGCTGCTGTGTACGGTTCTTGATACCTTCGATAGCACCTGCTTCGTATCTGTCCTTAGGAATACCCTGAAGACCTGCACGAAGAGCAAGGAAGCCCGCACCCAGTGACATCCACAGCTGAACTACGATAACTACACCCATAATGTAGTTAGCATCTGTCAGCCACTGACGTGCGCTGTTGATGATACCGAGGTCAAGCAGATAAGAGTTTGCTATACCGTATGTATCACCTGAGAAGATGAGCTGCCATGTAGTATAGATGTTACCTGCCAGAGTAGGCGCATAGAAGATGAATGTGAATATCGTCTTTAACGCTCTGGGCATTTCGTTGATAAGCCATGCAAGTATAAAGCACATGATATAGCTTAACGGACCTGTGATAATCGCAAATACAAGTGTGTTCTGTATCGCCTTTAAGAAGACTTCGTCCTCAAGTATCAGCGAATAGAAATTGCTAAGTCCCACGAACTGGGGAAACTGTACCATGTTGAAGTTCGTAAAGCCCATAGGCAACGACAGCAACACCGGTATGATCGTAAAGATCGTAAAGAGTAGGAAGTAAGGAGCGAGCAGTACGTAAACGCTTCCGTTCTTCTTCATCTCTCGCAGTGTATATCTGACTTTGCTGTCTTCAATATACTGCGTTTTTTCTTTGTTAAACAAACCGATAACCTCCTCTATAATTCAGCAAAGCGTGTGAGGGCAAAAGCCCTCACGGCTTTTCAAGATCATTTCTTAACGCTTGACAATTCCTGATACTTTCTTACGATCTCAGACTTTATCTGATCATTATAACTCATAAGCGTATATCTGGGATTACCGGCATCGTTAACAACCATTCTGAATGCGTTGTTTATATGTCTTGTAACTGCATATGATGCGGGAATGATCGGTACTTCCTTAAGGTAGCTCTGCTGAGCCGAGATCTTCTCGTACTCCGCTGTGGACCAGGGGAGCTGCTCAAGTGCCTCTACGTTAGCTGTATCAAAACGTCCCATAGGACCCATAAGAGCTTCTATCTGCTTACCGTAGTCAACCTGTATATCCGTGCTTGTGAACCACTTTACGAAGTCCCAAGCGGCAGCCTGGTTGGAAACCTTATTGAATATTACCGCACCGCTTCCTGCAGAGTTTGCAGCGTGGTTGATCGTTCCGTCAGCCTGCTTTGTTCCGGGTACCAGCGTGAAGTCCCACAGACCCTTGATCTCGGGAGCTGCTACAGACAGCTGGTTGTAGAATGTATACGGCTGAACAACGAGGGGCATCTCACCGGTTCTGAAACGTGAGAACGCATCGAATGTCTGATCGAAGCTGAATACTGTGTAGAACTTTGTCCACTGCTCAAACACTCTTATAGAGTCCTGAGTCATAAAGTTCGTGAGATTCAGACCCTTGATATCAGATGTCTTTATACTGTTATAATCTGTTGTATAAAGGTCTTCATTGTAGATATCCTGTCCGGTCTGGAGCATCAGCATAATGAATGTATTACCGGAATCGAATGTATTTGAAGAAATATTCTGAGGAAGTATCAGACCTACATCAAGGTACTTTCTCTGAAGAGTGGGGAGCATATCGGTAAGCTCATCCCATGTTTCGGGCGGATTTTCAAAGCCAAGCTCCTCAAGTACGTCTGTTCTGTAGAACAGCATCGGGAATGTCTGTGAAACGGGAAGTCCGTATACACCTGTCGATGTACCGTCATTGTACTCATAAAGCGTCATTGCATCTTCTGCAAATCTCTTTGTTACCGCTTCATAGTCCTTGAACTGCGTCATATCAACGAGCAGTCCTCTCGCGGCAAGCTGTATCGGGAAGTCGCCGCCGATAAAGAGGGCGATCTCGGGTCCCTTGCCCGCAAGCGTTGCTTCAAGTACTGAACCCTGTACGAGGTTTATCGAAGCCTGTGTACCGTTGTAGTCGGGGTTTGAGTTGAACTTGTTATCAACAAGGTTTTTTACGACTGTTGCCTGGTCACGCGCAAGTGATACCCATACATCAAGTGATGTTGCGCTTGCGTCCGAAAGGTTCGTGTAATCTTCAAAGAACGAACCGATAAACGCATTGAAGCCGAATGCCAATTCACTGAAGAAATTTCCGTAGGGTGAAGCAAAGTCCTCGTGACAGGTTGCTATCTCTATGTAGTCAAGCTCAAGAGGCTGACCGCGATAGTCACGCATCCATGCGGATACCGATGAGATGCTGTCCTTGATGCTGCTTGCCATTACAGGGATATCTTCAGGCTTGTTGATACATCTTTCGAGGTAGATACACATCGTTTCAAGTGCGGCCGCCTCAGAACCCTTCTTTGTAAGGCTTTCGATGCTTGCCTTCTCTGCACGAAGCGAGTCAACTATTCTCTGGAACGCATCCTGAATACCGGGTATCTTCTTTTCTACAAAGTAATCCTTGTATTCATCAGGATCGGGACCTGTGATCATAAGTATTCTTCTGTAGTACTGGTTGAGCTCAAGCACGAGGTCGTCGAGTCTTTGCATAACCTCGCCTATCGAACCGGGTATTGCTTCAAGTGTCAATGTGTGTTCCTCACCTGCCGTCAGGTAAACATACATATCGTTTCCTTCGGCATCCTGAGGAGTGAGGTTGTACCAATCCGGAGAGTAGATGAACTGTACATCGTCAAATTCCTTACATGGTACCTTACCGTCAATGTAAATCCTTCTGTTTGAGAAGAATCCACGCATCTGGTTCTGTCTTGACTTGAAGCTGAAACGGTAGTAACCGTCATTCTCAACCTTGAAGTTGTAAGTGACCGCCTGTGTTGATTTGTTCCATGTTGCCTGACCGATAGTGTTATAACGCTGTTTGGTCGGGTGGTTGGGACTTGTCATATAGGTCGTTCTGTCGTAAGTAGCATATAATGTTGATGCTGTCTTGTAGAGCGCCTCTTCCGCCTGTAAGAAGATAGTGTTTGTGCCAAGCTCCTCATTCTTTGAGGAAAGAGCGGGAGTGTTCTGCAGCTGTTCGTCTGTAGGCTTTATAGAGTCGTAGCTTACAAGCTCATCGTAATTCTTGAACGTAAACGAATGGAATACGCCATAGGTTCTTATGCCCTCAAGCGTAAGCGTGTGAGTACCCTTTTCAAGGTAGAAGTAATAAGGCTCGTTGTAAAGACCTTCCTTATCCTTGATAGGATATTTTATCCAACAATCATAGGTCACCTGACCGGGTCTGAGGTCGTTGTCCTTGTTGTCACGGGTGATCTCTCCCTCGTCCTTCCAGTAACGGTCGAGTGTGAGATCCTGTGTAGCAGTAAAAGGATATTCTCCGTCGATCCTGAGTCCGATATCCAGTACCGTATTTTTTGTTTCTTTGCCCTCGATAGGATAGTAAATAGTCTCGAGGTTGTAAATGCCCGTTTCCTCAACGTTAAACTCATATGTAAGTGTGAGCTTATCATTTTTCCACTTTATTGTAGAATAATGATCCGTCTTGAGGTCGGTGTTCTCTGCGAGGAATGACTTGAGTCCGTTGTAGCCGTCGCCGGATTTTTCCTTGATCTCTTCGACCGAGGGAATGATCTTTGCGGCTTCTTCGGCTGTCATTGAAGACGAACCGCTGTTTACAAAGGATGTGCCGTCTATCGTACCTTCCTTGTAGTCGGTAGCATAGACAGTGATCTCCTTCTTGGGCTTTGCGGCATCCTTATGACTGTTGTAATAAGTGCTGTACTTGCCCTCCATACCGGTGATCGTAATTCCGCTCACAGAGCTATCGGTCGTCGTGCTTTCCTCGGATTGTCCGGCAGAAGTATCGGTTGTTTCTTCTGCGCTGACTGCGGTTGATGTAAGTGACAATGAAGATATAAGTGTCGCACATGACAATATACCCGCTAATGCTCTTTTCATCCTGCTTGATTTTGTTGCCACAGTAATAATCCACCTTTCTGATAGTTGTCGTTTATGTTCAATCGAAAATATGCTAATTTCGACGAGTTAAGGAATTTATCCGTGCGAGTTATAATCCGAGTTGTAGACAGATATTTTTCCGTCTTCAAGCTCAACGCGCACTTTATCTCCGCCTCTTATGCCGAGGGCTTCGAGATATTCTTTTGGTATCTGGAGTCTGCCCGCTCTGTCAAGAACGACCAACTCCTCATGATCCGAACCGCTCTGCTGCATAAGCTTTTCATGCTCTGCACGCTGCTGTTCGCTCATCTTTTCGAGTTCTCCGAAGGAGAGGATCTCGGTTTTCTTTCTCAGCATCTCGCTCGATGTGCGTCCGTCACGGATAGCGACCACACGGTCGATCGATTTCGACAGATTAGTATCATGCGTTACTATTATAATGGTAACGCCCATCTGACGATTGAGCTGTTTGAAAACATCAAGCACCATAGCCGCCGTCTTGGTATCGACCGCACCCGTAGGTTCGTCCGCAAGAAGCAGGCTTGGATTGTTTGAAAGCGCTATCGCGATAGCGACACGTTGCTGTTCACCGCCCGAAAGCTGACCGAGAAGCGAGTTTTTCCTTGCGGAAAGCCCGACCATATCGAGCAACTCTTCGGCTCTCTGCCTACGGTTCTTATGACCCGAAAGCAGAAGCGGCATTTCAACGTTCTGTATCGCCGTAAGATACGGAATGAGGTTTCTGGCGTTGTTCTGCCATACGAAACCGACCGTTTCTCTTTTATATTTTATAAGATCCTTTTCGTCAAATTTCAGAAGATCCTTACCGTCAACGTAAAGACTTCCCGCCGACGGCTTGTCAAGCGCTCCGAGCATATTCAGCAGTGTCGATTTACCGCTGCCGCTCGCGCCGACTATTCCCATCAGCTCGCCGCGCTCTACAGTGAGATCCAGTCCCTGAAGCGCCATGACCTCTACGTCCGTGGTCTTATATATCTTGACAAGGTTCTCACATTGCACCATCACGTTTTCAGGGGGTGCAAGCATCATTCTCTGAGGCATCACTCCACCTGCTTTCTGACATCTGTAATGCGTCCGTCGTCAAGTGTGTAAACAACATCACACTGTTCCATCATTGCGGTATCGTGCGTTGTCATCACGATCGTAAGACCGTCTGTATGCACAAGCTCTTTGAAAAGATTCATCACCGCAAGACCTGTCGGCATATCAAGCGCCGCAGTCGGCTCATCGGCAAATATCAGCTTTGGCTTGTGTGAGATGGCTCTTGCAATAGCCACTCTCTGCTGCTCACCGCCGGAAAGCTCTCCGGGTCTGTGATGCATTCTCTTTTCCAGACCTACTCGTACAAGACATTCCTTCGCACGTTTTACACGCTCGGCATAAGGCATTCCGACAAGCCTCATAGAAAACTCAACATTTTCGTATGCCGTCATTGTCGGTATCAGCGCCACCGACTGGAACACAAACGACATATCGTTTCTTCTCAGCTTATCCATTTCCTTGTCGGTAAGCCCTGTTATCTTTTTACCGTCAAAGTAAACATCGCCGCCGGTCGGTCTGTCAAGCGCACCGAGTATATTTATAAGCGTAGTCTTTCCCGAACCCGATCTGCCGCGAAGTACCACGAGCTTATTTTTTTCGACTTCGAGATTTATATCCTTGAGCGCATCAACGGTAGTATTATCATTGATCTTGAAGCTCCTGGATATATTCTCAGCCTTTAAAATCGTTTCCATAGTCAGTTCCGATCCTCAAAAAAGCACGCCTGCGGTTAAACAGCGCGTAACTTATTTCATCTGCTTTTTGTACCAAATGCACAATAACTACATACGATTTTGCCGTTAAACACGGTGTATTTAGAAATAATGTACAAAGTGGCATCAGGGTCTATAACATAGTAATTATATCAAATTATCACCGTACTGTCAAGGTTCATAAAAGAACTTTCACATAGTGTAACTGATTTTGATTTTATCTACAAATCGCATTTGCTCTTAGCAAATAGTTACAAACTTAGCTCGAAAATTTTGGTAATTATGACGAACGCGGTTTTCATTGACACAATATCTTGATTTTTAGTTCCCCGACTTTGCTATTTTTTATGTAAACGTTTTCCACATTGCGAAAACTTATAACTTAAATTAGCTAATTCGTTAATCGTCTTAACGAAACTTTGTTTATTATGCACAAAGAATTTCGTCACTTTTTTTAACTAATCGCACAGATAATTACTTAATTTTTGATGTAACTTATGAAAACGTTTCTATCTGCTCACTGAGTTCCATCCACTGAGCCGTAAGTTCCTCTTCTTTTTCTTTCAAAACAGCTATTTCTTCGGAAAGTTTGCTTGCTTTTTCATAGTCTGTAGCTATCTCCGGCTTTGACATCTGCTCCGCAAGCTCTGCTGTTTTTGTTTCGACATCTTCTATCGCCTGTTCGCAGCGCTTCAGTGCACCGTTCAGTTTTCTGAGTGTGCTTTCACGTTCCTTACGTTCTTTATAATCGTTCTTCTTTGCCTCGGTAACAGCTTTCGTCTGAACTGCCAGGTTAGTCTGTTCCGCCTGTTCCTTTGCCGCCTTCAGCTCAATATACCTGTCATAGTTTCCGTCAATGTTGACCGTGCCGTTCTTATCAAGCCACACTATCCTGTCCGCAAGCTTGTTTATGAGATAACGGTCGTGTGAAACGATAAGAAGCGTACCGCCGTAATTTGAAAGCGCATTTTCAAGCGCCTCTCTCGAATGTATATCCAAATGGTTAGTCGGCTCATCAAGAAGCAACATATTCGCCTTGCCGAGCATAAGCTTCAGGAGCGACACTCTCGCCTTTTCTCCTCCGCTGAGCTTCCCCACATTCTTGAATACATCTTCACCCTTGAACAAAAACTGTGCCAGTGCCGATCGTACTTCCGTCTGTGTCATTCTCGGATACTTATCCCACACCTCATCGATAACCGTCTTTGACGGATCAAGGTCAGTCTGCGCCTGATCGTAATAGCCGCACTGTATATTGTTTCCGTATTTATACTCCCCGCTATCAGACTGATACTGTCCCATAAGGATCTTAAGCAGTGTCGTCTTTCCACAGCCGTTCTCGCCGAGTATAAACGTGGTCGTATTCCTTTTTATATCAAGCTCTGCGTTTTGGAAAACCGTCACGCCGTCAAACGACTTTGACAGAGCTTTTGCAATCAGCACGTCATTTGCTCCGCCCTCTTTCGCTCTGAATGAGAACTTTATAGCTTCAGGCAGATCTTCGGGTCTTTCAAGCGTTTCTTTGAGCCTGTCAGCCTGTTTCTGCTTTGATGCCGCCGTAATGAAATTATGTTCCTGTCCCCAGCGCTTCTGCTGTTCGACTATACCCTCGATACGATTGATCTCTTTTACAGTCCTGTCATAAACTCTTTGCTGTGCTTCTCTCGCCTCGGCTTTCAGCTCAAGGTAGCGCGTATAGTTACCCTTATATTCATGGAGCGTCTTATTCTCCATTTCAAAGGTGGTATTCGTGACCTTATCAAGGAAATAGCGGTCATGCGATATAACGATATAAGCGCCCTTATATTCCGTGAGGAACTTTTCCAGCCATTCACAAGCGGTGATATCAAGGTGGTTTGTCGGCTCATCAAGCAAAAGTACATTGCTAGCGGAAAGCAAAAGCTTTGCAAGCTGTGCCTTGCTTTTCTGCCCTCCGCTCATAACGCTTATCGGCTTATTGAAATCATCTTCCGAAAAGCCAAGACCGATAAGCGCAGAAGCTACTCTTGACTTGTAAGTAAGTCCGCCGTCACGTTCAAATCTTTCCTGTAAGTGCATCTGTTTTGACAGCGTCTGTTCGCTGTGATCGCCCGTATCAATGGCAACTGCTATATCCGCAAGCTCTTCTTCCATGTCTGTAAGCGGACGGAATATATCAAGCACCTCACTATACAGCGTCACGCTGTCGTCACGGATAACATACTGCTCCATTGAACCGAGCTTTATACCCGCCGCCTTGTTTATACTCCCGTTTTCGGGTTCAAGCTTGCCGTTTATGACGTGCATAAGTGTAGTCTTTCCACAGCCGTTGACTCCGACAAGACCCGCCCTGCCGTTTTCTTCAAGGCGAAAATTCACATTGTGAAAAAGCGTTTCTCCGCCGAATGATACCGAGATATCGTTACCGGACAATACTATCATTCGAGTACTTTTCCTTTCCGAAAAATAGCGGTCAGAGTTTTTGCTCTGACCGGTAATTCCATATTTACGTTTTTGCTTACTTCTTTAAGTTTTCGGGCTTGTACCTGTTCAGCGCGTCATTATTAAGATCAAGCGCATAGTCCTTTGCTGTTTCGTTCAGCATAGCCTTATAATCATCGTCTTTCATAACGTGAAGCACGTTGCTGTGATTCTCCGTGAGCCAGTCCTCACGTTCCTTGATATCGCGACGTACAACCGCATAATAAACGCTGTCGTCCTCATAAACGCCGCCCTTGCCTGTTTCAAGCTCAAATGCCCACTTTACAAATTCTTCGCTGGGTGAAGTATCCGTCTTGCTGAGCAGGAACTCGTGATCGTGCTCTTCTTCGGTGCTGTCGGATGCTCCGCTGCTTGTTGTATCGTCAGATGTTGTTTCACTTGCAGAAGAAACTGCCGACGAGCTTTCGGAGGAAGCCTTTGAAGATGCGCCCGAGTTGCTTTCAGCTTCGGCATCTGCCTTTTCTTTTGCTACCTGATCCTCGTATTCGTGATAAATGGTTTCATAATCCTCACCGGCAAGCAGTCTGTCCACATAGCCCTGAGCCTGTTCCTTCTTAGCCTTCTTGCCCTCGTCGGTCGTTATCTTGTCGCCGTTGCCCTCTTTAAGAGAAACCTGTATTATCTGGAATCTGCCGTAATTGTCATAGAAATAAGTAGCTATATCCTTTTCGTCTGTTGCGGATATGCCGTTTTTCTCATAGTAAGCGTCAAATACCTTTTCGCTCATCTTGTTTACAAGCTGAACAGCCTCGTATGACTTCTTGCTTATTCCGCCTGCCTCATAGTTCTGACCGTAGGTTTTTCCTGTGCTGTAGCCGTAATACGAGATCTCCGTATCCCACATCTTCTTTACAGAGGTCTTTACATTATCCTTTTCCTCATCGGTAAGAGTAAGCTTCAGCTCGTCAAACTTCTTCTGGATAGCAACATACTGCTTTACCTGCTCTAATGTACGATCCTGAACATACTGCGAGTATGTCTTGTCCTGCACGTTATAGTTGAAATAGCTGAAATCCTCTACCTTTGAAGAATCAGTGCCCATAGCCTTCAGCTGATCGTCGACTTCCTCCTGAGCCTCGCTTATAGCCGACTGTTCGTACAGCAGATATATGCCTGCATTGATGGTCTGATCATCGATAGAACCTATAGTTGATACATCAGCACAGCCTGCAACGCTTAATGTGATTGTCACGGCGCATATTGCCGCTACCAGCTTTTTTAAATGTTTCATTGCTTTTCTCCTTACTGTTTACTATAAGGGGCTGTGCCCCGGTTATTCTGTAATATTTGCCGTTATCTTAATGTAACGCCGATTGCTTCCAGCGCCTTAAGCACCTTTGCAACGACCGCATCTGCCTCATCGTCTGTCAGCGTAGCGTCTTTCTTTCTGAGAATGAGCTTGTAAGAAAGGCTCTTCATACCTGCGGGTACCTGTTCGCCCTTATACATATCGAACAGGCGTACCGCTTCAAGATGTTTTGCGGTCTTTTCGATCACCGCAACTATATCGCCGCTCGGTACGTCCTCGTTGCACACAAGGCTCAGATCCCTGTATGTTGAGGGGAACTTGGGCAGGGCAGTGTACTTCACATCGCCGTCTGCGTTATTGAACATTACTTCCATACTGAGTGTAGCGCAGTAAACCTCTGTATTTACGCCGAAGTTTGCCGCAGCCTCGGGGTGAAGCTGACCTACATATCCGATAAGCTCGCCGTTTACAGTGACCTTTGCGCATCTTCCGGGGTGGAATGTGGGGTTGTTCTTTTCGGCTGTGTATACAACATTCTTCAGACCGAGCTTTGCCATTACTTCCTCTGCAACGCCCTTGGCTGTGAAGAAATCTTCACCGTTGCCGTAGAGAGCATAGCACAAAACATCTCTTTCAACGGGGAGCTGATTTTCTCCTGTCGGGAAATATTCTCTTGCTATCTCGAAAAATCTGCCGGCAAGGTTTCTGTTGCTCCAGTTTCTTCTTACGACCTCCATCATAGAAGTGAGAGCGCTTGTACGCATTACGCTTGTATCCTCGCCGAGCGGACGTCTTAACACAACGCTCTTTCTTGACTTCTCGTCCATACGCAGAAGCTCATAGTCCTTAGGCGAAATAAAGCTGTATGTCATTACCTCGTAAAATCCGAGCGCAAGCGCAAGCGAAATTACCTTATCCTCGAATATCTGCTCAGGTGTTCTCTTGCCCTGTGATGAGAGCTTGGGTATAGTTGAGGGAATCCTGTTGTAGCCGTAAATACGGGCAACTTCCTCTGCAACGTCGCACGCACGGTGCATATCTATACGGGTAGGAGGAACTATTATCTCGCCGTTCTCATAGCCGAAGCCGAGCTTCTTTAAAATTTCTATCTGCTCGTTTTCGCTGATATCAGAGCCTAAATGCTCATTTACCCACTTGTAGTCGTGCTTCAATCTTTCGGGAACATACTCGCTGTGGTTCTCGTCAATGATAGTATTCACTACCTCGCCGCAACCCAGCATCTCGATAAGCTGTAATGCTCTCTTGAGCGCCTTTTCTGCATTTACGGGGTTGAGTCCCTTTTCAAAGCGTGAGCTTGCCTCTGTACGTTCTCCTATCTTTCTTGCGGTACGTCTTACAGATACGCCGTCAAAGCAGGCAGCCTCAAATACAACTGTAGTAGTATCGTCCATGATACCGCTGTGCTCGCCGCCCATAACGCCTGCTATGGCGATAGGCTTCTTGCCGTCTGCGATTATCAGCATTTCGGGAGTCAGCTTTACAGGCTCTGCCATTTCATCGAGCAGCTTTAATGTTTCTCCCTCTTTTGCGTTTCTTACAACGATTTTGTTATCCTCAACATATCTTAAGTCGAATGCGTGCATCGGGTGACCGTATTCAAGCATTACAAAGTTTGTTATATCTACCAAATTGTTGATAGGTCTTACTCCGCAAGCTCTCAGTCTTCTTGCCATCCACTTGGGTGACGGTCCTATCTTTACGTTCTTTACAAGCGCCGCCATATAGCGTGAGCAAAGCTTTGTATTTTCAACACTTACGCTGATTTCCTTTGTGATATCCCCGTCAACGCCCTTGAATGTCGGCTCGGTGTAATTCATCGGGATATCGAATGTTGCGCTTGCCTCCTGTGCAAGTCCGAGTACAGAAAGGCAGTCGGGACGGTTGTTTGTGATCTCAAACTCTACGATAGTATCATCTATCTGCAAAGCCTCGCAGATATCCATACCCATCTTAAAAGAATCAACATCGGGGTCGTTGTTCAGTATGAGTATTCCGTCATCTGCGACAGGGTAGTCGAAATCGTCCTTTGTAAGACCGAGCTCTGCGTATGAGCACATCATACCGTTGCTTGCAACGCCTCTGAGCTTACCCTTAGTTATCTTTGTTCCATCGGCTATTGTGCTGTTGTGCATACAAGCGGGAACGATCGCACCCTCAAACAGGTTCTGAGCCGCAGTAACTATCTGCACAGGCTCATCTCTGCCCGCGTCAAGCTGGCATATCCAGAGCTTTTCGCTGTCGGGGTGACGTTCAAGCTTGAGCACCTTTGCAACTACTACATTATTTATAGGGTCGGACATCTTATGATAGGTTTCGACCTTTGAACCGCTCATAGTCATATCCGCTACAAATTCTTTTATGGGCATATCGGCTTTAACATAGTCGTTAAGCCATCTCATTGATAAATCCACGTTAATATCTCCTTTTACGATCTCAATCGGTATTCATTATAATTATCGCTTATCTGAACTGAGCGAGGAAACGCTGATCGTTCTCGTACAGCAGACGCATATCATCTATGTTGTATCTCATCATAGCGATACGCTCAAGTCCTATACCGAAAGCAAAACCGCTGTATTCTTCGGGATCTATGCCGCAGTTGATAAGCACCTGCGGGTGAACTATTCCTGAACCGAGCATCTCGATCCAGCCCTCGCCCTTACAAAGCGGACAGCCCTTACCGCCGCACTTGAAGCACTGTAAGTCGACCTCGGCTGACGGCTCGGTGTACGGGAAGTGGTGAGGACGGAAACGGAGCTTTACATCGTCGCCGTAAAGACGCTTTGCAAATGTTTCGAGCGTACCCTTAAGGTCGCCGAATGTTATATTCTTGTCAATAACAAGACCCTCACACTGGTGGAATATAGGAGAGTGCGTGCCGTCAACAGCATCGGGACGATAAACGCGTCCGGGGCTTATGATAGCTATAGGGGGCTTGTTTTTCAGCATCGTTCTTATCTGAACGGAAGAAGTCTGTGTACGCAGGAGTATATCATCTGTGATGTAGAATGTATCCTGTTCATCCTTAGCCGGGTGGTTAGCTGGTATATTAAGTGCCTCAAAATTGTAGTAATCATACTCAACTTCTGGTCCGTCAACTACTTCATAACCCATTCCGATGAATATCTTCTGGATTTCCTCTAATGCAAGTGTATTAGGATGCTTATGTCCTAACTCATCCCTCTTAGATGGAAGAGTAACATCTATTACTTCACTCTTTAACTGAAATTCTCTCTTCTTGGCAGCTAATTCTGTCTTAGCCTTTTCTAACACTTCTTCAATTGCCTGTCTTGTCTCATTAACAATCTGACCAACCTTAGGTCTGTCTTCTGGTGCAACATCCTTCATACCTTTAAGTACTTCTGTAAGTTCACCCTTCTTTCCAAGGAAAGCGACTCTGATATCAGCTTATCAAGCGAATCAGTTTCATTAATCTGTGCTAAAGCTCTTTCTCTAATTGCTTCAAGTCTTTCTTTCATCCTTATAGCCTCCATACTTCTTTCGCTTTTTATCAATTATCTGCGTAAAAAGCCACTGTTAATTGTAACATATCGTTTTAAATTTGCAACCCATGATGTTAGTTTTGCGTCTATTGCCTGATTAAACTGTGTAAGATTACCGTCACCCTTGAGTCTGTCTATATCTTCAAGTTCTC
>OMCF01000250.1_pt1 | contig 24854 bp, 24 predicted proteins | sample 1673791 | NCBI WGS metagenome assembly OMCF01 (sample SAMEA103958127, study PRJEB25191) | human gut metagenome | biome: human-associated habitat [ENVO:00009003]; feature: intestine environment [ENVO:2100002]; material: feces | place: Germany | collected 2013/2015
TATACTTATTAATATTACAACAAAAAGCTTGAATAGTCAAGAATATTATGGCATTCGTTTAAAGATTTGTAGAGAAAAAATTGTTAGAATTACAGGTATTATTTTTTTATACAAAAAAGGAGTGAAAAAATTTCACTCCTTCTTTCCTAACAAACCTTTTTCGCCCTAATATCTAGATCCTTTTCTGATATATAAATCAGGGTGAAGGGTGCTACGCGACCCTTCATATGGAGGGGTATACGTTCCCCAGCGAGCATTTTCTCTCGCTTCCGCGTAGTACATGGCTTCATCTGGAGAACACCCCGGATGCCGGTTGATAAATCCCCAATAGTCATTGGAAATTCTGTCGGATTCTGACATAATTATCATCCTTTCATAATAAAAACAAATATTTTATAGTAACGAATAATATTTTAGGACATTTACATAAAAAAGTCAAGGAAAAATTTTTGAAAGTTAAGAAGTTCCAAATAAAAAAAGCAGATATTAATAACTTTTTCATTTATTATAACTTTTTTAAGTCCACACCTTTAGTCACGTGCAAAATTTGCAAAGCAAATAAGAGAAAGACATAAATCTTTCTCTTATCCAAAATCAACTATAAAATAATGCAAATCAATCCACCACTACCCTCATTTACAATTCTTTGTAATGTCTCCTGTATCTTCATTTGAGCTTCTTCAGGCATTCTAGCTAACTTATTTTGCAATCCCTCATTAACCAAATCATGCACACTCTTTCCAAAAATATTAGAATCCCATATTTTCTTTTTATCCTCTTCAAACTCTGAAAGCAAATAATTTACAAGTTCTTCAGATTGCTTCTCACTGCCTACTATAGGCGAAATCTCAGTCTCTGTGTTAATCCTTATCATATGTAAAGAAGGAGCTTTAGCTTTTAACTTAACACCAAATTTTGATCCCTGTCTTATAATTTCAGGCTCTTCCAGAGAAAGCTCCTCCATAGACGGCATTACAATACCATAGCCCTTTTCGTTTACATCGTCATAAGCTCCCTTAATTTTATCAAAATCACTTTTCAGCCTTGCAAGCTCCATTACACAGTTAAGCATATCGCCCTCATCGGCTATGCTTAGCCCTGTTTTTTCACCTAACACCTTATAGAACAGGCTGTTATCAAGCGAAAGAGCTATTCTTGCAGTACCCTTGCCAAGGTCAATAGACGAAACCTCTGCCCTTTGAATATTCTCACAGCCGTTTGCCGCCTGTGTAATAAGCTGAATTTCCCGTATTTTTCTTACCTTTGCAGCCGTACCCTCTATAGCGGAATATATAGAGCTTTTCAGCCAGTGGTTTTTTTCCAGAGATGTAACCCACCTTGGCATATCTACCTTTATTTCCCTTACAGAAAACTCAAAAAGTATCTGTGCCAATATTTTTTTAATTTCAATTTCATCAAGCTCTAAGCAGTTTGCCGCTACAACAGGTACATTGTACCTTGAGCCGATTTCCCGGGAAAGCTGTACAGCTTCGGCAGACTGTGGATACATACTGTTAAGCAAAACTATAAAGGGCTTGTTAATATCCTTAAGCTCGTTTATAACTCTTTCCTCCGCCTCGGCGTATTCCTCTCTTGGAATATCACTTATACTGCCGTCTGTGGTAATAACCAAGCCTATGGTGGAGTGGTCGGTAATAACCTTTTTAGTACCTATTTCTGCCGCAAGATTAAAGGGAATTTGCTCGTCAAACCATGGGGTTTTTACCATTCTGGGCTGTTCGTCCTCTATATAGCCTATTGCACTGGGAACTATATAGCCAACACAGTCAATCGCTCTTACTCTCAGGCTCGCATTGTCCTCCAGTGTAATTTCTACTGCGTCCTCCGGAATAAATTTCGGCTCGGTGGTCATTATTGTTCTGCCGGAGGCCGACTGCGGAAGCTCGTCAATGGCACGCTCACGCCTGCTGTTGTTGTCTATGTTTGGTATAACTATGGTATCCATAAACCTTTTAATAAAGGTTGACTTGCCTGTTCTTACCGGGCCTACTACTCCTATATAAATATCACCGTTGGTTCTTTGGGCAATATCCCGATAAATATTTCTCTCTTCCATTTTTCAATCCTCCTTACATATTCGGTATAAACAGCATTGTTGCTGTTTTTATTTCGTCCTCTGTAAGCTCGTTCTCACTCATAACGGTATCACGGCATACAGCGTATTCCTTTGCAATGCTCCAAACGCTTTCCCCTCTTGATGCATAGTAAAGGGTAAGGGCAGCCTTGGTATCCTTTTTTCTCGGATGCTCTGTGTCTGCCTCTGCCTGAGTTACAAGCCTTACAGACTGTTTGTCAAGCACCGTAATGTCAAGCTTGGTTTCAATGCGGAAATCAATGGAATTGCTGCCGTTTATTCTGTAGCTTATAGACTGCACCACACCCTCTGCCTCTACTGCGGTATTTTCCTCACTTGGTGCAACAGGGTATGTAAAATCGATAACTCTTTCGGAATAAAACGGCATATTCTCGTTATCCTTTGCAAGAATACACATATTCAGTCTGCCCTTTATAAGTGTATTTTCGTCCTCGTTTACCACAGTAATGCCGCAGTGCTCGCACCACAGGTCAACTATTGACATAATGCTGTCACTGCCGGCCTCTACAGTTGCCTTTGTAATACAGCTTTCGCTGTAGTTTTTAACTATGTTTGTAAGCTGCATTTGGCTGTACACAAGGTTTAAATCATATTCTGTTGAATATGCGTCGCACACAGGCTCTATTTCGCTATTGCTAAAGCCCAGAGCCGTTGCACCTATTTTAACCTCAAAGCTGACAACGCTGTTGCTGTCGGAATAGTCGGACTTTACCGCCACAGTATGGTTAAGCACCTCTAGGTTTGTTACGCACATACATTTTTCATCTACACCGTCTGCGTCCAAAATTTCACTGAAAGGCATTGTATAGTCAAAAATTTTTGTTTCTCCCGTGTTAATATCCGCCAGGTACAGCACCCTTATGCTGACATCGCCTTTAACCATAACCTTGTTGCTTATTGCCTTGCAGTCGCCCTTAACAATAGTTGCGTCGCTTTTTAGAATTGACTCTATATTTGACGCACCCTGCCCTAAGGTGACATTATCGCTTAAAATAAATTGCTGCTGTCCCATTCCCTCCAGCGTAGAAAGCTTAACAGGCGTGCCCTTAACCTGTACATTTTCATCATCTATTCCTATAGGGAATTCCTTTTCCGTTTTGCAAATTACCTTTGCACACACTGAAAAGGCCCCGTGAATATCAAGGCGGCGTGGGCTGAGTGCACGGCAGTTTATATACTCTGTCTTTACCTTAGCCGACACAATAGCGTTTTGCGGACTTTGCTTCATGCCAAACGAGCAGGTAAAGGGCAGGTTATGGTCACTGCACCTTATTGATTTTTTTATTGAATCAATGTACAAAATTTTAATTTCAGCCGTACCGTCAACATCCAGTCTGTCACCGGAAATGCTTTTTGTAAGTATTTTGGGTGTAACTCTGCATTTAAGTATTCTAAGAATGTCGGGACAATAATCCGGCAATGTTAAGTCCAGGTCAACAGGCTGCTCTGTACATCCGTCAAACACTACTTCCTTTATTGAAGCAGATTTTTTTAACAAGCTGTAATCCATAATATTTATCTCTCCTTTTCAAATACCTGTCCTTGTGTTGCGACAGTGTGTTTACACCCTAAGTATATTCAAGCCGGTATGCCGTTATGACAACATACCGTACCGGAATACAATTCCTTTTATTAAGCACAAAAAGCGGCAGCTCGGCATAAATGAGCCTACCTGCCGCTAAAATACGGTAAATATGAATTTTTTGATAATCAGCAAACAAACAGCTCTTCTTTTTTCCCGAAGCAGACAGCCTTTGTTATTGAGCCAATAAAAAAAGCCTGCAGCTTATGCAGGCAAGGCTCTGCACAAGCTGTAGGCTTATTATGTTTAAATATTAGCTGCAGGTAAACCTAAACAAGCATTTGAGCTTAACCCTCTGCCTGCACCAAGCCGCTTTTCAGGCTGGCTTTACTGTCCCAGCTTTTCGGCAAACTTGTTGCTTACCTTTTTCACCTTTTCAGGCTTAACCTTTTTTGTTCTGTATTTTTTTGCAAAGCTCCAAGCCTTGCCAAGCACATCGCTTAGCTCACCCTCAATTTTGCTGTCAAGCTCCGGCTTAATTCCGTTAAGCACTACAATAGTAATAATTGAGCGGGTGCTTAAATCACCGGCAATATATTGTGAGTTAAGTATGCCGGCCAGCTTGCTTATTGACTGCTTGTTTCCGTTTTTCAAAAGCTCGTTTACCTTTGGAACAATATGCTTCTGTGCAAAGGTTACGCCTCTGAACGGGTCATAGCCGTCCTCTTCCTCCCAAATTTCCTCTTTAAGCTCCGGGAAAACATTAACCATTCTTTTGCAGAAAAATTTAGGGTCTGCGTTTCCGTCGTCACTGCTTTTCTTCTTGCTCTTACCGGAAATTTTCGGCTTGTTTACAGAAAGAGCGTCGGCAAAGTCGTTGCCGATACTTCTTGCCTCTTTGTTATCATCCTTTTCGGGGTCGAACATCCAGGTGTTTATACTTTTCCACCTGTTGTCAGGCCCGTCTGAATCTATACCGCACACCTTTAGTGCTGCAAGCTGCTTCTTAGCGTTGTACACAACCATATATGCGTTGCTTTCGCCGGTAAACAAGGCGGCATAGTCCTTGTCGCTGTTTTCTACCTTTTGTCTTTTATAGCCCTGTGGTTCAAGAACCGCCGCTACCTTATCGGTAATTATATCCATAAAAGAAAAATCCATAGTTATCAATCCTTACTTCTTAACATTGTAAAACATATCTATTATACATTTATTTTTTACTTTTGTCACTACAATTTTTGAAAAATATACATTGCACCAATTAATTGTATATGGTAAAATTGTATTTTAGAATGGGTTTTGTATGTGAGTTGCTTTTTAAATACAGCAGCCCCCGCTATAAGACCAATTACATAAAACGAAAGGCTGATAAATTATGTCAAAAACTTCAGCTATAGGAGTATTTGATTCCGGCTTAGGCGGTTTAACCGCTGTAAAGGAATTAATTAGATTTTTACCAAATGAAAACATCGTTTACTTTGGCGATACCAGCCGAGTTCCGTATGGCAACCGAAGTAAAGAAACTATAACACGCTACGCTATGCAGGACGCAAGGTTTCTGCAAACAAAGGATATAAAAATTTTAATAGCTGCCTGCGGTACAGTAAGCTCTGTAGCCGGCAACTTGGGCGATGAATTTCATATGCCGTACACAGGGGTAGTAAACCCTACAGCCTATGCCGCCGCAAGCACCACAAAAAACGGTAAAATAGGCGTAATAGGTACAACCGCAACTATAAACAGCAGTTCTTATAAACACGCTATAGAAAATATGAACAGCAGCCTTAATGTTTACCAAAGGGACTGTCCGCTGTTTGTTCCGCTGGTTGAAAACGGCTTTATAGATAAAAACGACATTGTTGTACGCACTGTAGTTCAGCGTTACCTTCAGCCGCTTATTGACAGCGGCATTGACACGCTTATTTTAGGCTGTACGCACTACCCTATTTTAAGGGAGGCTATAGCAGATGTTATGGGCGACGGCGTTGTGCTGATTGACTCCGGCAGAGAAACCGCCAGATATGCGGCAAGGCTTATAAAAGAAAACGGACTTGAAAACCCTCAAAAGGAAGCCGGCAGCTGTGAATACTTTGTAAGCGACCGTGTAGACGGCTTTAGCAAGGTAGCAAGCCTGTTTTTAGGAAACACCTTTAACCAAGAGGTGCACCAAATAAATATTCAGCACTACTGATTTTGCAGGTGAACGAATGAGTAAAGATAAATATATTATTGATATTATAGGTACGCAGTGTATAGAGGACGAAATACAGGATTCTGTTACTGTAACTACAACAGGCGACTACAGGGTGGCCTCAACAGGAAATAAATTCATACGCTATAAGGAATATGACGAGGAAAATCCCTCTGTATTTAAAAACACAATCATAAAAATTTCTGACCGACAGGTTACAATTACACGCAGCGGCGAATATGCTTCTCAGCTTATACTGGAATGCAACAAACGCCACCAGTGTCATTACCACACACCTGTAGGCTCGCTTATAATAGGGGTATTTACCAAGGTGATGGATATAAGCCTAAATGAGCGGGGCGGCAGTATTGATGTAGCGTATACTCTTGACTTTGACTCCGAAACGGTAAGCGAAAATACATTTAAAATAAATATAAGAGAAAATTAACAGGAGAGGAAAATAACAATGGCAAACATTGCTCAAAAATCTGTAGACACATTAAAAGAGGCTATTCTGTCCTCTATAGAAAAAGCAAAGGCGTCGGGTGCACTTGCTGACGCACCTACACCTGATTTTATTATTGAAGTTCCTGCTGACAGAAAAAACGGCGACCTTGCTACAAACGCCGCAATGGTATGTGCAAGAGCTTTTAAAACAGCTCCAAGAAGCATTGCACAGGCTATTGTTGATAATTTGTCAACCAATGGCACTTATATTGAAAGGTGCGAAATAGCCGGCCCGGGATTTATTAATTTCTTCCTTAACAAAAGCTACTATGCAGATGTTGTTAAGACGATTGAAAGCGAAAAGGACAGCTACGGCAGGTCAAGCTACGGTGAGGGAAAGAGGATTTTAGTTGAGTTTGTATCCGCAAATCCTACAGGCCCTATGCACATAGGCAACGCCCGTGGCGGTGCTTTGGGCGACTGTTTGGCAAGCGTACTGCAAACAGCCGGATATGATGTTAAAAGAGAATTTTATGTAAATGACGCCGGCAATCAGATAGAGAAGTTTAAGACATCACTTGAGGTTAGGTATCTGCAAATTTACGACAACACAATAGAAATGCCGGAGGACGCTTACCAAGGTGCCGACATTACAGCACACGCAGAGGCTTTTAACAAATTGTACGGCGATAAGTATGTTAATGTACCGTCGCAGGAGCGTAAGCAGGCACTGTGTGATTATGCACTGCCTATAAACATTGCTAACCTTAAAAAGGATCTGCAAAAATACAGAATAGAATACGACAACTGGTTCCTTGAAAGCTCACTGCACAACAGCGGCGCTGTAAAGGACATTATAGAAAAACTAAAGGCTTCCGGTCATACCTATTACCAAGACGACGCACTGTGGTTTAAAACCACCGACTTTGGCGACGACAAAGACAGAGTTCTGCTGCGTGCCAACGGTGTGCCAACATATCTGGTGCCTGACATTGCATACCACTACAACAAGCTGGTTACCCGTGGCTTTGACACTGCCATAGATATTTTAGGTGCAGACCACCACGGTTATATACCTAGAATAAAGGCGTCTATGGATGCGCTGGGTGTAGACTCCAACCGCCTGGACATTATTATTATGCAAATGGTAAGACTGATTAAGGACGGCGATGTTTACAAGCTTTCTAAGCGTTCGGGCAAGGCTGTAACGCTCAGCACACTAATAGAAGAAGTACCTGTTGACGCCGCAAGATTCCTGTTTAATATGCGTGAGGCAAACACTCAAATGGACTTTGACATTGACTTGGCTGTTACAGAGGATTCTCAAAATCCTGTTTACTATGTACAGTATGCCCACGCAAGAATATGCAGCATAATTAAGGCCTTGGAAAGCGACGGCATAACTCCCAGAGAGTGTACAGACGAGGAGCTTGCACTGCTAAGCGCACCTGAGGAAAAGGAGCTTATTAACCACCTTGCAGGCTATACAAACGAAATTATTGCAGCTGCAAAGGATTATGACCCTACAAAGGTAACACGCTATGTTTTACAGCTGGCGGCTCTGTTCCACAAGTTCTACAATGCCTGCAGAGTAAAGGGCGACAACGAAGGTCTTACACAGGCAAGACTTAACCTTTGTATTGCAGCAAAAATTGTAATTAAAAATGTGCTTACCATGCTGAAAATTAATGCTCCGGAAAGTATGTAATTTTTAAATTTTATATTTTGTAAATCATAAAAACAAAACAGGGTGTATGCAAATTAATGCGTACACCCTGTTGCTTTTAATCGCTGAAAAGATCTTTGAAAATATCAGATATTAACCCCTCTAAAAATTTCATAGCACTTGTTGTTTTTACGGTAGCACTGCCGTCAGAAGCATTAAGAGCAGTTATTCTGAGCGTCAGCTCCCTTTCCAAAATTTCAAAGGTATATTCCGACGGAATAATAATCCTGTTGCCATTAACCCGAAAATCCTTGTTAATGCTGTCTATGCCGTCTGCAAGCTTAGACATTATAAATTCTGTAGGTATAGGCAGACTTCCCAGCTTTGTGTCGGATACCTCAAAATAAATAAAATCACTGTTTTCATTAAAAACTATTTTTGAATTTGCGGAAAACAGAAGCTTTATATCGTTATAATTAAGCTCGGCATATATTTTTGCCGTATTATTTCCCGTAAGATATATTGACGCTCCCTTAACTATGAAGGCATCTTTCCTTTGGCTGTCGGTTAGGTTTTCGTTGTAGGAGTTTATCACCATAGCCAGTGCACCGTTAATGTCACTGTCTGTTATGGTTTGCTCCTCTCCCAAAACAATGGACTTTACAAGCGGCTCTAAAATTGAATCCGATTCGGTTTTATTAACCTTATTTAATTCCGAAAGGTCGGTGGCCGATGTGTAAATAAAATATGCACCTGCTCCCAACACAGCAGTCAGCACCAATAGGATAACCAAAACCACTACCCATATTTTACCTGCTTTTTTCAATGAATAAACCTCCTTAAACCGTTTATTTCAGTTCTGCAATGGTTACGCCCGATTCGCCCTCGCCAAATACGCCAAGGCGGTATGTCTTTACATATTTACAGCGTTTTAGGTAACTGTGAACCTCTTTTCTAAGCACACCCGTACCTTTTCCGTGAATAATTGTAACCTGGTGAATGCCCGAAAGGGTAGCGGAATCCAGACTTCTGTCAAGCACCATAACAGCCTCGGCGGCAGTCATACCACGCAAGTCCACCTCGGTAACAGCCTTTGCAGTGGCGTTGCTTTTAACATTTCTTTTAACCGACCGTTGCACAGGCTGTTTTTTCTTTTCCTGCAACAAACGCAAATTGCTAAGCTTTACCTTGGTTTTTATTATACCCGCCTGCACCATAACGGTGTCGCCCTTTGGTTCTTCAAGAACAACCGCCTTCTTGTCAATGTCAAAAATAAGAACATCGTCACCCTTTTTTAACGGTCGTGGGAGCTTATAGCCTTCTTCCTTGCTCTTTTCTATAGGGTCGGCAGAGTTTTCCATATTTTTTATGTCAGAACGGAGCTTTGCCTTTTCCTCCGGAGTAAGCTGTTTGCTTTTTCTAAGGTCGTTAAGCTCGTCCATAATAGCGTCGGAGCTTGCTCTGGTTGACGATACAATGCGTGATGCCTCTTCCCTTGCTCTTTTCAGCTCAAGCTGTGCCTGCTTTTTTATCTGCTGTATTTCACGCTGTACATTTTCTCTGTCCTTTTGTGCCTGCAGGGTAATTTTTTCGGCATATTTAATCTTTTCGTCAAGCTCCTGCCTTTGCTCCTCCAGCGTTTGAACAACATCTTCAAACTGTCTGCTTTCGTCTGACACAAGCCTTCGTGCCTTATCCACAAGCTCCTTGTCCATTCCCAGCCGCTCGGAAATTGCAAAAGCGTTAGACCTGCCCGGCACGCCTATAAGCAGTCTGTATGTAGGTCTTAGGGTAGCTACATCAAATTCACAGCAAGCATTTTCAACATATTTGCTTTGCAGTGCATACTCCTTTAATTCGGCATAATGTGTTGTAGACGCCAGCTTTGCACCCTGACTCCTTAGCTGCTCCAGTATTGCTATGGCAAGTCCTGCTCCCTCTACAGGGTCTGTACCCGCTCCCAGCTCGTCAATAAGCACCAGGCTTTTATGGTCTGCCTGCTTTAAAATTTTAATAACATTTGTCATATGGGCAGAAAAGGTTGAAAGTGACTGCTCTATGCTTTGCTCATCTCCTATATCAACCAAAATCTGCGTAAATACCGACAGCCTGCTTTCGTCGGCGGCCGGTATCATAAGTCCGCACATAGCCATTGCCGTAAGCAAACCTATTGTTTTAAGAGCTACGGTTTTGCCGCCTGTATTAGGGCCTGTTATAACAAGAGATGTAAAGCTTTCTCCAAGGTAAACATCTATAGGCACAACAGCCTCCTTTGAAATAAGGGGGTGCCTTGCCCTTCTCAAATTAATAATGCCGTCGTCATTCATAACAGGCATACTTGCTTTCATTTTATATGCCAGCGATGCCTTGGCAAAAATTACATTCAGCTGTACGGCTATATAGTAGCTGTTTATAATATCCTGTGCAAAGGTGCCGGCTGTGGCTGACAGCTCGTACAGTATTCGCTCAATTTCAGCCTCTTCCTTTGACTTCAGCACCTTTACGGCATTGTTTGCCTCTACCGCACCCATAGGCTCTACAAATACGGTTGCTCCGCTTGAAGATGTATCGTGTACAAGTCCTGCTACCTCGCCACGGCACTCCGCCTTAACAGGCACAACATATCTGCCGTCACGAATAGTAACAATAGGCTCCTGCAAAAACTTTTGGTACGCCTGTGAACGCACCATTTTGTCCAGCACCTCTCGTGCCTTTTGTGATGTTTGCTTAATTTTCTTTCTGATAGCGGAAAGCGTAACCGAGGCGCAGTCGTTCATTTCGTCCTCAGAGGCAATGCTTGTAAATATTTTTTCCTCTAAGAATTTATTTGGTGTAAGAGCGTTAAAGCTGTTGTCAAGAACAGTTTCCAGCCCCGACGACTTGCTGTGCCACTGCTTTAGTCCTCTTATTCCACGCAAAGCCTCTGCAATTTTCAACAGCTCGCCCATTGTCAGACAGCCGCCTGCCTCTGCCCTTTTCAGGCTGTTTACAACATTGGTAATTCCCCCAAAGGAGGGTGAGCCAAACCTGCCGCTAAGCACATAAGCGTCGTCTGTTTGCTTAAGCAGCTTGTTTACGGTATAAATATCCTGTGCCGGCTTTAGGCTAAGGGCCTCTTCCCTTGCGTCGGCAAAGGCTGTCTCCTCTGCCAGCATATTTAATATTTTATCAAGCTCAATGGCTTTTAAATTTTTATCCATTTATCTTCTCCGTTATGTAAATACATATAAACAATTATGTACAAGCTATCTGATAGTCTTATAAAATTCAAGCGTTTTGAAATTATGTTCTGTAATAAAGGCTATATATTCTTCACAGCAACGCTCCAAAAGCTCTGTACCCTCAGGCGAAAGCTTAAAATTAAACATCCTTGAAAACTCGGAATATATACAAAACCTCATTGCCGTTGTAACGCCCATACCAACCTCTATGCTGTATTCTTCCGACTGCTCTATACAATCCCCGCAAAGCAGCTTGCCCGACTTTGGCAGGAAAAACATCCTCTTGCTTTCGTAACATTTGCAGCTGCTACAGCATACTAAATCCGGCATATAGCCGCAAAAGCACATTAGCCTAAGCTCTGTAGCCGACTTTATTATACCGTTTGGCCGCTTTTTTCGGCTGAGTAAATAAAGAGCGTTTAAAATCAGCTTTAAATACTCGTCAGCCCCTGTTTCCTTTGGGGCAAGGTAGCCAAACAGCTCGCAAAAATACTGTGCCAAAGACATAGCCGTAATATCCGTTCGCAGGCTAATAAACATTTCTTGGCAAACAGCCTCGTCTACTATGTAGGTATCCCGATTAACATAAAGAGTTAATCGGGAATAGCACAGCAGTCTTGTTGAAGAGCCTTTGGCACTTTTTAAGCTTCTGCAATTTTTAACAAAAGCCCGTATTACACCACGCTTTTGGGTTAATACGGTTACAAGACGGTCTTGCTCACCAATATTTTGTTCCCCTATTATCAGTCCGTCCGTAGAAAGCTTCATCATCGTCCTCCTGAATATCAAAATCTTCCTCGTCGTCATAATATTCCGGGAAATTTTCCTTAGAATTTTTTAATGAGGCGTATCGTAAATAATCTATTATACTTCCTGATTCCGCAAAATCAGACCATGCGTCGTAAATATTCATAACTACACACCCTTTTATAATTTAATACCATGAGCTGTAAAAAATCCTTTGGCTGTAAATTATACGCAAAACACCGACTGCACAAGCAGCGGTAACGGCGTTTCTTATAATACCGACAGGTATAACACAAGCCATAGATTTTTACATTTTCATCGGTGCTAAGTATAAGCTATATAAAAGTATATGCCTTGATATAGCCTATGTTTACAGTATAACTCTTTTGAAAAGTTTTATAGGGTGTAATTTGTAGAATAATAAATAGCAATATTTGGAAGGCTGAAAAACAAATTAAATTTATTTGCACTATTCAAAGTCATTGTTGTCGTAGCCAAAGCTTCTAAGCAGGTTCTCTCTGTTTCGCCAGTCCTCTTTAACCTTAACCCACATTGTAAGGTTTACCTTGCAGTTAAAAAAGGCCTCCATATCCTGTCTGGCATAGGTTCCTATTTTTTTCAGCATTGAACCGCCCTTGCCTATAATAATGCCCTTGTGGCTGGCCTTTTCGCAATAAATAGTTGCGTCCATATCTATTATGTCCTTGTCGTCACGGGTTTTCATTCTTTCTATAACCACAGCCGTACCGTGAGGTATTTCTTTATCAAGAAGCCTAAGCATTTTTTCCCTTATCATTTCTGCGGCAAGCACACGCTCCGGCTGGTCTGTAATGGTGTCCTCGTCAAACAGATGTCCGCCCTCCTGTGCCTGCTTTTTCAGTTCGTCCTTCAGCTGGTCTATACCGCTGCCTGTTTGTGCCGATACAGGCACCACTGCGTCAAAATCATATTTTTCGCTGTATCTGGCAATTTGCAGCATAAGGTCGCTTTTGTCCTTAACTGTGTCAATTTTATTTATTGCCAAAATTGCCGGCACACCCATAGCCTCAAACTTTTCCATAAGCTTTAGCTCGGTATCGGTAATATTTCTGCAGGCCTCTGTTACAAGCAGGCAAGCATCAACACCCGCCACAGACTCGTCTATCGAGCGTACCATATATTTTCCAAGCTCTGTGCGTGGCTTATGAATACCCGGTGTGTCAATAAAAACAAGCTGTGTTTCACCCTCTGTAAGCACGCCCATAATACGGGTACGGGTTGTTTGAGGCTTACTTGAAACTATAGTAATTTTCTGCCCCAAAATTCGGTTAAGAATTGACGACTTACCTACATTTGGTCTGCCCACTATGGCAATAAACGCCGACTTATCGTTAAAATTATTTTCGCTCATAATAATCTCCGTTTTTAATTATAAATTTCCATTATCATTATATCATATTCAATGCAAATTTTAAAGGCTGTTAAGTTAAAAAACTCAACAGCCCCTTTTCGTTATTTTTATGAATACAGCAAGCATCGGCTTTAATTCCATCTCATCATTTTTCAAGGCTTTTTCTCGGCCTCGGCCTCGTCCTGCTTCATCTCTCGCTTTAGCTCAACAATGGAATGAACATTATCGACAATTCCCTTAGGGCCTATTAAAACAAACAAGGCACTAATTAACAGGCTAAGCACAAAGATAGCCAGATACTCGGGAGAATTGCACAAATACGAAACTATATTCCATAAAACCTCGGTATCCCAAAACAGCAAAACTCCTATAAACACCGAGCCCACTGCCGCCACCAGCACTGCACCTGCGGCAACATCCTTTGCCATTTTAATAAGCGGAGATATTTCTGTTTGTATAGCGTCACAGGTACGCTCAACAGCGGTATTTAAAAGCTCCAGTGCCATCACCAAGGCAATAACCGCTATAAGCAGACAAAACCTAGTAACACTAAGAGAATAAAAACCGGAGAAATACAAAACATAAATTGCTACAACGATATGTATTCGCATATTGCGTTCTTCACAAACACAATTCACAATACCTCTAAAGGCATAATAAAAGCCTTTTAGAAAGCTCATAAAGCTTATTCCTCTCTTACATAGCTTGTAGAAGCAGGCAAGCCAAGCTGCGACATTACCTTTTCTTCCTTTTCTCTCATTCGTATGCGTTCCATATTATTTTCATGGTCATAGCCCAACAAATGCAAAACCGAATGTGCTGTAAGGTAGCCAACCTCCCTTTGCAGGCTGTGTCCGTATCTTTCAGCCTGTTCAACAGCTTTTTCCATAGATATAACTACATCTCCCAAAATTTGGGCACCTGTCTTAGGGTCAACATCGTACACTCCGTTTTCACCCATTACAAATGAAAGAACATCGGTAGGCATATCCTTGTTTCTGTATTGCTTGTTAAGCTTATGAATCTCGTCATTATCTACAAATGTTACGCTGACCTCTGCAATGCCCTGAAAATTCTCCAGCTGCAGCACAGCATGGCAACATCTCCTTACCAGCATTCTAAGCCCGGTAGGAATTTTTACTTTCTTTTGATTGTTAGTAATAATTACACGGATTTTATCCATTTTTCCTTTTAGCCTCCTCGTTATTTCTCTCGTAAGCCTTAATAATATCCTGTACCAGCTTATGACGCACTACATCTCGTTCGGTAAAGGTGATACATTTAATATCATCAATGTTTTTCAGTATTCTTATACTTTCACGCAAACCGGATTTACTGCCGTTGGGCAAATCTATTTGTGTAATGTCACCGTTAATGACCATTTTGGAATTAAAACCAAGTCTGGTTAAAAACATTTTCATTTGTTCTCGTGTAGTATTTTGTGCCTCATCAAGAATAATAAAGCTGTCGTCAAGTGTTCTGCCACGCATATAAGCAAGCGGTGCCACTTCTATATTTCCACGCTCTACATATTTTTGATAGGTTTCTGCACCAAGCATATCAAACAATGCATCATACAGCGGCCTTAAATACGGGTCAACCTTGCTTTGCAGATCTCCCGGCAAAAAGCCCAGCTTTTCACCGGCCTCTACAGCAGGCCTTGTAAGTATAATTCTGTTTATTTCGCCGGCCCTAAATGCGGTTACAGCCATAGCAACGGCAAGATATGTCTTGCCTGTGCCGGCAGGGCCTACACCTATTGTAATAGTGTTTTCTTTAATTGCACTGCAATATTTTTTCTGCCCAAGGGTTTTGGGCTTTAAGGGCTTTCCCTTTGCTGTAATGCATATACAGTCGCCTGCAAGGCTTTCTATTTTCTCCTCGCTGCCCTCGTTCACCAATGAAATGCAGTAGTGAACATTTTGCTGACTTATTGTTTCACCACGGTTTAAAAGCAGCAGCAGGCTTTCAATAACCTTACCGGCTTTTGCTACATCCTCAGCGTCACCGCTGATTTTCAAATGCTCGTCACGCACAACCACGGTTACAGCGTATTCATTCTCAATGGTTTTAATATTTTCATCAAAGCTGCCAAAAAGTGCTACAGCGTTTTCTATTCTTTCAATGTTAATAATTTGCTCCAATATATTTTCACCTTCAGTTCAGCAGCCTAAATTATATGGCAGTAACAAACAACAAAACTGACATATTTTTAAAAAATATAGTAAAACCTACTTCTACGCATTACGGTTATTATAACACAATTTTTAAATTTAGTCACTATTTTCTAAAAAATTGCCTCAATTATTTTTAATTTCATCACATTAGTAAAATGGCAATATGTGTTTTTGGCGCTATTGCACAAAATAAACTAATTTTTTTATATAATTACCTGCAGAAAAAGCATAATACCGTCATTTTACTATAACAAAGGCTGCGATAAAGCATTTGTCATACATAGCCAAAACAAACGAAGCACACCTGTTTTTTACTGCTGACCATATAAAATACAGTTTTCTGTAAAGAATACAGGAAAACTTTTGCTTGTTTTTGACCGCTTTTGCTTTAGGGCTTGTCTTTAAGTTTTTAAATAAATTTAATTATTTTACAAAAAAGTTTTTCCACATAAATCCGCCCCCTTGAAAACCTACCAAACATATGGTATTATTATATGTATATAAACGGAGGGCACACTTATGAAAATATCTACAAAGGGCCGCTACGCTTTGCGTATGATGCTTGATTTGGCTGAACACCAAGGCGACGGATATATTGCGTTAAAGGACATTGCCAAAAGACAAAATGTATCTAAAAAATATCTGGAGCAAATTGTCCCTATATTAAACAAGGCAGACATTCTAAATACAAACCGTGGCTACCAAGGCGGCTACAGACTGGCACGAACTCCCGACCAATACACTGTCGGCGACATTCTAAGAATTACCGAGGGCAGTATTTCGCCTGTAGCCTGTCTTGACAAAAATCCGGTAGAGTGCGAAAGAGCCGCCGAATGTGCAACACTGCCTGTATGGCAGGGGCTTTACAAGGTTATTACCGACTATCTTGACGGCATAACACTACAGGACATTCTGGACAAGCAGCACGACCGCTGCTACAGCGACTATGTAATTTAACAAGAATGTTACAGAAGAAATTCCAAATGCTTTTAATACCGAATTTAAAGAAATACAGAAAAAGCTCGGTAAGATAACAGCTAACCGCCCCGTAAAAGGGGCGGTTTTGTTATGCCCTTAACCTGCCGAGGATAGCCTAAGAGCAGGTAAAGCGGCTTGTCTATGGCATTATTTAACGACTATATAATAAGGCTCTAAATAAAAGGGCTCTATTAATAAAAGTTGGGGTAAGGAAAAGAGCCTGCAAAACGAATTATAAGGTGCAAAGCAAAAAAACACCGCAGGCTGTGCCTGCGGTGTGCCAAATACTTATGTATAAACAAGGAAATACAGCGGCTAAAAATTAGTCAGCGTACTTGTCCTCGCCGCCCCAAGAATACATCTTTCTTAGCTCAGCACCAACAGCCTCTAGCTGATGTGAAGCCTCGATTTTTCTTGTAGCGTTGAAATGAGCTCTGCCGTTCTTGTTCTCAGCAATCCACTTAGAAGCGAATGTACCGTCCTGAATTTCAGAAAGAACCTTCTTCATTTCCTTCTTTGTTTCGTCAGTGATTAGACGCTTGCCTGTCTCGTAGTCACCAAACTCTGCTGTATCTGAAATTGAATATCTCATCTTTGAGAAGCCGCCGTTGTAAATTAGGTCAACTATCAGCTTCATCTCGTGAATACACTCAAAGTATGCATTTTCAGGTGCATAACCGGCCTCAACCAATGTTTCAAAGCCTGCCTTCATCAAAGCTGTAACACCGCCGCAAAGAACAGCCTGCTCGCCGAATAGATCAGTTTCTGTTTCTGCCTTAAATGTTGTCTCCAGTACACCTGCACGGCTGCCGCCGATACCTGCCGCATATGCAAGACCAATATCCTTAGCCTTACCTGTAGCGTCCTGATATACAGCAATTAAGCAAGGAACACCCTTACCCTCTTGGTACTCACTTCTTACAGTGTGACCAGGACCCTTAGGTGCAATCATAAATACATCAACATCAGCCGGTGGTATAATCTGCTGATAGTGAATGTTAAAGCCATGTGCAAAAGCAAGTGCCTTGCCGGCTGTTAGATTAGGCTCAATATCCTTCTTGTACATATCAGCCTGTCTTTCGTCATTAATAAGAATCATAATGATGTCAGCGTTCTTAGTAGCCTCTGCAGTTGTCATAACCTTTAGGCCGGCCTTTTCAGCTCTTGCCCAGCTCTTTGAACCCTCGTACAAACCAACGATAACATCTACGCCACTTTCATGTAGGTTTAGCGCATGAGCGTGACCCTGGCTACCGTAGCCGATAATTGCTACTGTTTTGTCTTGTAGAAGACTTAGATTACAGTCCTCTTGATAATAAATTTTTGCCATTGCAAATTCCTCCTTGTGCCATATCTGTGGCTACTTAATATAATACATCAACAATCATAAATTGTCAATTATTTAGCAAAATTACTTCCTTTTTCTATGGCGACCGTTCCTGTACGAACCATCTCTTTAATTCCGTATGGCTTCAGCAGGTTTGTAAGTGTTTCCAGGTTGTCAACAGTATCTGCAATTTGCAGTGTAATTGTGCTTACGCTTACATCAATCACCTTTGCGTCCATAAGCTCTGCTATCTTCATTATTTCTATTCTGCTGCCTGTGTTGCTCTTTACCTTTATGAGTGCCAGCTCTCGGCTTATATAAGAGCTTTCCTTCAGAATTTTAACCTCCAGCACAGGTATAAGCTTATTAAGCTGCTTTTTAATCTGCTCTGCAACATACTCGTCGCCGTCGGCAACTACTGTTATTCTGGACACATTTATGTCTGTGGTAACACCTACTGCAAGGCTCTCTATATTGAATGCTCGTCTTGAAAACAGACCTGTAATTTTACTAAGAACACCTGCATGGTTTTCAACCAATATATATATAGTATGTTTCATTTCAATGTCCCCTCTGTCTGTTAAATAGATGGTGTGTCAGGGCTGACACGGCATACAAGAACAAACGACTTGTCAGACTCTATCATCTGCTTTGCGTATTTTTCAGCCTCCTCGTTAGAAGTAGCATAAGCGGAGTCTATGTTATATGCCTCTGCTATTTTCATAAAGTCCGGAGTCTCTTCGTCTAAGAATGTAGCTGTGTAACGCTCATGATACAAATTCTTTTGCAGCTCTCTAACCATACCAAGCCTGTCGTTACGCATTATTATAATTTTAACATTCAAGTGGTTCTGTGCAATAGTGCCCAGCTCGTTCATTCCCATTTGGAATGAGCCGTCACCACACACTACAACAACCTCTCTGTCAGGTCTGGCAAACTTTGCACCTACGGCAGCAGGTACGGAATATCCCATAGTACCCATACCGCCTGTTGTTAAAAATCTGCCTTCCTTTATGCGGAAGTTATTGGCACACCATATCTGGTTTTGTCCGACATCGGCAACCAAAATAGATTTATTCGGAAGCATTTCCGAAAGCTTTGCTATAAAGCTGCGTGGCTCAACACAGCCCTCAAATCTAGGTGCAGTTCTAAACAGCTCTTTTTTCCAACGCTCTGTTGTATCTGCCCACATATGAGGCACATGGTAGTCGCCTATAGTATCGTTAATTTTATTAATAACATTTTTCATATCGCCAACTATAGGCACTGTTACCTCAACATTTTTGCCTATTTCAGCCGGATCAATATCTATATGTATAATTTTAGAATGAGCAGAAAGCTGGTCGGGTGACGCTACGGCTCTGTCGCCTACTCTTGCACCGCACAGAATAATAACATCAGCCTCGTGAATTGCACGGTTGGCAACGCCCTTGCCATGAGAACCAAGCATACCCAAATACAAAGGGTTTTCGGTAGGCATTACGCCAATGCCCATCATTGTAGAAACAACAGGAATACCCGTCTTTGTTGCAAACTCAACAAGCTTTAGCTTAGAGCCGGAGGTAAGCACGCCGCCGCCCGCACAAATAACAGGTCTTGAGGCTGACTGAATAAGTGCTACTGCCTTTTCAATCTGCTTAATGTGTCCCTGTACGCTGGGCTTATAGCCTGGTATATCTGCTTTTTCAGGATAAACGAATTTATCTATTTTATTTGTCTGAATATCTACAGGTACATCTATAAGCACAGGCCCCGGTCTGCCGGTGGTTGCTATGTAAAAAGCCTCTTTAAACACCCTTGGCAAGTCCTCTGTATTTTTTACAAGGTAGCTGTGCTTAACAAACGGCTCGCAGGCACCTGTAATGTCTGCCTCCTGAAAAACATCTCTGCCTATAAGGTCGCTTCTGACCTGACCTGTAATCGCAATTATCGGAATAGAATCCATATATGCAGTTGCTATACCGGTAATCAGGTTTGTTGCACCGGGACCGGATGTTGCAACACAGACGCCCGGCTTACTTACAGAACGAGCATAGCCGCTCGCCGCATGAACTGAATTTTGCTCTTGTCTTACAAGAATGTGCTTTATAGGTGAGTCCATAAGCGAATCGTAAAACGGACAAATGGCTGCACCCGGGTAGCCAAACAGGATTTCAACATTTTCCTGCTCTAGGCATTTTACCATTATCTCAGCACCACTAATCATAAGTGCCACACTCCCATCAAATTATCACATTTCAAGATATAATTATAGTCGAGATACCCAATAAAATCAAGTATTATAATCCAAAAACAAGAGTGCTTTAGGAGAATTAACCGTAATATCGGTATGAAATTACCTGCAAGCAGAAGCTGCCCGAGCATATGCCGAAATTTTAGCTTAATCAGACCTTTTTGCTGTTTAATTTATATTTTGTAAGCCGACGCAAATGTGCCAAAGGCCTTCACAGCTAATAAAAAGAATATTTTAAACAAAAAAATTTAAAAATTGTACAATTTACATTTACCGATATATTGGTTATAATTGACTCATATGTATAATTAATGTGATTTTAATTTTGTTTGGAGGTATTTGTTATGATTAAATGCCCTAACTGCGGCTTCGAAAACGATGACAGCTGCACTTTTTGTGCTATATGCGGCTCTCCTGTTATTGACAGCAGCTTTTATGTACACAACACAGCCAAGCACACTGACATTTCTGTAGACGATTTAAACAAAATGCTGATAACACAGGGAGCTAGGACAAAGTCCTTTACAAAGCTTGACAAGGCAGCCCTGAGTAAAGCAAAGGCAGCTCTTGCCAACAAAGAAAATTATGTAAAAAATTACTCGAAGGCCTCGGACGATTCAGATAATGCAAAGGTCGCTGAGGCAAGCTCCTCTAACCGTGTTAAGCAGGCAAATCAAATCAGTGGCACTGACAATTCAGCCGGCAATGCAGAAAGTCAGTCTGACAAAGAAAGCGAAAAAAACGAAGCCGAATACGATAATGCAAAAAGCACCCCTGCTGTCCACATTGCGGACGGCACCACAGTAAGCGAAGGCAGCTCTGACGCTTACAGCCCATGCCGCACCGCAAGCCCTGTACAAGAAAGCCCACTATCGGCAGACAACGACAGCAAGCTGTTTAGGCTTATGTCAAAATTCTTCTTTGGTACAAAGGACGAAACCAGCTGCTTTAAGCAGTCCGACATAGAAAGCAACTCAACCTTGGCAGTGCTAAGCTATATACCGTTTATGTTTTTTATTCCGATGATAATTAAACCCGCCAGCGGCTATCTACGCTACCACGGTATACAGGGACTAACAATGTTTCTCACATTTGCAGGTTTGGAATTTGTAGATGTGCTGTTGTGTGCCATTGCCAACGCCGCCGTTCCCGGTGCAGTGGGTTCTTACATTTCAATAGCCGTTACACTTATTGCCAACCTATGCGTTTTGCTGTTAATTGCCATTGGCATTGCAAACGCCGTTAAGGGCTATGCCAGAGAGCTGCCTATAATAGGCAGAATAAGGCTTTTGAACCAATAATACATTTGAATACTTCAAAATCTTATTAAAAGGCTGTTGGGATAAGGCGACTTATCCAACAGCCTTTTACAAATTATCCTAAATTTCAAAAAAAGTGTTGACATTTAAACGCATATACTGTATAATACTGTTTGTTTGGTAAGAAACACACCGTATGCGGGTGTGGCGGAATTGGCAGACGCGCTAGATTTAGGTTCTAGTGTCAGCAGACGTGGGGGTTCAAGTCCCTTCACCCGCACCAGTAAGCACTGTAATTTTTTACAGTGCTTATTCTTTTGCCAAAATTTCTGCTTAACCCGTCCCATTAAAAAGCGAGGCGGCATACACATAGTACAAAACAATGCCGCTTTGAAGAAAAGCACAAAAAAAGCTGTGCCTGCCTCCGTATGCAAAAATTGTATATTCGTGCGTAAATTTTACCAATCATTTTCGTATAAAACACAATTAACCAAAGCTTTTTTGGCTGCTCTATCGGCTATAGTTAATAGCTGCTTTATCGTATATACTTTCTTAAAAAATATTCCTCAACCTATTGCAATTCTTTTAAAAATCTGTTATTATATAAAGCGTTGTATTCATATAAGTTCTATTTAGCACTAAGGAGGTGCCGAAATATGGCAAAATGCGAATTTTGTGATAAGGGTGTAACTTTTGGTATCAAGGTTTCTCACTCACACAGAAGATCAAACAGAACATGGAAGCCAAATGTACAGCGTGTAAAGGCTATCGTTGATGGTTCACCTAAGCATGTTTACGCTTGTACTCGTTGCTTGCGTTCAGGTAAGGTAACAAGAGCTGTTGCGGCTGCACCTGCTTCTGTAGAAGAATAATTAGCAAATTAGAGCGTTTGGGACACTATATGTGTCCCTATTGCTTTTTATGCGGCAATATACCTACACCTGCAATACTATACTTATTCTTAGGAGGATAAAATGCTTACACATATTGGAACTAATACTATTGAAACTGAAAGACTGATACTTAGAAAATTTGAATATACTGATGACGAGGCTATGCTGAAATATTGGGTTGCCGACGAAAAAATACAGTCATTATATTCAGAGCCTGTATACTCCACAAAAGAAGAAGTAAAGGGGTTACTTGACAAGTACATTGGCTCATATGATAAAAGTGATTACTACCGTTGGGCAGTTGTTGAGAAAAAATCCGGTGAGTGTATCGGTCAGATAGCATATTTTCTTGTAGACAATAAAAATCATTTTGCAGAAATCGAATACTGCATAGGCTCTGATTTTCAGTGCAAAGGGTATGCTACAGAAGCAACAAAGGCAGTTATTGCATATGGATTTAATAAAATGAATCTACACAAGGTTCAAATTTGTACTAAAACTATCAATAAACCTTCTAAGAGAGTAATAGAAAAGTGTGGTTTTACATATGAAGGAACTTTGCGTGATTATTTTTACATGGATGGTGAATATGTCGGAAGACTATATTTTTCTATGCTAAGAACGGAATTTGAATCCAAATTATAAATTCTCTTGCTGTACTTAACACTGTTAAAAAGTAATAGGTTCAAAAACTTTATAACTTTCTAACATTGTCTTTATCATACTAAAAAAATGTGCAAATTAAAGCGGCTTAGAACGGAGTGCATAAGCACTGTGTTTTCCAAGCCGCTGTTTTTATACTTTTAAATTTTCCGTTTTTCGGGCTTTATCCTGCCCGACTGTCGGCACAGAGCCTTATTAAACCGGATGAACCTTATTCTTTAAATCTACAAGGTCACTGTTTACGCCCTGCTCCTTTTGTCTTCTTTTTTCAAAAAATTTAACTGAAACCTCAGGGAACATTGCATAGGACAATACATCCTCCTCCTGCTCTGTCCACTGCTTGCACTCCTGACGAAGTGAATCAAGCTCAGGCTCGATTAAGTCGGCCGGACGGCAGTCAATAGCCTTTTGGTCGCCAATAATTCTCTTTCTGAACTCAGGGTCAATTTTTACAGGTGTTGTACCGTATTTACCGGCAACAAGGTCTTTAAACTGGTTGTTGCACATTTTGTAACGCTCGCCTGTAATTACATTAAATACAGCCTGTGTACCTACAATCTGCGATGTAGGAGTAACAAGCGGAGGATAACCGGCGTCCTTTCTTACTCTAGGAACCTCCTCAAGAACCTCTGTCAGCTTGTCCTCTTTGCCTGCCTGCTTTAGCTGGTTAAGCAGGTTAGAAAGCATACCGCCCGGTACCTCGTACATAAGTGCGTTGGTATCTGTAGCAAGCATTTTCTGGTCAAGCAAACCGTTGTCGATATATTTCTTACGAATACCCATAAAGTATTCACGAATTTCGTTAAGAAGCTTTAGATCCAAACCTGTAGAATACTCAGTGCCGTTAAGTGCGGCTACCATAGACTCTGTAGGAGAATGAGAAGTACCCAAAGCAAGCGGTGACATTGCAGTATCAATAATATCAACACCGTTTTCAATACCCTTCAACAGGCACATTTCAGACAAGCCGGAAGTAGCATGTGTATGAAGCTGTATTGGCAAATCAACAGCTCTCTTAAGAGCCTTAACAAGCTGAACTGTTCTTTGCGGTGTAAGCAAAGCCGCCATATCCTTAATGCAGATAGAATCCGCACCGGCGTCAGCTATTCTCTTCGCATATTCCTCATAATACTGAGTTGTGAAAACCTCACCTACAGTATAGGAAATTGCTACCTGTGCGTGAGCACCCTCTTTTTTAGCAGCCTTAATTGCTGTTTGAAGGTTTTTAATATCGTTAAGAGCGTCAAAAATACGGATAATATCAATACCGTTAGCTACAGAACGCTGTACAAAATATTCAAGAACATCGTCTGCATAGTGGCGGTAGCCAAGCATATTCTGACCTCTGAAAAGCATTTGCAGCTTTGTGTTAGGACATTTATCTCTTATAATACGAAGTCTGTCCCATGGGTCTTCGTTTAAAAATCTAAGGCAGGAGTCATATGTTGCACCGCCCCAGCACTCCAATGAATAAAATCCAACTTGATCAAGCTTTTCAAGAATTGGCAGCATATCATCTGTAGTCATTCTTGTAGCAAACAATGACTGGTGTGCATCACGAAGTACTGTTTCTGTAATTAGAATCTTCTTTTGTGGCATTTTAGCACATTCCTTTCAAGTGTGGATTTAATTAAGCAATAGTTGTCAGAACTGTACCTGACTCAACATTCTGACCCTTTGAAACATTAACTGCACCAAGTGTACCGTCAACAGGAGCAAAAATTTCGTTTTCCATCTTCATTGCCTCAAGTATAAACAGGCAGTCGCCCTTTTTAACAGCTTGACCTGCTGAACACTTAATGTCAAGAATAACGCCAGGCATTGGTGACTTTACAGGCTCGCCTGAACCGGCTGCCGGAGCCGGTGCTGCCTTTGGTGCAGCGGCAGGTGCTGCCGGAGCAGCTGCTGCAGGAGCAGGTGCAGAACCTGCTGCAAGCTCTTCAACCTGTACATCATAGCTGTTGCCGTTTACTGTAATTCTAAGATTTTTCATATTGTTCATCCTCTTTTATAACAAATTTTAT
>OMCF01000265.1_pt1 | contig 24058 bp, 18 predicted proteins | sample 1673791 | NCBI WGS metagenome assembly OMCF01 (sample SAMEA103958127, study PRJEB25191) | human gut metagenome | biome: human-associated habitat [ENVO:00009003]; feature: intestine environment [ENVO:2100002]; material: feces | place: Germany | collected 2013/2015
CCCGCCTGCCCGCACCGGATGCCGCCAGAATGCGGTCCCGGTCTGAGACAAAGGCCGTCAGGGCAAAGCTCTTGCTCAGCACCTCGGCGTACTGCATCGCCACCCCCTGCAGCTCCCCGATGGGCGAATACTTTTTGAAGATGACCTCGCCGCCGTCTTGCGTGGCGTCCAGATCGACATCGCCCATGATGCCAAAATCGTGGTCGCCATCCTCGTCGGCAAAGATCTGGTGCACGTGCCATACGTGCGCGGTCTTCTCGTCGGACTCGTCAATGGAAAACATCGCGGCGCTGCGGGCATCTCCGTCGGTGAGGATTTCCTCGTGCTGCTCGTGGTAAGCGTCAAGTGCTTTTTGCCAGCGGACCTCGCTCATGCCCCAGTCCTCGTCGAGCTCGCCCAGATCGCGAACGTGCTCGCGGGCGGCAAGGGTCACGCGGCGGAAGAGCGCGTTGCGCACCAACAGCGTGCAGCCGCGGCGGTCCGCCACGACCTCGTCGATGCCCTGCGGCGGTGTGGCGTCGAGGGCTGCCGGGTTGCCGGCGTTCTCCCACTCGTCCACCAGGCTCGAGTCCACCGAGCGCACCACAAAGCCCAGCCACGAGATAATGTCGCGCAGGCGCTCGTCGCGCTTCTCGATGGGCACGGTGCGGTCGAGTGAACGGTAGGCCTCTGCCAGGTAACGCAGCAAAATGCCCTCGGAGCGGGCGATGCCGAGCTTTTGGATATAGCCCTTAAAGTCGCTCGCGCTCTCCAGCATGTCGCGCAGGACGCTCTTGGGCGAGAGCTGGTAGTCGTTGGCCCAAGGTACTTCTTGGCAGTACTTGTCGAAGGCGGCATCGAGCAAGTCCTCGAGCGGCTTTTCGTAGGTGACATCCTGGATGCGCTCCAGGCGTTCCTCATATTCGACGCCGTCAGCCTTCATTTCGGCCATCGCGCGGTCGCGCGCGGCGCGCTCCTGCGCGCGCAATACCTGCTTGGGGTCCTCGAGCGTTGCCTCGACCATCGAGATCAGATCCATGGTATAGGTCTCACTCTCGGGGTCGAGCAGCTCCAGCGCGGCAAGCAAAAACGGCGAGAGCGGCTGGTCGAGCGCAAAGTCCTCGGGCAGATCGACCGTCAGTGCATAGTCGATGTCTGGCGCGGCGTCAGTCGGGGCGTCGGGCGCGGGCGGCACCTCGGTGCGAACGACGACGCCGGAATCGATGAGCGTGGCGAAGATTTCGTCGGCGCGAACCTCGAGCTTGGCCTTTTCCTCGGGGGTCTGCAAGCTCGTCTCGATGAGGTCGTGTACGCGGGCTCGGGCATCGCCGCCCTGCTCGACCACGCTAATCACCATGGAGTGCGTGATGCGAAGGCGCGGCTTGAGCGTCTCGGGCTGCGTCTCGATCAGGCGCTCAAAGGTCTGCTTGTTCCAGGTGACAAAGCCCTCGGGGGCCTTCTTCTTTTTAATCTTGCGGAGCTTCTTGGGGTCGTCGCCCGCCTTGGCCATGAGTTTGGCGTTCTCGATCTCGTGCTCCGGGGCCTCGGCGATGACCATGCCCTCGGTATCGAAGCCCGAGCGGCCGGCGCGACCGGCAATCTGATGGAACTCGCGGGCGCGCAGGCGACGCATCTTGTAGCCGTCGAACTTGGTGAGCGCGGTGAGTACCACGGTGTGGATGGGTACGTTGATGCCGACGCCGAGTGTGTCGGTGCCGCAAATGACGGGCAGTAGGCCCTGCTGTGCCAGGCGCTCGACCAGTAGGCGATAGCGCGGCAGCATACCGGCGTGGTGCACGCCGACGCCGCAGCCAAGCAAGCGCTTGAGGATCTTGCCGAAGGCCGTCGAGAAGCTCGTGCCCTTGGCCGCCTCCTTGATAGCCTCGCGCTGCTCCTTGCTGGCAATGCCAAAGTTGGCGAGGGATTGCGCCGTCGCAAGTGCGGCGTCCTGGCTAAAGTGCACGATGTAGAGCGGGGCCTCGCCGCGGCGCATGGCGAGCTCGACGGTGCCCTCGAGCGAGGTCGTCACGTAGTCGTAGCTCAGCGGCACGGGGCGTGGGGCATCGACGACCAAGTCGCAGGTAGCGCCGGTGTGTTCCTCGAGCGAGGCGGCGATCGCGGTGACATCGCCGAGCGTGGCGCTCATGAGCATGAATTGCGTGTGAGGCAGGGCGAGCAGTGGCACCTGCCAGGCCCAACCGCGATCGGGGTCGGCAAAGTAGTGGAACTCGTCCATGGCGACGCAGCCAACATCGGCATCTTCGCCCTCGCGCAGTGCGTCGTTGGCAAGGATTTCTGCCGTGCAGCAGATGACGGGCGCCTTGGTGTTGATGTGCGTGTCGCCGGTGATCATGCCGACGTTATCGCGGCCGAGCACCTGCACAAGGTCGAAAAACTTCTCACTGACCAGAGCCTTGATAGGAGCCGTGTAGTAGCAGCGCTTGCCCTGCGCCATGCCCATAAAGAGCATTCCCAGCGCGACGAGCGATTTACCCGATCCGGTCGGTGTTCCCAAAATGACATGGTCACCGGCGGCTAGATCCATGAGGGCCTCTTCCTGGTGGTCCCACAGCTCAATACCGCGATCGCTCGTCCATTCAAAGAAACGTTCGAAGGCCTGATCGGGCGTGAGCCACGGTTCGGGCTCACTGCCATCCTCGGGCTCCCACCAGGTGGGGGAGAGCGCGCCGAGCGAACCGAACTCGGCTTCGGTTCCCGTGCCGCCCGAGAATGAGCTGGCGGCTCCGGCGCCGGAAACGGTGCTGGCGGTGGTGTCTGTCGTGGTCTGTGCCATGTGGTTGCTTTCTCTCGCGTTTGTCCGCCAACTATTATGGCGTAGCAGCGGCGCGGGGTGCCAGCGCGCGAGAAAATGCAGGAAATGGGCGTTCTGCCCAGCCGTTTGGTGCAGTTGCCGGCTAAGTGAGTAGACTTTTTGCGATGTCGCGAGCACATGGCTTTTGCGCAAGGGCTCTATCTGCGGTTTTAGTTTTCGTTATGCGGGTTGTGCTTGGCTATTGCAAAAAAGTCTACTCACTTAGGTTTGAGGGTCGTTCGCTGGCGCCTATTTTCACTTGTTTGCCGACGCTGCGACCATCAGAAGCCCCTAGGACTCCTGCGGCAGGCGCTTCTTGCCTTTGCGGGCGCGGTTTTTAAAGTTCTCGACGGCTTCTTCCATGCCCAGAGGTACATAGGTGAGCTCATCGAGGTTATCGGGCAGGTAGCAGGCAAGGCTTTGCTCCTGCGCTCGGCCTGCTGCGAGTTGCTCTTCGGTAGGCTTCTCGCCGGGTGTGGCGCAAATGCCATAGACAGTGGCACCCATCTCGCGCGTGCGGCACTCGTACTCGGTCTTGGGATGCTCGGGATGGTCGCGGCGAACGTCGTCACTTACCCAAAGTGTGTCGTAGCCGGCCGCGGCAAACTGTCCCAGGGCGTAATCGCGCAACGGCTTGCTATCGGTGCGCAGTGTGACGGTAGCGCCGGCTGAAAGGAGCGGGCGGTAGAGCATCAGATGGTCGACATGAACGAGTCGTTTTTTAGCGTACTTGGCCTTGGGCTGCGGCGTGGGAAAGTTAATGGTGATGGCATCGAGCTCGCCTGCGGCAAACAGCTGTGGCAGCGATGCGGCGCCTCGGGGCAGGACGAGTGCGTTGGATAGCCCCTGTTCGTAGATTTTCTGCGCGGCATAGGCGATGCAGATGGGCTCCTGGTCCATGCCGATAAAGAGGGTGTCGGGCTCGCGGTGGGCGCGCTCGACCAGATAGGTTCCCTTGCCACAGCCAAGATCCAGGTGAAGGTGTTCGAAGGGCTTGCTGCCGACTAGCGCACAGGCCTCGCGCCAATCTCCGGCATAGGCCTCAGGGTTCGTCTCAATCGCATCGGCGTAGCGCTCCAGGCGCTCCTCGAGCACAAAGTTCTTAGGCGTGCGAACGTGGACGGCTCCCATGAGGCTCCTTGGTCATAAGTATGGAACGCATGGCTGCGCGTTCCGTCAATGGGTTGAAAAAGGGTGGGCATAGATTGCCCGAAAGATGCGGTGCGGCTCGACGACGAGTTGTCGGTGCCTACAGACGCTTGAGAATCACATAGCGGTTGAGCTCGCCGCTGCGACCGTCGGCATGGAAGCGCTCAAGCTCGCGCACGGGGACCTCGCCGCTCTTGTAGAACGTACGGACGCCGCGCACCAGGTCGGTGATCTGCTGATCGTCAAAGTGATGGCAATAGCGGTAGGCGTGGCGGTCGTTTTGCCAGCCAATGAGGTGGTCGCCGGCTTCAAACTGCGCGGAATCGTAACCCTCAAACGGCGGGGTGAGCTCGGCGCGGGCCTCGGCGCGAACGGCCTTGCGCGCCATGCGCTCGTCATTCATAAACTCCCAAAAGCTGATGGCGATGATGCCGCCCGGGCGTGTCTGGCGCACCAGGGCGTCGAGCACGCGTACGCGGTACTCGCACGATGGCACGTGATGCATAAAGCCAAAGCAGACCGAGATGTCGGCGAGCGGGGCATCGAAAAGCACGTCGGGCGTCTCGGCGGGGTTGAGCCTCATGAGGGCGTCGAGCACGTCGAGTTCCTGGAAGTGCAGGTTGGGAATGCGCAGTGCGTGGCCACGTGCATCGATGGCCAGGTCTTGGCATGAGTCGACGCCGTAGAACTCAAACGGGCAGCTGGCATCTGCCGAGGGGTTTGCGCCATCGACGCCCTTGGCGGCAAGTGCGCCGCCGGCGGCAAAGTTCTCGAATCGCATATTGCCGCAGGCGAGATCGAAGACGCGGACGGGATGCTCGATCGTGGCGACGTCGGGCTGTTCGAGCGCGATGTCCATGGTGCGCACCCAGCCGGGCCACGGGGCCTGGCGCGTATCGGAAAAGGAGGCGGAGTGCTCGCGATAGAACGTATTGTTGAGCTGGATGAGCGATGAGGCGAAATCGCGGTTCACGGCGCGGAACTCCCTCCGTTGGCGGTGCGGAATAAACAGTACGACCATACTACCGTTTACGCCGCAACGGGGACAACCAGGCTACGGGTCATTGCTTTGTTTGGACACATTTCCGCAGCTCATATGCACCCGCAACCGCCGGTTGTCAAAAATCTCACTAGAATAGGTGGCATGCTTTTGGCGGTGGCGGATAGATTTTTAACTGTGCAAGGCGCCTTAAGAAGAAAACGGTCCGGCGGCACGGCTGGAATCAATGTAGAAACTGCGCAGCGGCTCGCCGACCTTCGTCGCAGCAAGGGTTTTAGCCAAGAAGGGCTCGCGCGAAAGCTGGGGCTGTCGCGCCAGGCGGTCAGTAAATGGGAGCGCGCGGAGAGCTCGCCCGATACCGAGAACCTGATCTCGCTCGCTAAACTCTATGGCGTGAGTTTGGACGAGCTCCTCAATCCGAGCGACGAGATCGAGGACGATATCGAGTTTGAGAACGAGGACCGCGCCCGCCAGCGCGAGGCCGAGGCGGCAGAGCGTGCTCGCACCCATGAGGCAGCGGCGCGCGCTACCGAGGCGGCAACGCAGGCGAGTGATGCTGCGGCCAAGGCGGCGCAAGCGGCAAGCTGGAGTGCGCAGGCCGCCAATGCCGCTACGGCGCAGGCGACGAGTGGCGGCGCAGTTGGTTCGACTCCGGTGAAGGGCCCGTTCCAGTCGTTCCCGTATTGGGCCGTGTGCTGGCTGCTGTTCTTTTTACTGATGTTCCTGGTTGGTGCCAGCCCCTTTCCCGCACTGATCTTCTTTACGATTCCCATCTATCACTGGGTGGCGCGTGCGCTCGATGGTGATTGGGCACGCGGGGATATTCAGGTTGGTCCGGCGTCGGTGGCGATCAAGGCCCAGGGGAAGGATGCTTCTGCGGAACCCGATGCTGACGTGGCTACCACGATCACCGCTGAGCCATGTGCCAAAGAGGGTGATGAATGATGAAGCTTTCGCATGAATCCAAGGTACGCTTGGGCGTTGGCATCGGAGCGTTTGTACTGATTATCGGGCTTGTTTTTGGCGTTTCGCGGACTTTGATTCATTTTGATGGCCCGTGGGATCTCGACGATGTTGTATCCGGCTTGTCTGGTATGGACGATGCGGTTGACGAGGACGATCTTTTGGATGGCGGCAACTATTCCGTTCAGCCCCAGCAGCTTTCGAGTGCGACCTTTGATGCCGATCAATTTCGCTACCTCGATTTCGATATCAATGCGGCTTCGGTGGACGTCAAGGTTGTTGATGGCAACAAGGCTCGCGTTATCGAGCGGGGGCGCGTTGCCAAGGGTGTGGATGTCTCCAAGGCCGCGACGCAAAACATCGCATCCGTCGAGGACTCGACGCTCAAGGTTTCCCAGTTTGGAAGTGATGACGATAAGGCAATCGATCGTTCAGTTACGGTCGAGCTGCCGCGCCGTGTTGCCGAACATCTGAAGGGGATCAATGCGCACGTGGGCTCGGGTGATCTGCAGATTGTCGGTGTCATCTGTGATGGTTTTGACCTTTTCCTGGGTGCGGGAGATGTAGAGTTTACGGGCAGCGTGACTGATGCGCTCAGTGTTGAGGTCGGTTCGGGCGATGTGACGTTCGAGCTCTACCAGGCCCCCGCGAAGTCGATGGACGTAAGCGTGGACTCGGGCGATGTGGAGATGACGGTTCCGAACTCTACGGGCTTTAAGGCGAGCCTCACCTTGGGCAGCGGTGACTTCGAGAGCGATTTCCTTCCGCTTGGCTACGATGGCGAGACTATTTTGAATCCTGAATTCGATAACGGCGATAAGTCTGCCACGTATCGTTTTAAGGTCGGTTCGGGCGACATGTCGTTTGATTCGGAGTGACAGACGGCTATCGAAGACTTATAAACCATAGCTGCGCTGTTTGATGAAGGCGCCGAAGCCGTGACGGGCTTCAGCGCCTTTGCCTTTACAATGGGGGCATGGAACAGATTATCTTGAACATACTTGAGGCTCTGCGTCGCGGCGAGACCGTGGACGACAAAGCGCTCGTCAAATTGATACATGCCGAGGCGCGCCGCGAGGGTGCCGACAAACGCGATTTGGCCAAGCGCCGCCTGCTGCCGTTTTACCAGCGGGTTAAACGTGAGGAGCCGGCTCGGTGGGCTGCGTGGAATGTCGATTCCGATCTGGAACGTCAACTGCTGCAGGTGCTGCGTATGAAGCCGCGCCGCACGGCTTCGGGCGTGGCGACCATTACCGTCATCACCAAGCCCTGGCCGTGCTCGGGCGATTGCCTGTTTTGCCCCAACGACCTGCGCATGCCCAAGAGCTATCTGCACGCCGAGCCGGCATGCGCCCGTGCGGAGCAAAATTGCTTTGACCCGTATCTGCAGGTGAGTGCCCGTTTGACGGCGCTTTCGCAGATGGGGCATGCGACCGACAAGATAGAGCTCATTGTGCTCGGTGGCACCTGGAGCGACTATCCGGAAGGCTATCAGACATGGTTTATGTCAGAGCTTTTCCGTGCGCTCAATGACGATGCCGTCGCCGGCGTGGCTGCCAACCCCATGTTGGCGCGTCCGGGCATCAGCCGTGCCGAGGCAGGGCGTCTACTCGATGACGCTCCTGCCGATGCCTTGCCGCCGGTGGTAACAGAACGCCGTGAGCGCTATCGGGCTGCCGGTATTGCGACCGACGAGGCCGAGCTTGCGAGCGGTGTTGCCGACGAGCAGGGGCGTGTGGATGCTGCCGTGGGTGGCTATAACCGCGCGGTGCGTCGTCTGTACGGTCCCGGTACGCCGTGGGGCGAGGTCGCCGAGTGGCAGACGACCACGATGGAGGAGCTTGAACGTCAGCAGCGCATCAACGAGACGGCGAAGCATCGCGTGGTGGGGCTCGTTATCGAGACGCGCCCCGATGCCGTGACGCCACAGGCGCTCACGCTCATTCGTCGCCTGGGCTGCACCAAGATTCAGATGGGCATCCAAAGCCTTGACCAGCACCTGCTCGATATCAACGAGCGTCGCATTTCGGTGGCGCAGATCGAGCGGGCGTTTTCGCTTGCGCGTCTGTTTGGCTTTAAGATCCACGCGCATTTTATGCTCAACTTGCTGGGCGCCACACCCGAGGGGGACAAGCGCGACTACGAGCACTTTATGACTGAGGGGGCCTTTATGCCCGACGAGGTCAAGGTCTACCCGTGTGCGCTCATCGAGGGCTCGCGTCTGGTGGGCTGCTACGAGCGCGGCGAGTGGCGCCCCTATACCGAGAAAGAACTGCTCGACGTGCTGGCCGACGACATCGTGGTGACGCCGGCGTTCTGCCGTATCAGTCGCATGATCCGCGATTTTAGTTCCGATGACATCATGGTGGGCAACAAGAAGCCCAACCTGCGTCAGCTCGTTGAGAACCGCCTGGCTGCTCGGGGTGACGGTGCGACGGTGCGCGAGATTCGCTATCGCGAGATCAGTACGGCGGGTGCCGACTTGGATGAGCTATCTCTTGATGAGGAAGTGGCGTACGAGACGCCGGTGACTTACGAGCGCTTTTTGCAGTGGGTGACGCCGCAGGGCAAGATCGCGGGCTTTTTGCGCCTGTCGCTGCCCGACCATTCATTTGTTGCCGCGCATGCGGACGAGTTGCCGACGACGCCGGACGAGGCGATGATTCGCGAGGTGCACGTGTATGGCATGGCGGCACGTGTGGGCGATCAGGGCCAGGCGGCTCAGCATCATGGGCTGGGGCGGTCGCTGGTGGAGCGCGCATGCGAGATTGTCCGGGATGCGGGTTATGCGCGTATCAACGTGATTAGCGCGATCGGTACGCGCGAGTACTATCGCCATTTGGGTTTTTATGACCACGGACTCTATCTGCAAAAGGAGCTCTAGATGAACAAGCCAAGTGTTTCTGCTGGCGTCGTTGCCGGCGTTGCCCTGGGAGCTGCGGCGCTTGGAGCAGCCGCCGTCGCTGTTCATGCTGCCTGTCTGCAGGTCGCGAGGACCCGCAATGGACTGGCGCGTGTGAAGCGCGTGCACGATGAGAGCGGCGACGAGGTCCGTGTGCTCGCGCAGGGCGGCGTCTACCAAAGCGCGAGCTATGTCGGCGATCGTTGGGCGGAGCCGGTCTTTGCGTACTATCGTGCATTTGACGATGTGTTTGAAGCCGAGGACGCAATGCGTGATGCTTACGGGCATGGTATCGACCGTATGCTCATGCTGGGCGGCGGCGGGTTTGCCTATCCCAAATTTGCGCTGATGTTGCACGAGGGCTTGCGCATGGACGTTATCGAGTATGACGGAGAGATTACACGCCTGGCGCGCCGCTGGTTCTACCTAGACGAGCTGGAGCGCGCGGCGGGCGATCGCCTGAGGGTGATTACTGCCGAGGCGCGTTCGTATCTGGGTGTGACGAGCGTGGGCCATCGTCGCTACGATGTGGTCGTGAGCGATTGCTTTGGCGGTGCCGAGCCCGTACGCGAGCTGGCGACGGTTGAGGCGTTGCGTTTGGTGCGAGGCAGCCTGAACCCCGGGGGTATCTACGTTGCCAATATCGTGAGTGCAAACGAGGGGAGCGACGTAACGTTCCTGCGCGATTGCGCCGCCACGGCGCTCGAGGTGTTCGCCCACGCCTGGGTGGTCCCATGTGGCGATACGGAGTTCGGCGGCGAGGAAAACTACCTGCTCGTCGCCAGCGACGGCGACTATGTCTTTGCCGAAGCCGTGCCTTTTGACACCGACTTCCTCGGCACCGTCCTTCACGACAAGTAAGTCTCCCCGTCCCAAAAAGACTGGTCTTAGGCGTGGTCGCGCCAGCTGAGGACGCGCTGCTTCATACCCTCGATGTCGAGCACGCCTTCGGCAAAGCCCTTGCGCACGAGCTCTTCGGGAACGAACTCATCGTAACGATCAAAGTAAGGCACCTCGCCGGGATAGACGAGCTCGATGGGGTCGAAGTCCTTTTCGGCCTCGGCTGCGAGCACCTCAAAGAACGTTTCCTCGTCGGCCTTCATCTTAAACTGCATAAAGTACGGGCGTGACGGATCGAGCCCGCGAAGGCCAAGCTCCGCGGCGCATTTAATCTTGAGCATACGTTCGAGCGCCAGAAAGGCGTAGCTGCCCAGCCAGGGGAAGAGCACCCAGGTGTCGCCGCCCAGGTTAATGAGCGGCTTGGTTCCCGCGCCCGAAATCTCGGCGGTATGACGAGCCTGCGCAAGGCGGGCCCGTGCGTTACCCATAAGGTACGGATATGCTGCGTGCTCGTTGAGCGCCTTGCGCATGCGCTCGAGTACGTGTGTATTGATATCACCGGGGCAGTCGCCAAAGTAGGCCGGCACCCGGCCCTTGACCTGCGTGGCAAAGACGGTGTGGCGCTTCCAGTCCACTTCCTCGACAATCCAGCAGTGTCCGGCGATGGCGATGCGCTCACCGGGCGGTGGCGGATTGACGATCGTGCCCAACTCGGCCGACTCACTGCGAACGGTGAACTCCTCGTTTTCCTGGAACACAGCGTAGAACTTAAAGTTGTTAATGATGCGCTCGCCCGCGAGGCCCACGATGAGCCCGCCGCCCTCGGCGACTTGGATATGGTCGATCTTAATGAGGTGACGCAGCAACACGCGATAGTCATCGGCCGAGATGCGATGGAAATAGCTGAGTGTGAGCACGCGCTGGGCAAGCTCTGCCGGCGTGAGTTCGCCGGTGCTGGCAAGCGTCGACATAGTCTGGTGGTAGAGCAGGCTGTAGGGGAGTCGATCGAGTTCGGGTGGCTCGACCCACTTTTCCTCGCGATAGAGTTGTACGAGCGCGATGCCCTGCAGGAGCTTCCACGGAATGGTCTCGGGCATCATCGTGCGCGGCTCGGGTTCTTCCTCGCGCATGACAAACCACATCTCGGGCGGAAGATCGCGGCGCCCCGTGCGGCCCATTCGCTGCAAAAAGGAGCTGACGGTAAACGGTGCATCGATCTGAAACGCACGCTCCAGACGGCCGATATCGATACCGAGCTCCAGTGTAGATGTGGTGACGGTTGTCTGTGCCTGCTCCTCATCGCGCATGAGCTCTTCTGCCGTCTCGCGCAGCGATGCTGAAAGATTGCCGTGGTGGATGAGAAAGCGGTCGGGCTCGTGCCGGCTCTCGCAGTAGCTGCGCAGCATGGAGCACACGGCCTCTGCCTCCTCGCGCGAGTTGGCAAAGACCAGGCACTTGCGGCCGCGTGTGTGCTCAAAGATATAGCCCATGCCGGGGTCGGCGTTGTCTGGCGCCGTGTCGGTGGGGTTGAGTAATGCCTGTTCGGGTGCTCGGGGGATGTCGACTTCGCCCTCGGGGGCCGACGAAGTGCGGCGATCCCTGGAGGTAGCCTTGTCCCGTGCCCGCTCACGACGTTGACGGCGCTCCTCTTGTGTGAGCTGTCCGCTGTGACGCATGTCTTGTCCGGATGCGGGCAGTGCCGCGGGTGCCGCTGCCTCAATGCGCTCGCACGCAAGCACTTCGGCCTCTTGAGGACCCGTGCTCTCGAATCCTCGTTGTTGCGCCTGGGGACCCGAGTTGTAGAAGTGCTCCATGGAGATACGCCACACGCGGCGCGGCTCCTCAAAGCGGGGGATGATGCAATCGCGTCCTGTTCCCTGCGAGAGGAAGGCACCCGTACGCTCGGGGTCACCGATGGTGGCCGAAAGGCCGATGCGGCGGGGCTGCACGCCTGCCATGCGCGAGAGGCGCTCGATAAGGCAGAGCGTCTGACCGCCGCGGTCGCCGCGCATGAGCGAATGGACCTCGTCGATGACCACGTAGCGCAGGTCGCAGAACATGCGCGGGATCGCCATGTGCTTATGGATTAAGAGCGCCTCGAGTGACTCGGGCGTAATCTGCAAGATGCCGCTCGGTTTTTTTATGAGCTTAGCCTTGTGCGACTGCGAGACATCGCCATGCCAGTGCCAGACAGGGATATCGGCCTCTTCGCAGAGGTCGTTGAGACGGACGAACTGATCATTGATGAGCGCTTTGAGGGGGCCGATGTAGAGGGCGCCTACGCTCGCGGGCGGGTTCTCCCAAAACTCGGTCAGGATGGGAAAGAAGGCTGCCTCGGTTTTGCCGGAAGCCGTGGATGCCGTCAGGAGCACATTATCTTGCGTGTTAAAGATGGCGTCTGCCGCTGCAACCTGGATAGAGCGCAGACTCTCCCAATCGTGGGAGTAGATGAAGTCTTGGATAAACGGAGCATATCGGTCAAAGGCGTTCACGGGGCCTCCTCTCAAATACGAATCTCTTAACGCGGTGAGCAGTGGCTCGCTACATTACTGTCTCGACGTTTGCCCAGATAAAACCTGCCAAAATAAACCTGTCCCTTTTTGGCAGGTTAGATGGTGAACTCGGCGAAGTTGCGGTCTTCGCCTGCGGTATCGGTGTCACCTGTTGCGGCTGCCGGCGCCAGCGCGTCGCCACCGACGCTTTGCAGCAACTCGGCCACGTTAGCATCGGGGTTTTGGCATAGGATGTCGAGCAGCTCGATAAAGTCACGAATGATTTCACGCGGCGTTAAGTGCGTATCGGCTCCCACGCGGCCAAACTCAATCTTGAGGAAGTCCACCAAGTCGTTTTCGGTAAGCGAGGGCGTCCAGCCAAAGTAGCCGGCATGGATCTGCATGAGTTTTTCGATCAGCACCAGCAGTTCCTCATAGGTGAGTGGCTGTAGGCGGATGATGGGCGCGAGCATGTCCTTAAGGTCCTCGCGCGCAAAGCGGCCCTGAGCGAGTCGGCTGCGCAGGGCTTCGTAGGAGAACACGCCGCGGCGGCGGTCTTCGATGGAGGTTGGCGTGCCGCCCATAATCATGCCCAGGTACTGCGCTTTGCCCTGAAGCGTGTCGTTGTACATGGTCAGGATTTTCTCGTAGTTGTACTGGCGCGTGATAGCGTTGGGAATCTTATACAGATTCACGAGCTCGTCGATGAGCACCAGCATGCCCTTGTAGCCGCTGCAAACCAAAAAACGAGCGATGAGTTTGACGTAGTCGTACCAGTCGTCATCGCTGATGATGGTTGAGGAGCCCAGCTCGGCGCGTGCCTCACTCTTGGCGCGGTACTCGCCGCGAATCCATTTGGTCACGCGGCTCATAGCTTCTTCGTCGCCCTCGGATACGGCCGCGCGGTAGCGGCGGAGCATACGGGAGAAGTCGAAGCCGTGGACCATTTCCTCGAGCGGGGCCAGTTGGGCATTGACGGCAGACTCATCGGCATCGGCACACGAGGCGACCCAGCGATCCAGGATAAGGTTGAGTGCACCGCCCTCGGGGCGCGTTTTAGTCGATATGTTGCGGATGAGCTCACGGTAGGTGGCAAGGCCCTGTCCCTGGCCGCCCTGCAGGCGGCGCTCAGGGGATAGGTCGGCATCGGCGACGACGAATCCCTCGCCCATGGCGTGCGTGCGGATGGTCTGGAGCAAAAAGCTCTTGCCGGCTCCGTAGCGACCGACTAAAAAGCGGAAGCTCGCGCCGCCATCGGCGATGAGACTCAAATCGGTGAGCAGGGCGCGAATCTCGACCTCGCGTCCCACGGTGATATAGGGAAGGCCGATGCGCGGGACCACGCCGCCCTTGAGCGAGTTTAGGATAACGGCGGCGACGCGTTTGGGTACGCGGGGCGCTGCGGATGCGGTGTCACTCATGGTCTAGGTATCCTCTCACGTCTGCTTCGTAATCCTCGATAATCTGCGGTCCTGCCGTTCCAAACTCGATAACGGTGTCACCCACCAGGTCAAAGAGCGCCTCGTTGATGGTATCGACGAGCATGTCCTCGCTCTGGCCCGACCTCTCCACTGCCGATGTCGCTTGCGCTGCGTTGTGCTCGAGCAGCGCGCGAAGGAAGGTATCTTCGGCGGGGGCGAGTTTGTTTGTGGCGTCAGCGGGCGCAGCAGCTGCGAACGCGGGCGTCGGCGCGAGAAGCGGTGCCACGACACCAAACTGTTCGGTGGATATGGTCGGCTCGTCGGTCAAGTCCTGCCGAATGGGTGCCACGACCGGTTCGACAATCGCGTCGGTTACGGGCTCGGCTTCCGGTTGCCCTGAGTCCGCTGCCTCGGCTTCTGCGGACGCGCTGTCCTCGCGCTCTTCATCGATCAAAAGCGCTTCACGCGTTTGCGCGGCGGCGCTTCGAATGTGCCCCAGCTGACTCAGATCGATATCGATCTTGACGGGCTGGTGTGCGGCGTCCCACGAAAGCCATGCCATGATCTCGTCATCGATAATCTTGGCCAGATATTTGGGGACCTTTTCTTCCTTAAGGGGATGGGCGGGGTCTAGCGCCAGGCGCAGGCGTTGGTCGCAGGCGCGCATCATTTCACCGAGCTTGCTGCTCTTTTGCCTACTGCCATGGATACGCATGCATTCCCAAAAGCCGTTTTGGCAACGGTAGATATGGATAGGATCCAGGCGGTATTCGCAGTCCTCATGGCGCTCGGGCGCAAAGAATACGGCCGAGGCAAACATGGTGTAGGGCATGGCCGTCTCCTCCCCAAATAAACTCGCCACGATGCCGGTCTTTCGGTGCGTGTCATAGTAGCGCGCCATGCGGACATACACGGCGCATGCCACGTGGCACAGATCGCGGTGGTGGCTGCGGTCGAGCCGCGAGTTATTGAGGTTGTACGTGGAGAGGGCGTTGATGGCGGCCATGAGTCGCTCCTCGCGCACCTCATCGGGCGGAAGGGGGAGCGTGGGCTCGGAGGTTTTGCGACGCTTAGGGGTCTGGCCGGACGGTGCCGGTGCTGGTACAAGGTCTCGTGCCGCGCGCCGCAGCTCGATAAGGGCGTTATCGAACATGACGGTTTTAGAGTCGCGAAGCAGCTTGGGGTCGAGCCCGTGGAACACGGCGTAATCCTGCAGCCACACGCGTGCAAATCGGTCGATGCCGGGCTCGAAGGCGCGATAGACATCCCAAAAAGCCTTGATCTTGTTAAAACCATCGAGCGGGTCATCTACGCCAATGCCGCAAATCAGCTCATAGAGATACAGAAAGGCAAAGGACGTAGACGTTTCCTCGACGGTTCCGCGGCGCACTTGGGCACGCCAGGTAAAGTAGCCGCGCAACTGCCGGTCGCTCATGGCGTTGTAGGTGGGAAAGTACGATTTAAAGGTGCCGTTGTAGGGACAGTCGTCCTCAAAATCGGCCATCAGCAGGCCCTGGCGGTAGAAAAGCTCGGCTTCCGAAAGCCAGCGGCCCGCGCCGCCCTTGGGGTCATCCTGCCAGCGCGATATCTCGCGCATCTTGCGGTATTGGTCGGGGAGGAAATTCTGCATCTGTCGGCCGGTTTTGAGAATCGGCTCGTCTGCGTAGATTTCGTTTGAGAAGCGGGCGGACTGATGGGTCCGGGCCTCGGCCATAATGCGCTCGATGAGCATCTTGATGTCCTGGTTGGCCACCGCTCCTCCTCTCGAACGCAGCTACGGTGACCTCATATCATAGCACAGCATCAAACAGATGTTCGAGATACCGCTGCGTAGATAGATTTAGAACAGGAGGGCGTAGATGACGGCGATGACAACGGAGGGGAGCATATTGGCCGTGCGAAAGGTCTGAGGACGGATGAGGTTGACGCCGACGCAGAAGATGAGCATGGAGCCTACGAGCGAAAGGCTGTCGAGGGCTGCCGTGGTCATGATGGGGGAGAGCGCGCCGGCAAACAACGTGATCGTTCCTTGGAACACGGCGACGGGCAGGGCGGAGAAAATGCAGCCGCGGCCGAGTGAAGCCGTCATGGTGCAGACGATGATGCAGTCCAGCGCGCCCTTGAGGGCAAGCGTGGACCAGTCGCCGAGCAGGCCGTCTTGAATTGATCCCACGATAGCCATGGCGCCGATGCAGACGGTCAGCGATGTCGAGACAAAAGCGTTAGTGAACTCGTTATCGCCCTCACTGCCGGTTTTGCGCTTGAGCCATTCGCCAAGGTTCTCGATGGCGGCTTCCAAGTTGACGGCCTCGCCGATGAGTGAACCGAGCGCAAATGAGACGATGAGCATGGTGGTACCGGTGGTCGCCAGCGCCTTTCCATCGATGATGAGCATCTTTTGCATGGTGCCGCCCAGGCCGATAAACAGGACGCACAGCCCCGATGCTTTCATGAGCGTGTCTTGGATGCGCGGTGTAATGAAGCGACCGCCCGCTAATCCCAAAAGACCGCCCGCAACTAAAAGCACAACGTTGATGATTGTTCCCAAGCCCGGCATGAGCCCTCCTGTATTGATGCCAACGTGGCAATCGTAGCAGAACGAAATGCGAGGCACATCGCGACTCATCTAATACGTTATATAAGTGGTGTTAGGAATGATGCGCAGCATTTAAGCCTCAGGTGGTTGTCGGGACGTAGGGATAGTAGTCAAAGCGCAGTGTCATAAGCCGCTGTGGGGATTCAATAGCCGCGGCGATGATATTGGCATCGCGGGCACGATCAAACCCTTCGAGTTCGATCTGATACGAGACGTCTTGCATAATGTCCAGACGTCGCCAGGCTAGGAGTGTGTCGCCATCGAATTCCAAGGTCTTGCCTCCGTCTGGGGCAACGGCGTATAGACGCAGTTTAGCAGTGGTTGCAGGGTCGACAACCGTGACCTTTTTAATTTCGTTTCGAGTATTCTTGGCGCCCAACAAGGTGAGCAGTGTTGGGGCCACGACCTCGCCCGATGGCAAAAAGACGACTTCGATGGATTCAGGAAATGCGATGATGGCCGACTTGCGGACGGGCTGATTGGCGGCGGCAATTTCGATGTTCGCAGCATCGATGACCTCTGTGTGGTCGAGCGCGGCAAGCACGCAGCAGTTACCTTCATCGATCTCCTGAGGATCAGCAAGCCCCAGACTGTCCGCGAGCTCGGGGTCGTTTGGATCGGTAGCGGGCTCATTCGGCGCTTCGAAAGAAGCTGGGACGCTGTTTGTCGGTGACGGCGCGTCGCCCGCACCTGCTTCTTTGTCCGCGCTCTCTTCTTGTATGGTTGCGTTGATGGGTTCGTCGTTTGGGGGGAGCGTCTTGGCGTCAAGTGCGGAGGGGAGAATTCCGATGGCTCCGGATCCGTTCCACTCCATTTCGAGAAGCGCCGGGTCGGCAAGAATGCGTTGCCTGCTTTGCGCGTGGGCATCGATTTCAATAGGGCCTGCCTCTATCCCTCGTGTAAGGCTGAGTGATCCGGCTGGCTTCTCGAAATGAGCGTCTGTGTCTTTGGTGCTGACGGCGTAGAACAGCAGGGACGCTTCTCCCGCCGCGATGGCATCGGTGTCGGCTTTGGTCAGCCGCAACGATGCCGTGAATGAGAGGGTGGGCTGCGCATCGTCTGCATTCGCGGCGGCGCAGCCCAGACATATACCGCCTCCTTTCTCGAAAAACGTACCGTCGAAGGCGACCTTCGCTCCGTTCGCCGAGTCATCGATCGAAGCGATGTCGATGCGCAGCTCTAAATTGCATGGATCGCCATCTGCATCGAGCACAACCGAGCGCCACGTGCAGACGGCGCACCCCGCCTGGGAGCCGTTTGCCTTGTTCGAACGATTGATATCCACGACTATCGAGCCGTCCGTATTACGACGAAGGCATCCCGAGGTCGAGATTGCGGCCTGTGCGATCGAAAAACGCTTGCACGCAATGGCGCTCGACGGATTTGGTGCGGAACTTAGGGCTGCTGGTAAGGAGTCTGCCATGACGGGAGTCGCCCAAGCGGCGACAGGCGTTCCGGTTGCGAGCGCGCCGCAGAGTGCGACGACGGGCAAAAGGTTCTTCGATGCCATGGGGTCTCCTTAGCTAATTTAGTGCGGCCTGTCCGTGTTTTGTTTCTGGCTGCGTTTGATGTGTAGACCGAGGCCGGCGGTTCCCGCGCCTGCTGCTGTGGCGCCTGCCGCCAAGAGCCATCGTCTGTCGCCTGTCTGCGCCAACGGTTCCTCGCGGTCGCCGCGGTCGAGCTCCGAGAGGTCGACCGTCACTTGCGTGGCGGCCTGCGCCTGTTCTTGCTGGGCAAAGGCCATGGCTGGCCCAAACGCTAGGATGCTGACGGCGGCGGCCAGGGCGACGGCCTTATGCCGTGTGCGCACCGGGCTCGACCGTCCAGGTGATCGTTGCAACCTGATCGCCTTCGCCGGTTACGCGGAAGATGTCGCGCGTGACGCGGGCGACGTTTCCGCTTGTCTTGAGCTTAATTTTGTCCGTGCCGCCGGCAATGCCCTGGTAGCCCATGTCGAAGGCTGCGTTCTTGGAAAGATCGAGGCCCGTCCCCTGCATTGCGGCGCTGGCGTTCTGGAGTGCTCCGTCGGGGCCGACCTTAAAGTCGATGGAGTTCTGCGCGGTTCCGGCCTTGGCGTCGGCGGCAATGGTCCAGGTGTTCATGGCGTCGATCTTCATGTTGGTGACATGGATGCCGTAGGCCGAATGATTGTCGATGGTGGTCGCGTCTTCTGAGGGGCCCTGAAGCGTGCCGTCGGCCTTGGCGACGAAGGGAATAACCGTCGGAACTTTGAACTCAACGTTGTCGATCTCGGTCCTGACCATTACCTTCGTGGTTCCAACGCGCCCGGCCGCCATAGCTGGCGTCGGGGCGGCGCGCGAGCGCGAGCCCTGCGCCCACGACGAGCGCTCTGGCTCCGTTCATGTTCCTGGTGATGTCCATGGTCGTTCCTTTCTATTCGCCGCGGGCCGTCCCCGCGATGATTGGACGAATGCTGGTGAATTGCGTGCGGTGCCGCGTCGGCCGGAAAAGCTAGTTCTCGGCTTGCTCAACCCGCACCTTGACACGTGTCGGATTGCCGTGGCTGTCGAGGGTCTTGGCATCGAGTGCCTGGATCTCGATGTACGCCTCGCCTTCTTTGATGTCGCCGGCGGGGCACGTTTCGATTGTCTTGCCGGTCTCGACCACACCGGATTCGTACATGGTCTCGTCGTTTTGGATGACGCGGAATCGCTGGGGAAATTTATTGTCTTGGACGTTTTGCACGTTGACGCGCAGCTTGCCGTCCTCCTGCAGCTGAGCGACCGGTGCGACCGAAATCGTCATCATGTTGTCGCGGACGATGGCGTCGAGCTCATCTTGGATTTCCTGGCGCGTTTTGCCCTCGGCCGTTGTAACCGAAGCGCCCGCCTCGGGTACGGGCTGCGACTGCCAAGCGTATAGTCCTACGGCGACAAGGGCACAGACGATGGCCAAGCAGGCAACGATGAGCTTCTTGCGACGACCCAGGCCTGCAAAGTGGGGTGGCTTCTTCGCGCTCATGCGGCATCCTTGGCGGTATAGATGCGCGCAAAGGTGGACGGGTTCGCTCCAAAGAGCATGTGAAGCATCAGGCGGCGTGAGTAGACAAGCTCGTCGAAGTCGGGAGGGAGCTCTATGTCGTGGATATGCGCGATGCGGTGGGCGAGCGCCGAGAACGACTCGGGGTCGCAGATCACATCGGTGGTAACGTGGTAGACCGTCGTATCGGGGAATGCCTCTTCGTCGAAAGGCAGGAGATGGGGATCGTCGTCGACTTCGATGGCGATGCCGTACTGGGGCCAGTAATATGCCATGGGAACCTCCCTGCTTCTGGGGCCAAAACTTCTGGCTGTCGATGCCGACGGTATCAGCCGCTACTTGACCAATTGCTGACCAAATGCTTGACGGATTGGCGTCTCCGCAGGTAAAAGGCGGCAAAAAATACTCCAACTTTTTTCGAGCGACAATCGCGCGGTCGGCGACGGCGGGGCCATATGTGTCAAAAGCATCGTCTGCCGAGGAAATCCAGCCGCTCGCCGAATTGCACGAACGTAAAAATCGCCAATTATGGAGACGGTCTCGAACACGTCGACGAAACGATGCGGTAACATCTCCCTGCAAACACTGTAGTTAGCTAAAGGGGGAGTTCGCTTGTCTGCAACCATCAAACCCTTCACCGACGAGTTCGATGAGTATGGCCGCGATGAATCTCGCGCATCGGGCGAGGCCTCGAGCATCTCGTTTCCGACAACGGAAAACGAGGTCCGTGCCATTTTGGAAAAGCTCCATGCCGAGCGTGTCCCGGTAACGGTTCAGGGCGCCCGAACCGGCCTTGCCGCCGGTGCCGTGCCCCACGGCGGGCATATCCTCAACACTTCCCGCATGAATCGCTACTTGGGCCTTCGCCGCGATGAACAAGGCCAATTTTTGCTGCGCGTGGAGCCGGGCGTTGTACTCTCGGAGCTGCGCAAGCAGCTGGGCAAGAAGGTGCTTCCGACCGCAGGCTGGGACCAGGCATCGATTGAAGCTTACGAGGAGTTTCAGGATGCCCCCGAGCAATTCTTCCCCACCGATCCTACCGAGGCGTCTGCCTGCTTGGGCGGCATGGCGGCATGCAATGCCTCTGGCGCCCGCAGCTACGCCTACGGTCCCATGCGCCCACATATCACGGGACTCCACGTCGCACTGGCTGATGGCGATTTGCTTGAGCTTCAGCGCGGCGAGGCTTTTGCCCAGGGCCGCCACCTGTCGCTCGTGACGGCAGTGGGCCGTACGCTCGAGCTCGATCTTCCCGGCTATACCATGCCCAAGACAAAAAATGCCTCAGGCTATTTCGTTGCGGACGAAATGGACGCCATCGACCTCTTTATCGGTGCTTGCGGCACGCTCGGCGTTATCACCGAGCTCGAGATTGCCCTGCAGGCGGCGCCTGCGGTCGTTTGGGGTGTGAGCTGCTTTTTCGATAGCGAAGACAAGGCCGTGTCCTTTACCGATTCCGTGCGTCCCGTCCTGTCCCATGCGGCTGCCATCGAGTACTTCGACGCTGGCGCCCTGGATATTCTACGTCGCCAGCGCGAGCAGTCGACGGCGTTTGCCTCGCTGCCGGCGCTCGACAAAGAGGCCAAGGTCTGTGTGTACGTGGAGCTCGACTGCGATGACGAGGCCCAGGCGACCGAGGAACTGTACCACCTGGGATGGGTGCTCGAGTTTGCGGGTGGCCGCGACGATGCGACATGGGTCGCGCGCACCGAGGTTGATCGCGAGTGCCAGCGGTTCTTCCGCCATGCGGTCCCCGAGAGCGTCAATATGCTTATCGACGAGCGTCGCCGCACGGATCCCACCATCACCAAACTGGGTTCGGACATGTCGGTGCCCAATGCACGCCTTGCCGATGTCGTGGTCCTCTATCGCCGCACACTGGCCGAAAGCGGGCTTGAATCTGCTGCCTGGGGGCACATCGGTAACAACCATCTGCATGTGAACATCCTGCCGCGCGATGCGCAGGACTACCGTCGCGGTGGCGAGCTGTTTGCCCAGTGGGCTGCGGAGGTAACGGCTATGGGCGGTGCCGTTTCTGCCGAGCACGGCGTCGGCAAGATCAAGGCGGGCTTCTTAGAGACGATGTACGGTCACGAGGCCATGGTCGAGTCGGCGCGGCTCAAGCTCCAGCTCGATCCCGACGGGCAGCTGGGTCGCGGCAACCTGTTTTCGGAGAAGCTCTTGGATGAGCTTGTCCAGAAAGGGGGCGCGTGAAGATGAGCGATTTCCATATGGTGGTGTGCGTCAAGGCCGTGCCGGGCAGCACCGAGGTCAAGATGGACCCCAAGACCAATACCATCGTGCGCGATGGCAAGCAGGCGGTCATTAATCCGGGCGTGGGCGGTGTCCTCCGGGTGCTGCGCGACTGCATCGCCCGCGGTGCCGACGACGCGCTGCTGCTGACCGATCGCGCCTTTGCAGGTGCCGATACCCTGGCGACCACCTACGCCCTCAAGTGCGGCATCGAGGCGCTCGACGAGGACTTCGACCTGCTCATCTGCGGCAAGATGGCGGTGGATGGCGATACGGCCCAGATTGGTCCCGAGCTTGCCGGTGCCTTTGAGATTCCCTGCGTGACCGACGTGAGCTGCGTGCAAAGCGCGGGCTTTACGACGTGTGACTCGCTGGCGCTCGTTCACGGATGCGATGCCGGCGAGGAGACGGTGTACCTTGAGATGCCGTGCGCGATGACGACTGCCAAGGAGATTGGCCAGTTGCGTATGCCGAGTATTGCCGGTATTCGCGCGGCGGAGGAGGCGGACGTGCGCGTGGTCAGTGCCGCCGACGTGAACGCCGACCCCGCGCGTTGCGGCCTTGCCGGGTCGCCGACACAGGTCGTGCGCTCGTTTGTGCCCGACCGTGACCAAACGTGCGAGACCGTTGAGGGGACGGCGTCCGAGCAAGCGGCAAAGCTTGCCAAGATTATCGAGGGGATGGCATAGATGGGCGGACTGATTATCGATAGCGAAGCCTGTATCGGCTGCGGTCGCTGCGTTCGCGCCTGTGCCTCGGGCGGCATCGTAGTGGAAGGCGAGCGACCCAGCCGATGCGCCCATGTAACCGACGGCTGCATCCTATGCGGTGGGTGTGTCGACGCCTGCCCCGTCAACGCTATCTCGATCGAGCGTGACGAGGCTGCTGGTGCGGTGGACCTCGATGCATATCGAGACATTTGGGTATTCGCGCAGACCGACGAGCGCGATACGGTGACTCCCGTTGCCTATGAGCTTATGGGCAAGGGGCGCGAGCTTGCCGATGCTCGCGGCTGCCGTCTGGTGGCACTGGTCGGCATGAGCCCTGAGGGCTCGCTCGGGGACCTGGAGCATCTGGTTTGCGCGGGCGCCGACGAAGTCCTGGCCTGTCGCGACGAGCGCCTGCGCCAAAACGATGCGGAGGTCTACGCCCGCTTGATCTGCGATTTGGTAGCCGAACGCAAACCCGAGGCCATCCTATACGGTGCGACCGCTTTTGGTCGCGAACTGGCACCCGGCGTTGCCGTGCGTTTGCAGACAGGCCTTACGGCTGACTGCACCGTGCTTTCGATGGATGCGGAGTCGGGCCTACTGCAGCAGACGCGCCCGGCGTTTGGCGGCAACTTGATGGCCACCATCATTTGCCCCAACCACCGTCCGCAGATGGCAACGGTTCGTCCTGGCGTTATGCAGAAACAGGAAAGAGAATTAATGGTTCAAGTATATATATGAACATAACAGATGCAACAACAGGAAACTTGATAACAGTACAACCAAAAACAGGAGCATCAGCTAGTAATGGTTCAATATCTCAAACATCAAATTTAGGAATAGATGGAAAGAATTATACAGATGAACAAATAAATGCAGAAGATAGTAATGCACCTGTAATTGTAGAAAGAGGATTAACATATATTGATAATATTGATTATGAAGGAACAATAAACATAGAAATAAGTCAAAAAGGAACATCAAAAGGATATGTTTATGGTTCACAACATACAGATGGAAATATTCAAATATCAACAAAATATGTACCACAATTAGACAGTGATCCAACAACAGAATTTACAGTAGTACAAAATGATGGATTTAATGTTATAGTTGATAATTCAAATAGAACAATAACAATCAAAATATTAAATGAATCACAAGTTGTATTTGATATAACAACAACAGAAAAAGCATCAAAACAAGAAACAGAAAGAGTAATAAAAGGAGTAAACTACAATATTACAGCTGAAATTCAAACTGCAACAGATAGTATCTTAACAGATATTGATGTTACAACACCATTATCAGATGAAAATGGACAAACAATAGCAAATGTTGGAAAAGCTTATGCTGGAAAAACAATAGTTTATACAATACATCAAAATACACCAGAGAAATATAAAGCTATCGAAGATATTCAAATAGAAGTAAAATATGACTCTAATGGTTATATTAAGTACTATGAACTATTATCTTCACAAGATAATGCAAGTATAAGTATCGAAAAAACAAAAGATAGAACAATAACAATTAATGTATATAATACAAAAATATTAAATGGATATACAGTATATGTTGAAAAACATGCTATGGATACAGAAATTGATGAAGAAGCTTATAATAGAGTATTAGCAGGAGCTAAATATAAAATAACAGTAAATCAAGAAGAAGCTGGAATTGAATATACAACTTGGACAGATGTAACAGACGAAGATGGTATAATTAGAGGATTAACATTCAATGGTTATGGTTATATAACAATAACTCTTGAAGAATTAGAAGCACCAGATGGATTTGCAATAGATACATTAAGACAAATAAGACTATATAGAGATGCAAATACTGGAAAAATAGAAGAAATAAGCGGAGATGTAAACTTCACAACAAATGAAGATTATACAGAAGTTTATTTAAAACCAGTAGATGTTCAAGCTGATG
>OMCF01000267.1_pt1 | contig 23926 bp, 18 predicted proteins | sample 1673791 | NCBI WGS metagenome assembly OMCF01 (sample SAMEA103958127, study PRJEB25191) | human gut metagenome | biome: human-associated habitat [ENVO:00009003]; feature: intestine environment [ENVO:2100002]; material: feces | place: Germany | collected 2013/2015
TACAAAAGAGAGAAAACCCTGCAATAGCAGGGCTTTTTCTTTCAAGAGACTGTAAAATTAGAATGGAAAGGAAGCGAATATGACATTTGGATATCTACTGATTGCATTGATTTTATTTTCCTGTATTTTGGCAGACCGGTTTTCAGGAAAATTCGGGATGCCGGCACTGATTCTGTTCATGGGTGTGGGTATGCTCTTTGGAAGTGATGGCCTGTTAAAAATACAGTTTGACAACTATGAGCTGGCAGAGCGGGTATGCTCGGCGGCTTTGGTGTTTATCATGTTTTACGGAGGTTTTAATACAAATTGGAAGACGGCAAAAAACGTTGCGGTAAGAGCAATCCTGCTTTCTACGGTGGGCGTAGTGATAACAGCGGGCTTGACGGCAGTCTTTTGTTATTTTGCACTGGGACTTTCTGTTGTGGAGAGTTTTCTCATTGGTGCGGTATTGTCCTCCACAGATGCAGCCAGCGTATTTTCCATTTTGAGAGGAAAGAACCTGAATTTGAGGGAAGGAACGGCTCCTCTTTTGGAAATCGAAAGCGGTAGTAATGATCCAATGTCATATCTGTTGACGATTATCGGCATTTCCATGCTGGGTTCTCAGGGAACGGGAAATGTCTTTTGGATGATGTTTTCCGAGATTGTTTTCGGGATTCTGGTGGGTGTGGCAGTGGCTGCTCTCACAGTATTTTTAATGACAAAGACCAATTTTGTACCGGATGGTCTGGAAACGATTTTTGTAATAGCGGTTGTGATTTTTGCTTTTGGAATATCAGAATTAGTGGGAGGAAACGCTTATCTCAGCGTTTATCTGCTGGGCATTCTGCTGGGAAACAGCCGGATACATCATAAAGAGGTGGTAATCCCGTTTTTTGACGGTGTTACGGGGCTGGCACAGATATTGATTTTCTTCCTGTTGGGACTCTTAGCATTTCCTCACAAATTGCCGCAGATTATCATTCCGTCATTGTTGATTGCTTTGTTTTTGACTTTTGTGGCAAGGCCGGTAGCGGTCTTTGGTCTGCTTCTGCCGTTTCGATGCAGTATCCGTCAATGCCTTTTGGTTTCATGGGCAGGCTTAAGAGGGGCTGCGTCCATTGTGTTTGCCATTATGGTAATTGCAGGAGGAGGAGATATTTCTTTAGATTTGTTCCACATTGTATTTATGGTGGCTCTTTTATCCGTAGCTATACAGGGAACGTTGATTCCAAAGATGGCGGAGAAACTGGATATGGTGGATGATTCCGCAGATGTCAAAAAGACCTTTAATGATTATCAGGAGGAATTGGCAATGATGTTGATGCGGATGTTTATTCCAAAAGGGCATAACTGGGAGAATAAAAGAATCTGCGAGGTGGGGATTCCCACAGGGTCTCTGGCTTTGATGGTAAAACGGGAGGGTGAGACGATTATTCCCAACGGAGATTTGAAGATTCTGGCAGGGGACAGTGTGATTTTAAGTGTGCCTGCCTATGAATCACAGGAAAATGAAAATTTAGAGGAGGTTGTGGTGGAGAAAAACCACAGTTGGTGCAACCATACCATACAAGAACTGAACCTTCCTCAAAATCAGTTGATTGCATTGATTAAACGGGGAGATGAGAATATCATCCCAAGCGGAAGTACCTTGATTCATGAGGGAGATATTGTGGTATTGTACCGCTAGAAGAATAGCAAAAAGAGAGAATGGTGCATAGAGTAATAGGAAAGCAGAAACGGGGAGAGACCCATGCAGGAATATTACAAATTTGTAAATAGTCCGCTGCCTTATTCCTACAAGGCATTGGAACCCTACATTGATATACAGACGATGTATCTGCACCACGATAAACATTTACAGACTTATGTGGATAATCTGAACGCGGCGTTGTCAGATTATCCTTTTTTGCAGAATTTTTCTTTAGAACAGCTGCTCTGTAACTTGGAGAGTATTCCCACAGAAATTCAGATGGCAATCAGAAATAATGCAGGAGGGGTTTATAATCATCAACTGTATTTTAACGGAATGACGGGAAATTCTTCCAAAAAGCCGGTGGGAAGTCTGGCAAAAGCCATCGAAGGACAATACGGAAGTTTTGAAGAATTTCAAAAAGAATTTACAAAGGCAGCTTTAGGGGTTTTCGGGTCAGGGTATGCGTGGCTGGTAGTGAGGAAAAACGGAGAGTTGGACATTGTCCAGACCGCAAATCAGGATACACCTTTGGAACTGCACCTTATGCCGATATTGAATATTGATGTTTGGGAACATGCCTATTATCTGAAACATTTTAATCTGAGAAAAAATTATATTCCCGACTGGTTTCAGGTCGTGGATTGGGAGTGGGCAGAGGAAAGGTATCAGGAGCAAAACATGCCAAAACCATGATAGAGAAAACAGATTATGTGAATAAAGATTATTAAGAAGCATAATCTAGTAAAAAACAGAATCAGGTAAAGCAATGAGAAATTTGAATGCGGGAGACGAAGGAACTCTTGTACAATATTTACAGCTTGCTCTAAACCGGGCGGGATATCCCAACAAAATAGATGGTGTATTCGGAGATGAAACTTGCGAAGCATTGCGGGCATTTCAAAGAGGAGAAGGCGGATGTGAGGTAAATAACCGTGTATGGCAGAGGCTTTTGCCATACATAAAAGGGTATCAGACCCATGTGATAAAAAGAGGAGATACCCTGTGGAAAATTGCGGCAGAATATAATTCCACCCTGCCTTTGATTATGGCAGCAAATCCTATGGTCAGTCCCACAAATCTGGAGGTTGGAATGCCCGTAAAGGTACCCCTTCAAATGAAAATTACCCCTACGGATGTACCTTATTCCTCTCTGCTATTGGAGTGGGTCATTGACGGACTGATGGCACGGTATCCTTTTGTGGAACAGGGAAATATCGGAGACAGTGTCATGGGGAAAGAGATTCCTTATCTGAAAATCGGAAACGGAGATAAACAGGTATTTTACAATGCATCCTTTCATGCCAATGAATGGATTAATACACCGATGCTGCTGAAGTTTGTGGAGGAGTACGCACAGGCCTTTGCAACCAACAGAGATTTGTATGGTGTCAATGCCAGAAAATTATTCCGGGAATATGAACTGTATCTGGTTCCTATGGTCAATCCCGATGGGGTAGATTTGGTCAACGGGATGCTGGACAGTGAAAAAGATTATCAGCAGGCGGTGGCAATTGCCAGAAACTATCCTCAGATACCATTTCCGTCAGGGTGGAAAGCCAATATTGACGGCGTGGATCTGAACTTGCAGTATCCCGCAGGCTGGGAACAGGCAAGGGAGACAAAATTCCAACAGGGCTACACCAGTCCGGCACCAAGGGATTTTGTGGGAACGGCACCTTTAACTGCACCGGAAAGCCGTGCGGTTTATGAATTTACGAAGTACCATGATTTCCAACTGATTCTGGCATACCATACCCAAGGGGAGGTTATATATTGGAAATATCTGAATTACAATCCAAAGAATGCACTGGAAATCGGAGAATACTTCAGTAAAGTAAGCGGCTATGCATTGGAGGAGACACCTACGGAATCCGCTTATGCAGGATATAAGGATTGGTTCATTATGACCTATAACCGACCGGGCTATACCATCGAGACGGGAATGGGTGAGAGTCCGCTGCCGTTGTCGCAATTTGACCGAATCTATCAGGATAACCACGAAATCCTGTTAGGCGGAATGACGCAGATATAGGCGGGGGAACCGGATATGAAAAAGATAGAGAGAAAGAAAAAGACCGGACTGATTGTGCTGGCATTTGCGGGAGCTTTTCTTCTGGGAAGGGCTGCGGCATACTGGGGCGGAGAAAGTATCAGTACCTTCTTCGCAAAACAGGAGCAGGCAGAAAACTGGGGGCTTGGCTTCGGAGAAGATGGAACCCAGCCCACGGGAACAGTCACGGCAGATGAACTGAAAAAATATGATGCATATTATCTGGGAGATGAAAAAGAAAAGGTGCTGTATCTCACCTTTGACTGTGGATACGAGAACGGAAATACCGAGGCGATTCTGGATGCGTTAAAAAAACATAATGCAAAAGCCACCTTTTTCTGCGTAGGGAACTTTTTAGAAACCAGTCCTGAGCTGATAAAACGAATGGAGGCAGAAGGGCATACGGTGGGAAATCATACCTATCACCATCCCGATATGTCATCCATTGCAGATGAGGCGTCTTTCAGAAAAGAAGTGGATGATGTGGCAAAGCTTTACAAAGAAATTACCGGAAAAGAAATGACAAAATACTATCGTCCGCCTCAGGGAAAATTCAGTATAGAGAATCTGGAGATGGCAAAAAAGCTGGGGTATAAAACCTTTTTCTGGAGTCTTGCCTATGTGGACTGGGATGTAAACAATCAGCCTACGAAACAGGAGGCCTTTGATAAGCTGCTGACCAGAGTTCATCCCGGAGCCATTGTGCTTTTGCACAACACCTCCAAGACCAACGGACAAATTCTGGATGAATTGCTGACGAAATGGGAGGAGATGGGATATACCTTTAAACCGCTGTCAGAACTGAAATAAAACATGATTGAGTATCCGCAGACCGGAACCTCCGAACAGGAGTGAAAAGTCAGCGGATACTTTTTTTGTTCCATAGAGAAAAATATGTTAAAATAAAAAAAGATGAAATTTGAAAAGAGTGACGCAATGAAAAAAATAGTGGCGGGCATTGTTGCCCATGTGGATTCAGGAAAGACAACCTTATCAGAGGCAATTTTATATAAAAGCGGAAGTATCCGTAAACTGGGGCGAGTGGACAAGCGGGATGCCTTTTTGGATACCAATCAGATGGAACGGGAACGGGGCATTACTATTTTCTCCAAACAGGCACAGGTAAGCTGGGAGAATACGGAAATAACGCTGTTGGACACGCCGGGTCATGTGGACTTTGCGGCGGAGATGGAGCGAACACTGCAAGTGTTGGACTATGCCATTTTGGTAATCAGCGGTGCCGACGGAGTGCAGGGGCATACGGAGACTCTCTGGAAGCTGTTGGAACGCTATCAGATACCGGTCTTTCTTTTTGTAAACAAAATGGATCAGGAAGGTACAGATCGGGAACAGCTGATGGCAGAGATAAAAGAACAGTTGGAAGAAAACTGTGTGTGCTTTACGGAGGCTGCCACAGAGGAATTTTATGAGAGTGTGGCAATGAGCGGAGAGGAAGCCTTGGAACAATTTCTGGCAGAGGGAAAGGTATCGGGAGAGACGATACAGGAATATATCCAAAGCAGAAAGCTGTTTCCCTGTGTGTTCGGTTCTGCATTGAAATTGGAAGGTGTAGAAGAACTGCTGGATATGATTGACCGATATGCGAAGCAGAGAACCTATCCTGCGGAGTTTGGAGCAAAGGTCTTTAAGATTACCAGAGACGGAAATCAGAGGCTGACCCATCTAAAGGTAACCGGAGGAGCCCTAAAAGTACGTGATTTGCTGGATGGAGAAAAGGTCAGCCAGATACGGATTTATGCCGGGGAGAAATATGAGACAGCCGACGAAGTGCAGGCGGGGAGTATTTGTAGTGTTACAGGACTATCAGAGAGTTATTCGGGAGAGGGCTTCGGCTATGAAAATTCCGAAGACGAGACCCTGTTGGAGCCGGTAATGACCTATCGGTTGGAGACAGAAGAGGATTATGATGCGGCACTTTTGCTGCCGAAGCTGCGACAGTTAGAGGAAGAGGAGCCAAAGCTGCACGTTACATGGAAGGAAGAGCTGCGGGAAATTCAAGTACAGGTTATGGGAGAAGTGCAGCTTGAGATATTGAAACGTCTGATAGAAGAACGGTTTGGGGTAAAGGTGTCCTTCGGAGCAGGGAATATCGTATACAAGGAAACCATAGCCAATACCGTAGAGGGCGTAGGACATTATGAACCGCTGCGTCATTATGCGGAGGTGCATCTGCTTATGGAACCGGGAGAACGGGGAAGTGGGCTGGTGTTTGGAACCGATTGCAGCGAGGACGTTCTGGATAAGAACTGGCAGAGACTGATTCTGACCCATCTGGGGGAAAGGGAACATCCCGGGGTACTTACCGGTTCTGTCATCACAGACATGAAGATTACCCTGAAATCCGGTAAAGCCCATTTAAAACACACCGAGGGGGGCGATTTCCGGCAGGCAGTTTACCGTGGAATCCGTCAGGGATTGATGCAGGCGGAAAGTGTCTTATTGGAGCCGTGTTATTCCTATCGTTTGGAGGTGCCCACAGAGCAGCTGGGAAGGGCAATTCATGACATAGAGCAGATGCATGGCAGTTTTGAACCTCCGGAGCAGGGAAAAGAGTTGACCATACTTAAGGGAAGTGTTCCTGTGGCGGCTCTGGGAGATTACCAGAGGGAGGTTACTGCATATACCCGGGGAAAGGGGCGATTGTCCTGTACCTTGGAAGGCTATCAAGCCTGTCACAATACCGAAGAAGTGGTAGAGCGGACAGGGTATGATGCGGAGCGGGATGAGGAAAATCCTTCTGGTTCCGTATTTTGCAGTCACGGAGCAGGATTTTATGTGCCTTGGAAAGAAGTTCCGAAGCATATGCACTTGCCAAGCTGTCTGAAAAAGGATACAGTAATAGAAGAGGTGCGTCCGCGTCCTGTGGGAGTGACAAAAGAATGGATGACCACGGAAGAAGTGGATGCTATTATAGAGAAAAGTGTTTCCGCCAACAAGAGAGAAAAACAGGGTTGGGAGAGGAAACAGTTGCCGCCGAGAGAACGGATTACGAAGCCGTCTGCACCGAAAAAACAGGAGAAAAAAGAAGAGTATCTGCTGGTGGACGGGTATAACATTATCTTTGCATGGGAGGAACTGAGAGAACTGGCAAAGGTGACCATAGACGGAGCCAGAGGCAGACTGATGGATATTCTGTGCAATTATCAGGGAATCCGAAAATGCAATTTGATTGTGGTTTTTGATGCTTACCGGGTACAGGGACACCCTACGGAAATTTCCGATTATCACAATATCCATGTGGTGTTTACGAAAGAAGCGGAAACCGCAGATCAGTATATCGAAAAATTTGCCCATGAAAATGGAAAAAAATATGATGTGACGGTGGCAACCTCCGACGGATTGGAGCAGATTATTATTCGTGGGCAGGGATGCCGTCTTATTTCCGCACGGGAACTGGAAGAGGAAATAGAACGGGAGAGCAAAGAGATACTGGAAAACTACCGGGGGTGATTTTTTGCAGTTGGGAATGGATGTTTCATTAAAACAGACGCAGAAATTAATGTTAACGCCGCAGATGGAGCAGGCGTTATCTGTGCTGCAAATGAATACCATGGAACTGAACCAATGTGTGGAAGAAGAATTGCTTTCCAATCCTATGCTGGCAGAAAAAGAACAAAAGGTAGAGAGGTCCTACGGGGATACCATCGGATACCGCAGAAAGAGAAAATATACCGAAGGGGATTATCAAAGCTATATTAATTCCCTTACCGATGAAAAAGACAGTGAGATAGAATTAAAAGAGTACCTCAGAATACAGCTATATACCAAACATCTGTCAAACAAGTGGCAGAAGATAGCAGAATATCTTATTGAATGTCTGGAGGATACCGGATATTTAAAGATTGGGAATGAGGAACTGGCAGAGGCATTACATATGCCTTTAAAGCATATAACGGCAGAGATTCGTTTCTTGCAGAAAGAGATGGAACCCTGCGGCGTGTTTGCAAGGGATTTCAAAGAGTGCCTTCTGCTGCAGGCAGAGCGAAGGTATGGGAAAAAGTCAGAACTATGCCAATTGATTGAACAATATTTAGAGGATGTGGCAGAGAACCGGATTCCGCGGATTTGTGAAAAATCCGGCTGGGAAAAAGAAAAGGTGCTGGAGTTGGTGGCAGAGCTGAAAACATTGGAGCCCATTCCCGGCAGGGGCTATGGAAAGCAGGAAAGAAATACCTTTCTATATCCCGACATTACCGTAAAGGAGAAAGACGGAAATCTTCAGATGATTTTAAACAGAGAGGGGATGCGAAGTCTGACTCTGAATGAAGAGTATCTTCCTTTTTTACAGCAGAATGGAAATCAGAAAGAGACAGAATATCTCAAAGAGCAATATCGGAATGCCAAAATGCTCATCAAGAATATTGCAAAGAGGGAAGAGACTCTGGCAAAAGTGACGGAGGCGATTATCCGGCGGCAGAGAGAATTTTTTCAGTACGGGAAGACCCATTTAAAACCTATGAATTTGTCGGATATCGCAGAGGATATCGATATGCATGAGTCCACAGTCAGCCGTGCGGTAAATGAAAAATATTTAGAGTGTCGGTGGGGAGTTTTTGAACTGAAATATTTCTTTTCCAATAAGCTTTCCGAGAAGAATGCATATACCTGTATTGAGGAATTAGTCAGAAACGAGAACAAAGCGAAACCTTACAGTGATTCTCAACTGGCAAAGAAACTGGAAGAGATGGGAATCCAGATTTCACGGCGTACTGTGGCAAAATACAGAGAGCAGTTGGAAATACCTACGGCACAGCTTCGAAAGGAATATACATAGATATACCGAAAGGAAAACAGGAGAACATACCATGAGCGAAAAAAAGAAAATGGAAGAGCCGGTCATTATCCGATATGAAAAGGGGTTGCATGTGAGGGTAGCTGCAATGATTGTTCAAAGAGCAGACAAGCTGCAACAAAAATATCATGTAAATTTTTTGGTGAAGAGAGAAGGCTTGCATGAGGTTCCTTTAACCAGTCTTTTGCTGGTGACCTCCTTAAAGGTAAAGATGAATGATGAAATTATTCTGATTACCCAAGGAGAGGAAATTGAGCAGGCATCAGCAGAAATGAAACAGTTTCTGGAGAGTGATTTCAGTATCACCTCTACGGAAATCAATCAGATGGATACCTTGTTGCAGGATAATATCATTACGGCAGAGAGTATTTACAGTAATATAGAAAGTGGTCTGGTGGTGGTAGACCTGCAGAATGTAATTATCATCTATAACAAAGAAGCAGAAAAACTGTTTGGAAAGCCTGCGGCAGAAGTGCTGGGCAAACATGTGGAGGAAGTAATACCGGAGTCTAGACTGCCGGAAGTCATCCGAACAGAACAGCCGATTCTGGGGTATACCAGAACCATCGGGAAGGCAACTGTGGTAATGAACTCTACCCCGATTATTGAAAATGGAAAACTGCGGGGAGCCATCAGTACCTTTGAAGATATTTCCAAGTTGATGGAGATTACATGGGAATTTGAAGAGGTTAAAGAGCTGAAAGAAAAGTATTATCAGATATTAGAGGCAGTTCAGGACGGTATTTGTGTTTTCGACCAGAAAGGGATTGTAACTTATTGCAACCGTGCCTATCGAGACATTGCAGGGGAAGAAATAACCGAGGGTGTGGATATCCATAAAATATCTCCCGACGGAAACAGGGTAAAGGTTCTGGAAAAGGGACAGAAAATTATGGGAGCCATCAGCCACAAGAAAAACGGCAGAAGTATTGTGGCAAATATTGTTCCAATTATTGTCAACCAGCAGATTATGGGAGGAATCTCCGTTGTAAAAAATCTCAGCGAGATACAGGAATTGGTGGATAGAATCAGTCATCTGTCCGCCAGAACGGAATATCTGGAGGAAGAGCTGAACCGCAGACAAAAGCTGAATCCGGCATTTAACCGGATTGTGGGAATCAGCAGCAAACTCTATGATGCCATGCGGCTGGCATCCAAAACCGCAGACAATAACTTTAATGTTTTGATTCGGGGAGAAAGTGGAACAGGAAAAGAGCTGATTGCAGAAGCAATCCATTATTCCAGTGAGCGGGCGAACCATGCATTTGTAAGAGTAAACTGTGCGGCAATCCCAGAAAACCTTCTGGAAAGCGAATTATTTGGTCATGTAAAAGGAGCCTATACCGGAGCCATCAAGACCAGAGTGGGAAAATTCGAGCTGGCAGATAAAGGAACCATTTTTTTGGATGAGATTGGCGAATTGGACAAGTCCATGCAGGCAAAAATGCTTCGTGTCATCCAAAAGAAAGAATTTCAACGTGTGGGAGACGATAAAACCATTACCGTGGATGCCAGAATCATAGCAGCTACCAATCGGAATTTGGAGGAAATGGTAGAGCAGGGAAACTTCCGGGAAGATTTGTACTATCGTCTGAATGTCATTCCAATCTGGCTGCCGCCTCTTCGGGAGCGAAAAGAGGACATCCCGGTATTGGCAGAACATTTTCTGGATAAGATTGCGGAAGAGATGCACAGTGAGCCGAAACGGATTGCACCGGAGGCAATGGAGGCTTTGATGAATTATTCGTGGCCGGGAAATATCCGCGAATTGGAAAATGTTATGGAACGAATCAATATTCTGGCAGACGGTCAGGAAATCTATCCTATCGACTTACCGCATTATATCAATGAAAATTATAGTGCGAGAGCGGAAGAAATCAAGCAGGAAACAAAGCCGGAGCCTACGCAGGAGGAGAGACAGGAAGAAGAGCCTCAGGGAATGAAAACGTGGGAAGAATATGAAAAAGAAATCATTGCACAGGCTCTAAAAGAATACGGAAGCTATAATGCCGCAGGAAAAGCTTTGGGACTTACCCATAAGACGGTGGCGGCAAAGGCGAGAAAATACGGATTGGATGGGGATTGATAAAAATTACCAACCCAATCGGGTAAAAAAGAACAAGAAAAATAAAAATACGGAAAAAGTGTAAAAATCGTGCGGCGAAAAAGCTGGCACGATTTTTGCTTTATATAAAAGTATCATAAATATAATAAAATAACAGACAGGAGGTTTTTATTTATGACAACAAAAATATATCAGTGCTTACAAAAAATCAGCGACAGTATCGTGGCAAATAAAGATTTTTTAACAGATTTGGACAGAGAAATCGGTGATGCAGACCACGGTGTAAACATGGCAAGAGGATTCACAGAGGTTATGAACGCCGTATCACCGGATGATGAAAACATCAGTGCGGTATTGAAAAAAACCGGTATGACCCTTTTATCAAAAGTAGGAGGAGCTTCCGGTCCTCTCTATGGAACCGCATATATGAAGGCAGCAGGTGCTGTACAGGGAAAGACAGAGTTGACCGTTGAGGATTTAAAAGCAATGTTAGAGGCAGTTATCGGCGGAGTAAAGATGAGAGGAAAAGCAGAACGTGGTGAAAAAACGATGTTAGATGCTTTAGAGCCGGCATTGGATGCATTAACCAATGCTATCGAAAAAGGCGAGGATAGAGACACCTGCCTGAATCAGATGTGTGACGCAGCCAGAGAGGGTGTGGAGTTTACCAAAACCATCCGTGCAACTAAAGGGCGTGCAAGCTATCTGGGTGACAGAAGTATCGGACATCAGGATCCGGGAGCAACCTCTTCCTTGCTTACATTAGAGGCAATCCGTGATTTCTATGCGGAGAATAAATAAACGGAGGTAGAGTATGGTAGGAATTGTAATCGTATCTCACAGTAAGAAAGCTGCCGAGGGAATTTATGAGCTGGCAGTCCAGATGGCTGGGGAAAATCACAAAGTAGTAGCTGTAGGAGGAATGGAAGATGGAAGTATCGGTACAGATGCCATTCGTATCCAGCAGGGTATCATGGAAGCCAATGACGGCGAAGGAGTGGTATTGCTGGCAGACTTAGGTAGCGGTATTCTGAGTTCCCAGACTGCCATTGATTTATTAGAGGAGGATATCGAAGTAATTATCGCAGATGCACCGATATTGGAAGGAGCCATCAGTGCAGCGGTACAGGCAGCCATCGGCGGCACTTTAAAAGAAGTAGTTGAGGCGGCAGAGTTAGCAAAACAGGTGTCCAAGTTAGATTAAAAGTTAAGAGGTGAAAAAAATGAAATCAGCAACTTATAAAATTACAAATAAATTAGGAATACATGCGAGACCTGCAGCAGATATTGCAAAACTGGTAGGAAAGCACAAAAGTACAGTAACTCTGGAGTCGGGCGGAAAAACGGCCAATGGAAAAAGTATGCTGATGCTTACAACTCTTGGAGCAAAAAAAGGAACAGAAGTGCTGGTAGAAGTATCCGGAGAAGATGAAGAAGAGGTGTTTGCCCAATTAGATGATATGTTCAGTCAAGGATTTTATGAGGATTAGAGGTGTACAGAATGTGGATTAAAGGTAATGTCGTGGTAGAAGGTGTGGCCATTGGTACTCTGCAATTTTTAAATACTGACTACGAGAAGCAAATAGAAGATTATGTTGCAGGAGAAATAGCAGAAGAAAAAGGACGTTATCAGGAAGCTCTGGAATCGGCAAAAGAAGATTTGGCAAATCTGTTGGAAAATAGAGAACAGTTAGCTGAGAGTGAGGCGGAGATTTTAGAGGCTCACCAGTTGTTTTTAGAGGACATTACTCTGGAAGATGCAGTTATGGGGTATCTGGAACAGAAGATGCCGGCACCTTTGGCGGTACGGCAAGCGGTGGAAGACTTCAAAGCAATGTTTGAAGGCATTGACGATGATTATTTGAGAGAACGTCAAAAGGATATCGTAGATGTAGGAAACCGGATTCTCAGGAAACTGCTTCACATGAAAGAATTTGCTGTTGAAGGTGATTGTGCCGTGCTTTGTGCAAAAGACATCGAGCCGTCTATTATGGCAGGACTTTCGGAAAAGCAGGTAAAAGCAATCCTTTTGGAGAACGGAAGTAAGACTTCCCATACCGTAATCATAGCAAAAGCAAAAGGCTTTGTAACCTTAGTAGGTGTGAGTTTGGAAGGTACAGAGGCAGCAGATGGAGATAAGGTAATTGTAGATGCAAAGCAGGGAATTGTTCTGGTGAAGCCTTCCGAACAGGAATTGGAAACCTATGAAAAACAATTACAGGAGCAGGAAAAAATAAAAGAATATCTGATGGAACGGGCAAAGCTACCGGCAAAATCCAAAGATGGAAAAGAGTTTTTGGTGGCAGCCAACATCAGCGATTCAGAGGATATGGAGAAAGCTGCTCTTTGCGGATGCACAGGCGTGGGACTTTACCGGACGGAATTTTTCTTTATGGAATCCTCGGAGCTGCCTGCCGAAGAGGCACAGTTTGAAGCCTATAAGAGTGTCATTGAACAGGCACAGGGCGAGTTGTGTGTCATTCGGACGTTGGACATCGGTGGTGACAAGCATTGTGAATGTCTGGAACTGCCACAAGAGGATAATCCGTTTTTGGGATACCGGGCAATTCGCATCTGCCTGAATCAAAAGGAAATGTTTAAGACCCAGTTACGGGCAATTCTGCGGGCAGGAAGCTATGGAAAAGTAGGAATCATGGTTCCTATGGTTACCACAGTTACTGAGATAAAGGAAACCAAAAAGCTGGTGGAAGAAATCAAGCAGGAACTGAAAGCAGAGGGTATTCCCTATGGAGAGGACGCCCAGCTTGGTATCATGGTAGAGACACCAGCCAGTGCCATGATGGCTCCGGTATTTGCAAAATATGTTGATTTCTTCAGTATCGGTACCAATGATCTTGTACAGTATACTATGGCGGTAGACAGAGGAAATCAAAGTGTCAGCTATTTATATGATTATTTCCAGCCGGCAGTCATTCATGGGATTTACAGAGTGATTACCGCAGCCCATGAGGCAGGTATCTGGGTAGGCATGTGCGGAGAAATGGCGGGAGACAAATTGGCACTGCCGTTCTTAATGGGACTGGGAATCGATGAATTGAGTATGAGTGCTTCCCAGGCTCCGGTTGTAAAAGAACAGATTCGCAATCTGACCTGTGACATCTGTGACATGGAAAAACTTTTGAAGTTGGAGGATGCGGCACAGGTAAGAGCCTATTTAAAAGGCTTGGAATAAAAGGAACAACCCCAATTGGTAAAAAATATCAACTTGGAAAAAATTATCAATCAAAAAAAGTACTTAATAGCAAAAACCGGCAAATAAAATAGGGAAAAAGATGGCACGGTTTTTGCTTAATAAATAAGTATCATATCACAAGAGCGAGAAGGAGGAACTAACTGTGAAAAAAATGATTAACAACCCAGACAATGTAGTAGACGAAATGTTAAGAGGCATGGTGGCAGCTCATCCGGATTATGTTAAGAGAGTTGACGGATGCGATGTATTGGTAAGAGCTAACGGCTCACAGGGAAAAGTAGTTTTAGTTAGTGGTGGAGGAAGCGGACATGAACCGGCACACGGCGGTTATGTCGGAAAAGGAATGTTGGATGCAGCAGTTGCAGGAGCAATGTTTACCTCCCCGACACCGGATCAGGTTTATGAAGCAATCAAAGCAGCAGACGGCGGAAAAGGTGCTCTTTTGGTTATCAAGAACTACACCGGTGATGTTATGAACTTCGAGATGGCAGCAGAAATGGCTGAAGACGAAGGAATCCGTGTAGAAAAAGTAGTTGTAGATGATGACGTTGCAGTAGAGAACAGTACATGGACCACAGGAAGAAGAGGTATCGCAGGAACAATCTTCGTACATAAATGTGCAGGTGCATGTGCAGAAAAAGGCGGCGACTTAGACGAAGTAAAAGCAGTTGCAGAGAAAGTTATCGCAAATGTACGCAGTATGGGTATGGCATTAGCTCCTTGTACCGTTCCATCCGCAGGCAAACCAAGCTTTGAGCTGGCAGAGGACGAGGTTGAAATCGGTATGGGTATCCATGGCGAGCCGGGTACTCATAGAGAAAAAATCCGTACAGTAGCAGAGACTACAGAGCATCTTCTGGACAAGATTTTGGCGGAAGGAATCTACAATGCAGGGGATGAAGTAGCTGTTATGGTAAATGGTTTGGGAGCAACTCCTTTACAGGAGCTTTACCTTGCAAACTTAACGGTATCTGACGTTTTAGCAAAGAAAAACATCAAAGTTGCTAAGACATTGGTAGGAAACTACATGACCTCCATCGATATGGCTGGTTACTCTGTATCCTTACTGAAATTAGATGCAGAATTAAAAGAATTATTGAATGCACCGGCTGATACACCGGCATTCAAAGAGGTTTAATCGTTTCGGATAACATATTAGCCCATTTTATTATATTTATATTGCTGTAAAAACCGGGAGGGTTCTGTTGATGCAGGGCTCTCCCTCCCTTTGTGCATACGACTTTTTTGTGGATTTCCGGGAAAGGTCTTATTCAGAAAATATAATACTGTTTTTTGATAAGAAAATGGAAATTTTGACAAAATACTACAAATAAATTAGGATATAATGAGTAAAAGAGAGGAAAATACATGCTTGCATGTATTTGACGAACGGCGAATGTCGATCATGAACGAAAGTTCATGATATAATAGAAAAAAGATTGGGAATTGCCAAAATTAATCAAAAGTTATAAAATAAAAAACAATAGGAGATTAAGGTGTACAGAATAGTAGTATGTGATGATGACGAATACTTTGCAAAAGTATTGGGAAGTAAGATAAAAAGAGAATTAAGCAGTCATGGGGAAGAATGTGTTGTTGAATATTATGCTGACGGAAAGGAAGTGTTAAGCAAGATTGATACAAAGCCCGTAGATGTGCTGTTCTTAGATATTGATATGCCGGAAGTCACAGGAATTGAGTTGGCAGAAACCATCCAAAGAGAAAATCTGGGGACAAATATTATATTTGTTACGAATCGGGAAGATTTAGTGTTTAAAGCCATCCATTACCAGCCCTTCCGGTTTATCCGAAAGGATAAGGTGGATGAAGAACTGGCAGAAGCCGTTGCATCCTTAGTGAAGAAAATGCACAGCGAAGACCGTTTAATCGAGTTAAAGACCAAGGAGGGAACGGTGCTTTTGCCGGTAAAAGAGATTATCTATATGGAAAGCTGCAAACATTATCTGTTTGTTTATTGTGAAAATCGCAGTTATGAAGTAAGGGATAAAATATCAAATTATGAAACAGAGCTTTCGGAATATGGATTTTTAAAAATACATAGAAGCTATCTGGTAAATGTGCGATATATCCAATCGATAAAATCCACAGGAGTGGAATTGGACAATGACGAACTTCTACCAGTCAGCAGAGATAAATTACAAGAGATAAAGAAACTATATTTAGTTTATATGAGGAAATTTGTATATGGAAATCATTAGTTATGTTACGGAGCATGCGGCAAGTGCTATTGACTGTATTCTGTTAGTGTGGATTATGGTAAGCTTTTATGAACCAAAGAAGAAAATTCCATGGTGGAAATATCTTGTTTGGTTTATTGTATTGTTTATACCGATAGGCTGTCTGAACGAACACTTTAATTTGCAGTGTGTAGTAAGTATTCTAACGATGTTTGCCTTTGCATTTCTGGAACTGAAGGGAAAGAACATAGAGAAGCTGATTGCAATTTTGGGCATTTTTATTGTAATTGCCTTTATCAATGTGGGAATCATCCAGATGATTTCCTTCTTCGGGAAAACACCCATTGATGTTCTGATAATTCCGGGAAGTCTATTGCGGATTTTGGTACTGATTGTCAGCAAGGTTACTCTAGTAACGGTTTTGAGTTTGATACAGCGTTTCTTTCACAAAGAACGCTATTTTAACAAAGAAGAATATATACTGGGCGTGGTATTGTATCTGATTTATACCACGGTGGCGACCATTGTCACCAAGATTATGGGAACGGTGGAGTTAAGCTTCAAGGAACAGCTTAGCTTTTTTGCACTGACCATTCTTTTGTTTGTCATCAATCTTTTTCTGATATGGCTGATTCGGAAAATGAATTATCAGAACCGCTGTGAGGTGGAGAATACCATTTTAAAAGTACAGTTAGAACAGCAGGAAGTGCAGATTAACAATACGGAGCTGATGTATCAGAATGCTCGCAAGATGCGGCATGATATGAAGCATTATTTTACCACCTACCTGCAACTGTTAAACGAAGGGGAGGTAGAACTGGTAAAAGAAGAGATGAAAAAGGCATTGAATACAAAATTTGATACAGAAAATGTCTATTTTATGGAAAGCAAGCAGATTAATGCGGTCATCAATCAGAAGGCTACAGTATGTAAAGAGAAGGAAATCCCCTTTGATGTACAGATTAGCGGAGAGTTCGAGTGGAGAAATGAAAGCAATATTGCCATCCTGCTTTCCAATCTTCTGGATAATGCCATAGAGGCAGAGGTCAAGGAGACTGAGAAAAAGGAAATGAAACTGAAAATGTTTACCTATAAGGAAAGCGTCAATATTATTGTGGAAAACAGAGTGGCAGAGTCGGTGTTGGAGAAAAATCCCATGTTAAAGACCACCAAGGAAAAGAAACAAAATCACGGAATCGGAATAGAGAGCATTCGGGAAATTGTGAAGCAGGAAGAGGGAACCATGGATATCTCCGAGGAAATCGGCTGGTTTATCATTCATATCCTGTTGCCGAAGAGGTAGTGAGTCGACAAAATATGCCAAAAATCTACAATTTATGCCTAAACGGTGCAGTTGGTGACAGAAACATTGAAAAATATACCAAGCTTTTTATAATAAAGTTATGGGAAGTGGAATCTTATGGGCTTTAGAAGATAAGAGCGGAAATAGGAGACAGTTCATACGGAAAGATGAGCTGTTTCCTTATTTTTTTCTATAATTGGTTTAAATATGCAGCAATTGGTGCCAGAAAAAGGCGGTTGGTGCCAAAGGTATTGAAAAAATAAAAAGAATAGGTATGATGTAGAAAAAAGGGAGTGATTCATTGACAAAGATAGCCGCAAAGATAAGCAGCTTCTTGTGTGCAAGAGGAGTTGTGGAAGAAGAAGAGAAAGACTTATATACCTATGGCTATGAGATTATTTTAGAAAACATAGGAAAAACCATACTGCTGTTAATAGCAGGTGGGATTATACATAAATTTGTTGCCACTTGTATTTTTGTAGTAGGCTTTGTATCTTTACGAAGCAGTTGTGGCGGTTACCATGCAAAGAAGGCATGGCAGTGTGACATACTTACACTGATTCTGTGGGGAAGTGTCATTGGTGGCATATCCTTTGTAAAAAATATATTGATGAATGGAAAAGTATTTCTTTACATATTTGTGCTGGTCAGTGAGTTGATAATTATTCACTATGCACCGGTGGAACACAGGAACAATAGATTGACAAAAGAGAAAAGAGAGAAGAACAGAAGACAAGCCTTAGTGATGGGAACGTTATATGGAATCTTAGTATTGCTATTTTCCTTTGTGTCAATTGATTATGGTATAACCTTATCTCTTACATTATTAGAAGTAGCAATATTGATGATAATACCTAGTGAAGGGAGGATAAGCAATGAAGAAACAGAACAAACTGGAAATGATGGTGAAAAAAGCTGGTGAAAAAGCGATTAGTAATGCAAGCAGCAAAGCATCTTTGTATTACTGCTATCAGCCAAAACAGCCAAAGGGATTAGAAAAGTTTAGCAAGTAAAAGCCCGTTGCTGCTATAAAATCACACACAAAGCAGCAGGAAAACTTTCTAATGTGAGTATATTTTCATGAATTTCAATGAATCTTTAGGTTAAATAAAAAAGGTCAGAACCCGCAAGTGTCTCTCACAGAGCTGCGTATCATGCCAACCTAGCTCTGAAATAAAAGTATATTGAAATTCATGGAAATATACTCACAGCCCTAAGAAAAAGGTATCTCAAAATGTCCGCTCGAGATACCTTTTTTGTTTAATGTTTTTTTAGATTTTTTTGAGCTGTGGACAGCATCAATTTAATACGGTTCAGCTGATTTACCTCGGAGGCTCCCGGATCGTAGTCGATAGCCACAATGTTTGCCAGCGGATATTGATGACGCAGCTCTTTAATAACACCCTTGCCTACAATGTGGTTTGGCAGGCAGGCAAAAGGCTGGGTACATATGATGTTCGGAGTGCCGGTTTCAATCAATTCAATCATTTCTCCGGTTAGGAACCAACCCTCGCCGGTCTGATTTCCAGGAGAAACGATGTGTTCCGCATGGGCAGCGGTTTCTTCAATGCGTGCCGGCGGAATAAAGTGTTTACTCTTCTCAAATTCATCTCTGGCGGCAGAGCGGAGCCATTCCAATCCTTTGATACCCATATTGCAGTAGATGGCAGATTTTTTGCTCATGCCCAGTTTTTCATGCTTAAAGTTGGCGTTATAGAAGCAATACAGGAAGAAGTCTAACAAGTCAGGTACCACCGCTTCGGCACCTTCGGATTCCAGCAGGTCTACCAAAAAGTTATTGGCTGCCGGAGCGAATTTTGCCAAAATTTCGCCCACGATTCCAACCCTTGGCTTTTGAATATCCAGAATCGGAAGGTTGTCAAAATCACGGATAATCCCACGGCACATTTTTTTGTAGGTGCGGTGGGAAAGCATTTTATCCTGTGATAAGAAGGCGATACATTTCTCTTTCCATTTTTCATGCAGGGCATTGGCAGAACCCGGAACTGCCTCGTAAGGACGCATACGGTACAGACACCGGAGGAAAATATCTCCGAATACCAGACCGTACAGACCTTTCTGTACCAAAGCCGGAGTAAATTTAAAGCCCGGATTTTTCTCCAGAGAAGCAAGGTTGATGGAGATAACCGGAACATCCGGGTATCCCGCTTTTTCCAATGCACGGCGGATAAATCCGATGTAGTTGGAGGCACGACAGCCGCCTCCGGTCTGAGACATCAGAATAGCAGTTTTGCCCATATCATATTTGCCGGAAAGTACGGCATCCATAATCTGTCCTACCACCAGAAGAGACGGGTAGCAGGCATCGTTGTTTACAAAACGAAGTCCGGTGTTGACCGCATCCCGGTTATCATTTCCCAATACCTCCAGATTGTAGCCGGAGGAACGGAAAGCCGGAGCGATGATGTCGAAATGAATCGGAGACATCTGCGGACATAAGATGGTATAGTTTTTACGCATCTCTTCGGTAAAAATGGTACGATTATAATTGGTCGGCTTGATTTCCCGTTTGATATTGTGTTTTTCACGGACACGGATGGCTGCCAGAAGAGAACGGATACGGATTCTTGCAGCACCTAAATTGTTTACTTCATCTATTTTCAGGCAGGTGTAAATCTTACCTGAATTTGAAAGAATGTCGTTGACACAGTCGGTGGTAACGGCATCCAGCCCACAACCAAAGGAATTTAACTGAATCAAATCCAGATTCTCCGTGGTTTTCACGTAGTTGGCGGCGGCGTAAAGTCTGGAGTGATACATCCATTGGTCCAGAACAATCAGCGGACGGTCTACCTTTGACAGATGGGAAATGGAATCCTCTGTTAAAACCGCAATGCCGTAGGAGTTAATCAACTCCGGGATACCGTGGTTAATTTCCGGATCCACGTGATAAGGACGTCCTGCCAGAACGATGCCCCGCTTTCCGGTTTCTTCCAGATAACGCAGGGTTTCCTCACCTTTCCGTCGCATATCCTCCCGGGTATTTGCCAGTTCTGTCCATGCGGCTTCTGCGGCATTTCGGATTTCTTTCTCCGGGATTTGGAATTCCTTTGTAAATTCTTCTACCAATCGGTCAAAAAGAGCAGCTTTATTGCCAAAGGACATAAACGGATTCAGAAAACGAACCTGTCCACTGGTAATCTCGTCTACATTATTCTTAATATTTTCTGCATAAGAGGTGACAATCGGGCAGTTGTAATGGTTGTTGGCATCCTCAAACTCCTGTCTCTCATATGGGATACACGGATAGAAGATAAAGTCTACCTTCTGGTCAATCAGCCATTTCACATGTCCGTGTGCCAGCTTCGCCGGATAACATTCCGATTCACTGGGAATGGATTCGATACCCAGCTCGTAAATTTTGCGGGTAGAAGCCGGGGAAAGTACTGTCTGGAAACCAAGCTCCCGGAAGAAAACAGCCCAGAAAGGATAGTTTTCATAAAAATTCAGGACCCTTGGAATACCCACTGTACCCCGGGTAGCTTTTTCGTCAGAGAGTGGTTCATAGTCAAATAATCTCTGGAACTTATATTCAAACAGATTTGGAATCTGTTCTTTGTTCTTTTCTTTGCCCAAACCACGCTCACAGCGGTTTCCGGTAATGTAGGAACGATTGCCGCTGAAACGGTTGATGGTCAAAAGACAATGGTTGGTACAGCCTTTGCAGCGTGTCAGCTTTGTGTCAAAGGTCAGGTTGCAGATTTCTTCAATGGAAAGCATGGAGGTCTCATGTCCTTCCTCATAGCGTTCTCTGGCAATGAGAGCGGCACCGAAGGCACCCATGATTCCCGCAATATCAGGACGGACTGCCTGACAGCCGGAAATTTTCTCAAAGCTTCTGAGGACGGCATCGTTATAGAAGGTACCACCCTGTACCACTACATTCTTGCCTAAATCGGAGGCATCGGAAAGCTTGATAACCTTGAATAAAGCATTTTTGATAACAGAATAAGCAAGACCGGAGGAAATATCCGCAACGGACGCTCCTTCTTTCTGTGCCTGTTTTACCTTGGAATTCATAAATACGGTACAGCGTGTTCCTAAGTCGATAGGATTCTTTGCAAACAAAGCCTCCTTGGCAAAATCACGCACATCATAATTCAGGGATTTTGCAAAGGTTTCTATAAAGGAGCCGCATCCTGAGGAGCAGGCCTCGTTTAACTGAACACTGTCTACTGTCTGGTTCTTGATACGGATACATTTCATGTCCTGTCCGCCAATGTCCAGAATACAGTCTACCTCCGGGTTAAAATAAGCCGCAGCATAGTAATGGGAAACGGTCTCTACCTCGCCGTCATCCAATTGCAAGGCGGACTGAATCAGAGCTTCGCCGTATCCGGTGGAGCAGGAGTAGACAATCTTTGCCTCTGCAGGAAGAAGCTCATGGATTTCTTTCATGGAGCGGATGGTGGTGGCAAGAGGACTTCCGTTGTTGTTATCATAAAAAGAATACAGCAGGGAGCCGTCCTCACCCACCAGAGCAACCTTTGTGGTGGTGGAACCTGCGTCAATTCCCAGATAACAGTTGCCTTTATAGGTGGATAAGTCGGCAGTCGGTACATGGTTACCGCTGTGTCTCTCTGTAAACTGGTTATATTCCTGCTGGGAAGTAAAAAGCGGTTCCATACGCTCTACCTCAAATTCCATATGAATCTGGGAGGAGAGCATTTTCAGAATCTCCCGTAAGGTGGTTGTTTCCTCTTCCTTGTAGTTTAAAGCAGAGCCGATTGCCGCAAACAGATGGGAATTAGGCGGTGTAATGACATGCTCCTTGTCCAGATTTAAGGTACGAATAAAGGAAGTTTTTAATTCTGACAGAAAATGCAAAGGACCGCCTAAAAAAGCTACGTGTCCGCGAATTGGTTTTCCGCAGGCAAGACCGCTGATCGTCTGATTTACAACAGCCTGAAAAATAGAAGCTGCCAAATCTTCCTTGGTGGCACCTTCATTAATCAGAGGTTGGATATCCGTTTTGGCAAAAACACCACAGCGGGCGGCAATAGGATAGATAGCCTTATAATCCTTGGCGTATTTGTTCAATCCCATGGCATCGGTCTGGATTAAAGAAGCCATCTGGTCGATAAAAGAGCCTGTACCACCGGCACAGATACCGTTCATACGTTGTTCCACGTTGCCGCCTTCAAAATAAATGATTTTGGCATCCTCGCCGCCAAGCTCAATGGCAACATCCGTCTGTGGAGCATAGTGCTGCAAGGCGGTGGAAACAGAGATAACCTCCTGAACAAAAGGAATATGTAAATGCTTTGCTAAGGTCAGACCGCCGGAACCGGTAATCATGGGAGCTAAAAGCATATCCCCCTCTTTCCGGTAGGCTTTGTCCAAAAGAGCAGTTAAAGTCTCCTGAATATTAGCAAAATGACGCTCATAATCCGAGAAGACCAAATCGTTGTTTTCATCTAAAATTGCTATTTTTACGGTTGTGGAACCGATGTCAATACCAAGTTTGTAAAGCTTTTGATTTTCCATAAAATATCACCTGTTATTACCTATTAAAATATTACTTTTCCTAAAACATACCCATTCTACGACAGTAAGTGACAAAAAACAACCCCTTTTTGGGGATTTTATTCTTTCTTTAGAAAAGGGAATTCTAAAGAATTTGTGAAGATTTGGCACATTCGTTGACAAACAAAACCCGAAAAATTATAATGAGTAGACGATGCAGTATCCTAGAGGTACAGTGCTATGTGAAAGAAGAGATTGAGGTGCAAAATGAATTGGTTGAATAAATTAGAAAGAAAGATGGGAAAGTTTGCAATTCCAAACCTGAGCTTGTGGATTGTTATAACATATGCGATAGGATACATAATGATGTATATGACACCGGGATTACTTTCGTATCTGACTCTGGAGCCTTATCAGATTCTCCACGGTCAGGTGTGGCGATTAATTACATGGATTCTGATACCGCCTTCTTCGGGAAATATCTTTTTCTATATCATTATGATGATGCTTTACTATTCCCTTGGAACCTCCTTGGAACGGACATGGGGAACCTTCCGTTATAATGTTTATATTTTCGGAGGAATGCTGTTCACGGTTATCGGAGCCTTTGTGACCTACGCTATTTATTGTGTTATGGGAACCATTCCGGTGGGAATCGGATATTACGTGACCACTTATTATATCAACATGGCAATTTTCCTTGCGTTTGCGGTATGTTATCCAAATATGCAGATTTTGTTGTATTTTATCATACCGGTAAAAATGAAATGGATGGCATACATCTATGTGGCGTTGATTGCCTTTGAATTTGTTCAGACAGGAATGGCAGGAAGAATTGCAATTGTTGCATCCTTGTTAAACTTCTTGATTTTCTATCTGTCCACCAGAGATTACCGCAGGGTTTCTCCTAAGGAGATTCACCGCAAGAAGGTATTCCGGGAACAGACCAGAGAACCCAGAGGAAACGCCGCAGGCGGTGTGACAAAGCATAAATGTGCCGTGTGTGGAAGAACGGAGCAGGATGACCCGACGCTGGAATTCCGTTTCTGTTCCAAATGCGATGGAAACTATGAATATTGTCAGGATCATTTGTTTACTCATGAGCATGTAAAACGGCATTA
>OMCF01000272.1_pt1 | contig 23581 bp, 20 predicted proteins | sample 1673791 | NCBI WGS metagenome assembly OMCF01 (sample SAMEA103958127, study PRJEB25191) | human gut metagenome | biome: human-associated habitat [ENVO:00009003]; feature: intestine environment [ENVO:2100002]; material: feces | place: Germany | collected 2013/2015
CTGGCCGGTGATGATGGTGTACTTGCGCACCAGGCCGGGAATCGGCTGCGAGGCAAGCTCACGCTCCTCCTCAACAGCGGCGGTTGTCTCTTCTGCCATTGTTCTCCCCTTTCCATGAGAGATTGATGAATGGATGGATGAATGGATGGGCGGCACGCACAGGCTGTGGCACCGCCCAGCGATGCAGCAGCCCCGCTAGGCCTCGTAGACCACCTTGCCGGCAATCATCGTGAGAGACGCCGTGGCCTCGAGGACCTCAGCCGGTTCGCAGTCAAAGAGGTTGCGGTCGAGCACACAGATATCAGCCTGTTTGCCGCATGCGAGCGTACCGATGCGATCCTCGGCATGCATGGCGTAGGCGCTGCCGTAGGTGTAGGCGCGCAGGGCCTCGGCCATGGTAATGCGCTCCTGGGGGAACCAGCCCTCGGGGTTGGAGCCGTCCTCGAGCATGCGGAAGACCGCGCCGTACACCTCCTCCATGGGCTCCAAGCCCACAACGGGGAAGTCGCTGCCCAAGTGCACCACGGCACCGCTGGCAAGCAGGCTGTGCAGGGGCCACGAAAGCGCTGCACGCTCGGGGCCCACGGCATCGTCCTTGGCAAGGTCAGCCATATCGAGCAGCATGTGCCACGGTTGCATGCCGGGGCATATACCAAGCTCCGCGTAGCGCGGCAGATCCTCGGGCTGAACCGTCTCGTTGTGCTCCATGGAGTGGCGGCAACCCCGCTTACCATGCAAGCGCTCGCCCTCCTCAAAGCAATCAAGCACAAAACGCACCGAGCGATCGCCGATCGTATGGACGCGCGTGTCAACGCCCCATTCCTGCGCCCTGACAATGGCGGCACGGATGCGCTCTGGATCCTCCGCGGGCTCACCGCAGGTATCGGGCGCATTGCTATAGGGTTCAAGCATCCAAGCGGTGTGGTCGGAGCACACGCCATCAAGAAACTGCTTAAAGCCGTGCCACTCGACCTGCGTACCCGAGAAGGCGTATTTCTCCTTGATCTGCTCGAGCGTTAAGGACTCGTTTTCGAACAGATCGGTGTACAGGAACACGCGCAGTGGCAAGTCGCCCTTGGCATTAAGACCTGCCAACACCGCATACGGGTTTTCCATGCTCACAAACGTAGGATTGACCATGCCGACCGTAGTGATTCCCAGGGCATTGGCGCGCCGGGCGGTTTTTGCAAACGACGCGTCAACAACCTCGGGCGCTGGGTCGTAGACCTCGTCCATAAAGAAGACGCCGGCGTTGTTGGAAAACACGCCCGTCAGATTGCCCTCGGCATCCTTAAGGATCTTGCCGCCTGCGGGATCGGGCGTCTGCGAAGTTACTCCCACCTTGTTGATGGCGCAGGTATTGGCACTAAAGGTATGCAGGTCAACCTGCTGCAGAAAGACCGGGCGGTCCGAGATGTACTCATCGATCATCGCGGCTGTGGGCATCTCGGGGACATCCCACTGGAACTGGATAATCTGGCAGCCCAGAATCCACTCGTTATCGGGATGGTCGGCCGCAAACGCCACGACACGTTCCATCGCCATCTCAAAACTGGTGCAGTCGATGAGGTTGACGGCAAAATCGGGGTCGGTCATAAACGCGCCCTGGGCAAAATGCGTGTGTGAGTCGATCAGGCCGGGCATGACGAGCTGGTCGCCAAAGTCGCGCACCTCGGTATCGGGACCGATAAACGGTGCCAGGTGAGCATCGTCACCGCAGGCAACAATCTTATCACCGCGCACGGCAACGCCGCCCTTAAACGGCTCGAGCCCATCGCCGGTAAAGACGGCGTTGCTCTTGATAACTACATCAGCCTTGTCCATGTGAGCCTCCTCAGGCATCTTTGGTTGCAACGCGGACGCACCGCCCGCGTGGGCACTCGGTTGGGAGCGTAGCGCTCCCGCATCGGCGCGTGCCTACAAGCCGTGCTCGGACGTCTGTCCCACGTCCGCGGCTTCGCGCTACACCCATTGATACACAGGGGCAAATCCGTGCCAAGGCCAGGGATCGCAAACGGTCAGTTTAAGCAGGTTTACACGCTTTACCTGCAGGTTTATTGTCTGAGATTATTACCGCGTCATTACGCCCAACGGCGTGCCCGCCCACACGGCAAGACCCGCATGCAAGGAAGAATAGGACTAGGAACGCCAAAAGGCATCTATGAGGTCATCTCGGTTGGAGACACCGCTTTTAACGTAGATGCGATGCAAGTGCGCCTTGACAGTGCCAGGGCTGATGACCAACTCGCTGGCGATGTTTTGGGCGTCGTTGCCCTTCAGCACCAGCGTGAGCACCTCCTGCTCGCGCCGCGACAGCTTACGGGCATCGGCATAGATCACAACGCGTGATGCTAGATCGTCCCCAGAGCGTGCGCTCTCGGCCGCCACGTCCTCATCGGCACGCGGATGACGGGCATACACGCGCAGGATATGGCTAAACTGGCAAAAGAGTTGGACCGCGCATGCCACGAGCAGCACGTTTTCGGAGATATTGCGCTCGGACAGATACCACAAAAAGAGGCTGATGACGGGGTTTTGAGAGTCGGGGCGGCAGAACAAGATCATGTAGGTGTCCTCGGCGATCACACAAAACACAAGAACGAAGGCCACCTTCCAAAAGAGCTTTGAGCGGTCGAGGTCGAGTTTCTCAACACGCGTTGCTCTGTACCGGTAATGCCAGGCGGCATAGGCAAGACATCCTACATTGCCCAGGTCACGCGTGAGCAAAAAGAGATACTGCTGCACCTCTCCGGCAGCGCCGCTGCGAGGCACCAGCAGCAATTGCAAGATTGAAAACGGCACGATAGCGAGTCCGAGCATGCGCGACGTCGGTCTTTTGCGCAAGCGCGCAAACATCCATAGCACCACGCAGGCATAGATGGCAATACCAAGCACGCAGCGCAGCAAGGGGTGCTGCAGCGGCTCGCTAAAGGTAACGGCGTAGTCGTATTTGAGCCGATTGTACTCGTCAAAAAAGATGACCGACATATCGAGCATATAGAGCAAAAAACCCGCCGCGGCCACGAGGCTGTCGCGACGGCGCGTCATGAGCCAAACCACCAATGCCACGGCACTGGTCACCAGAGCCACACCCATGATAATCGTGGTGTAGATATAGAACGCGAAACTCATGCCCGCCTCCCCTGTCTAGATGCTGTGAGGATGTTGACAGATTCTTTGCCGCAAGATTAGACTCACCGATTAAACGTACTGTATCGTTTAGATAAACAAGCTGTGTCTCACCGATGAAAGGAGATGCCATGACACCGATCGCTCCGCTCAAGATGCTCGTCGCGCCCGCCGCCAAGGCCATCACCCGACTCGGTTCTTCCATGACCTACGACAATGTCCCCTGCGCCGTTGAGGCGCGTTCGGACAGCTGCCCCTACCTGGGTCACGTCCCCTACTTTGCACCCAAGCTCGCATCTGATCCCGAGCAGTGTGAGCAGTAATCCAAGATGCATCTAGCACCGCACAACTCGCGGCGCTACTGTTTTGGTGCAAAGCGACCTGTCCCCCTTGCGCCAACGCCGGGATTGTCGATGCTGCGGCCGCGGCGCGATATGAGGCGCGAAACCTCGCCCAGCAACACGCCGATCACCACACCCATGAGGATCGGCAACTTTGACATCTCGGCGGGCGAGCTGTTAAGCGGCACGATTGTCGCAACAATCGAAAGCACGAGTTCTACCACCGGCACCGCAAGCGCTACCGCAAGCACCTTGCCCTCGAAGGGCGCGCGAAACACACGCGGGCGGTCGTCGTATTTACGCAGGCGCCAAAACGCCGGGAACATCGGGATATAGCTCATGAGCAGAAAGACGACGTTCATCGAGAAGAAGACCCAAAAGACGTCGGAACCTTCACCCAGCGGAATCTGAAGTAGCAGCACCAAGCTGGCAAAACAACCGTTAATGAGTGCCGAGCCGTTGGGCATGCCGGTCTTCTTGGACACCAGCGCAAAGGGACGCGGCATGTTGCCATGGCGCGCGGCATAGCTCGCCACGTTGTTGACGCCAAAGCTCCAACAGATCATGTTGGCAAACAGCGTTACCAGAAAGGCCACGCCCACGACCATCGTCAGCGGGTGAGCGCGCCCCACCATGGCGGCAACCGCGTCCACAATGCCCGAATCGAGTGAAAGCTGCTCGGTGGGAACCGCGGCTCCAATACCGATGCCACAGATAATGTAGATCGCCGCGATGGCAACGCCACCGGCGATAACCGCCTTGGGGATATCGCGCGATGGGTTCTTCATCGTGCTGGCAAAGGTCGCGACCACCTCAAAGCCCATAAAGTTGAATAGGATGATTGAAAGATACGTCAGTGAGTTAGTGTCTCCCAGATCGGGGACAAATGTCTTAAACGACATATCGTTGGCAAAGCCGTTGTTGCAGGCAAACCAGATGCCGATGATTCCCACCACGGCGGTAATGAGCACCTTGATGACGGCGCCGGCATCCATGACCCAATCGGCCTCGGCCACCGGCTGCATTGCCATGACCGTGACGCCCCACACAAAGGCAAGCTCGATGGCAATTCGGACCCCAAGCGAAAATTCGATGCCCCATACCGCATTGATGACACTGGGGAACATGCAGGCGATACTTGCCACCCACAGTGGAAAGTTGACCCAATAGCACCAGGAGCAGCGGGCGCCCCAACGGTCGCCCAAGCCCAGGCGAACCCAATCGTACAGGCCGCCCTCGGAATCGAACGCCGTACCGAGCTCGGCCACCACCAGGCCATAGGGAAGCAAAAACGTAATGATGAGGAAGATCCACCAGAAGAACTGCACGTTACCCATGGCAGATGCCGGAGCGGCCGCCTCGATGGTAAAGACAACGCAGATAACCGAGAGGATGACCTCGAACAGGGAGAACTTTTTACCTGCCACGACACGCTCCCCCTACAGCAAAAAGGATGGCATCTGTACCGAAGGCGCAGCCCAAGGTAGGGTTGCAGGCCGCGTCACCGGTGCAGGTGCCATCCCAAAGAGAAGAGAGGATGCAATTGTTGGACCAACGCTCGCGGAACAGGCGCGTGTAGATAACGATACGCTGGTACATAGATACTCCGATCAAAACGGCCGCGATTGCGACCGGAATCTTTTGGCAATTGAAGACGCGTCTGACCTGGGATATTCAAGCGAACAATTGGCCTAACCCGCAATAAATCCCAGATCAGACGCGTACTCAATCAAAGAGGCGGGCACTCCGAAGTGGAGGCAACGGAGTGCCCAAAGAAAAACCCAGCCGACCAAGACATCGAATAAACCGACCATCAATGCCCCGAGATGGTCCGATTCACCGACCGTCCGATTGATCGGCTGGGTTCCCGAAGCATCACGGCTCAGGAAGCCAGACGATTAAGCGTCTGCGTGATTGGCTGGGTTTCCGAGGTGCGGCAGATTGCCCTGAAAGAGGAGGGCATAGACCTTAAGGGTCATGCCCGACGATTGAAGGGCAAGGTGCCGTGCCTCGGGAAGACAGACAATTACGCGGACGGCTCCTGCTGAGTAATGCAGTGGATGTTGCCGCCACCGAAGACGACCTGCTCGGACTGAACGCCGACGCACTTGTAGACGCCCTCGCCCCAGACCTCGTCGTAGATCTTCTGGAGCGTGTCGACGGCCAGCTGGTCGTTCTCGTCGCCGTACTGCGGGACGATAACGCCGTGGTTGGTCACGAGGTAGTTCATGTAGGAGGCGATCAGCGGCTCGTCGGGGACGCGCGGCTCGGCGTTCTCGTCGGCGTCGATGGTGTCGCAGGAAGCCTGGTCCATGAACAGCGGGTTCACGGGCATGCAGAGCTTGTAGACCTTCATCTTGCGGCCCTTGGCGTCGACGGCGTTGGAGAGGGTCTCGTAGGCAGCGTGGCACTGCTCGTAGAACGGATACTCGGGATCGTCGGTCCAAATGCAGGCCATGACGCCCGGCGCGATGAACGTGGCGACGTCGTCGATGTGGCCGTTGGTCTCCTCGGGGTCGATGCCCTCCTTGACCCAGATGACCTTCTCGACACCCAGGTAATCCTTGAGGTGCTCGTCCATGTAGGCGCGAAGCTCCTCGCTCCAGGGCTCAAACTTCTTGTGGTACTTGGGCCAGATGGACTCGGGATCCTCTTCCTCCTCCAGAACCGCAGAGCAGGTGCGGCCCGGGGAAAGCAGGCACTGGTCGGTCACGACAAGGGTGCCCTCGCCGTCGACGGTGATGGAGCCGCCCTCGAGGATCATGTCATCGGGACGATAGCGGCGGCAGCCGGAGAGCTCAGCCATCTTGAGGGCGATCTGCTCGTCCTTGTCCCACGGGAAGTACAGGCCGTCGACGAGGCCGCCGTAGGCGTTGAAGTGCCAGTGGTTGGCGCGCTTCTCGCCCTTGCCGTTGATGACATAGGTGGCGGCAGTGTCGCGGAACCAGGCGTCGTCGGTGGTCATCTCGATGACGGTGACGTTCTCGTCGTTCTCGAAGACGGCCTTGCAGTTGGCGTAGTCGACCTGGTTGGCGCACATATAGACCGGGGTGAACTCGGAGATGGCGCGGGCGATGGCGGCATACTGCTTCTGGGCCGGCTTGGCGCCGTGGGCCCAGGTGTCGGTGCGGTGGGGCCAGCCCATCCACACGCGATCCTGCGGGGCGAACTCGGCGGGCATGAAGAAGCCGTCGGCCTTGGGGGTGGACTCGGACTCGGTGATCGTACGCATAAGATTTCCTCCAAATCGAACGATCGCTTGCTGCGGGCGGGTTACCCGCAGCCTAAAACCAAGAGATGGTAGGCGCCCGTTCCCCGGCAAAGGTCGGGGCGCCCGGTGCCGGTTTTCACGGAATCGCACCGGCAAGCGACGACGTAACCAAGTGCGCGGAGACAAAACGCACGAAGGATACGGAAGAGAGATTGGGGTGGGCGGTGGTTACCGGAGCTATCGCTCACACCCACCCCGGGGGAATGGTTATCAAAACTGTCGCTTGGGCACGCCTCCGAAGAGGCTAGAGTGCCCGGAGTCGGGAGCGACAAGCCCGACGAAGCGCGCGTTGGTACACGAGGAGGGTTGGAGCCCCAGAACCGGGTGCTCTAGTTCTCCTCGGCCTCGGCGGCCTCCTCAGCGAGACGCTGGGCTGCGAGCTCAGGGGTCAGACCCTTGTACTCGGTCTCGCGGCCCTTAGCGCTGACGACGCGGACGACCTCGCCGATGAGCACGAGCACGATGAAGATAACGATCATCGGGAGCTTGTCGCCAATCTCGGCGGCGGAGAACGGCACCAGCGTTGCGACGATGGCCAGGACCAGCTCGATGCAGGGGATAGCCAGCATGACCTTCATCATGGCGCCCTTAAACGGGAACGTGAAGATGCGCTCGCGGTTGGGGTCGTTCTTACGAAGGTTGAGGAACGCCGGGAACATCGGGATATAGGTGAGCAGCAGGAAGACGACGGAGGTGCCGAAGAGCATCCAGAAAACACCGTTGGAGATGGCGTCGATGGGAACCAGCTGCAGGCACAGCACCAGGGAGGCAACGATGGCGTTGACCAGGTTGGCGCCGTTGGGCATATCGTCATCCGAGATCATCGAGGCGAAGACCTTGGGCATGTTGCCGTGCTCGGCGGCGTAGCGAGCGACGGAGTTAACGCCGAAGGACCAGGCGGCCATGTTGGCGAACAGGGTGATCAGGAAGGCGATGCAGATGACCTTGAAGATCATGGAGTCGCCCACCATGGTCTGGACTGCGACAATCATGCCATAGTCGGGGTCGATGGAATCGGCCGGCACAGCAGCGCCGATGCCAAAGCCAGCGAACAGGTAGATCACGGCGATGGACAGGCCACCGACGATGATAGCCTTGGGGATATCGCGAGCGGGATCGGCCATGTCGTCGGTCATGGTGCAGATGACCTCGAAGCCCATGAAGTTAAAGATGATGATCGACAGGTAGCCGAGAGCGTTGGTGTTGGTGAGCTCGGGCAGGAAGGTGGCAGCGGACATGTCGTTCGCAAAACCGTTCTCCATGGCATACCAAATGCCCAAAGCGCCAACGATAACGGCGACGGCGACCTTGATGATGGCGCCACCGTTAAGGACCCACTCGGAGTCGGCCGCCTTGGAGCGACCCATGAGGTAGACGATCCACACAAAGGCAAGATCGATACCCATCTTGGCGATCAAGTTGAACTCGACGCCAAAGACCATGCCCAAAATGTCGGGGAACATGGTAGCCAGCGAGGCGATCCACAGCGGGTAGTTGACCCAGTAGTAGTACGAGATGCGGGCGCCCCATTTGTCGCCCAGGCCATCGCGTACCCAGTCGTAAATGCCGCCCTCGCCGTCATAGGTGGTACCGAGCTCGGCGACAACCATGCCGTAGGGAAGCAGGAAGGTCAGGATCAGGAAGATCCACCAGAAGAACTGCTGGTTGCCAATGGCAGCAGCAGGAGCGGCGGCCTCGCAAACGAAGACGACGCAGATGATGGTCGAAATGACCGTCAAGAAGGAAAGCTTTTTCTTTCCGTCGCTCATGATGAGCTCCTTCGCTCAGTCTTGGACAGATCCGAGGCCCTAAGGTATTAAGGCAATTGCTTGGGCCTCGGTGAGCGGGCGACAGGAGACGAGCATCCGCCGCCCGCAAACGTGCTTTTAGAAGCCTTGAGCTTAGAGCTGCTCGAGAGCCTCGAGAGCGGCGTGGAGCTCAGCCTTGGCGGAGTACTCGACACCCTCGTCGTTGAGCGGGGTGCGCTTGCCCAGGGCGGCAAGGAGAGCACGGATGGAGTGCTTGCGGTTCTCGGCCTCGACCCAGCACAGGGAGCGCTCGGGATCGTCCATGACCTCGTCGACGACCTCCTCGTTGCGGGTGGCCGGCAGGCAGTGCATGAACTTGGAGTCTGCGCCGGCGAAGTTCATCATGTCCATGGTGACCTGATACTTGGGATAGAACACGTCCATGTAGTTCTCGCCCGAAACCTCCTCGTCGTACAGGCCATACCACACGTCGGTGTAGATGAAGTCGGCGCCCTTGATGCACTCGATGTCGTCGGAGATGACGACCGAGCCGCCGGAGACCTTGCAGTTCTCCTCGGCGATGGCCATCATCTGCTTACCGAACTCGGCGCGCTCCTCGACGGTGCCGACGTGCAGGCCGCCGTCGGGGATCTGGTGGCCCTTAGGTCCAAACTGGACAAACTTCATGCCGACCTTGGAGGCGATGAACATGAGGGAAACGCAGACCTGGGTGGCGTCGCCGATGAAGGCCAGGGTGCAGTCCTCGATCTTCTTGCCCTCGGGGAGGTTCTCGAGCATGGTCATGAGGTCGCCCATCTCCTGCGTGGGATGGTTGAACTCGGACATGCCGTTGATGACGGGCACAGCGGAGCCCTCGGCGAGACCGACGACGTCCTTGTGACGGTCAACGCGAGCCATCATGATGTCGAGCAGCGAGCCCATAACGCGAGCGGTGTCGCCCAAGGACTCGTGACCGCCGAGCTGGATGGTGCCAGGGCCATAGAACTGAGCATGACCGCCGAGGTCGGTCATAGCGGTCTCGAAGGAAAGACGGGTGCGGGTGGAGACCTGCTGGAAGATCATGCCAAGGCTCTTGTTGCGGAGCAGGTGCGGATAATAACCGTCAACCTTGATGGCCTTCTTCATTGCCAGGCCAAGATCCTCGATAGCCATGATCTGCTCTTTGGTGAAGTCGTTGGTGTCGATGAAATCCTTAGGCAGTGCCATGTCGATTTCCTTTCCGCCGGTCTTGCCGACTATTATATTACTATGAGGCGCTCGAACATCACGCCTCGTGTTGACAAGACCATCATTCACCCGTATGCAATTTTCACCTAGTTTATTCGGGATTAAAGACCGTTCACGGAGTTACATCCCCTCTAAACCAATATAAACCCGCAGGTAGCGGGCTTGTAGGGGGTTTACTATCTAGAACCGCGAACGGTATACAGCTATTCTGTATCTCGGCGCCTAATCCGCAACGGAACGGCCGGCTGGGACAAATATATCCGAGGGATATAGCGGGCCCCACGGGAGATCAAATGAGACGGGACGGTGGCAGATGAACACGCTCATGTTTTTCTATACCTTGGCAATACTGGTTATCTGTATTGTAACGGCAGTGCTTTCTCTTGCCGCCTATGCCTCGACTCGTCGACGCTTCTTTATCTATGGCAGCGGCGTTTTTATTTGCTATGCCATCGAGATGACCGAGATCTTCTTTTTTGAATACACGTTGCAAAACCGAAGTTTTCCGGCCAGTGACTATTACTCAATTACCATGCCTGTAATGCGGACCCTTGTGGCGACCGCTTCACAGGCTTTTATTTGGGCCATTGCCATGGACTTGCTCGATAAGCATTCTAAGAAGTTGTTCGCCATCCCTGTCCTAACGTTTTTGCTGTGCGAGTCGCTGATTATCGTCGCTGCCCCCTACGGCCCCATGCATCAGTGGCTCTACTACACGATGCGTCAGGTATTCCTTGTCTTTGTGGGACTGTACATCTTCTGGACGGCTCATAAGAGTACAAAGGTTGAGCTGAAGGCACGCGTTAACAACCAGCGAAAGCACCTGATTATCGGCGCTATTCTGGTCGGTTGCATCGTTGCCGAGGATTTCTACAACATTCTTGTCGTCCCCATGAGTCTGGCGCCCTCTTGGCTGCAGCTATATCTGTCCGAGCGCAACTTTAGCGAAAACGTCTTTGCGTGCTACTTTGCGATTCTGCTGATTATCTACTCCTACCACGTGCTTTCAATCCGCATGCAGGAGGCGCCCGAGGAAAAGAACGTCAGCGATCTTGATCGGCACATAGAAGAGCAGATGCCCTTCTATCGCAACGCTTACAAGCTCTCCAACCGCGAGACCGAAGTCATGCGTCTGGTTGTGCTGGGCAAGTCGAACCAAGAGATTGCTGACGAGCTATTCCTTGCCGTGGGCACCGTCAAGACCCACATCCACAACATCCTGGTCAAAACCGAGCAGCAAAACCGCACCACGCTCATCCTCCACTTCTGGAAGCGTTAACCTGCCAAAAAGGGACAGGTTTATTTTGGTAGGTTTTATCTCGGCAAACACCAGCCGCTCCGAGAGAGCTGTTTTCCCTCGCGGCGGTCTTCTAGCAGAAAAAACCAAGTGAGTAGGCTTTTTGCAGGAGGCCAAGCACGCCCCAAAACGCCACAGCCCTGACCTGCTGTTTTATTGGGCGCCACCCGCGATGTGCTCGACAGATCCAAAAAAGTCTACTCACTTGGTCTTGAGGCTCATCAGTCAGGCAAAAAAACGCCGCGAAGGGGGGCTGGACTCCCTTCGCAGCGGTTGTTCGCACTGGTTTTGCGACGATTTTGCCCGCTTGTTACTCGCTGTGGCGGGTGGCGATGGCGGCTCGCACTATGCCGGTGCTCATGAGGTAAGTTACCAAGAAGTAGCCGCCGTAGGATGCCAAGAAGATCGCGCAGGTGAGGCCCACGGTGCCGCCGATGCTCATATGACCGAACGTGCTCACCAGGTCGATAATCACCTTGAGCGCCACAAAGGAGTGCGCCAAGCCCACCGCCAACGGGAACAGGAAGAACACCGCTTGCTGTGCCATCACCGAATGGCGGATCTGGCGGTCGTCACAGCCGATCTGCGCCAGCACACGATAGCTGCGGCTGCCGTCGGCCACATTGGAGAGCTGCTGGATCGACAGAATCGCCGCGCATGCAACGACCAATACAAAGCCGATGTAGATGGCTAGGTAGCTAATAAGACCGTTCATTTGCGCTGCCTGCGTGTACATCTCGGAGCGTGTGATAAAGAGTCCCCACGACCCCGGCTCCTTGCCGTCAACGAGCAGATTGTCGAGCGCAGTGTATTTAATGCTCTCGTCTGCCTCGGTCGCATCCATCCCCTGTTTGTAGTTAACGAGCAGGCTACTGGAATACGGCTGCAGATTAAGTTGGGACAACAGCTCGTCGGCAACGACGACGGTACCCGGATTACTGCCCATCGCCGAGTTGGCGATGGCAGCCGTATCCTCGTCCGACTTGTCGCCAGCGGGCTTGAGCGTATGCCCGCCCAAGGTAAGGGCATGGCCGCCAGCCATATACTTGGTGTACATGTCGACCAGCTCGCCGCCCATATCACACGTGAGCAAGTACTGGTCGCGACCAATGCTCACCGGCTCCTTGCCCATCATCTGACGCAATTTGTTGTACTGACTTGCCGGCGTCACAGACAGGCCTGTCGTGTCGGCGTTGCTACCCTCGAGCGCCTTCGGGAGCTTTTCGCCCATGATCTTGCACATCTCACTTGGAGTCACCGAAGGATCCGAGCCGCCAAGCGGATAACTCAGATACGAATCGATCTGCACATGCTCACCGGCAACATCGGCGATATTGACCTTCTTGCCGGTCTCGACGCTGTTGTCCGCCGACTTACCATAAATACTCTCCGTATCATTGTCCGGATCGACAAGCTCACCATGCCACGCAGAGTACAAGTCGACCGTTGCGTCGGCCGGCACCATACGATCGGCCTCAGACGGGTCAGCATACTCTTTGTAATGGTCGAGATCATCGGGCGTGTAATAGCTATACGTCTGCGACATATCGGCCGGCGTATAGCGCTCCAGGTTCTCGTTCATCACGTTGGCGATCGACATACCGCACGTCACCGAGGTAATGGCGAGGAACAGGATCATCGCGATGACGCCCATCGAAAAGCACACCGTGTTGACCTTGGCCGCAAGCTGGCGCACGGTAAACATGTTGAGACCGCGCCAATACACACCGCGCAGGCTCTGCAGCAGCTTGATGAGCATGCCCGAGAGTCCCCAGAATAGGGCAAAGGTGCCCACGGTAACCATAGCGGTCGTGATGCCAAACTGGTTCTTAGCCTCTTGCAGCTTGCTGTCCGTCTCGGTGAGCGGGAACCCATCACGTAGCAGACGGTAATAGGCCACGCCCACCAGCACCACGCCCACGGCAAAGATGGCAATCGCGATCCAGGGGTTGCGTGTCTTGATGCTCTCGTTGCGACGCTCGGCACCCATGAGCTCGATGAGTTTGGTGCGACGCACGGCGAGAAGGTTCAGCAGCAACGTGAGCACAAACATTACGAACATGCAGGCAAGGGTCAGGTTGAACGCATGCACCGAGAAGAAGAAGTGGAAATTGGCGATCTGTGTCTTAAAGAGCGAGGCCGTAAAGAATACCATGAGCTGAGAGAGCCCCACGCCCAGCACGATGCCGGCGACAAAGGCGCCGACCGAAACGATCACGGTCTCGAGCGCCATGATCGTGGCGACGCGCCCGCGCCCCATGCCGAGTACCTGGTACAGGCCAAACTCCTTTTTGCGGCGTTTCATGATGAAGTTATTGGCGTACACCATCAAAAAGGCCATGACGCCGGCCAAAAAGTACGTGAGGTAGCCGAGCATGGTACCCATGACCTCGGACAAGCCCGCTTCCTCGATGCCGGCGATGTCGACCTGCATCGAGACGGTGTTAAAGGCATAGAAGACCGTGACGCCCAGGGTGAGCGTCAACAAGTAAACGAGGTAGTCGCGGCCAGCGCGGCGGACGTTGCCCCAAGCGAGTTTACAGAGCATCGGAGCCCTCACCGCCCATCATGGCAACGACCTCCATAATGCGGTCGAAGAACTCTCGGCGGTCGGTGTCGCCGCGGCGCAGCTCGGTGAAGATCTTGCCGTCGCGAATAAACAGCACACGGCTCGTGTAGCTGGCGGCAAAACTGTCGTGCGTGACCATGAGCACCGTGGCGCGCAGGCGGCGATTCAGGGCCTCCAGGCTCTCGAGCAGCAGGCGAGCGCTCTTGGAATCGAGGGCGCCGGTGGGCTCGTCGGCCATGATCATGGTGGGGTCGGTGACAAGCGCGCGACAGGCGGCAACGCGCTGCTGCTGGCCGCCGGACATCTGGTAGGGATATTTGTCGAGCACCTGGCTCACGGACAGACGCGCGGCCACATCCTGCACGCGGGTCGAGATCTCTGCCGAATTTGTGCGGGCGATGGTGAGCGGCAGGGCGATGTTCTCGCGTGCCGTGAGCGTATCGAGCAGGTTGGAGTCCTGGAAGATAAAACCGAGTTCCTCGCGGCGGAACTGCGAAAGCTTAGCCTGCTTCATGCGCGTAACGTCCTGCCCGTTGATGCGGATGGTGCCGCTCGTGGCGCTATCGATGGTCGAGACGCAGTTGAGCAACGTCGACTTGCCCGAGCCCGAGGCGCCCATGATGCCAACAAATTCACCGCGGTTGACGGTAAAGCTGACGTCGTTGAGCGCGCGCGTCACGTTGCCCAGCGCTCCATATACCTTTTCGAGATGCGCGACCTCCAGTACCGGGGTCGCTGCTTGCGTGGTTTGCATACCGAGTCCTTTCTTGCGATTAGTCTACGGCATCTATAGTCGCAAGAAGACGAGTCGGCTACCATCGATATGGCTTACGCTTGCCTTACCGTTGTGTAAGGTAGCGCTGGGTAGTCAATTGTCGTTGTTGAGAGAGGACTCCTGTTGAAGACTGTTCATGTTGCTGCTGGGATCATTCGCAAGGAAGGATCCGACGAGCTGCTGGCCGTGCAGCGCGGCTACGGCAGCATGCAGGGACTTTGGGAGTTCCCCGGCGGCAAGCTCATGCGCGGCGAGACACCCGAGGACGCCGTGCGCCGCGAACTCATGGAAGAGCTGCAGGTAAAAGTCACCAACCTGCGCGACTTCTATACCGTTGAGTACGACTACCCCGACTTCCATCTCTCCATGGAGTGCTATTACTGCTCGCTCGCCGATGAGTCCGGTGAACCCCAGAAGCACGACCGTCAGCTCGACATCCGCTGGATTCCACGCACCTCGCTTGCCACCGTTGAATGGATGCCCGCCGACAAGGGGCTCATTGATGCCCTAATTAAGCTGAAGGAAGACCGGCTTGGGGCAAGCGCCGCCGATGACGCTGAGGCCACTACGGCCGACGAGCCCACCACCAAGCCCAAGCGCAAAACCAAACGCCGCAGCAAAAAGCGTCCCAAGCCCGGCCTGCTGGACGGCATCGATACCTCGGACCTCTCCGCTGACGAGCGCGAACTCGTGCGCCGTCGCGCCGCTATAAAAAAGTCCATGAAGGGCAACAAGCGTGCGAACACCAAACCCGAGCTGCTCGTTCGCCAGCGCCTGCGCGCCGCGGGCCTTACGGGCTATCGTTTGGAATGGAAGGTACCCGGCAAGCCCGATATCGCCTTCCCCGGACGCAAGATCGCCATCTTCGTCAACGGCTGCTTTTGGCACCGCTGCCCCAAGTGCAATCCGAGCCAGCCCAAGCGCAACGTTGAGTTTTGGGAGGCAAAGTTCCGTCGCAACGTCGAACGCGATCGCGCCGCCGTGGCAGCGCTCACTCAAATGGGCTGGACACCCATAACCATCTGGGAATGCGAGCTCAAAAAAGACTGCATCGACGCCACGATGGAAAAGGTCATCGAGCAGGTGCGCGCCGCAGAGCCGCAGCGCTAACAGTGAGCATTCACACGCTCCGCACGTCCGCGCCACATCCACGTCACAAACCTTAGAAAGCCCTTAAGCCCAAAACCTTTCAAGAGTGTTACCCGATAGCTTTGACCTGCGGTTTCATCACAACGTCAAACCTCATTAAGCTTTTCTTTAGCGATTCTTTGCAACAGCCGCGGCATAATACTGCCAACGCACGGGACCTAGCAGCACACCCCGTGCGCAACCTTTTGGTGGACATCGAGGAGGCCACATAAGCATGCATTCTTCCAACGACGCAGCACAGCAGCCATCCCTAACACATGCAGACCTTTTCTCCTTCCCCCCGACGCAGAGAAACGGCCTCCTCGACTCCCCCACCACAAAAGCCAAACGCTCAACCAACCAGAGCCACAACTTGCGAGCATCGTTCGAAAAGCTCCAAGCATCCCTAAACAAGGCGTTCCCCGAACAGGCAAGAGCAATCTAAGCCCATCGCGCTTTATACTGATGCCATGCGAAACATGGATCACATAGAATTGCACCGCGGAGGACGCGAGGAAGCGTTTCCCGAGACCGCCGAAGACTGGCCCTATATTGCCGAACGCGCAGAATTCGCTCGCTATCCGGGCAATTCCGTCCCCTGGCACTGGCATTCCGAAGTTGAGCTTTTCTACATGGAGCAGGGAGCGATTGACTATCGAACGCGCGCGGCTCATGAGCACGTACGCTTTGAGGAAGGGTCCGCCGGCTTTATCAACGGCGGCGTTTTGCACAGCACGCTGCAATCACCCAATTCGGCGCCAGCCATTCAAATGCTGCATATCTTTCAGCCGTCAATGCTCGGCGATCCCGCGGGACGTCTCCAAAAGCGCTACATCAACCCATTGCTTCAATGTCGAGGCGTCGATGTGCTCAAATGGTCGCCCACCAATCCCGACGATATGCCCTTTATCGATTTGCTGAAGAGCTCCTTTGGCCACGACCTTCAACGGCCGCAGAACGAGATGGCGCTTCGAAATAGTTTGTCAGAGCTCTGGATTCAGATTAACGCCAAGGCCGAACCGCTCTTTTCCTCCGACAACGCCTCTTGGATGACCAACCGCGACGTACAGTTCAAGGCAATCCTGGACTATATCCGCGCAAACTATGCAGCCGCTATAGATGTGCCCCAGATGGCATCTGCAGCCGGCGTAAGCGAAAGAGAGTGTTACCGCATTATCGAAGCTTGCGCAGGAACGACCCCGGCGGCATATCTGCGTGCATACCGCGTAAACCGTGCTTGCGAACTTTTGGCACACACCACGCGAACGGTCCAGACAGTCGCGCGCCAATGCGGCTTTGCGACAGCAAGCCATCTTGGCCAGGTATTTAAAGAACAAATGGGATGCACTCCTTCGAGCTATCGAGCAGCGAGGCAGAATCTCGATAGCACCAGGCAGAAATCCCGCTAGCCCTTCTTCTGTCACTGCATCAAACTTGCAGGCAAACAACAGAGAGGAGCAATCATATGAAGCACTTTGACCATATCGTATTTGACGTTGATGGGACATTGGCAGATACAGAAGAAAGCGTGCTGTCATCGCTTGGCCAGATTATCCAAGAAGAAACCGGCAAAACGCTCCCCCGACACGAGCTTGACTTTGCCCTCGGCATACCCGGCAAGGATGCCCTTGAGAAACTTGGGATCTACTCGCAGGCAACGTTGGATCGCTGGTGCCAAGTTGCCGCCAACTTTAAAAGCACCATCAGCGTGTTTCCAGGTTTGCTTGAAGCCATCGCAAAACTCGCCGATAGCGGCTGCAAACTTGGCATCGTCTCCTCACGTGCGCGCGACGAATACGCAGAAGAAATTGCGCCCCTTGGCTTCGATAAGTATTTTGAGCACATCATCCTTGTCGAAGACACAACCGAACATAAACCCGCACCCGCTCCCATGCTCGAATATCTCCGGCGTACGGGCGCGAATCCTGGCAACGTCGTCTACGTTGGCGACACCGTCTACGACGAACAATGCGCAACTTCGGCAGGGGTCAGTTTTGCCAGAGCGGCATGGGGATCACACCAAGACATCCCAAACGCCACCTACAACCTCAAAACCCCCAACGACCTACTAACCCTAACAACCAAATAACCCCCGCGTCCCACCCTTTCAGCCCCAACGCCACAAGGGCGACGACCTCGAGCAGGTCAACTTGGGAGGGACGAGGGCTTAGTTCCCCAATCTTTCCGCAGGGGGCAAAAAGCCTCGCCGCACGAAGTGCGCAGCGAGGCTTTTTGCATGCCCGAGGACGATTGGGGAACTAAGCCCTCGTCCCTCCCCGGGATATGTAGCGAGTCGGAGTACCCTTGCTGTTACTCTGCTTTGCCCACAGAGTTGAGGTTGGTCATGCGGATCTTAACCAGCTCGGTGATCTCACGCATGCCCTCGTTGGCCGGCTTCTTAGGATCGAAGCAGGCGGGGTTCTCGGCCATGTAGGCCATGAAGCCCTTGGTGTAGGCCTGACGCAGCTCAGTGGCGTAGTTGACCTTGCAGATGCCGTTCTTCACGGCCTCGGCGACCTGCTCATCGGGCACACCGGAAGTGCCGTGCAGAACCAGCGGCACGTCGACGGCGTCGCGGATGGCCTTGACCACGGACTGCTCGATGTGAGGATCGCTCGTGTACACGCCGTGGCTGGTGCCAACGCCAATGGCCAGCGAGGTGCAGCCGGTGCGCTCGACGAACTCCTTGGCCTCGGCCGGATCGGTGTAGGGGCTCTCGCCCTCAACCGCGGGACCGTCGTCCTCCTTGCCGCCAACCTTGCCAAGCTCGGCCTCGACGGGCACGCCCATGGCGCGGCCAGCGTCGGCGACGGACTTGGTCAGGGCGATGTTGTCCTCGAAGGACTCGTGCGAGCCGTCGATCATGACAGAGGTGTAGCCCGTGCGGAAAGCCTGCATGCAGCGGTCATAGCCATCGCCGTGATCGAGGTGCAGAGCGACGGGCACGGAAGCGCGCTCGGCGGCAGCCTTGACCATGCCGTAGAAGTAGTCCAGACCAGCGGTCTTGATGGTGCCCGGGGTGGTCTGCATGATGACGGGGGACTTGGTCTCCTCGGCAGCGGCCAGAACGGCCATAACAAACTCGAGGTTCTCGACGTTGAACGCGCCAACGGCGTAATGACCGGCCTGAGCGTCCTTGAGCATCTTTTCGGTGGTAACAAGTGCCATGAGCGTTTGCTCCTCTCCCTCGCCCGCATCTGGACATCGGGCGTAGTTGTTCACAAGGCGTTTTACCTTGCGTTTTGCTGCGCTCATTGTATGAAATTCAGCGTCTTTGCACGTGTGAGATATTGAGCCCATGCAGGTCAATACAGTCGTTTTTGAAAAGTAAACGGAAGGAATTTGAGCCGAGTGGACATGTTCGATATTGAATTTTGGGCGTTCAGCGTCTTTCTTCTATAGAAAAGATAAGTAATCGAAAGGTGTTTTCTTACTCAAAAAGAAAATGAACGAAAATAGAGTCAACACAATTCCTGCAAATTTAGCCGAGAATGGAGCAAGCATGGCCCAAGCCACCAACCGCGCTTTTGCCGACGAACGCCGTACCGCCATTATGGAAATGCTCGATCATAATGCCTCGGTGCAGGTAGCAGAAATCGCCCAGACCTTTGGCGTGTCCTCCGTCACCGCCCGCGCCGACCTGGACGCGCTCGCCGAAGCAGGCAAGCTGCGCCGCACGCACGGCGGTGCCGTATCACTCCACAAACGTCTGACCGTCTCCACGCAGGATCGCCGCATCAATGTCAACGTCGCCGCCAAGCAGGCCATCGCGCAAAGCGCCATCGAGCTCGTCAATGACGGCGACACGCTGCTCGTCGACTCGGGCACCACGGCGCTCGAGTTCGTCCGGCTCCTCGATCAGCGCGACGGTATCACCGTCATCACGGCCGACATTACCATTGCCGATTACATCGACGAGAGCATGCCCTCAGTCGATGTCGTCATGCTGGGCGGGGCGCTGCGCAAAGGCCATCGTTATTTGTACGGACCGCTCACTATGCAGGCGCTCCAAATGGTCCATGCCGATCTGGCCGTCATGTGCCCCGGCGCCTTTGTCCCCAGCTGCGGCTTTACGACCGACTTTCCCCAGATGGCCGAGACCAAAACGGCTATGATCGCCGCGGCCCATCAAAGCGTCGCCCTCATGGACGCCAGCAAGGTTAACGGACGCGGCATGTACCGCTTTGCCGAGCTTGCCGATGTCGACTCCATCGTGATGGACCGTGACCCCGACCATGCCGTCGCCACCTCGATCGCCGAGGCCACTGACAGCTCACGTCCAGCCCTCGTCATCGCCGGCGCTTAAACAAAAACCACCACAAAGGTCTCCTTTGTGGTGGTTGAGCATCAGAAGTGAATGTGTCGCTACTTGGACAGCTCGTCAGCAAGGGCCTCGATCTGAGCGCGCGAGGCGTCGTTGAGCGAACCCAGCACGGTCACCTTGTTCTGCGCCATGGTGATGTCCTTCATGCCCCCGAGTTCCTTGGTCATAACCTTGGCAGCGGTGGGCGCCCAGGAGCCGGCCTCAACGAGCGCCACCGTACGGTTCTGATAGGCGTGCTCGGCAAGCGTGTGGATAAAGGTGCTCATGAACGGGAAGATCTCGCCCTGATAGGTGATGGAGGCGAGCACCAGACGGTCATAGCGGAACGCATCCTCAACGGCCTCGGCCATGTCGTCGCGAGCCAGGTCAAAGACGGAAACCTTCTGGCCGCGAGCCTCGAGCGCAGTTGCAAGCTCCTCAACGGCAGCCTTCAGATGGCCATACACGCTCGCATAGGCGATCGTGATGCCCTCGTCCTCGGGCTGATAGCTCGACCAGATGTTATAGGTGTCGAGGTAATAGCCCAGGTTCTCGGTCAGTACGGGGCCGTGGAGCGGACAGATGATCTGGATATCCAGATCGGCGGCCTTCTTGAGCACGGTCTGCACGAATTTGCCGAACTTACCGACGATGCCAAAGTAGTAGCGGCGCGCTTCGCAAGCCCAGCCTTCCGGGTCCTCGATGTCGTTGGCGCCGAACTTGCCAAAGCCGTCGGCACTAAAGAGCACCTTGTCGGTAGACTCGTAGGAGAAGATCACCTCGGGCCAGTGAACGTTGGGGGCGCCGACAAACGTTAGGCTGTGACCGCCCAGGTCGAGCACGTCGCCCTCTTTGACGACCATCTTGCGCTCGGGGTAGTCGGTGCCAAAGTAGTTGACCATCATGCGGAAGGCTCCCATGCTGGCCACAATCTGTGCCTGGGGATAGCGCTCCATAAAGGCGGCGATACCGGCGGAGTGATCGGGCTCCATGTGATGGACGACCAGGTAGTCGGGCGTACGGCCGTCGAGCGCGGCCTCGAGGTTGCCGAGCCATTCGTCGACAAAGCCAGCGTCAACCGAATCGGCGACAGCGATTTTATCGCCCAAGATAACATAGCTGTTGTATGCCATGCCGTTCTCGGACACGTCGTACTGGCCCTCGAACAGGTCAATGTCGTGATCGTCGACACCGATGTAGCGGATATCCTTGGTGATCTCCATCAGGCAAAGCCTCCTAGATAGACAAAAGAACCCGTCTATCATAACACTCGCCTTCATAGCCACGGCTATCCGTCAGCATCCTTACCGATTGTAATTGAGGCGGAATATACTGCCGTTGACCTGCACAAACTATGCGCGCAGTATCGCCGTGCTTTGTCGAATAATGAGCTGGCCGGGAATACGAATGGCAACGGTTTTGCCCGCCGTACCCGCCTCGGGAACCGCATGCTCGAACACCTCGCGTCCGCGCTGATGTAGATCGAATCGCACGGTCGTGAGCTCGTTGTGTGCCACAAAATCATCGAGCGAATCGTCGACGCCCACCACGCTTACGTCCTCGGGCACGCGCAGACCGCTATCGCGCAGCGCGGCAATCGCGCCATTTGCCATCTGATCGTTTGCCGCGTAAATCGCCGTCATGGTGCGATCGTGCTCGGCCAGGTACCTGCCGGCCTCGTAGCCGCTGTTGGCAGACCAGTCGCCCTCGAGCGGCTCTGCCGGCTCGATGTGTTTACGCTCGAGCGCATCCTGCCAACCGGCTCGACGAAATTGCTCGTCGACCGAGAACGACGGGCCGCCAATATAGCGAATCTGCCCGTGCCCCAGCTCAAACAGGTGATCCATAAGCAAGAGCGAGCAGCCGTAATGGTCGGAATCGACCGTAGTCACGCGCGGATGCGCGTACATGGTAACGATGACCGTTCCAATGCCCGGCAGTGGATCAAACGTCTCAAAATCGGGCGCCATGCGGCTCATGCCGATGATGATGCCGTCCACCGGCAATGCGGCCATACGACGCGTGGCCTCGGCAAGCGAGAATTCCTCAGTCTTGGACATCTCGACCAGCGTGATGGCGCAATTATGCTCGCGAGCAGCGCTGGCGATGCCGTCGATCATTGAGAGGTTGCCAAACTTGGTGACATCGTTGATGCACAGGCCGACCGAATGGTAACGGCCGTCGCGCAGCGAGCGACCGGCATAACTCGGACGAAAGCCGAGCTCTTGCATAGCGGCCTGCACGCGCTGGCGCGTCTGCTCGTTAACGTTGGGCAAGCCGTTGGCGACGCGCGAAACCGTCTGCTGCGAAACGCCAGCAGCGCGGGCGACGTCGGCCATGGAGACCGGACGCGTACCTGTATCGTTGGACGGGCGCCTTGCCACAGGATCACCTTCACCCTTGCGAGATCTGAATAGCGTGAATGCCGGCCCGGGCAGAAATACATCCCGCGCCGAGGCCCGCTATCGTCGGACGCATGTTAACGTACTCTACTTTTTCTATCTGCATCTCTTCTGCTTTATAAGTCCATACGGCAGTACCGTTCACGGCTGAATTTCTACCGATTACCAGATTCTCAAAAAGTGACAAGCGATGTGTTATGAGTACGTTAACATAGCTCGTAACGTGCGGTATTGTGAACACTTGGTTCATGCCGCTTCAAGTTGTTAACGTACTCATAACGACGCAAAACCCACCCGTGCGCGCCATGACCACCCCCGACGAAAAGACATTCGCCACGCTCACCAAGCTGTTTGAGGAGGAGTTTGGCCCCATCGGCGACCGCCAGGTGCTCTACGTGCACGCGCCCGGCCGTTCCGAGATCAGTGGCAACCACACCGACCACGAGGGTGGCCACGTCATCGCTGGCTCGCTCGATGTCGCCGTTGACGGCATCGCCGTGGCAACCGATTCCAACAAGGTTCGCGTAGCCGACGAGGGCTATCCCACGTTTGAAATCGCGCTCGACACGCTAGACGTTCAGGAGTCCGAGAAGGGCACGTCCGCAAGCCTCGTCCGCGGCATGGCCCACGAGATTGCAGCCCTTGGCGTTGAGCCCCACGGCTTCGACTTTGCCTTTACCTGCTCCGTCCCCTCGGGCGGCGGCCTTTCCAGCTCTGCCGCCGTCGAAGCCGCGTACGGTCGTGCCATGGAGACGCTCTGGGGCGCACCCGCCATCGAGCCCGTCGCGCTCGCCCAGATGAGCCAGCGCACCGAGAACAACTATTACGGCAAGCCCTGCGGTCTGATGGACCAGGCCGCTGTGTGCCTGGGCGGCCTCGCCTACATGGACTTTGAGAACCAGGCTCAGCCTAAAACCCAGAAGCTCGAGCTCAACTTTGAGGATCACGGTTATGCGCTCGTGCTCGTTAAGGTCGGTGCCGACCACGTGGCCGCCACCGACGACTACGCCGCCGTTCCGCGCGAGATGCAGGACGTCGCTGCCGAGTTTGGCAAGGCACGCCTGTGCGAGGTAAACGTGGCGGACTTTGACGCCAAGCTCCCCGAGCTGCGCGCCAAGCTGGGCGACCGCGCCTGTCTGCGCGCCATTCACTACTGGTACGAAAACGGCCTGGTCGATAAGCGCTGGGCAGCCCTGAACGCCGGCGACATCGATCAGTTCCTGGTCCTGACGCGCGAGTCCGGCGCCAGCTCTGCCATGTACCTGCAGAATGTCGTTGCCAAGCTGGGCTCCGAGCAGCCTTCGATGTATGCCCTGGCACTGGCCGAGCATGTGCTCGACGGCCGCGGCGCCGTCCGTATCCACGGCGGC
>OMCF01000286.1_pt1 | contig 22884 bp, 18 predicted proteins | sample 1673791 | NCBI WGS metagenome assembly OMCF01 (sample SAMEA103958127, study PRJEB25191) | human gut metagenome | biome: human-associated habitat [ENVO:00009003]; feature: intestine environment [ENVO:2100002]; material: feces | place: Germany | collected 2013/2015
CCATGCCTATGGCTGGCTGCCATAAATCAAGGGGCAAATATATAGTAACAGGAGAACAAATTGCAATGAGTGAAACGAAATTGGCGGTCGTGACGACGGCCTCCGGCAGCCTGAACATGCGAAAAACGGCGAGCAAGTCCGCCGAAGTGATTGCGAAAATCCCGCAGGGCGCGACCGTAACTGTTCTTATGGAAGCGGATGAGTGGTGGCGCGTGCAGTACAAAAACAGCACCGGCTGGTGCGCGGCGGAGTTCCTCACGAAGCAGGAAAACGCGGATAATCAGGCGCGGATGAGCATCCAAATCGTCGATAGTGCCGGCAACGTGTTTGAACCTGTGGGTGATTTTACGGTGAAGGTGGCGAACGCAGATGTGGGCGATTCTTGAACAGCTGCGCGACCACGCAACAACCATCGTTGGACTTGTGACGGCGCTGACGCTGATGTACAGCTGGTTCCGAAAGCCGATGAAGCAGCTGATTGCAAGGGAACAGCAGCAGGAGGAAGATCTTGCGATTCTGACGTGGGCGTTTTTGCAGAATGCGCATGACAATTATACGCGGCAGGGCTGGTGTACTGCGGCGGAAAAAGAGCAGGTGCTGAATATGCACAAAAGTTACGCGGCGAAAGGACGCAATCACCTGTCCGCAAGCTACGAGCAGGATATTCTTGCTCTGCCGGAAACGCCGCCAGAGGGGAGGCAGGGCAAATGACGAAGCAGAAAGTATACGTCCAGTTCAGCAAACGAATTGTTCTTTTGGTCACTATTGCAGTGACGGCGATTTCGCTGCTGGCGATGGTGCTGTGCTTTTTCCGCAGCGACACGGAAGCGCTGATTAGTACGGTTCGGACGTACATCAACTACGCGACGATTGTTTTCGCAGCGTACAGCGGCAACTCGGTGTTCGAGAAGTGGCTGACGCAGGGGAAGAGCGTTGAGGCGGCTGAAAATCCGGCGGAAACGTAAGGCAATATTCCTTGCAGCAATTCTTGCAAAATATCAAAAGTGCCCGTCTGCAGTCGTGCTATTCGCCGCCTGCTGACGGGCATTTTTGCTTATTCCTTTTTATACTTTTCAATCAGGTACTGATGCTGCTTGCTGTCCTTGTCATAATTGATGCCGACCAGCAAAATCTCGCCCGTGTAGCTCAGAATTGACGCAGGGTACTTCCGCGCTTTTATCTGTTGCAGCGCTGTTTCTGCATTTTTGTTCCATTTCAATTCTATTACGAAAGCCGGATAGGTGCTTCGATATTCAGGCTTCGGGACATAAACAAAATCGGCAAATCCTGTTCCAGACGGCATTTCGCGCACAGGCTTGAAATAATACTGCATTGCACTCAAATAAGCAATCGCAATTGTGCTGCTCAAGGAGTTCTCATCATTGTATCGTATGCTCGAAGCAAACTCTGAGTGGATTTTTTCAATTTGAGCAGCAACACGTTTGGCATCCATTGCCAAAGTTGTCATCAGCAATTTCCGCGATTCTTCTTGGAAGCCAATCAGTTCATTCCAATTGCTGCTTTTTACGGCGGTAATCAATTCCTGCCTAATTTCCTCGTTGGGAATGAATGCCGTTTCGGAATCCTCGTTATATCCCAAATAGCCAAGGTGAATCAGGTAAGTAATCACATCATCTTTACTTGCAATTTTTGCCGGGTCATTCTTAAACGTTGCCGTGTTGACCGCTACTTCTGCGCCAGAAAGCATTTCAATGATGGCAGTCTTTAAGCCATCATAATTCATGCTAATCAGCGGAATGACCACCTCATAAGAACCGGTTTCAGACCAGTAGCTCCTGAATTTTCCTTTGGTCATCACACTGACGACTGCCCGTGGATTATAAATCTGATACCCGTCAAGCAAGTAGCCGTCATACCATTTCTTTACTTTCTCGTAATCTCTGCCGTACTTGTCGCAAAGAATTTTTACTTCATCCTCCGTAAAACCGACATAAGGTGCAAGCCCGTATGCCTGAAGCATGGTAAACTCATCAAAGTTATTCAGCGCCGACTGCGTTTTTTCTTTCCTGATAGGAAGAATGCCCGTCAGATAAGCCAGCTGAATATACTTCGTCGGCTCCGTTCCCTTGAACATGCCTCGAAGAAAATTGATGTAATCTTCCTGAACCTTCGCATTGGCGGATTCGTCGCGAATCAGGACATCCCATTCGTCAATAATAATGATGAATTTCTGACCTGTCTTTTCCTTCACCTGCGAAAGCGCATTCGGCAGCGTTGCAGCATTCTCTGGAAGAACAGATGGATAGATTTCTCGTAGTTCAGCCAGCACGCTGCTCGCAATGTACGCTACAACATGCGCCGCGTCAACGCAGTTTGCCAGAAACCACTGAACGTCGATGTGAATCACGTCGTATTTGTTCAGATGCTTCTTGAAGTCTGCAGACTTGCTGATTTCCAATCCGGCGAACATTGATTCCGAATCGCAGCCCTTGCTGTAATACGCCGTCAGCATATTGGCGGTGATGGATTTCCCAAACCGCCGCGGACGGCTGTTGCAGATATACCCTTCCATCGTGCCAAGAACGCGATTGGTGTATGCAATCATACCGGTTTTGTCAACATAAATTTGGGAGTTCAGCGCAACCTGAAAAGCGCTGTTGTTCGGATTCACAAAGCGACCCATTGGCTCTGCTCCTTTCCGCAGGATGTTTGCTGAGGTTTTGATTTCTGCGACTGCTCAAATGAAATCAGCTCTTAGCCTGCTCTTATTTTACCATTGATTTCGGGAAATAGCAAGGAAATCGGAGGACGGGCAGCATCAATTTTTCAATACGAAGGAATGCAATCCGCAACGATATTTCAAAAGAAACGGGGAAAATCTTCATTTTTGCAAGCAAGGATTGAAAGTATAGTTAGAATGTTTGCCAACAAAGATGAAGATTTCTGCTGCAAAATTGCATAAGGCAATTAAAATGCTAATCAAGACGAAAGAAATGGCTTTTAAGTAGCCAGCCGATGTAGACTGGTGCGGTAGTGAATACAGGCTGACTGTATATTGCAAAAAACAGCGAAACTTTCATTTTTGCAATCAAATATTGAAAGTATAGTTTGAATACTTGTTGACGACAATGAAGATTTCTGTTACAATAGGTGCGTAGGAGGTGATTGACATGGCAATCACGACGAAAGAAGGTATTTTCAAAGTATTGTTGACAAAGTTCTAAAACGTGACCTTACCATCACTGTATAATATCAGAAATGCAACAGAACTTGAACGAATTTTTCTGTATTTATGTAATGTTTCGTCGGAAATTGTTTCCATAGAGGCAATCGCAAAAGAGCTGAGCGGAGTTTCCAGACCGACAGTAGAGAACTATATTCAATACCTTGAGAGTGCTAATTTAATTTACCAAAGCTGGCCCGTTGATATGGCTGGAAGAAAGCCTTTAAAAGCCAGCCCTAAAATCTACATTGCAGATGCTGCAATTCGTAATGCAGTTCTGATGGATGACTCACTGCTTACCGACGCAACAGAAATGGGGAAGATTGTTGAAACTGCGGTATATAAGCATGTGGCTGCTTTCTACTATCAGAATAATACCTCTGTAGGCTATTACCGTGGAGGCAGAAAAAGCAAGGAAATAGATATTGTTGTCAACAAACCCAAAGCCTATAACATACTTATTGAAGTAAAGTATCGGGATGGTGCACCAATTAAAAATGACGATGCGATTTCTGAACTCTGCAGTAATGCGAACGCTGCTATCATTGTCTCCAAATTAGCAGACGACTTTGGTATGCGTCCATCCTCTTCCGGGGGCGAAATGCTATGTATTCCGGCATTTGCCTTTCTTTACTTACTCGGCTATGCAGAAAAGAATGGGTATAAAGGAATCTATTAACTTGATCGGCGTAATTATCACTACATTGACGATAGGAAGCATACGGCACTCTTGATTTTGAAGTTATATCATTTATGCAAAAGAATGATATAATAAAATACATGCTCAGTGTGCTGCCCGAACGATTCTAAAAAAGTCGTTCGGGCAGCACACTGAAGATGGTCACAATGCCGAAGGAACATTTTCAACCTTCTACGCCACGAAATATTCTATGAATTTGTTCAGTGCATTGTCATCGAATTTCTCACCAGAGAATACAGCTTTGCAAACGTTATTTACGCACTCGAAAGTTTGTGGTGGTAGCTCATTCTTTAAGAAGTGAAGCATTTCTGTGATTTTGTTCTGAATCTTTTGCGTTTCGGTGGCAAGATAGAGAGCGTCTTCTGGAGCTGACAGCAGCTCTAAAGACTTAGAATATACCCATAGCTCTTCTGCAAGATCTCCTACGGGAAGCTCATTGGCATCAGGAGAACTTTTTTCTGGTAAATCATATTTCTGAATAAAGCAGGAAAGCATCTGCGATGTCACTTCTACGGGAAAGGCTTGCATTGCTGTAGCGAGTTTTGAATAATTTTCTGATTCGATTGCAGTTTTGATGTTAGAGAATGTCCGTCGAGGGCATTGCAAAGCCATAGGATATACTTTTCTTGTTTCATCTATAAATAAAACAACTAAGTAGTCAAATGGAGCATCAGCAAATGAAATGCAATCTAAAGGCAAGTTGCTGAAATCGTTTCCCGGCGGCACGTTGAAGTTATCAACAATGATGGGATAGTAGCTCAATGCACGGATGGTGTAAATTTGATTAGGAAAATGAACTGAATATTCGGATGCCAATGTCGATAATTCATCTTCAGCCTTCTTTCGCTCAGCCTCACAATAGCTATCATACCATTTCTTGACTTGGTATTTATCAAAATACGGATCCGGTGAATGTGCCAGATAGTACTTGCAGCACATGGTTAGCTGTTTTATACTTTGCGTTTCTGTATTGCAAAGCATTACATGTCGTTCTTGAAAACCAAATTCAGCTGCCATTTCCGCAAAGAAATTCTGCATTGATTCGAGCGCACTTTGAGCTTCTGTAAGGTTAAACAGCACTAACTCTTGCTTGTTTTCCTTCTTAGTGAGCAAAAATCCAAATTGATTAAAAAATTTCTGCATACTTTGAAAGTATTCATTACATTCTTTTGCAAATCTTTCTGATACAGCGGCTTTTTCTCCGAACGGCGGGTCTTCCTTGGGATATCTTTTTTCGCCAATAGTAAGTAGAGCGAGTTTAGCCTTAAGTTGGTCTAACTCTTCGAACAAGTTACTTGATGCTTTTTTAGCAAGCAGTTTGCAAATACAATTACAGCATTTGTTTGCAAATAGACACAGATGTTCCCTCAGAGCAAAGTAGTGATTTAACCATTCGGCAACAGTGTCAAATTCATAATTGCTCAGAATAGTCTTATTCCAGAGTGAAGTAAGATTCTGACAGAATGTCATTGCAACATTTCCGATAGGCATTTCCTTATGTGCATCGTCAGGTATCGTATAGGCAGCTAAAAGATCCAAAGTTGGTTTTAATGCATCCGCACAGTATAAAGCAAAAATAGGTAGTGTTCTACAAACATAGTTTAACCGCGAAACACTTTGCTCATTGCTGTTTTTAATATCGGATAATCGAAGTATATACTCGACATGAATTGCGTTCTTTTCCGAATCAATGAATATCCTATGTGACTTAGTTTGATGCTTAAGGTATGTAAGGATACGCGCTTGATTTTCATTGTAAAAATTCATATATGTTTCTTTATTGCCACGGAAGGAGACATACATAAGTGTTGAAATGCACTCCAACGTCAATTTTTCGGATTTACTCCAAATATATTCCAGAGAAATGTTTACAGATAAATTGAAAGCCGAATCTATGTTATATATCCATTCAGTAATAGAAGCATAAGAGCTGATATCATTTATTTCAGGAAAGTCAATGGAACACAATTTCTTATATAAGTAGTTACAAAAAGCATAGATGGATGTTCTTTGCAAATCATAACTTGGAATGGAAGTTTTCAGTTTACAAAGATATGCAATATTCTCGTCATCAGGCATAATCTTGCGCATGCTGCCAAGCGTGTCTATTGATACATCAAACTCTTCAAGCCTTGCAAACGGGCATAAGTCAGCTGACATGATTAATAGTCCACCATGTGCATCTGCATCGTCAAAGGCAGGTTGATTTGAGAGATAGTATTGCATCACGCTCCCTGAAAAAAGTCCTTGCATTGCAGAAATATAGGGCGATAAATCACTCTTGCTCCATAATATCTCTACAACGTCATTGAAAAACTTGTCATTACTAAAGTGAAACTCTGGCAGATGAGAAAATAACACGGGCAAATCTGTCTTTTCTGCAATTTTAATAACAGAGATAGCTGTATTATCAAGAGAAATAAATTCATGCAATTTATCAACAATATGCTTAGACCTGATAGGGTGAAGACCTTCAATATAACCACTTTCAGAACTTCTGTGTACGAGAAACTCAGATTCCATACTTTTTAGCAACTCACCAAAATCAGAACCAGTTTTTTCTGATTGATTTGCATAAAGTTTAGCAATCGAAAGCTTGATTCCGCAAACATCCGCAAAACATACTTTGCGGAGGATTTCACATTTTGCTCCGCCGGAAGGCGAGCGTCCTATTTCAGATATTTGAGAAGATATTCTTTCTGATAACATCTCACCATGAGTAAGCAAATAGACATACTCTATAAGAAGTTGCCTTTCAGCAATCTTATGCCATGCTTTTTCCCAACTTGTTATATTGGGATGAAGCTGCTTAGCCTCCCGGAACAATTTGAATATTTCCATTGCCTCTTTTTCATCTAAAGTTGGCTTGACTACTTTTATAGAATGAATATTGCTCAAATCACCACTATAATTATACCAATCATTTTCCCTCGTCGTGATAAGCAGTTTATAATGGCAATGTACTTCGGATTGTAAGAGTTGAACAAGATTATTCCACTTGTTGAAGTGATTATCCAAATTATCGATTAGGATCAGAACCTCTTCACCTAATCGGATTCTTGCATGAAAATATTGGATGATGTTTCCGGCCTCTTTAATGTCATCGCAACATAGCAATTGATAGGGAGTATATTTATCTTGCAGAAGATACGCTGCCTGTAGAGCTAAGGTGGTTTTCCCCTGTCCGCTGGAAGCCTTGATTACTGTAACGGTGTTTTCGGCAATTGATTTGCAAACAGCTGCTTCTAAGGCTGGTCGTTTTATTGGAAGACCATTGGCTATAATTGCGGGGGTTGCCTTTTTCCCTTCGTAGAAGCCACGCGCTTCATCAAGCGTGTGCTTAGAATAGTCCAGCTTGCGAATCCAACTATTGGCTGGATTCTGAGGCCCTTTGCTGATATCAATTTTAACAGACTGAATTTGCAAATCAATCTCTGCTTTAGTAACACAAGCACGTTGCTCCATCTTTTCAAAGCAAAGAATTTTTATGCTATTCGCAAATAAAGAAATATTATTTGTGCTAATTTCATAGATTCCAATTAAAGCTTTTTCAATTTCATCAGCGAGCGTTGCTTTTTCGATTCTTTCAAATGATAAATGTAAAATAAATTGATCAAAATTATATACAGACCAATTCCAAGAAGGCGTTTTTTGCTTGATATTTAAAATTACATTTTCCCAATAACTGCGTGCGTTTTTGTCTAAATGAGATGTGAAAAGTTTGCTTAAATTACCTTCTGCAACAGGAAAGTCATAAACCAATTTGAAAAATCTATTTTGATCCAGCAGATATGCTTCAAGAAAGTTCTTTAACACATCATACAAAAAGCTGGCATCCTGTTTGTTGACGGAGTACTTCAGCTGGATATGGGTTACCTCATGGCTCCCACTTTGCTTTTTAATGCAATCAACATCTTCGATTCCCTCAAGTTGAAAAGAAACATTCTGACTTGATGACGAAAGAATCAGATAGCATGAATACAGAAATTGGTACGAATACCCTTTAAGTGCGACTTGTCCCCCAACTCTGGAAGCTTGCAACTCTTGGAGAGTTGCGTTAACAGCAACACCTTTAGCTTTCTTCTTTGTACACTTTCCCATACTTCTCACCTTTCATACTTGCTGAGGTTTTGATTTCTGCGACTGCTCAAATGAAATCATCCCTTAGCCTGCTCTTATTTTACCATTGATTTCGGGAAATAGCAAGGAAATCAGACGACGGGCAGCAGCTTAATTTTTCGTTCTTCACAGAGGAAAGGCGGTCTGCGTTCCTGCGTCTCCTTTTTCCGCTGCGCTCCCTGATTTTCTGTCAGATGCAATGCTAAACAGACCGAAAAACATTTGTAATACAGAAGGTTTTTCTGGAATTTCAGCAAAAAACTATTGACGGCATGGTCGATAACACACGAATTTATATTCATCTGATTACAATCAATGCTTTACTTCAACTTTGTTATGATTATATACGCATTTTCGTCTAACAAATTCCGACGTTGGCGAAGGGGACTACCGTCTTTGTTAGCGTATCTAACACTTGTCTAACAGCACGGTTGGAAATTGCGGTTTTTTACGTTCCTTTGCCCACCATCGAAAACGTAGAAATCTGCTGGAAACGCAGGAAAATCGGGCATTACAGGGCAGTGCAGTTCTCTGAAAGGGAAGCGGTGAGCATCTCTCCTAAGCAGTCGGTCGTGGGTTCAACTCCCATTGGACTCAATCCCCAAACAAGCAATTCTTTCTGGCTGATGCTCTCGCGTGCGTGTTGGCAAACGTGCGAAGAGCATCGGCTGGAAAGATTTTTTCTTTTCATTGACAGTTTCTCCAACTTTCAAGCGCCGATAGTACAATTCCACGCTGCTTTTGCTGAAAAAATGTGCTACAATACAAATGCATCAAGGAAGTCGTATAGCCTGTTTGGCAAAAACGCCGGGCAGCTTTTACCATATCAAACAGCTGTCCGGCGGAATAAGCGAGGGGATAACAATGGACATCATCAAAATCAAAGCCGAAGTATATCAGCTTGAACAGCAGGGAAAACGCCTGCTGATTCTGCATTATTTGCAGGACGTGTGGCAGCAGAAGCCGCAGTCTGAGGGTTTGACCGTGCTGGCACTGCGGCAGATGGTTGCCTATGCGGATACGGTGGTTCAATTTTCGGAAAATTCCCCGCTGTGGGAGGCGAAAAATGAGTATTCGCTCTACAAGGGTTTTCTGCTGGATATTATTTCTTGGGGGCTGAAAAACTACCGCACGAGCAAGCAGTTCCTATGGCAAATGTGCTTTTATCTCAATCCGGAATACACCTATTACTATATGTACGGCAGGGAGATAACGGACGACAATGCGGTTTAATGGAAGAAGACACTGTTTCAGGAAGCCGCCCAGCTATATCCGGACAGCTTGCTTTTCAAGTGCATTGACCCTATCGAGTGCATGGATCATCGGCGGCTGGACAGATTTACGGAAGAAGAGAAAGCACAGATTCGCGCGGAACTCGCGGAATGGAATTGCAGGAGAATGAACTGGATCACGAAGTTGTGTGGATTTTTGACCACTATCTGTTTCATGAGGGGATTCAGCGATAAGTTTTGCGGGGAATAACAATAAGAAGCTGCGCGGCGATGCCACCATGACGGCAAAGCCGCGCAGTTTTTATCCAGTTTCTTGCCGTGTCAGAAGGCACGCATCCCGCCCTCCTCCCACAATTTACAACATATTTACACCCCGCCCCTCGCAATCCCCGCCGCCCCATGCTATACTAAAGCGGGTGATAATCATGCCCAAACGCATTCTCATCGTCGAGGACGACGCGGCGATTTCGCGCCTGCTCGAATCCAACCTGCGCCTGTCCGGGTATCAGCTCATTTGCACGGCGGATGGCTGCCAAGCACTGGAACTGCTGCAAAATAAACCCTTCGATTTGGCGCTGTGCGATATCATGCTGCCCGAAATCGACGGCTTCGAGCTCCTGCCGCACATGCGCGCGCAGGGCGTGCCGGTCATTTTCGTCTCCGCCAAGGCGGACGTGCAGAGCCGGGTGCGCGGGCTGCGGCTGGGCGCGGAGGACTATCTCGTCAAGCCGTTTGACATTCTGGAGCTGCTCGTGCGAATGGAAAAGGTGCTCGCGCGGTCGGACAAGCATCCGCAGAGGTTCCGGTATCGCGATATCGCCGTCGATGAGGCGAGCCACACGGTCACAAAAAGCGGAACACCGGTTTTGCTGAAGCCGATGGAGTACGAGCTGCTGCTGACGTTTATCCGCCATCCGGGCATGGTGATGACGCGGGAGGATTTGCTGCATCAGGTGTGGGGCGACGCGTTCATCGGCGAAACGCGCACGGTGGATGTGCACGTCGCGGCACTGCGGCGCAAGTTGGATTTGGGCGGAGAACTTGCCACCGTGTACAAAATTGGCTATCGGCTGGAGGCGCTGGCGTGAAATTGTGGCTCAAGCAGACACTCGTCACCCTTGCGGTGATTCTGCTGTCCGTCAGCGTGTGTCTGTACCATTTTGTGGCACAGGAGATCGACCAGTTGATTCAGCAGGCGATCCAGAGCGGCGCGCGCGTTTGACCACATGGCGGATACGGTGGAGCAGAAAATTGCCGATTTGGAGGATACCGCCCGGCGGCGCTCGCTTACGAGGGGCGCTGCATGGGCTACGAGTACGACGGCGGGATGAGCAGCCTGCGCGGCGACCTGTTCATTTTTACCCGAAAGGTAAACGGCGTGCCGACGGCATGGACGAGCGAGGACTGCCGAGCGTACGACAATTTTGAGGACACCTATCAGCTGAAAACGCCGTACGAAGCGCTGAGAATCATTATTGACCGTTACGATGGCGCGATTTGGATGCAGTGGCAAGCGCCGCACACGATTGACCTTGCGTCCGGTCAGGCGGCGACGCTGCTGCCGTTCGACCAGATTGTGACAATCGCCGCGCGGCTGCTGCCGCTGAAATATCAATTTCAGGAACAGTATCTGGCGTACAGGAATCAGGATGCGAACCGAATGACGGTCAACCGCATCACGCTCAGCTATTCGCGAGTGCAGAATCGGGATAATCCGGAGAATTTTTCCATGTTGCCCGTGTGGGATTTCTTTGATGCGCACGACCCGGCGAAGTCGCTGCTGACCATCAGCGCTGTCGACGGCACGGTGATTGACCGCGGCTTTGGGTACTAAGCCGATGAAAGCGATTGTCTGCGATCTCCGCCGCGCACTCGCGGGGCGCTGGTTTTGGGCGGCGCTGCTGGCGACCACGGCGGCGCTGTACCTTTCCATCGGGCAAGCCGCCGATGCGCTGATGGATGACACACAAAACTTGCGGTTTACATTGAGCGAGCTCCTGCTGATGGCGCTGTGCGGTGATTTCGGGATGCTGACCCTCCCGGCGCTCTCCGCTTTGCCCTTCGCGGCACAGGCGCTGCACGAAATCAAGTGCGGCGCGGTTCGCCCGGCGGTGTTCCGGGCAGGGCGGAGGATGTGGATTATGGGCAAAGCGGCGGGTTGCATCCTCAGCGGCATGGTGCTGCAAGCGGCGGCGGCGGGGCTGTTGGGGCTGATTCTGTACGCTGTCCGCGGCGGGAGCATCCTGCTGGAAATAAATGCAGAGTTTAATGCGACGCTCCTGCGGCGGATGCGCTGCGGGGGCATTTGGGCGAGCGTCGGATGCGTGATGGCGCTGGCAACAGAAACATCCTCCGCCGCGCACCTCGGCCCGCTGTGCCTGTGCTACGCGCTGATGATGCTCGGCAAGCGCTTTTTCCCGGCGGCGGTGATGCTAAATCCTATAAACTGGATTGACGGCGGCGACTGGATACTTGCGGGGCTGGAAACTGTTTCCATCCTCCTGCAAATCGTCTTTTTGAAGCGAGGTGTCCGGGAATATGTGTAAAATGCAGCCGCCCCTCGTCTGCGCGGGGTGGAATCTGTACAGCCTGCGAAAAAACCCAAGGTTTTATTTAAGCCTGACGCTTGGCTTCCTGCTCTGCTGGCTGCTGACGGACAAAACGATGCAAATCAGCCGAACGTACCTGACCAGCGTGCAGCTTGTCGAGCCGTTCGCATGGTGCTACGCGGACGGGGACAGCATCCTCTACGCCGCGCTGGTGCTGATGCTGATGCTCTCCGCCCTCCCGCGCATGGACACGCCGGCAAGCTACCTGATTTTCCGCACGACGCGGCGGAGCTGGCTCATCGGGCAAATCATCACCACGCTGATTGTAACTTTCGGTTATTGCCTGATGATTCTGCTTAGCTCGATGCTGATGTGCATCGGCTGCAATGTGTACGCCACGAATCGCTGGAGCGAGACCGCGACCATGCTCTCTTTTGCGCCCGCCGGATTTGAAACCGCGCTCACCGTCATGCGAAAGACGGTCAAACTGACCACGCCGTGGGGCTGCTGCGCGCAGATTTTCGGGCTGATGTTCCAGTATGTGCTGCTGCTTTCCATGCTGCAACTGCTGTTTACTGTGCTGAAAAGCAAGATAACAGGCATATTAGCCGCCATTTTGCTGAATTTTGTCGGATTTGTGCTGACGCCGGAGCGCTTCATGGCGTGGCTGCACCTGCCCACGGAGATGCGCTATTACGCCAACGTGCTCGCGGCGTGGCTCTCGCCATTGCAGCACGCCACCTACACCATGCACAATTTCGGCTACGATTTGCTGCCGCGGCTGCACGTCTCCTACCTGATTTTGGGTGGATTGACCGTGCTGCTGATGGCGCACGCTGCCATCAAAATGCGTACCTTCCAGTTTAACTTTGCAGGAGGTGTTTCGGATGCGTGAAATCGTCGTGAACGTGCAGCACGTCAGCAAGTCGTTCGGCAGCGAGCAGGTTTTGGAAGATGTTACCTTGCAATTGATGCGCGGGAAAATCCACGGCATCATCGGGCGGAACGGCAGCGGCAAAACCGTGCTGATGAAATGCATCTGCGGATTCCTGCGGCCGACGGCGGGGAAAATCAGCGTATTCGGCAAAAATATCGGCACGGACTGCGATTTTGCGCCCCAAACGGGAATGCTGATTGAAACCCCCGGTTTTCTGCCGCACGAGACGGGCATGAGCAATCTCCTGTGGCTGGCGAAGTTAGGCAACGGCGCGCGCTGCGAGGACGTGGCGGCGCTGATGCGCTTGGTGGGGCTTGACCCCGCGGCAAAAAAGCGGGTGAGCCAGTATTCGCTGGGGATGCGGCAGCGGCTGGGCATTGCGCAAGCACTGCTGGACGCGCCGGAGCTGCTGATTTTGGACGAGCCGATGAACGGGCTGGATAAAAATGGCGTTGCGGAGATTCGCGCGCTGCTGCTTGACTTGAGGGCGCAGGGCAAGACGATTCTGCTCGCCAGCCACTTCGCGCAGGACATCGACGCGCTGTGCGACACGGTGCAGGAGATGGCGCAGGGGCGGATACGGGAGGTGTAATCCGAAGAGAATCCCCTCATGCACTTTACGATTCCCTTATACTATTTCCAAATTCACCTGCGCCATCTGCTTGCGCCTTTTCCCCGTTGGCGTCCGCTCATTCCACTTAGCGTAGCGCTGCTACGCTGCGTTTCATTCGCGTTAGCCAACGTGAAAAATTCGCGGCGCATCTTGGCGCATTCTCATTTGGAAATAGTATGAGAGCAGGGATACGCATCTGCGCAGTTCGTTATGGTGCTGCGTACTCACCCACCGTCTGAATATCCGCTTGCTTGAACAGCATACAGCCGCAGTGCCCTTTGAAAGTGGGGAAGCTGATGATTTTCAATTTTGTGTCAATCTCCGGGCTGTAATATACAATTTCCAGCGTTTCACCGAACAGCGCTGTGCGCTCGTAGACGCGCAGCCACTTTGCGTCCATATTGGGGAAAATGCTGCCGAACGAGTGGTTGATGAGCTGCTGCAGCGGCGTTTTTTCGATTTCAGCCAGTGCCTCGTTACCGTAGCGGAAGATCCAGTCCACAGCGGCACGCTCCTCGTTGAACACCATCTCGATGTCGGTAAACGCAAAGGGCGCGCTGTCATAGCTGGCATAGTGCCGCTGATATTCTTCCTGTGTGGTGGGCGCGTCGCTGTCAGACAGGCTCTGCGCAATCTGCCGCCGTCCGGCGCGCAGCTGTTCTTTGAGCTCTCGTTTCTTTCGACAGCTATAATACAGCGTTTCTCCGTTGACGAGTTCAATCTCCTTTCCAATGTCGTGGATTCCCTTGATAGATACCAGCGTGGCGCGGTCGGCGCGGATAAAGCCGCTGCCAAGCAGACTTTCCAATTCATGGATGGCAGCATAGGTTTCGTAGGTTCTGCCATCGGAAAAATGGATGATCGACTGGCGGCCTGACAATTGAATATAAAGAATGTCCTCTGTCAGCAAGCTGATATGCCTGCGGTTGGAAATAACGGAAATATCGTCAAAGCTCATAGCTTTTTCCTCCACCATTATAATACCATTACAGAATACCATGTTTTCAGATGCAATGCAAGATTCAACGCAAAGAAAAAACGTCATTCGCGCAGGATTGTACGATGTTCACGCAAGGTATGTTGCAATTCAAACAAAGTTATGCTACACTGAAAACATAAGAACAGAAAAGGACGGAAGGTGAGCAATGTCATCTTTCGTAGCAGTTCCCTATGGGGAAATCTGTCCGAGTAAAGGAGGAACACCTGTGAAAAAGAAACTGCTAAGCTTACTCCTTGTGCCGACCATGTTGGCTGCCACGCTGACGGTCTGCGCCAGTGCCGAGAAAAGCAGCGGCACTGCCGCCGTGTTCAATGCAGAGACGAAGCCGGCAACCCAAAGCACCATTGAGGTCAATCGGCAGGTATACGACTTCCTGAACTTTGAGGATACGTCGGAGTTTGAGAATGCAGAACGAGGTTTCATCGCCGCACCGGACACACTGAATCTCCGTGGCGAGAACGGGAGAACCGTGTGGACGCAGGATGCATATGCGTTTCTTGACAAAGACGCGCCGGATACCGCCAACCCAAGCCTGTGGCGGAATACGCAGCTAAACCACATTTACGGTCTCTTTGAGGTTACTGACGGCATCTACCAGGTGCGCGGCTATGATATTTCCAATATTACCTTCGTCCGCAGCGAACACGGATGGATTATCATGGACTGCGGCAGCAGCAAATATACCGCGGCGGAAGCGCTGAAACTCTTCCGCTCCGAGATGGGCGATGCGCGGATTGTCGCCATTGTCATCAGCCATGCGCATGTGGATCACTACGGCGGCATTGAAGGGCTGATTGCCCCCGAAGATGCTGCGGACAGCAGCCTGCCGCTTGACGAGCAGATTGCATCCGGCAAGACCGCAATTATTGTGCCGAAGGGCTTTACGGACGCGGTAATGAAGGAAAATGTTTTCGTGGGCACGGCAATGAAGCGGCGGGCGTTTTTCCAGTACGGCTCCATGCTTCCCTATGGCGAACAGGGACGCCTTTCGGTGGGCATTGGCCTGACCGCAGTGCAGACCGGTGTCGGTTATATCGCGCCGACCTTCGAGGTTGCGGATTCGATTTACGAAACAACCATTGATGGCGTGACCGCTATCTTCCAGCAAACGCCGGGAACGGAATCTCCCGCCGAAATGAATACCTATTTCCCCGACAGCAAAGCCCTCTGGATGGCGGAAAACTGCAGCGGAAGCATGCACAATCTCTACACGCTGCGCGGCGCGGAGGTGCGGGATGCGAATGGCTGGGCTCGCTACATCACCGAGGCACAGTCGCTGTTCCCCGACGCCGAGGTTGTCTTTCAGGCGCACAACTGGCCGCATTGGGGCAAGGAAACCGTCAACGAATACATGACCAACACAGCTGCCATCTATAAGTTCATCCACGATCAGACCCTCCTGTATATCAACGAAGGTTATACCTCCACGGAGATTGCCTCTATGATACGGCTGCCGGAGGAACTGGAGAAGGTTTGGTATACCCGGCAGTATTACGGTACGCTGAAGCACAATGTCAAGGCAGTCTATCAGAAATACATGGGCTGGTACGATGCAAACCCGATTCATCTGGACGAGCTGACGCCGAGCGAATATGCCAAAAAACTTGTAGAGTATCTTGGCGACACGGACAAGGTACTTGAAATGGCACGTGCCGATTATGAAAAGGGCGAATATCAGTGGGTCGCACAGATAACGAATACGCTGGTATATGCTGACCCGGAAAATAAGGAAGCGCGCTATCTGTGCGCCGATGCGCTGGAGCAGCTTGGCTATCAGGCAGAGTCGGGCGCATGGAGAAATGCTTATCTTGTGGCAGCCTTTGAGCTGCGGAATGGCACCGGCCTGTACCCGAAGGCAGCCCAACTTGGCGTCGGTACCACCGCCCAGGGGATGGATGCGCAGACAATGCTGGATTACATGGGCATTATCATGGATACGGAAAAGCTCCAGAATCGTTCCTTCACCATCAACCTCAAGCTGACGGATGGCGACGATTATCTGCTGAAGATCCACCATGGCGTGCTCCTGTACTATAAGGATGCGCTCTCGGATGAGGCTGACCTGACGATTTCTACCCCTCGAATCGGGATTCTTGCCATCACAAGCGGAAATCAGGAAAATATCGACAAGCTCATCACCGTTGAAAAGGGCGATAAGGCGCTGTTCCAAGTGCTTTGTGACAGTATGGCCGCTTTTGACCTGTATTTCAATATCATCGAACCGTAAAAAAATCGTTATAGGGAGGAAAAAAAGATGAAGAAAATCACAGTAATCCTGCTCTGCATGGCGATGCTGCTGTCCGACTGCGCATGGAGTGTCAAGGCGGAGGCTGTCTCGTCCTCCGAAGATGTGTGGAAAACCATTGAGGAGGCTTACATTTACGCATTCCCGCTGGTGCTGATGGACGCGACGAAAACTTCCGCAACGAATACGGAGGAAGCTGTACCCGGCAAGGCGCCTGTCAATCAGTTCATGCACGGTGTGGCACTGGCCAACGCGCAGTTCAAAAACGTGGTGACGCCGAACGTGGACACCATCTATACACAGGTGTGGTATGACCTGAGCGAAGAGCCGATGATCTATGTGCATCCGGAAACAGACCGCTTCTGCAAGGTGCAGGTGCTTGACGCATGGACAAATACTGTCGCTGTCCTTGACCGGGCTGGAGCCTATGCGATCACGCGCTCAACTTGGAAGGGCGACCTGCCGGACAATGTGACCCGCATTGATGTTCCTACCGCTATGGCGTGGGCCATTACCAGAACGGTACTTTCCGGAGAGGCGGATCTTCCGAATGTGTATGCCATTCAGGCGCAGATGCAGCTTTTACCGCTTTCTGTCTACCTGAGCGGAGAAGCATATCAGCCTCCGAAGGGAAGCTATCGGGAGGAAAACAGCTATGTCCCCATCAACAAGGTACTGTCGCTGGATCCTGTCACATTCTTCAACAAAGCAAACACGCTGATGGAAGACAATCCGCCGTCCGCCGCTGATGCGGAAATACTTGAAAAACTCGCGGCAGTTCACGTTGGCCCCGGCATGGAATTTGACGCATCTGTTTTGACCGGAGATATTCAGGCAAATTGGCGGGAAATGCTGCAAGGGCTTCGCCCGAAGCTCGCAGCAGAGGGAATGAAGTTTTCAAAACAGCTGGGGCAGTGGAGCTATTTCGGCGCGCCAATCGGAGACTTTGGTACGGAATATGCCTACCGTGCGCTGGTTGCCATTGCCGGACTTGGGGCGAATACGGTGGAAATCGCACTGTACCCCAAGACGGAAAAGGACGCCGACGGGAATCCTTTGACGGGAGAAAAGTCCTACATTCTCCACCTTGAAAGCGATCCGCAGGTGCTTGACGGCGGTTTCTGGTCGATCACTGCATACGGTGACGATGATTTCCTCATCGATAATCTGCTCGACCGCTACTGCATCAACGACCGTTCGGGTTTGAAGAGAAATGACGACGGCTCTGTGGATGTGATTTTGTCGAGGGACGCGCCGGCGGACACGACCAATTGGCTTCCGGTGGGGGAAGGCGGATTCCATCTGTTTATGCGCATCTATACGCCAGATATGGAGGCACTCAAGACGTGGACAGTGCCGACCATTACGGCGATTGACTAAAGGGAAGGCTGCCGAGGAGAACAAATCCTCGGCAGCTTTTTTCGGGGTGCGCCCGGCGGCGCACGTATCTAAAGCGTGAAAGACCCGAATCCGCCCGGTAGCGGGAAGGAGAAAGCCGAAGGCAAGGGTGTCCGTCGTGAGGCGGAATCTGAAGGAAGCCGGATGTGGGAAGAGACTAACCACGGGCAAACCTCTGGCCTGACGAACAGAAACCGTATAGAAGGCTATATGCGAGGGTAAGGCTGCCCAACAAGTCGAAGCCCAATAGCTACACGGAATCGCATGTGGTAAATGCGGCAGGTAGATGGAGGGAAAGAAACGTGTGGTACCCGGGGAGGTCTGCGCGGAATGCGCCGAAAGGCGTAACCACAGCTGCAAGGCTGCGCTGAACACGCAGAAGTCAGCCGAAGCCATAGTACCTTGGGGAAACTCAAGGGAAGGGCGGAACCAATACGCGCCGGAGTAACCGAAGGAAGGAGGACGGCATGAAGAACGCAGAAAACGTCAGAAGCTGCCCGCAAAGAGACAGCACGGAATGCGAAGGGTATGCGGGAGCGCAGAGTGCCGTCCAGCCGGGGAACGAAGAAACGGCAGGCAGAAGCCAGAAACTGCTTGAAGCAATCCTGTACAGAGACAACCTGAACAGGGCTTACAAGCGGGTAAAGGCAAACAAGGGAGCGCCGGGAGTGGACGGGATGACCGTAGAAGAAGCGCTTCCATGGCTCAAGGAACACGGCAAAGAAATGACCGAAGCAATCCGAAGCGAAAAGTACAAGCCAACGGCGGTGAGACGGAAGGAGATTCCGAAGCCGGATGGAGGAGTGCGCAAGCTGGGGATTCCCACGGTCAAAGACCGGATTGTGCAACAGGCAATCGCTCAGCAGCTCATGCCACAGTATGAACCGAAGTTTTCGGAAGGGAGCTATGGCTACCGGGATGCCATCTTCAAGATTCGGGGATATGCGGATGAAGGGTATGAATGGGCAGTACAGCTCGATTTGAGCAAGTACTTTGATACGCTGAACCATGAAAAGCTGCTGAACCTTCTGCGGGAAACCATAAAAGATGAACGGGTCATTCAGCTGATTAAGAAATTCCTGAAAAGCGGAGTGATGGAAAACGGCGTAAAGATTGCCACGACGGAAGGAAGTCCGCAGGGTGGCCCGCTGTCACCTTTATTGGCGAATGTGTACCTGAACGAATTTGACTGGGAATACGAAAGGCGCGGCGTGCCGGTGATTCGGTATGCGGACGACTCGTATTACTGTGCAAAAGTCAGAGAGCGGCGGAAAGGCTGCTGGAAAGCAGCATCCGCTATCTGGAAGGGAAGCTGAAACTGAGGGTGAACCGGGACAAAAGCCATATCGCCAGGGTGAATGCGACGAAGAACTTCAAGTTTCTAGGCTTCGCATACGGCAAAGGAAAGGATGGACTGTTCATTCGTGCCCATCCCAAAGCCCTGCTGAAAGCGAAGAACAGGCTGCGCGCAATCACGAAGCGAAACCGCGGAGTCAACGTCCGAAAGGTCATGCAGGAAATAAAGGTCTACATGACAGGATGGCTGAACTACTACGGGATAGCGTCCCTAAAGACGAAAATGCGGGAATGGGACGAATGGCTGCGGCACCGAATCCGTGCATACATCTGGAAGCAATGGAAGAAACCGAAGACCAAACGCAAGAACCTCATGAAGCTCGGTGTGCCGGAATACTACGCACATATGGCCGCCAACAGCCGCAGAGGATATTGGTTTACGGTGAACACGGGAGCCGTGACAAGAGGCATAACAAACGAAAGACTCACACGCGCGGGATTCTTTGAACTCTCCCCGGCGTATGAGTCGATTCAGACTGCTTGTATTGGACGCGCCGTGTACCGAACGGTACGCACGGTGCGGTGAGAGGACGGGGGTTAATCACCCCCTCCTACTCGATTACCGCTTTAGCAGCCAATTCCACTGCGCGATAGGCGGATTGAAAACAAACAGAGTCTTGTGTAAGTTCCTGATGGTCTTCCTGCTGTCATTCTCCCACAGCTCTCCATGGCGAACTGACTTTTTAGTGATGAAATTACGACTATTATATTATCGCAACCATTTTCATTTTATGATTAGCGATATGAAATATGCCGTGAACAAACGAAAAAATCAATTCACGACGAAAAAATGATGCGAACATACATGTCCGAAATGGTCGATAAATAGCCAAAGCGATTGACGAAAGGTGTGGAACCTGATATAGTGCAGATAACGAGGTGAACGAACCTCAAAAGGAGGATGTTACCATGAAGAAAGTCATCAGTCTGCTGCTGACGGCAATGCTGCTGCTGTCGATGCTGCCCGCCACGATGGCGGAGGGCGTGGAGTACATTCCCGCGCCTTACGCGCTTGACGCGGAGAGGGCGGGACCGAAGGCGTATGTCGAGCCTGTGTTCTATGCCAACGGCGAGGGTGAACCGACCATCGGCGTCACCTATGTCGGCGTAATCAAGGCGGACGGAAAGTACTTCAAGGACTCGAACAACAACCACGAGCTGGATCCCTTTGAGGACTGGCGTCTGGATCCCGAAACCCGCGCAGCCGATCTGCTTGCCAAGATGAGCGTAGAGCAGAAGATTGGTCTGTCGCTGGCGCAGATGGTTCTGATGCCTGGCGCGACCACCTACGAGGCGGCGCTGGATGCAGACGGAAACGTGGACTTCAGCAAGCTGATGGTTGTCAGCGAAAAGGTGTTTGACGTTGCGATGGACGATCCGACGCGTGTCAACAACTCAACGGCGGAAATCATCGCCTTCAACAATCGCATGGGCGTTGTCCGCGTGATGTCGGACGTGGGCGCGGGCGTGCTGTACAACAACGCCACGAACCTGACGACCGAATACGCCGCTGCGGCGACGGGCGAACCCTGCATTCCGTTCACCCTCATTTCCAACCCCCAGAAGTTCCCCGGCGAACCCGGCACCATGGGTCTGGCGGCGGCGGTGATGGGCGACGTTGCCAACGGCGGCGACTACAGCCTGATTGAACGCTTCGCGGATCTGGATCGCCAGATTTGGGACGCGAAGGGGCTGGATCGTATGTATGGCCGTCAGATCGACCTGATTACCGACCCGCGCTGGGGACGCAACGTGACAACGTTCACCGAGGATCCCGCGGTGATGGCAAACATCACGGCGGCGCTGGTCAAAGGCTATCAGGGCGGCACCGACGGCTTGCAGCCGAACGGCGTTGGCCTGATCGTCAAGCACTTCCCCGGCGACAGCGCTTCCTATAACGGCTTCAAGTCGCACTACAAGACGGGTCAGTGGCGCATGTACCGCACGGAAAACGCCATGGAAAAGTACTTCCTGCCCGGCTTCCAGGCGGCGGTTGACTGCAAGACGGCGGGCATCATGTCCTGCTACAGCCGTCCCATGCCCATCAATGCCAACCAGACCTACCGCGGCGTGGACATCAATTCGGATTCTGTCGCGACCTCCTATAATGCGACCCTCCTGCAAACCCTGCTGCGCGATACGATGGGCTTTGAGGGCTTCGTCAACACGGACAGCAACATCCTGTTCGATATTCCGTGGGGTGTGGAAGAGCTGACGCCCCTTGAGCGTATCGCTCTGATGTATAACGCTGGTTCCGACATCATCGGCGACTGGTGGGGCAAGCCGATTGATTATTCTCTGGCGCTTGAGGCGTACAGCAAGGGCATGATTCAGGAAGAAGCCCTGACCCGTGCAACGACCAAGAACGTGGTGTCTTTGCTGGAATCCGACCGCTTTGAGAATCCCTATGAGGATTTGCAGACTAGTCTGGCTGCCGAAGCGGCTTATGCGCCCAAGGTGGAAACGCTGGCGCTCGAAATGTCCACGAAGTCGCTGGTTCTGCTGAAGAACCACAATAACGTTCTGCCGCTGAAGGAAACCGGCAAGAAGGTTTTCGTCGCTTCCTTTACCCGCAACGGCGAGGACGACAACAAGCTGGCGAACTGGAACAGAACCCTCACGGAAGCCGGCTATGTGATCGTTGAGAAGGCGGGCGAGGCGGATATCGTTCTGCTGGACGTGAAGCCGGACTTCCCCGCGAATAATGGCTGCATGAACACCCTTGACCTTGTTGAGGATCTTGAGGTCGCGGAGTATGACACCAACACCGGCATGAAGACGGGCGGCATGACGGATCTGACCACCCTGATGGACGTGAAGAAGATTAAGAAATACGCCAAGGCAGTTCATGCAAACGGCGGCGTCGTCATCTGCTCCCTGACCCTCAGCGCACCGTGGATTCTGACCAAGCTGGAACCCTACTGCGACGCGATTCTTGTGAACTTTGCCTCCGTGACCGAGCTGGCGGGGCTGAGCGAGCTTGTGACCATCACGGATCTGCAGCTTCAGGTGCTTTCCGGCGCTATCATGCCGACCGGTAAGCTGCCCGTGACGCTGCCCTCCTGCACCGCGGTTCTCGAGGTCACGGATACCGAGATCGACGGCGTGGTGTATGAGCTGTGCGCTTCTCCCAACGACGTGCCCGGCTATGACAAGGATCAGTACATTGCGCCCGAAGTGCTGGCGCAGTCGCCTTCCGGCAGCTATGCGTATCAGGATGAGGACGGCAATACCTACAAGGTATGGTTCGGTCTGACCTACTGACGCGATTCCCAAATTCCCAAAAGCAATCTGCCTGCGCGTTCTTATCGCGAACTTGTATGATATGCTATTTCGCAGGCAAATGCTGACGAGTGGGGCAATCTTCCCTCGCGGACTCCTTTTCCTCGGTCGCTGCTGATGCGCGACTTGGGCAGCGACCCGTTCTGCGCGCCGCCCCCTCCGAATTCATCGGAGGGGGCGGCGTTTTGAGTGCGCCCGGTGGCGCACGTTTCTAATACTATTTCCAGATAAAAATGCACCAAGATGCGCCGCGAATTTTTCATTCTGGC
>OMCF01000294.1_pt1 | contig 22361 bp, 9 predicted proteins | sample 1673791 | NCBI WGS metagenome assembly OMCF01 (sample SAMEA103958127, study PRJEB25191) | human gut metagenome | biome: human-associated habitat [ENVO:00009003]; feature: intestine environment [ENVO:2100002]; material: feces | place: Germany | collected 2013/2015
GGCGTAAGCGTCCGTGCCGAGGGTGGCCGCTGCAAGCTCGCTTCTCCCGTTGTAGGAGAAGACGTCGCGGCGTGTGGTTCCCTGGCGGAGGAGGGTGCGGACGGTTGGCCGCCCCAGGGCGTCATAGGCATAGGCGCGGTGGGAGACGAGGGTTGTTCCGCGGTTATAGTCCATGTCCGCCAGCAGGTCACGTTTGGCTTCATAGCTTTGTTCCAGCGTCATGCCGTTGGGCATCGTCAAGGTTTCCAGCAGATTGCTTCCTGCCAGATAGTTATATTCAAAGATGCGGTTCTGGCCGCTGTGCATGAAGCCCGCGCTGTTGATGCGCCCGTCCGGCGCGTAGCCCCAGGAGGCGATTTGGGCATTGCCGCTGGCGCCGCGTTTGAGGATGTAGCCGATGCTGCGACCGTAGCCGTCCAGGGTTTCCACGAGAGGGAAAACGGCGCCATTCACCGTGACGCTGTCCTGTACGGGGTCGCTGTATTCATTGTAAGAGAAGGTACGTATGCCTGAGGCGTCCGTCACTTGCGTGAGCTGGCCGAGGATGTTGTAGGAGAAGGCCTGTTCCGGCGTGCCGTCGGAAAAGCCGATTCCTGTGAGAAGGCCTTGCGCCGCGTTCCATGTATAGGTAGTGACGATGCCGCGCGCGTCCGTTTCCGTGGCAAGGCGGTTGTTGGCATCGTAGGTCCGGACGGTTCCCCGGCCGTTGGCGTAAGTTTTTTCCAATTCCAGCCCGGTAGCGTCATGGTAAGTCCAGACGGTAGTGTCTCCGCCGGAAAGATCGGATGGGTCGGAAATGATCGTTTCTTCGTCTATGCGGAAGGTGGTGAGGCTGATAAGGCGGTCTGCGTCATCCCAGGCGAACAGGGCCGGCTGGATGGCCGTGCCGTATTCCGCTGTTTTACGGTTCCTGACATCGTAGGTATAGTTGGCCGTATTGCCCAGGGCATTTGTGACGGCAGAGGGATTGTCGCTGGTCGCGCAATAGGTCGTGGTTGTCGTATTGCCGGCAGCATCAGTTACGGCAATCGGGCGGCCGGCAATGTCCGTATGAGTGGTGGAAGCGTTCCCCCTGCCATCCGTGACCGTCCGGACGAGGCCGGTTTCCGTGTAACGGCGGGTGAAGGCGGTGACGATTCCCCGATTATCCGTTTCTGAAATTGTGAAGCCGTCCACGACGGTAGCGGAAGCTGTAATGTCGGAGGTGGGCACGCTGCTTTTTTCCACGCGCACCGCGCCCTGCCCATATTCGGTCCACCGGATGCTTTCATGGCCGCGTTCGTCGATGGTGATTTGCCTGTTTTGCAGAACGGCGGATTCCGTAACCAGGCGTTTGACAGCGCTGCTTAACATGTTGCCCGCCGCATTGTTGCGGGCAGCGGCGACGTTTTGATAGACGCCGTCCTCACGTTCTTCCCAGGCTGTCTGGAAAGTCTGGATGCGGTTTTTTGCCGCATCCGCCGGAGACGCCGAGTCGAGCACAACGGTTTGTCTGGCCGGATTTCCCATGCTGTCATACTCATACTCCACCGGAGCCTGGGTCCCTTCCGTGCGGCGGGTGAGCTGGCCCAGCGCATTGTAAACGCTGCGGGTATAGAGATAGGTGTTTTCCAGGGTGGTGGGAGAAGTCAGCGTAATGGTTTGTCCGAAGCCGTCCCGAATCTCCTGTTTCAGGATGGTTGTGTTGTCCGCCAGCCGGGTAGTGTGGCGCAGGCCTCTGATAAAATCATAAATGTGGTAGAGCTCCCTTTGCCCTGTGCCGGATTCATGCGCGATGCTCCCGTCTGTGTTGTATGTATTGACGAGCGTCGCCCCTGATGGCGTGGTTGTCGTAGCCGTCAGTCCGTCTTCGCTGTAACTGGTTGTTGTGACGCGGCCCAGCACATCGGTTTTGCGGGTCACGCGACCCAGCAGGTCATAGGCAGTTTCCTCGGTTGTCCGCATCGGCCCGATGTGGGTCGTCGCGCTTATTATCTGCCCTGCCGCATCGCGTTCATACGCCGTGATCGTTTCCGGAGTGACGACGTCAGTCCCGTCGTTTATTTCGCTGCGCGTGGTTTCAATGAGCTGCCGGGCAGTGTTATAAGCGTAATCCGTGCGTACGCCGTCTTCGTCAACTTCCCAAAGGGGTTCTCCTGTGCAGGTCAGGGCGCGGGAAGAAGTGCGGCCATTGTCGCGCACCGTTTCCACACGGCGGTTGAGAAGGTCGTAAGAGTAGGAAGCGCCGCCGGTTTGCCTCCACTCGCCCGTGGGGAGCAGGACGAGGTTTTCTTCCCTTGCGGTGTTTCCTTCAGCGGTGATGTAGCTGACGCGGCGGGTTGACTGGCCGGGAACGGGTTCTCCGTTGATGCGCGTTTCCGCCGTGACGCTGTAGAGGGCCCCATGATCTGTGGTTGGGGCGTAGGTATAATGAGTCTGTACGCCGTTGACGGCCTGTTCCATCTTGAGGCGTCCCGCCGCGAAGGCATTCGGCGCGCCGGCCAGCCAGGTTTCCGTAACGCTGAGCTGCGTGACGGAAGAGCCTGCCGCCGTTTTACGCTTTTCCACGCGTTTGACATGGTTTTCTTCCGTATAGGTATATACCTCAAGGCTTAATGTGTTGACTGCGGAAACGGTAGAGAGCTGGATTTTTATTTCAGCCGGTTCACTGGTGTAGCCTGCGGCGCTGTCACGGTACTTTGTGCTTACTGTCCGCAATCCGTTGGCTCCCCATGGGCTGTTTTCCAGCACCGGGCGTCCTGCGGCGTCGTAGACGGTTTTGTGTTCCCCCGCGTTGGGAGAAGCAGAGGAGATAAGCCGGCCGGAGTCATCATAGGAGTAAACAGTAGTCAACGCCCCTTCGGCTCCGTACCCTTCCGTGCGGCTCAGCAGGTGTTCTCCGGTGATGGTCGTTTCATATTCCTCAAGCGTGCAGGAGGCCACCACATTGTTTTTCATCAGACGGGTGAGGACGCGGTAGCGGTTTTCCTGCGAATCTTCCTCCGGTTGAAGGCGTTCCCTCCGCGTTTCAACGGCATCTTCTCCTGTTCCTTCCGCCATGCTCCAGGCTTCTTGCGACCATGTCCATTTGGTCACGAAGTCGGGTACAGTGGCCGGCAACGTGTTGTCGCGTTCAGAGATGACGAGGGTTTGCAAAGCTTCGTCTCCCGTCACGGTGAAGATTTTCGCCGGAGTCCCTTCAACGGTGAATAGGGCTCCTTCTTCCTCCAGTTCCATGACCTGCGCGGGCGGATAAATGCTGATGGCATACCCTCCTCCTTCCAGGGGGAGCACATCCGCCAGCCCATCCCAGGTGTTCCATATTTGACGGATAACGCCGTGTTCGCCACGAACAATCGCTAGGTAATTTTCGGCTTCCGATGCGGTCATCAAATACCCGCCCGCGGAGATATAGCCTTCGCATTGCCCTGTGGAAAGAGAGTAAAAGACGGAGCCTCCTCCCGCATAAGAAGCGCGGATGAAGGCGGCCTGCTCAAGGTTGCATGCCTCCGCTTCCCTGCTCATGGCCGGGACGGGGGCTAGGATGGTCGTTGTGATGCCCGATGCGCCTACCGGGAAAAACGCGCTTCCCGTGCCGTCAAGCATGTAGTTGGTGTAACTGGCCCCATCCAGCAAAGCAACCAGCGTGTTGGGCGCCATGCCCCCTTCCGGCAGCGCGAGGAAGGTGGCTAGCGGATGCCGCAGGGCCAAACCTGCCGGGGAGAATAAATCCGGGGAGAAAGAGCGGTGGGCTGAAATTTCCAGACGTCCCGCCGGCATGTGGGATATGCCGCGGAACGCGCCGAACTGCGCTGACCAGGCCATGCCATTAACGGAGGATTGCCGCATCACCCCGCTTCCTCCGGAGGTTGTGGTCAGATTGGAAAAGAAGTGGCGCAGGGAGGAGCGGCCGCTGACTGGGGCGCTGCTGCTGGAGGGGACGCCTCCGGGAGTAGTTTCACCGTCCGAATTGCAGGAGCACGGCGGGCAATCACAATCGCATTCCTGCGGCGGGTCGTTCTCATCAGGCGTGATGGAGATGGCGCTGGCCGGGCCTACGGTGCAATTGAGGAAGGATACATTCCCCCTGGGAGGATAGTCAATGTTGATGTGGGAGACGGATACTGTATAAAATCCGGCCTTGAGGTCGGAGAAGCTGCCGTTAATTCTTACTCCGGCGCCTGAGGGTGACGTATAGCTTTGCCCCGCTACTGAAATCGTGGCCTGGTCATCCACCGTGCCGGTGGCCGTCAGTACGTACAGACGGGTATCCCCTCCGCCTTCCCCTACTTGAATTTGTTTGGAGGTTTCCGGCATCACGTCTCCGGGATAGGACGGAGCTGCATGATTATAGGAAAAGGAGACGGACGATTCGCCCTCCCTCTTCTGTAAAACCGGCGTAACGGTAAAACCAAGATGATGATTGCCCCGGACGCTGTTGCAGATGGAAAAGTTAGATTTCATTCTAATTGGCTATCTTTAAATAATTTCTGTTTATCAACAATAATTTTGTGATAAGGTGCGCCATTTAGCAATTAAACCTATGGATACATCTATAAAAATAGAAGTCAACAAGATATGATGATTTTTTCCTGTTTTTCCCATCCGTTTGCATGCAGGGAATAATTCTGGCGCAGGATGTTTTCCGGGCGCGGGGCACAGGAAAGTTCCCAACGCAGGAAAAGATGGGATGTCCCTTTTCTGCCTGATTGCGCGGCAGAAGAAAGGCCGCCCGTTTTCCGGAACATGTTTTAGGCTTGGAAAGGGGAGCGCAATCAGGCAAGGTGTGCCGCGTTATTCATGAAGAACCTATTGAGCCGGTACATCAGCCTGAGCCTGGCGCTGCGGTATTTGAACCCGTTGCGGACTTTCTTTTCCATTATTACCCTGATTTGCCTGCTGGGCGTTTCTCTGGGGGTAATGGTGCTCATCGTCGTGTTGTCCGTCATGGGAGGACTCCAGAAGGAAATTCAGGGGAATCTGTTTGCGCACTCCCCGCACGTCCAGGTATGTTACCGGAACGACTTCGGCGTTAGGGAAGTGATTCCGGACTGGCTGGATTTGGGGGAGAAACTCAGGCACGTTCCCGGCGTCCAGTCCGCCTACGCCCTGATAGAAGACTATGCGCTGGCGGATGTGCAGGGGCGGCAGAGGCCCTGCTTTTTCCGGGCCATTGATACGGAAAACGCCGCCCAGTTGGAGGATTTGAAGCGTTTGGTGGTCGCCGGCGATGCGGAACTGGACATGGGGGAAAAGGCTGTGGTTTCCTCCATCGTGGCGGAGAACATGGGATTGAAGGTGGGAGATGTTGTTCGGGTTTACACGACCCGCAATTTCCAGGAAATTTCCCACGCCTACCAGCAGACGGAGCTGCCGATGCTGGCGGAGAAAAACGCGCGGGAACTCAAGGATTTGAAGGAGTGGGGTAAATCCCTGAAGACGGAGGGAGAGCGTGAAACGGCCGACAGAGCCTCCGTGGACAGGGCCTTTTCTCTGCTTAACGGGCTGTTGTCCGTCCCACGCAGGGATGCGGAACGTTCCAGCCTGATGGATCTGCTTGCCGTGTTAAACGACGGAGAACTTGCGGACAACGGCAAGGTGGCCTTTCCGCAAGGAACGCGGAAGGAATGGGAAACCGTTTTGAGCGGTTTCAAGGCCGGGGCAAGAAATGAGGCGGATATGGAATGTTTCCGCAAGATCAAGGAGCTGGTGATGCCGAAGGACCTGGAGGTGATTGGAATTTACCGGGCCTCCCAGCATACGCCCAGCCCGGATCTTTTCATTCCGCTGGTCATCGGCCAGGAATTGCTGGGTTATGAGGATGACGTGGTGCAGGCCGTGGCCCTGCGCGTGGAAGACCCTTACCATGTGGAAACAATGCTGGCTCCCGTGATGCAGGCGCTGGAAAAGGAGAAGCCTTCTTCCGCATGGACGCTGGAAACCTGGCATGACCGCTTTAACGCGTGGTTTGAACTGATGCAGAAGGAGCGCATGATGATGAGCTTTGTCCTGTCCTTCATTTCCCTGATTTCCGCTTTTTGCATCATGGCGGTGATGTTTACCGTTTCCATCCAGAGGAAAAAGGAAATCGCCGTGATGATGGCGTTGGGAGCCACGCCGTTCCAGGTGGTGCGCGTTTTCCTGTGGCAGGGCGTCATCATCGGTTTTATGGGAGCTCTCCTGGGTGTAGGGCTGGGGCTTCTGGTGCTGGAATACCGTATGCAGATTCAGGGTTTTCTGGCGGGAATAGGCTTTGACCCGTTCCCCGTGGCCTTCCACGGCACGGCGAATATCCCGGTGGTGATTGACTGGGCGGAGCTGGCATGGCAGGCGGTGAAAGCTTTTGTTATGGTCGTGGTGGCATCCATCATTCCTGCCCTGATCACGGCGCGCCAGGATCCGGCCCGCTCCCTGCGCAGTATGTAACAGGAATCGCCTATGGATATTTACTGGATTCAGGGTCATGAACAGAAGGGGCCTCTGCCGGAAGTGGAGGTCATTTCCATGCTGGAGGCGGGCCTCATTCCGGAAAACGCCCGGGCGTGGCATGCCGGGTGCCCGGAATGGGTATGTATCCGTGACCTTCCGGCATTGAAGGGGGCAGGTGCCGTCAGCAGGGGAGAAGGAGAACGGCGGAACCGGGAGGAAGAGGGACTGGAAAACGCAGGGGAAGAGCAGTCCCCGGCGCTTGCCGCGGATGCGGATTGCCCGCAGGAAGAAGGGGGGACGGCCTCGGAGGAGGGAGCGCCGCTGGTGGTTCCGTATGCGTACGTCCGTTTTCTCGGCAGAATGGCGGATATCATGATGCACATGACGCTGTATTTGTCCGTGCTCAGAGTTTCCGGCCTGGCTTTCAATCCCGGTTTCCTTCCTGGTTCCTATGAAGCTCTGCTTTACCTCTGCCTCCCGATGGTTCTCGTTGAAACTGCCTTTCTTGGTACATTGGGAACAACCCCGGGAAAAGCCATGCTGGGCGTTTCCGTCAGGGACTACCGGGGAAGGCGCCTTTTTTTCCCCACGGCATTCCGGCGCTCCCTGTTCGTCATGGTGCTTGGCCTGGGGTGTTTTGCTCCTTCCCTGATGCTGCTGGCCCTGTTCTTTTCCTGGTGGTGGGTGCGCCGCTTCGGCTTCACTCCCTGGGACAGGAAGCTGGGGACTACGGATGTGCTGAACAGCCCCCTGACGCCCCGCAAAGTGGTGATGACGCTGGCGCTGGTCATTCTGTGCCTTCAACTCATCTACGTTCTGCTGATTCCCTGGCTGCCTGAGATGGAGGCTTATGCGGCCGCTTCCGGCCAAATGTGATAAAAAGGCGGCCGTGCGGGGTTTAGGCTTTTAATCACCTGAATTTGTTTCATACTTGTTTCAGCCATGCCAGAAATACACCCAACGGCAGTAGTGCATCCTGCTGCAGAGATCGCGGATGATGTTAAAATCGGTCCCTTTTGCGTTGTCGGGGAACATGTCAAACTGGGGCCCGGCTGCGTGCTGCACAGCCATGTGGTTATCGACGGTCCTTCTTCCTTCGGCAGCGGCAACGAATTTTTCCCGTTTTCCGTCATCGGCCTGAAAAGCCAGGATTTGAAATACAAGGGAGAGCCGACTTATCTGGAAGTGGGGGATAACAACGTCTTCCGGGAAAACGCCACCATCAACCGGGCTACGGACATTGGCGGCGCGACGCGGATAGGGAATAACAACCTTTTCCTGGTTTCCTGCCATGCCGGGCACGATTGCCAGATCGGCAATCATGTGATTTTCTCCGGGTTCGCTACCGCCGCCGGCCATGTTACGGTGGGGGATTACGCCATTCTGGCGGGATGTTGCGCCGTACACCAGTTTGTGAGCATCGGGGAACATGCCATGGTGGGGGCGATGGCTCGCGTGAGCCAGGATGTCTTGCCGTACACGATCGTGGAGGGCCACCCGGCCGTAACGCGCTCCGTTAACTCCATCGGCATGCAGAGGCGCGGCTTTTCCGAAGAAGACCTGAAAGCCGTGCGCATGTGCTATAAAAAGCTCTTCGTCAATAAAAAGCTGACCGTTCATGAAGCTCTGGAGGAACTGCGGCATTCGGGGTATGCGGAAAATGCCTGCCTGAGGAGAATCATCCAATTCGTGGAAACTTCCGAACGGGGGTTCTGCCATTGAATCCATGAAAACGGGTTTTGTTTTTGACCTGGACGGGACGCTGGTGGACTCCATTCCCGGTATCGCCCGCGGCCTGAACCTGGCCTTGAAAGCGCTGGGGTATCCGGAGCATTCCGTGGACGCCATCCGGGAAATGGTGGGCAAGGGCGCCCGGGAGCTTTGCCTGGCTTCCCTGAAAGGCTATTTCAACGGAAATGTGCCGGAGGAAGCTTTTGAAGCGGTGCACCAGGGATTCATGCGTGAATACCCGCACACCTGGCAGGAGGGCACGGTTCCGTACCCCGGTATCCGGGAAATGTTGCTGTCCCTGGCTGGAGAAGGCTATCCTCTGGGCGTTTTATCCAACAAGCCCCATGCGGTTACAGTTCCGCTGGTGCGCCATATCCTGCCTGAAATTCCCTTCCGGGAGGTGATGGGTTTTTCCGAACGCTTTCCTCGTAAGCCGGAACCTGACTCCCTGCTGTCCATCGTCCGTTCCTGGGGCAGGGAGCCGGCGCAGGTGTGCATGGTGGGGGACTCCGCCCATGACGGCAACACGGCCGTGAACGCCGGAACACGGCTTGTTCTGGTGGGGTGGGGCTACAGTTCCCGTTCCGCTCTGGACGCTTTCCGGGTGCCGGTGTGCGCCGCCGCGGGGGAATTATCTGCCCGGCTGCATGATGAAAGCAGCCTGCCGTTTCCCGTTGCCGCTCATAAAAATTCTTGAAAGTTCCGGCTGGGGCAGAGTTCCGGAAACCGAATTCCTCTGTATCATCAAGATTCTTTCAGGCGCAGGAAAACGTCTGCGGGGGATTCTTTAGGGCTGTATTTTCCCGGCCCGGAAATGGGCAGGGAGGGAAAAGCCGCATGGTTGTTGCTCTTTCAGGACGGAATATCCGGAACATCCGCAGATTTGGCCTGTTCAGTAATATCTTCCAGGGAGCGGGGAAGTTCTTTCGTGGAGGTGACGCCCAGGTTTTTCAACTTCTGAGCCCGGGGGATGAATCGGTGTTCAAAAGAAGAAACGGTTTTGTTGTACTGGGCTACCGCCTGGTTCAGGCTCTTGCCCAGAGAGGAAAAATGACCGGAAAGGATAGAGCAGGTATTGTACAGGTCCGCTCCCGCTTCCGAAATTTTCTTGGCGTTATCCGCCAGCTGCTCCTGCTTCCATCCGTAAGCGACGGCTTTCAGCAGGGCAATCAGGGTGGATGGAGTGGAAAGAATAACTCTGTTCTCCGCGCCGAATTCAATCAGGGTGGGGTCTGCTTCCAGAGCCGCCTGGAAGAAGGATTCCCCGGGCAGGAACATAATGACGAATTCGGGGCATGGGGAAAACTGGGCAAAGTAATTCTTGGCGCTTAATTGCTGCAAATGCCTCCTGACGTCCGCGGCATGGCGTGCCATCCACTGGCTGCGTTCTTCCGGATTCTCCGTCTGCCCGGCATTCAGGTAGGATGCCATGGGCGCTTTCGCGTCAATAATGATGGAACGGCCTCCAGGAAGGTGAATGACCATGTCCGGCCGTATCCGTTCCTCCTCCCTGGAACGGGTTTCCTGAGTCGTGAAATCGCAGTACTCCACCATTCCCGCCAGTTCCACCACGCGGCGCAGCTGGAGCTCTCCCCATTGGCCGCGAACGCTGTTGTGGTGCAGAGCCTGGGAAAGCCTGGCGGTTTCATTTTTCAGGGCCTCATTGCCGGAAAGAATATAGCGGATTTGCGTTTTCAGGTCCGTATAGGCGCCCACGCGTTCCTTTTCCATCTCTCCCAGCCGGGACTGGACCAGTTTCAGGGATTCGCTCACCGGCTTCAGCATGGACTCGATGGCCTGTTTGCGGGAATCCAGGTCATGATTGGCCTGCTGGCGCTGGCTTTGCAGCCGCGTTTCCGCCAGGTTCAGGAACTGTTTTTCCGAGTTCCGGAGGACTTCCGCGCTGATGCCGGCGAAAGAATCTTTCAGCACCTCTTCCGCCCGGCGGAGCATCTGGGTTCTGTCTTCCGCCCGTTCCTGCCAGGAGCGGGATTCCGCTTCGAGGCGGACGGAGCGGTCCCGGTACCGCAGCAGCAGAACCAGCAGCGCCACGCAGGCGATCAGCAGCAAAAAGGCCAGGAACCAGGGAAAAAATGGGGGAATCATAAGAAAAAATAAGCAATCAGATGGGGGTGGCGTAGGGGATGCCGTCCGTTTCTTCCACGGGTTCGGCCAGGGGGATGTTATCGTCGCTGCCGTCCAGCGGTTCCGCATAGGGAATGCTCTCTTCCGAATCCGGTTCCGCCATGGGAATGTGCCGTTCACACATGTTGGCGGGGGCCTGGTAGCCTGCGGAGGTTTCAAAATACGCAGTCTTGGCGTACTGGCAGCCGGAATGGGCCAGTTGATTGGATTCCCGGCAGACGAGTACGGCCTGTCCTTCCGAACCGGGACGCGTACGGATGGCGTTGGCGGGATAGCCTTCCTTCTGGGCGGCAAGCATAATATCCACCCAGACGGGCAGGGCCAGGGTGCCTCCGTAGCCTTTTTCCAGAATTTTGGTGGAGGAATCGAACCCTACCCATACACTGCAGGTGAGGTTGGACGTATATCCGGCGAACCAAGCGTTCGTATAATTATTCGTGGTTCCGGTTTTGCCGCCGCAGGGGGATTTAAAGCCCAGCGTGGTAATTTTGCCTGCCGTGCCTCCGGGCTTGCAGACCTGCTGGAGGATGGAAGAGGTTATGTTCGCCGCCCGCTGGGAATAGACGGTGCGCTTGCTCTTGGTGATGGCGAAGCGCGGCTGGCCCTGGGAATCCGTAATATGGTCAATGATGTACGGCGTGGGGCGTACGCCCCCGTTGGCAAAAACGCTGTAGGCGCTGGCGATGTCCAGAGGGGACGCTTCCCACGTGCCCAGATAAAGGGCCGGGGTGTGGGAAATATTTCCGTGAAAGCCCGCCAGTTGTGCGGATTGAATGACATTGGACAAGCCGGCGCGGTTGCCGATGCGCACGGACATGGTGTTGCGGGAAAGGATGAGACCGAAGGAGGCCGGCTTCATGCCCCGGTACGTTCCGTCCGAATTGCGGGGGGACCAGTTGGCGGCTCCGCGTATTTCCCCGTAGGCAATCCTGTCATCCGAAATGCGGGTATCCGCAGAATTGCCCTGCTGGAAAAACGTGGCGTAAATAAAAGGTTTGAACAGGGAACCGGTCTGCCGCCTGGACTGAATGGCGCGGTTCAGCTTGGATTCTTCCGCGTCCCGGCCGCCGACGACGGCCAGAAGAGCCCCCGTGGCATTGTCCATGACTACGGCGGCGGATTGGATGTAATTGGGCATCGGCGGCTGCGTCTTTTCCTTCTGTTCCGCAGGGAGCGCCTTCCAGGCGGCCAGGGAGGCCTCATATTCCGCCTTGGTGGTCAGCTTGTTTTTCAGAATTCCCCTCTTCTCCCGCCTGGTCTGCAGGGAAGCCAGGTGCTTCTTGAAATCCTTGCGGGCTTCCAGCGCGTCCATGTGCTTATTGATGGCATCCAGCGTGGCGTTCTGCAGATCAAGGTCCAATGTGGTATGCACCACCAGCCCTCCCAGGCGGATGTCTTCTTCCTCCAGAATGGCGTCCAGCTCCCGGCGCACGAGACCCATGGCGTAATTTTCCTCAGACCGGGACTGGGGCGTCCGGGTGGCGATAGGCTCCGCCAGGGCCGCCTGATACTGCACTTCCGTAATCTTGCCTTCGTTTTTCAGCAGGCCAAGGACAATATCGCGCACTTTTTTTGCTTCCTCCGGATGTTTGATGGGGGAAAAATCATTTGGGCCGTAAATAATGCCGGCCAGGGTGGCGCATTCCGCCAGGGATAAATCCCGGGGTTCCTTGTCGTAATATCCCCGCGCTGCCGCCGCTATCCCCAGGAAGGTGTGCCCCCAGAAAATGCGGTTGATGTAAGTCTCCAGAATTTCGTCCTTCGTATAAGTGGCTTCAATGCGTTTCGCCAGAGCCACTTCCGTCAGTTTGGAATGCAGGTTGCGCTCCCGGTGGTTGTACGTAATTTTAGCGAGCTGCATCGTCAGGGTGGAAGCCCCCTGCGTAGCTCTCTTGTGCTTGAGCACCTGCGCAAAGGCGCGGCCCACGCCTATCCAGTCCACGCCGCCATGGTCGTAAAAGCGGTTGTCTTCGCGCAGGAGCAGGGCATCAATAAAAATGGGAGGAACTTCCTGAAGGGATACCCGCTTGCGGTTTTCCCCGTGCAGGGTGCCGATGGTGCGGTTTTTACGGTCCAGAATCACCGTGCGTTCCGGAATGTTGCTCTTTACCTCGGAAATGTCATAGCGGTTGGAAATGGCGCCGTAAAGGAACACCAGGATGGACCCGATCACGATGCCGACGAAGCAGCATCCCAGAAGGATGCGCAGGGGCCAGCAGATGAACCAGCGGATATTCCGCGTCAGGGAGCCGATGAAGCGGAACGGCATCAGCAGGACGAACAGCAGGGCTCCGAAAATCGTGAAACGCGGCCTGCGCATGGTTCCTGCGCGCGCGGGACGGCTTTCTTTTTCTCTTTCCGGACTGTCTTCAAAATCTTCCTTCGGAGACGGGCGGGAGGCTCGTCGCTGGGGCGGCGTGTCATACCGGGAAGGACCGTTGCGGGAATTCCCCGTTCTGCGGGTAGGGCCGGGAATGACGGCCGGCTCAGGATCTTCCTGCGGCAGCCCGGGGTAGGATGGACGGGGAACGGGCCTTTTTTTGCGTTCCGTCCGGGAACGGGAAGACATTTCTCCATCTTGGATGCGTTCCCTCCAGGAGGCGTCATGTCGTTTCCTTGATTTGTCGTTTAACCCCATCCGTGGGATGGACTTTATCATAAATAACCGGAATGGTCTAAGCAAAAGATGTGGCGCCATGTCGCAATCCATAGACAAAATTCTGCCGTTTTGAACGTTTATACAGTAGGGTATGTCCTATCATTCGATTATCGGTAATTTCATGATATCATTATTGAGAATGACGAGTTTTCGCTACTTGGTCGTTGGGGGGCTTGTGTCCCTGTTGTTGGGAGGGGCGGGCCTTGCGGGGAATGTTTCTTCCATGGCGGATTTGCAGAAACATGTGCATAAAGTGGCCTCCAGCGTTACGGCTGCTACAGTGGCTCTGGTTTCCGACGGGGGGGAGACGGGCAGCGGCGTCATTGTCACTCCGCAGGGCCTGATTTTGACTGCGGCCCACGTCGTGGGCGGCGATGAAATCATGCGTGTGGTCTTTGCCGACGGGCGCGTAGTCAAGGGCCGGGTGCTGGGAGCCAACTTCACGCGGGATGCCGCCATGGTGCAGATCATGGACGGAGGAAACTATCCCCATGTGGAACTGGGGGAATCCGACGGTCTTCATGTGGGGGATTTTGTGGTGGCTCTGGGCCATTCCAAGGGATTTGACCCGGAACGCCGCGCGCCCATCCGCATGGGAAGATTGTGCACGGACGGAAAGCAGCGCTTCCTTATTTCGGAATGCACGCTGATTGGCGGAGATTCCGGCGGCCCCCTCTTTGACCTGTCCGGCAGGTTGGTTGGCATCCATTCCTCCATTGGCCCTATGTTGAAAATCAACAACCATGTCCCTGTTTCCGTTTTCAGGAGAGACTGGGACAAACTGCTCTCCGGCAGGCATTGGGGCCAGCTGGGCCTTCATCCCATGGCGGACCCCGAATCTCCTGTGCTCGGGTTTGCCATGATGGACGTGCTGGGCGTGGACGGCGTGGTGGTGGAAGATGTTGTGGTGAATTCTCCGGCGGACGCCGCCGGCATCCGGCCGGGGGACGTCATTACCCACATGGACAGCCGGAGCCTGCGTTCCGTGAGGGATATGCTCCGTGAACTGGGGAGGCACCGTCCGGGGGAAACCGTTCCCTTGGTGGTGGTGAGGAAAGGTACGGCTTACAAGGCGGATCTTACATTCGGCAGGCGCGGCGACCTGATGTCCGGCCTGAAATACCAGGAACAAACTCAAGGATGATGATGAAATATTTATGGGCGGCATTCGCGGCGGCTTCCGCGTGTGCCCAGGAAATAGCTTCTCCCCTGCCTCCGGACCAGATGATTGCGCCGGAGGACAAAAGCGTGCTGGACAGCCAGGCCAAGGAGATTTTCCGGGAATGGGACAAAGTGGCTGTTCCGGTGGGGCAGTCCGTGGTGGCGCTGGTTGCCGGCAATGCCCAGGTGGCTTTGGGAACGGTTGTGGGGAAGGGAAAGGTCCTCACCAAATTGAGCGATCTCCAGAAGGAGCGGCGTCCGGTCATGCTGGTGGATTCTTCCGGGCGGGTTTATGACGCCAAGGTGCTCTTTGCCCTTCCGGAGCATGATCTGCTGATGATGGATGTGCCGGGGCTTCCCGCTCCTCCCATTGACCTGAATTCCTATGTGCAGGCGAAGGAAGGGGACGTGATTGCAGCCGTATCGCCCACGGGGCATGTGAGCGACTTCGGAGTCGTTTCCGTGGCCCAGCGCAGCCTGAGGGCGGATGACCAGCCTTATCTCGGCATCGTTTCCGATCCCCGCTGGGACGGGGAGGGGGTCATGATAGGCGGCGTGGAAGCCGGCAGCGGCGCGCACCGCAGCGGCTTGATGGCCGGCGATGTGTTGATGAAGCTGAATGGAAAGCCGGTGGACGGAATGTACTCCATCCGTGCCGCTATGGTCGGGGTGCGTCCCGGTGAGACGGTTCCCGTGGAAGTAAGGCGGCGGAACCAGGTAGTGGAGGGAAAACTCCTCACGGGGCCCAGGCCCAAAGTGATGAAATTCCCGCAAAAGCGCCTTGATATGATGAACTCCATGGGCAACCGGATGAGCCTGAAAAGGGATGAATTCCCTTTGGTCATCCAGTCGGACATGACCTTGTTCCCGGAACGGGCCGGATGCCCGGTCATTGACGTCAACGGAAAATTTGTAGGTTTGGCCCTGAGCCGGGCCGGACGCACGGAGACCTATATCCTGCCTTCCTGGATATGCAGGGAACTGGTGGAAGGAGTGCTCCCGCAGGTGCAGCAATACAAGGCGGGACGCGGAGAAAACATTCCGGAGGCCCAGCCTGTGGATGATTCCTATGACGCCCGGCGTCTGGAAGAAAACCGGCGAAAAGTGGAAGATAAGATGAGCCGTCAGGGTCTGGTGCCCAAAGTTTATTAAGCCTGCCCGGATGCCGGAGGGCAACGAGTGAACCTTCCGGCGAACCGTCTGGCTTCAGGATCTCTTTCTTCGTATGGGAGCATAGGCGGAATGCCCTGTCTCCCTACTGGGGTTCCGTTGGCTTTTTTGCGGGAACCGTTTCCGGCGTCAGGAACAGTCCGCCTGCCGCATTGGAGCCGCGGGAAATAGGGCGGGCGTTGTTCCCGTGCCGGAACAATGTCCGGAGTGGTTTATTCCTTCGCTCAGTGGCGGCTGGGGAAGCAAAACGAGAAATAAAAAACGGGCAGAAATGCCCGTTTTTCTGAATAATCCGGATATGCTCAAGAGCCGCTTCCGGCTTCCCGGATATTGGAAGAAAACTTACTTGTCTGAGGAAGCCGCCCCCGGTCTTTCCTTGAAAATCATCAATTCCGTCAAAACGACGGTGCGGCCGGTGGAATCCGGGGAAATAATCATGACCACTTTTCGTCCCGGGTAGGTCGTCAGCATCATGCCTCTATCCTTCACCTTGACGACTTTGCCGTTCTTCAAACGGGTCATGTACGTCAGATTGGCGGGGGTGGTGCGGGAAATGTTGCTGTCTGTAGAGTTCTTGCCGAAAATGTAAGTGGATTTGCTGGGCAGTTCGATAGCGCTCTTTTCTCCCGAGGGAGGTTTGGGAAGTTCCAAAGTGAACGTGCGTCCGGTCAGGTTCTGGATGTAAACGCAGTTCAGCGGCAGTTCCGACTCATTAATAAAATCCAGCGTCAATTCCCCTTTGCTGTTTTTGCCGACCAGAGCCAGGGTTTTGGAGCCAAGATCGGGCGGCAGGGGCTTGCTGACGAGTTTATTGGTCGGCATGCCTTTCTGGTCCAGGCCCCCGAACAGGGTAATGATCTTGCTCCTGGGGTAAACGCTGCGGCGTCCCGGAAGGGCGGCGCGGATTTCCACTTTTTCCAGCCTTTTGGAATCAATAGGCATGTAAATGGGAGAAGGAAGAGACATGGGCTCCTTCAGAACGAACCGGATGCCGTTGACGGCGGCTGGCGGCAGGGACTTGTCCACAGTATCGGCCGCCGGAGCATTTGCTGCCGGTTGGGCCGGTTCCGGCCTGGAGGGGGTGCGGCTTTGTCCTTGGGCGAAGGAAATGCTTCCGAAAAGGCAGGCAAAGGCCAGGATGGGTAAAATACGCATATATTCTGGGTTCTGGGGAATGAAAAAGTTTTGATACGTTGCATAACCCTTTGGCGGATAACCGCATAGAGGAAATGCGGAAGGGCATGGGCATCGGTCCGCGCAGCGGAGCGCGATGGCAGGCCCCTGACGGGCTTTTATCCCTTGTGAAGTACATGAATGGGAGTAAAGGTGCAAGCGAAAAATAGGGGATTAAGGGATAAAAATCCCTGAGGGAGGGCGCTCCCTGTCCAACGGGTACGCCGGAACTCCTTCTACCGGACACAAAAGCGCCGCTTTCCCAGGAAAGGAAAAGCGGCGTGAAACGGAATGGAAACACGTTCCCTCCGCTACACTTCTTCGGGGGACAGCCAGCGGAAGGAAACGATGTTGAACTTTCTTCCAAACGCCTTGTTCACGGCGCTCAGCTCCGTATCCTCCAGCGCTCCGCTCTTCATGTTGACCTTCCGGGCAGGAGTTTCCGGGCTGTTCACCGGATCCACGTAGTTGATCCCCCTCTGCACCACCGCTTCGCACCACGCGCGCGACAGCACCACCCCTTCGCGGTTGGCCAGCTCTCCGTAGGCGCGCACCGTAAACGTATCGTCCCTCGTCGTCAGGATGTTGCCCAGAACCGCCAGCACGTCAGACTGGATCAGGTAGCCGGGGGCGGCCGTATACACCGATCCCCTGGCCGCGTCCTGGTTCGGGTAGCCTCCCTTGGGCGCGATCACCATGTCGGAAAGTTCGTCAAACGTGCTGTTGATGGAGCTCTCGTCAATAGCCGCCTGAAGCGCTCCCTTCACCCCCATTTCCCCGCTCTGCAGGCGGCGGTTGACAAAGTCGGACATGTTCAGGAAGGGGCCTCTCTTTTTGACCTCCTTGACCATGTTCCGGGCCAGGGACCTGATCTGCGTGTCGCTCAGGGTTCTCAGGTCCGACCACGCCATAGCCTCCCCGTCCGGGATGCCCTGGGTCACCCCTATCGAACCATAGTCGTCCACGTGGGACTTGTCGCTGCTGGCCACTCCGAAACGGGAAAAGGACGTCTGGGAGTTGTTGAGCACGGAGGGCCTGCCGCTCCTGGAATAGAGAATCTTGCGCTTCTTGAGCCCCAGCAGGGTGGCTTCCCAGGCGCGCTGGGAGGTGGAGTTGACATTGAATCCTCCGGCGACGGTGAGGTACTTGGAGGCATGCTTGTAGCCTTCGTCCGTTCTGGCGAGTTCTTCGACGACAGCTTCCGAGGGTTTGCCCTGAAGGTCGGGCAGGAAGCGGCGGTTGGCGATGCCTGAAGCCCTGTTGGATGAGGCGTCCGTAGAGAAAGCCTGCTGAAGCACGGTTTTAAGTTCTTCCCTGCCCGTGCCCCCAAGGCTGGAAGGACGGGCGGCCAGGGAGGAGGCGAACCAGGAGTCCCAGAGGGCGTCGTTGATCATCAGGCCGTGGTCCCAGAAGTCCCCCAGGGCGGCGTCCCCCATGATTTCGTTGTGGGAGAAAACCTTGTCGGCGGGAAGCATGGGATCGGCAAAAGCGTTGCCGATGCCTACGCCCGGCACGCCGGACTGGTAGGCGAAGCGTTTGGCGATGGCCGCCCTGGAGTCGCTCCTGTACCATCCCGGGGTGAGGCGGCATCCGGCAAAGCCGGCCAGGCTGGAGGGCTGCTGGAAGGGAAGCTCCGCGGCGACAATCTTGTTGACCTGCTCGGCTCCCGGCCCTCCGAAGGGGGAGAGCCTGGTGCCGTCATTGGAGAGGATGTTGGAGATGGTAATCGGGAAGAAATCACTGTTGGCGTTCTTGACTTCAAACTGGTACGGGCTGTAGAGGCGCCCCAGTTCGGAGGCGGTGGGCATCTGGCCTCCCCAGAAAAGGGGGCTGGAGTGCTGCCATGTCTTGGCCCGGTAGTCCTTGCCCTCCGGATAGGCTCCTATCACGGGGGGTTTGCCCCATTTTACCGATACTCCATAGTAGGCGACAAACGTGGAGTCCAAAGAGGGCGTGCCGTATTCGCCCGCTTTTTTAGCTTCTTCATTGGTCCCTTCGTTGCGTTCCCACATTTCTGCGGGAAGTTTAATTTGGTCAACAAGAGGTTTTTCCCAGGCACCCCAGTTCAGGTTGAGGATGGCCGGCATGGTCTTGGAGAAAATTTCTATTTCCGCCGTGCTTTTCCCATTCAGGGAAGAGGAACTGTTCATTTTGTTGGGATCCATCAGGCCGGCCCCCATCACGAAGGTTCCCAGGGCTTTGGAGGCACCCTTGTCTCCGTATTTGACGGCGAGAACATGATTGTCCGGCGTTCCGTTGAGCCGGCTGGTATCTTCCGCGAAGATAACGGAAGCCTTGGCAATGCCTACCTGGTTATATCCGCTGCCGTCCAGAAGTTCATAACGGACGCCGTCCGTCAGGTTGACGGCATAAGAGCTGACTTGTCCCGGTTCCTGGGACCAACCCTCTTTGAGCGGGAATCTGTCCGGTTTGAAATCACCGCTGTTGGGCTTTGTTTTGTAAACTTCGTTACCGTTGGCGATGTTGGAAACGACCGGCTGGGCAAAAACGACGATCTCGCCTGCTTTCAAGGTGGAAGGCTCTCCCTTGACGGTGGAACCGTCACTGTTAAGTTTGGCCGTAGTTCGGAAAGAGGCGCCGAAATCCGCCACCTGGCGGTTGTTATAAGAAGCGTTCAAATAGGGGATCAGGCAGGATTCTCCATAATTGGAGAGTGCATTCTCATCCAGTTGGTTCCATGCGAATTTAACATTATGGGAAAGCAGCAGGGGCATGAAGCGGTGCTCGCCGAAGTAGGCGCCCCAGACACCTCCGTTGGCCCCGGTCAGCTTCATATCCACATTATACGGATTCCACCAGACGTACACGGGAATGACCGCAATACGGAAGTCGATCCATCCTCCACGGTTGGGATGCTTGTTGCCGTGTTTGACGTAGTTAAGTCCTACAAAGGAATAAAAGCGCAGCAGGATGGGGTGGCGCATGTACGTGTAGCGGTTGTCCATCATTTCCATGCTGGCTGCGGAGTCCGCCGCAATCAGCGTGCTGGGAGCGCTTCCATTCCATTGAAGGGTGGCGGAGGCATCCTGGCCTTCCCTCTTCGTGGAGGAGTCCCACACGTTCGCCCACAGGTAAAGCTGGTTCCAGGAGCCGATCGGCCGGTTCTGGTCCGACGGGTTGCCGTCCTCGGACGTGTACGGACGCAACCCTATGTCCGCCGTATCGCCGCGAAATTCTTCAGGAAGTTTTTCTTGGGAAAACATAATGTTGAGGTCTTTCTTAAGACCGCCGAATTTAGAATCCGTCAGCAAACTGGAAGAAACCAGAGAGATGTCGTGGTAAACGTCACCCAAATCCTTCAAACGTCCGTTTTTATTGTTGGCCAGCAGAGAATCAAGAGAGATAAGCTTTCTGACTGCGGACATGTCGTTCCCGGATCCCGCCGTCATTACGGAAGAAAGATTGAGAGACTCCAGATCGGGGCCGGGCGTATCCCAAGTGGAACGCAGCACCGTCAGGGCATCCGTACTTTCTTCAGAAGCATGCGGCATCAAATTGATACGCGCTTTCTGGTTTTCCCCCGTGACCCACCAGGCTATATATTTACGGGAGTTAGCGTTCTTTTTCAGTCCTGTGGTCTTGGAGGAATCATCTACGCGCACCATGCGGGCGTAGATTTCCTTTTTATCCTGATTCCTGGCTCCAACGGGTGTCCCTATCGTGCCTGGTCCCACCAGGGCGACGCTGCGGAAGTTCTGGTTAGAGAGAGAACGTTTGCCCAACAGGTTTTTACCCGCTTCCAGAGAACTGAGCCTGCGCAAATCAGGGTCGGAAATGAGCCAGCGGCGGAACATGGATTTTCTTCCTGTATCATAGGTGGCCGAGATGTTCATGCCCTCGGAGTTATTCGTATTGAGCCAAGAATCCCAGCTGTTCCAGACACCCAGAATATAAGGGGCGTTTCCTTCGCTGGTTCCGGAAGAAAGAATGCCGGAATTGGCGGAAACACGCTGATCAGGGCCCAATTCACACTGAAGCTGGCCCAAAGCTACTTCCAGGGAAAATCTGGCGAGGGATTTGGCCTCCGCCGCAAAAAGCTGTTTCTCGGAAATACGGACCTGTGAAGATGCAATGGTTAAAAGGCCGACGCTGAGGAGGGCTAAAAGCATCATCAGGGTAATGGTGGCAATCAGGGCAAACCCCTTGCTGACATGCCTGACAGGACGTTTAGTGAAAAGTTTGATCTTCATGAAAATGATGGGTTTCGGCAGGCCCCTTTCCGTTCGAGTGTGAGGAGGAAAAACCTCTGCTGTCACAAAGGTGCGAAGAGCCAATTCTTAACTCTAGCCAATACAAAAAAGAGGCAGTTCATGCAAGCTCAAAGTTGGTTCAACAGGGCACACGTTGAGCAGAGCAAACAGGCTCCGGGACAATTGGAAAGAAAAATAAGACAAGAAAAATCGCATTTTTATCCAATTCTGTTCTTAAAGGTTTATATTATGATTTTTATAGAAAAATCGGATTCTAAATTCGGTGGATTAAAAAAAGACTTGAATATCATATTTTCTCAAGAAAAACTGCCTGCGGAATTTCGTGGCGATACGGCGGACATAGGGTTGCGGCCGTACACGTCCGAGGACGGCAACCCGTCGGACCGGAACCGGCCGATCGGCTCCTGGAACCAGCTTTACCTGTGGGCGAACGTGTGGGACTCCTCCACGAAGAGGGAAGGCCAGGATGCCTCTGCCACCCTTCAATGGAACGGAAGCGCTCCCAGCACGCTGATTGCGGCGGATGCCGCGGCGAACCTGGAGATGATGGACAACCGCTACACGTACATGCGCCATCCCATCCTGCTGCGTTATTACAATTTTATCGGTTCTTATTTAACAAAGAATGATCGGCAATCTCAAAACGGAGGCTGGATTAACACAGCTGTATCAGTCGTTCCTGTTTATGTCTGGTGGAATCCGTATAATGTGGACATGAAATTTCAGGGAGCCGGAGGAAATCCATGGGGCTCTTACTTTGGCGAACATCGTTTTAAACCCATGCTTTTTGCGGATAACATCGCTTCCTCTGGACCTCTTTCCAGCTTAAAAATGTATACGGAGCATCCTCTGACGCCATATACGCAAGGGGCTTTCGGAGCTATACATGATCGGCAGGTAGCCGATTTCGGTGCCTCTTACAGGAAAACTTCCCGGCTGAACGACGGTACAGGAGAAGTAGTGAAAGGAGAGGTATCTGTTCTTAAAGCAGGAGAAATCGTTGTTTTTTCCCAACCATCTACAACTCGTACCAACAAAATTCAAAATGGTGCTGTATATAAATCTAAAAGTGGGGGATATGATATTCGAACGGATAATTTTGCTTTTAGAGAAGGGTGGACGCAAGACATGAGTGAGATGGTTTCTTATGGCGTTAATATATACACAGGTCTTCAATATCAATACTTTGAAAGATCTGGCTATCCAACAGAGAATAAGTACACGTTTTGGGCCCGCTTTGCGGAAACGGATAATGACCTGATAGGGAATGGAGGAAATACCTCCTTGGGAACTCCTCCCAATCATGTTCTGTGCCATAAGTATACGGACGAATACAACTCCAATTCCAAAAAATTGGGAACTTTCATGATGGGTGCTGGCATTATGGACGCCAGCCAAATTGGAAAAGATACACGTTTAAGCGGGGCTTCCACACCGGACCCTGTCGTTTTTTCTAAGATGTCCCCAACGATGCTCAATCTGAACTGGGGATTTGAGGAACAAATCATGCAGGCGACAAAAATACCAGTAGATGGATGGATTAACTTCAAAAGAGGTGACGATGAAGATGGCACGAAACGCGGCAAATACGCAGAACCTGAGCCGAACGGTCCATTCCCCTATTTCATCGCCTACTATGGAGTATCGGTAAAATGGGGCAAACCCCCCGTGATAGGAGCCTA
>OMCF01000298.1_pt1 | contig 22082 bp, 17 predicted proteins | sample 1673791 | NCBI WGS metagenome assembly OMCF01 (sample SAMEA103958127, study PRJEB25191) | human gut metagenome | biome: human-associated habitat [ENVO:00009003]; feature: intestine environment [ENVO:2100002]; material: feces | place: Germany | collected 2013/2015
TTCATGCTCCTTCCGCGTGCAGCTTTTTGGGGCTTCGCCTAAGCCCTTGTTTGCTCCCCCACAACTTTCCGTGAAGAACCCCTTTTCCCTCACTGGAACAAGGACATAATCTCCTGCGGCGACAGTCCGCCCACCATGGATTCCCCCGGCTTAATCAGCTGGTCAAACAGCGCTTTCTTCCGCTGCCCCAGCGCAACCACCTGCTCCTCAATCGAAGCATGTGTTACCAGACGAATCACCTCCACCTTGCGCGTCTGCCCAATGCGGTACGCGCGGTCGGTTGCCTGATCTTCCGCCGCCGGATTCCACCACGGGTCGTAGTGAATCACCATGTCCGCGCCCGTCAGGTTCAGGCCCGTACCGCCCGCCTTGAGCGAAATCAGGAAAATCTGCCCCTGACCCGCGTTGAACTGCTCCGCCATCTCTACGCGACGCTGTGCGGGCGTGTCGCCATCCAGGTACATCGTTTCATAACCCGCATCATCCAGCTCGCGGCGAAGGATTTTCAGCATCGAGGTGAACGCGCTGAACAGCAGCACACGCCGCCCCTTCGCAATCGCTTCCGGCAGCATATCCAGCAGCATATCCAGCTTGCCGGATGTACCCGTATAGTCGTCCAAAACCAGCGACGGATGACAGCAGATTTCGCGCAGCTGGGTAATCGCCGCAAGCACCTCCGTGCGTCCACGCTCGAAGCCCTTTTCCTTGACGATGGAGTCCACGCGCTGACGCAGCCGCATCATCGTCGCCTCGTATACCTTCGCCTGTTCCGGGCTCATCTGCGCCGTGAACACGGATTCTATCTTGTCCGGCAGCTCCGTCAGCACTTCCTTCTTCAGGCGGCGCATGAGGAACGGGCTGATGCGCCGGCGCAAATCCTCCGCGTCCGTTCCATCCTGATAGCGGCGCAGGAACGCGCTGTAACTGAGCAGATACCCCGGCAGGACGAAGTTGAAGATGCTCCACAGTTCGCCCACGCCGTTTTCCAGCGGCGTACCCGTCAGGGCAAAGCGCGTCTGCGCCTGCAATTGGCGAACCGCCTGCGCGCCCTTGCTGCCCGCGTTTTTGATGTGCTGCGCTTCGTCTAAGATAGCAAAACGGAACTCAATCGTCGTCAGCTGCTCGATGTCCTGCCGAATCAGCGGGTAGGACGTAATCAGCACATCCACGTCGTGCGCTTCCTTGACGTGGCGAATCTGGCTGGCGCGCTGTGCCGCCGAACCGCCCAGCACCATCACCGACAAATCCGGCGCGAAACGGCCAAGTTCGCTCAGCCAGTTATATGTCAGCGTCGTCGGCGCGACAACAAGGCTAACCTGCCCTTCCTGCCGCGTCGCCATCAGCAGCGCAATCACCTGCACGGTTTTGCCCAAGCCCATGTCGTCCGCCAGCACACCGCCCATGTGCAGCCGGTCAAGCGCCAGCAGCCACTGGAAGCCGCGTTCCTGATACGGGCGCAGGCTTAAGCCGTCGGGCAGCTTCACGTCCTGCACCTTGCCGGGGTCAGTCAGCAGACGAACGGTTGCCTGCGTCTTTTCATCCACTTCGATGGGCAGTCCAAGGCTCTCCAGCAGGCTTTGCAGATAGCACGCGCGGTACGCCTGCAGGCGGATGGTGTCGTCCCCCATCGCGACCGACTCCGCGCCCTCCGCCTGCGCCGCCTCGAAGATGGAATCCGCCAGCGGCAGCCACTCGTCCATCGCGGACAAATCAAGGAACGAGCCGTCTTTCAGGCGGAAATAGCGGCGGCGGCGCGCCAGTGCTTCCATAATTGCGAGGATTTCCTGCGCAGGTTCGTCGTCCTGGGTGAATTTCAGCTCCAGCGCCGAGCCGTTCAAGCGCATTTTGCCCGCAAATTTCGGCTTGCGCGGCGTCATGCGCTTGAAGTCGTTGGACAGGTACACTTCCGCCAGCTCCTGCAAATGCTGCAAGCCTTCGCTGACGAAGTTGAAAATGGCTTCCTGCCCCGTCAAATACACATGCCCTTTGCTGACGATGAAGCCCGCCGCCCCCAGCGCATCCAGCACCTTGCGTTCCGCCGCCGCGTCGCGCAAGAGCAGTTTTTCGCCGCGCGGGAGATTCTCCGGCAGGGGCGTTTCGTCAAACGGGTCAATGGTGCGATCGCCGTAGCGGAACTGTGCCCGCGCCACCACATCGCGTCCATTGGCAGAACGGTCAAGATACACGCGCGCCACCAGCGGCAGTTGAATCAGCTGACGGCGCAGCTCATCGGAGATTTCCACCAGCCCGGTCAGTTTCAGGAACGGCACAAGTTCGCCCATCACACGCGCCGCCTCGCGCACGGGATAGTCGAAGCTGCACTGTCCGCCCAACTGCTCCTGATACAGCACGCGCAGCACGCCGCGCTGCTGCTCCTCCACCGCCACGACGTTCTCCCCCACCAGCGCGAAGGAACAGGACGGCAGCAGCGGACGGAATTCCTTGGGGAACATGGCAACGACCGTCAAGCCGTGCAAGTCGCTGGAGACGCGGAACTGCAGTGGAATCTTCCTTGCGCGCACAGGCTTGACCGCAACCGTCTTTTCCCCGACCTTCAGGCGAAACGGCGTGTTCATCAGCTCCCGCAGGATTTCCTCCGCGAACGGCTCCGGCAGCGCCAAATCACGCTGTTCCGCGCCGCGCAGGAGCGCGCCAGCTTCTTTCTGTGCCAGACACAGCGCGCGCAGAATCTTCAAAATCCGCTCCTGCACCGTGCCGAAGCGCATCCATTCCGGGTGAAACACGAAGCCCTTGCCGTACTCCACAGGCGTCTGCGTGTCAATGGCATCAATCATCTGTGGAATCGACTTGACCACATACAGGCGTTCTTCACCAATCAGCAGGCAAATGCGGATGCGGGGCGTAATCTGTTCGCGCACGGGTTCGAGGGTCAGGCGAACCTCCATGTGGATGGTGCCCTCCTCCGGCAGCGCGCGATCCATTGCCGCCATCAGCTTCGGGCCGGCCGCTTCCGCCTTGCGGCGCACCATATCGCCCATTGCGCCTTCATCCTGACACTTGATCATTGCCGCCACCACATGCCGGCACGCGCCGGCTTCCTCATAAATCGGGCAGCTGCAGCGGCTTTCGCCGTCGTCGGTGAATACCACATCGTACATTTCGCCATCCGCGACCTTGCAGCTCAGGCGCTTTGCGCTCTTCTCCACAATATGCACTGCGCCGCTGTGATACAGCCGCTCGCCGTAACGCGTTTCCGTTTCGCCCGCCAGAACGCGCAGGGTGTAGGGGACTTGGGTCATGCTTGAATCACACTCACACTTTCTGAAAGCCCAAAGGCAAAAAAATCCTTCAAGCCAAAATTGCAACCCTTATTCTTTCTACGTTTTCGGCGAAATTCCTGCTTTCAGGCGGAAGGTTTTTCATCTTTTTTTGACGCTGGATGCATCCGGTTGACTTTCCGCACTTTTTTCCATCCTCGGCGTATGATGAAGGCAGAATCCTCCTGCCGTTTGTTCGGTGCTGCAATTTTCTATTTGGAAGGATGTGTTTCTGATGATTTTATCCCCCCTGTCCGCCGCCATTCTCGCGACACTGCTCATGTATCTGCTGACGGCGCTGGGTGCGGCGCTCGTATTCCCGCTCCGGCGATTTCACCCAAGCGTGATGAACCTGCTGATGGCGCTCGGTGCGGGCATCATGCTCGCCGCGTCGTACTTTTCGCTCCTTGCGCCCGCGCTGACGTCCGCGCATTCCCTCCGGCAAAGCCCGCTCCTGATGTGCAGCGGCGGATTTCTGCTCGGCGGGCTGCTCGTGCTGTTGGCGGATGCGCTGCTTTCACGCCGGATGCGCCGAACGCCGCTGTCCGACGTGCGCCGCAGAACCGTTCTGCTGATTGGCAGCATCACCCTGCACAACATTCCCGAAGGTTTGGCGGTCGGCTGCGCGTTCGGTGCTTTGGCGTCCCCCGGCGGGGCGGCGTGGCACAGCGCGTGGATGCTTGCCATCGGCATTGCGCTGCAAAACTTTCCCGAAGGGGCGGCGGTCAGTCTGCCGCTCCGCCGCGACGGTTATTCCTGCCGCCGTTCGTTCTTCTTCGGACAGTTATCCGGCGCAGTCGAGCCGCTTGCTGGGATTCTGGGCGCACTGCTGGCGATTCGCGTCCGCGCCGCCCTGCCGCTGCTGCTTTCGCTCTCCGGCGGCGCCATGGTGACGGTCATCTTGGCGGAGCTTCTGCCGGAATGCCAAAAATGCCCGCGGCAGCGTCTGATGGTTCTCGCGACGCTGGCGGGCTTTGTCCTCATGATGGCACTGGATACGATGGGGATTGGGTGATAACGCATTAACTATGTTCAAGCACCCACGTCAATAGTTCTTCATAGCCAATCGTACCATCGGCTACATGGAGAATTACCTCTATCAGTTCTTCCTGCGTATAAAACAGCTCAATGCCGCTTTTTTTAAGGAGAATAAGCATGAGTTGCGTTCCTATCCGTTTATTTCCATCAATAAACGGATGATTCTTCACAAAACCAAAGCACAGTCTGGCAGCTTTTTGATACACCGATGGAAACAACTCAATCTGGTCATACGTCATAAAGGGACTTGCCAGCGCAGATTCCAGCAAGCCTTCATCCCGTACACCATACGAGCCGCCGGTTTTCTCAATCATCTGCTTATGCAGTGCAATGACGTTTTTCGCTGTCAGCCTAATCATTTGGCAAGCGCCTCATACGCAACCCGGTTTTTTTCAATAAGCTGTTCACCAAGCGCAAGCAATTCTTCGTCAGATGCTTCCTGATATTCCTCTGCACGGCTGAAATCAATTACCAAGTAGCGCGGCGCATTATTCTTCAAAATAACCGCCGAACCTTTCTCGTCAACCAGCCGCGCAACGCGCGAAAAGTCACGGCTTGCATCAGCAATAGATACCATCGTTTCAGACTGAATCATCATTGCTTCCACCTCCTGCTTTATATTATATCACACTTTGAAAGAACAATCAACGATTATTCGCTCTGCTTCCTCTCCACATACTCTTCCAGGCACTCCCCTGTCTCCCGCATCTCCATTGACGCATCCACCCCAACGTAGCGGAAGTGCCACGGCTCATTCGTGATGCCGGTGATGGCGGTCTTGTCCGCCGGGTAGCGCAGGATGAATCCCCACTCCCAGCAGTGTTCTTCCAGCCATTTCGCCTGCTTTGTGCCGCCGAAGGACGTGCCCGGCACGGTGATGTCGAACGCCAGCCCGGTGTGATGCTCGCTGCATCCGGGTTCTGCGACGAGTTTGCGCGCCGCACTCCGCGCCTGTGCGCCAGTCATGCCCTGCTGACGATAGCTGTACACCTTGTCGTCGAACAGCTTCTGCTGATAGGCAACGCTCCGGTATCCCGCGCTGATCTGCCATGATGTCAGCCCTTCCGACTGCGCCTGCGCCAGCATCGCCAGCAGCGCATCCACCGCAATCTGCTCGCCCTCGATTTCGCTGCCCTTGATGCTCACGATGCTGCTGTCACAGTAGTCGCGCATGTTGACCAGCTGCTGCGGCTGATAATCATCAGGCAAAGGAGAATCCCGGTTGACCAGCAGCGGAAGCCCATCCGCCGTGAAGCCAACCGGGATTGTGTTTTCCGCCTCCGCCATCAGGAGGATCATATCATCCTCCGCGGGAGCCTCCGTTGCTTGCGCGGCTTGGGTGGGCGCGGGCGTCGGTGTGGCATACGGCTGCGCGCTGTCAGAATAGAGCAGCTCGCGCGTATCTTCCCCGACGATGCCGTCCGCCGTCAGTCCATGCTGGCGCTGGAACAGCTGCACCGCCTCTTTCGTCGCCGGGCCGAACTGTCCATCGACGCTGCCGGTCAAATAGCCCAGCGCCTGCAAGCGCTCCTGCAATTGCCAGACGGCTTCCCCCTGCGCGCCGGAACGCAGCACCGGCACGGGCGTGGGCAGGGATGGGTCAATCGTGACCTGCATGACGTTGCCGTACCCCGGCACAGGCGTCGGCGTGCGGCTCTGCTCCACCTGCACATCGCCATAGAGCCGGATTTCGCGCACGGCGAACACGATGACCGCGACCGCCAGTACGGCAAGCGCAATCAGGGCAATCAGCCGCTTTGTCGTCATTCCTCCGCTGGATTTCTGCTGCACGCTTGTCCCCTGCCTTTCTTCTTTCCTGACCACAGTATACGCTATTTTGGGCGTTTATGCAAGAGGGGGGCGGAAAATGGGGGGAAGTGGTTCATGATGTATCAATATTATGCTTTTATAATCAATAGATTTAACATTTTATTTTCATTCTATTTGCACATTGTTCAAACATTTGTGCTACACTATACTCATATTGTTTTTTTGAACAACTGTATTGTTGCTTTCCACTTTCCAGAGCGGGCAAATCCGATTGAAAGGAGGGATGCAATTCCGCGCCGACGTCTCTGGAAATAGTATTACATCATAGAAAGGGCGACACGCATGAAAAAGTTTTCTTCTGTTCTCTTGGCTGTACTGCTGATTTTCTCCTGCTGGACGGCGGCGACCGCCGAATCCATCGACGCCGTTTCCGGCGCGCCGCTGGACAACGACATTGAGATTGTCTACAAGGAGCATTTCGACGATATGGTGACGCACTATGCGGACGAGCTGACCGAGGCTGAACTACTGGTCAGCGCCGACGTGTACGACGCCATCGGCATGATTCGCTTCGATTCCGAGGACAGTCTGGCGGCACGTCAGCGCATCTACGGCATTGCGTCGGCGGACGACCTTCATGCCATCCTGACAGGCTATTTTGACCCGAACGATGCCGCTTACACGGCGGATACGGCGCTGGATGCGCGCTTGCAGGCGATTCTCGCGGCGTGCGGGCTGAATCCGGAAGACTACGACATCAGCGTCATCCGCAATCTGAGCGGGATGCCCGAACCCATCACGGGGACGAACTGGTACTGCACGCTCATCCGCAAGGGCATCGAAGTGGCGGAGGACGAAACAAACCCGTATGACATGGTGATTGTGCTGTACGGCGACGAGATGACGGTGGGCGCGTTTGTGCTGAATCCGGAGGTTTAACAAGGGCTAAAAAGACGGCAGGTGTGAGAAATTCTCTGCACCTGCCGTTTATTTTTGTTTTGGGATGGTCGGTCGCGCCAATGGGCGCGGCAATATGCAAGTTGTTGGGAAAGCAAGTTGGGGGGCGCTCCTGCGGGAGCGCAAAGTTACTGGCAGGGACGCTTCGCTGCCTGCGCCTTTGTTGAGCGCATTTGGCATACTGGTCGCCCGTGAAACGGTTGGGGCGTTGCCACAAACCCCACAAGGGACGCTGTCCCTTGACCCTGCAAGGGAGGAAGAAAATGGGACGAAGTCCCTCCCTTGACCCTTTTTTGGCTGCCCGGCTTGAGTGCTTTTCCCTTACTTGTCTATTCCCTGCGCTTTCAGGCGCTCTTGGCGCTGGTTCAGGCGACGCGCCCTCTGCCCCATCGCTTCCACCTGCTCCATGAACGCTTTCACTTCTTCCTCACTCATGCCCTCAAACAGCGCATCCGCCAGGTCATCCGCCATCCGCCGTATCGCCGTACGGTACTGCATCGCTTTCTCCGTCAGATACACCCGCCGAATCCGTCGGTCGAACGTATCCACTTCCCGCCGCACAAGCCCTTTCTTCTCCAAGCCCTGCAGGCTGCGGGTCGTCGCGGCGCGATCCACCGTGTACGCCTCCGCCATCTCGTCCTGCGTGCGCCCGTCCTGCTCATACAGCAGCGCCAGATACAGCACGTCCGACGAGGTCAGCTTCTCGTCCAGCAATTCCCGGTTCAGAAACAGGTTCATCTGCCGAAACAGCACAATCACGGATTTATCCACGCGCATGGATTGTTCCTCCTCTTCGTTGTCACAACCCATTGTAGCGCATTTTTATTGACGTGTCAACAATGTAAAAGGAATTTCCGTCATTTTTTCTTGTTCCACAGCGCAAATCCGGCGGCACACATCGCCAGCACGAAGCAGCCGCTGCTGTATATGGACAAGCCAAACACCTGCGGGCCGTTTCCTGCGACCGCGCCGCCGAAGATGAGCAGCCCCAGCGACAGCAGCATCAGGCAGAGCTTGCGCACCATGGCAATAACGAGCTTGCGGACGTCCTCGCCCGCGTGATGCTCAACGCCGAGATTCGCCTCGCCCTTTAAGCCTGTGCGCAGGATATCCGCCAGCAGCGCGGGGATTTCCAGCGACTTCCGGCTGCTCTCGTAGATGGCGCGGGCATCCTGCGTCAGGAGCGCACGCCAGTCCACGTTGTCAAACATCTGGTCGCCGATGCGCGCGGTGATGACGTTCATGATGTTTAGTTCGGGGCTGAGGTCAGCGACGACGCCCTCAATCGTCGCCAGACCGCGCGCAAGCATCGTCAGGCTGCTGGGCATGGCGATGCCGTTCGTCTTCATGACGCTGGTCATGTCCTCGAACACTTCCGCCAAGTCCATCGTGCCCAAATCCGCCGAGCCGTACTTATCCAGCATGGCCTCAATGTCGCGGTAGAGCTGCTTTTTGTCCGCCGTGCCGTGGAATTCGCCCAGCCCCAGCACCGCATCGCGCACAAGGGCAATATCGCCGCGCGCCACGCCGACAATCGCGTTGCCGATGAGCTTGCGTTCCTTTTCGTTCAAGCTGCCCATCATACCCATGTCGAGCCAGACGATTTTGCCGTCGCGGATGCGGATGTTGCCCGGATGCGGGTCAGCGTGGAAGAAGCCGTCCTCCATAATCTGCCGGACGTAGTTGTCCGCCAGCTTCGCGCCGATTTCCGCGAGGTCGTAGCCCGCTTCCACCAGCTTGTCGTGTTCGTCGATGCCCATGCCGTCGATGCGCTCCATCACCAGCACGTTCGTTGTGGTGTACGCGCGGTAGAGAATCGGCGACGTGACGAACACGACGTCCTGATTCAGCGCGTGGAAGCGCTCCAGATTCGCCGCTTCGGTCTGGAAATTCATTTCTTCCTGCGCAACAACCCACATTTCGTCCAGCACCTGATTGAAGTCCACCAGACTGCCGGCAGGGGTGTACTTCAGCACCTTGCACGCCTGTTTGAGCAGGATGATATCGCGGCTCATGACCTCGTGGATGCCCTCGCGCTGCACCTTGACGACGACGCTCTCCCCGCTTTTGAGGATGGCGGCGTGCGCCTGCGCGATGGACGCACTGCCCAGCGCCTTCTCGTCAAACGACGCGAACACTTCCTCCATCGGGCAGCCGTAGGAGGTTTCCACCACGCGCTGCACCTGCTCAAAGGGCATGGGCGACACGTTCGAGCGCAGCTTTTTCAGCGCCTCGCAGTAGTCCCGCGGCAGAATATCCGACCGCATGGAGAGGATTTGCCCCAGCTTGATGAACGTCGGGCCAAGATCCTCGATGATGGCACAGAGTTTTTCCGGCGTGATGCCGTGCAGGATGTCATGCTTGCGCACCACGTCCACAATTTCGCGCAGGCGCTGGCGATTCTGGGCGATTGTCCGCTCCCGCTCCGCCTGATTCGCGCCGCGGCGGTTCTCGTTTTTCGGCGGACTGTCACTTTCGGGCTTGTCCGCCGCTTCCGTGGGGATTTCCGGCGCAACCGGCTGCTGTTTCTTCTCTGTCATATGCTGTCTGCCCTCAGTTCTCGGTCGGTTCGTCGGATTCTGCCGATGCCGCCGTCTTTTTCGTCGCCTCGCGCGCCGCAATGTGGGCCTTCAGCGCCTCCAGCTGCTCATCGGAGAGCGAATCCACCGCCGAAATCACGTCATCCGGCGGCGTGACAATCGTCACATTCTCGCGGATGGCATCCTTAATATTGTGCTTGAGTTCCTCGTTGAGCACCTTGCCCTGTTCAATGGTCAGTTCGCCTTTTTTGACCAGTTCATTCAGCACATCCGCGCCCTTTTCCTTCGTCACCGCCGCGACCCCGACGCCTGCCAGAATCAGCTTGCGCAAATTTTCGCCCAAATCCAACATAGTCAGCGCTCCCTTCACATTCGCCAAATCGGCGGATTGCTTGCATTTTGATTTTCGCGGCAGACAGCTGCCGTTTTTATGTTGATTCGCCGCGGAGGGGGCGCATTCCTGCAAGGCGGGGGATTTTTTCGCCTGACAATTTGGGGGATTTGTTTAAGGAATGAAAATGCGCCGCCGGTGAATGTGCCGACGGCGCAAGGGGGATTATTGGATGTAGGTGTAGCTGATAACGTTGTTTTGGGCGTACCGTGCAGCGTAGGAATTGCGCAGGACGCGGAGGGTGACATACGGGCAGTTGTAGAAGGCATTCGTGCCGATGCTGGTAACATTGCGGAGGTCGCCGACGGTTTTCAGCGCAGTGCAGTCACTGAATGCACGCGTGCCGATTTTTGTCACGCTGTTCAGACTGGTAATGCTCACAAGCGACTTGCAGCTGGCGAAAGCGCCCATCCCGATTGTCTGCGCTTTCGACATACTGCCTATTGTTTTGAGCGAACCGCAAGACAAGAATGCATGGTCTCCGATGCTCGTCACACTGCTTAGACTGCCCACGCTTGCAAGCGCACTGCAGTTAGCAAACGCGTTTTCACCGATTTGCGTCAGCTTCGGCATATTGCCGACGCTTATCAGCGAGGTGCAGCCTTGGAAAGCCCTATTTCCAAGGCTCGTCAAATAGTTCATGTTTCCGACACTTTCAAGCGAAGTGCAATTCGTAAATGCCCACTGGTCGATGCTGATGATGCTGCTCAAACTGCCCAAGCTCGTCAGTGAACGGCAGCCATAGAACGCGCTGTCGCCGATGCTCGTCACGCCACTAAGGCTGCTGACGTTCACAAGTGCACTGCAATTGCAGAAAGCTCTTTCTCCGATGGTGCGCAAGCTGCTCAAATTGTTCAATCGCTTGAGCGAACTGCAGCTGTGGAAAGCCCTCTTGCTGATGCTTGTCACACTGCTCAAGTCGCCCAAAGAGGTCAAACTGCTCGCGCCTTCAAACATGCTGTCCGGAATTACCGTCAAGCTGCTCAAGTTACCCACGCTCTTCAGCGCACTGCACTTATAGAACATCACTCTGCCACCGCTCGCCAATTTCGGCATATTGCCGACGTTTTGGAGCAAAACGCAGTACTCCGTTCTAATTGCCTGACCGTTGTCGTCATTGTATGTAAGCCCGGAGAAGATGCCTTGCCCCACGCTGGTGAGATTCGGCATGTTGCCAACACTCTGCAATTTCGTGCATCCCGTAAATGCCCATTCGCCGATGCTTGTCACGTTAGGCAGGTCGCCAATTTTCTGCAAGGCAGTGCAAGCGCTAAACGCATCGTTGCCAATATTGACCACGCTATTCAGCTTATCCACGTTCGTAAGGGAAGTGCAGTAAGCAAACGCATATTCACCAATATCCGTCACTTTGCCCATTGTGCCCATTGTTGTAAACGAACTGCATTCGTAAAAAGCGTAATCACCAATCGTCTCCAGTTTCGGCATATTGCCGATGCTTTTGAGAGAGACACAGCTATCTGTTCTAATTGCCTGACCAGCATCATCACGATATGTAATCCTGCCAAAAACACCTTTTCCAGTGCTTTTAAGGTTTTGCATATTTCCGACAGTTTCCAACTGTGTGCAGCCTGCAAATGCCCAATCATCAATACTCGTCATACTGGGCAAATCAGCAACCTTTTTCAAGGCAGTGCACCCTGCAAAAGCGTATTCACCAATACATGACACATTGCTCATGTTGTTAATACTTGCAAGCGAGGTGCATTTTGTAAACGCATATTCTTCTATACTCGTTGCAGTCTTTAATGCATCAATATTTACAAGCGAACTGCAATTATAGAATGCATGCTCTCCGATTGTCTCCAATTTGGGCATATTGCTAATGCTCTTCAAAGAAGCGCAAGCACCGAATGCCCACCTCTCGATAGTTTTTACGCTGGTCAACGCGCCCATCTTTGTAAGTGAAGTGCAGTTGTAAAACGCGCAGTCGCTGACCACTTCCAGTTTCGGCATATCACCAACGCCTTGGAGCGACGTGCAGTAGTCAGTTCTAATCAATTGACCGTCATCATCATACAACGAATAGTCTGCAAATGCTCTTTCGCCGATGCTTGTCAGATTCGGCATGTTGCCAACACTCTTCAAAGCAGCACAACCTGCAAATGCGTATTCGCCGATGCTCGTCACTTTGGGCAAATTGCCAATGCTCTTCAACACGATACAATCACCAAATGCGTAGCTCCCGATATTCGTAACATTGCCCAAGTCTCCGACGCTCGTAAGCGAACTGCAACGGCTGAATGCGCTGTCTCCGATTGTCGTTAGTTTCGGCATATTGCCAATGCTTTGGAGAGACGTGCAGTAGTCGGTTCTAATCTTCTGCCCGTCATCATCATAGAGTGTGTATCCTGCAAAAGCACCGTGGGCAAGGCTCGTCACATTCGGCATATTGCCAACGCTCTTCAACGCAGCACAGCCGGCAAATGTCCATTCGCCGATGGTTGTAACTTTTGGCAGATTGCCGATACTCTGCAAGGAAATACAGCCCGCAAAGGCACGCTTGCCGATATCCGTCACATTGCTCAAGTCGCCAACACTCGTCAGTGAACTGCAGTAAGTAAACGCATATTCACCAAGACTTGTCACATTGCCCAGATTGCCAACACTCGTCAGCGACGGGCAAGTAGAGAAAGCCATGTTCCCAATGCTCTTTACTTTGTTCAGATTATCCACTTTTTTGAGTGAAGTGCATTTGTAAAACGCACGATTGCCAATGCTTGTTACATTGGTCAGCTTGCCCACATTCTCAAGCGAAGTGCAGCCATCAAATGCGCTTGCGCCAATGCTCATCGCACTGTTCAAGTCACCCACAGACACCAGATTCGTTAAGCCCTGAAATAAGTTTTCCGGAATTTCCTTCAAGCTGCTCAGGTTGCCAACGCTCACAAGCGAAGTGCAGCCATTAAACGCATACTCTCCAATGCTGGTTACGTTGTTCAAGTTGCCTATGCTCTTAAGTGAAACACACTCATAGAACGTCCAAGGCGCAATGCTCGTCATGTTATACAGGTTGCCAACACTCACAAGTGATTCACAGAAAGCAAATGCATACTCGCCTATGCTTTCCACACTGCTCAAGTCGCCTACATACTCAAGCGCACCGCAATATGCAAACGCTGTATCGCCTATATTTGTTACACTGCCGAGTGTATCCACGCGTTTAAGCGCACGGCAATCAAAAAACGCATTCACACCTATTGTTTTCACATTGCTTAAGTTGCCCACATGTTCAAGTGCACTGCAACCATCAAACGCACCATATCCAATGCTCTCCAGCTTCGGCATATTCCCAATGCTTTTCAGTGAAGCACAATAATTAGCGCCAATCCAGTTGTCATCGTCATCATAAATACCGCTGCCGCCAAAAGCGCTATCCTCAATATACTTCAAATTCGGCATATTGCCAACGCTCGCCAGCGAACTGCATCCAGCAAACGCGCTTTTTCCGATGCTCACTAAGCAGGGCAGGTCGCCAATTTGCTTTAAGGAAGCGCAACGTTCAAAGGCAGATTCAGCAATGGTCGTCAAACTATTCAAACTGCCTACACTTGTAAGCGAATTGCAATAATAAAACGCAGCGTAGCCGATTGTCTCTAATTTCGTTCCGTTTTCAATGCTTTCCAGTTTCGTGCAGCCCAAAAATGCCCCCTCGCCAATGCTTGTCACGCTGTTCAGGTTGCCAACCCGTTCAAGCGCCGTACAGCCACTGAAGGTAGACTCGCCGATTTGCCCCAGCTTCGGCATATCGCCAATCTGTTTCAGCGATGCGCACGCGGCAGTGCCCGCCTCTTTTCCATTTTCCAAGACGATAATATTCGCAAACGCCCCGTCGCCAAGGCTCGTCAAATTCGGCATATCGCCGATGCTTTCCAAGGAACTGCATCCGGCAAAGGCATGGTCGCCGATGCTCGTCACATTGCGCAGGTCGCCCACACTCGCCAGCGAACGGCAATAAACAAAAGCCGTATCGCCAATCGTGCGCACATTGCTCAAGCTGCCGATGCTCGCCAGCGAACGGCACTTGAAGAACGCTCGCTCACCGATGGTTGTCAAGCTGTTCAGATTGCCGACATGTTTCAGGGCATGGCAGGAAACCGTTGTGACTGCGCCAGTTGCTTCATCCGTAACCGTCAGTTCCGCAAACGCATAATTCCCGATAGTTTGCAGCTTCGGCATATCTCCAATACTCTCCAGCGCCTCACACCCACTGAACGCATACTCCCCGATGCTCTCCAGCTGGTTCATGTCCCCCAGCCGCACCAGCGCTGTGCACCCGTCAAACGCATGGTTGCCAATCTTCGTCAGCCCGTCCGGCAGCTCAATCTCCTGCAAATTCGTGCAGCCCGAAAAGGCGTAATCGCCGATTTCCGTCACGCCATCGGGAATCTTCACGCGCTCAAGGCTCGTGTCGCCCGCAAAGGCGTAGTCCTCAATCCGCTTCACCCTCGCCGGAATCGTGTATGTCGCCGGATTCCCGCTGCTCTGCCCGTCCGCATCCTCCGCCAGTGCGGGAACCATCAGGCAGCCGCCCGCCAAAAGCCCGGTCAGCGCAAGGGTCAACAGTTTCTTAGCCTCCATAATTGTCAGCTCCTTTCTGTATTTCCATTACACAACACTTGTGTCATTTGTCAATCATTTTTCATACTTTCTGCGCGCTTCTCCCGCGTTTTTTCTCCCCCGAAGCCCTTGCACAAATCCCCCGCGTGATGTACAATAAAGCCGAAGCGTGATTCACGCAAGAGTAGGAGGAGGAAACACTATGGCGATTACCACCCGCGCGTTCGGCACGACCCAAGACGGTCAGAACGTGACGATGTATACCTTGACGAACCATTCCGGCGCGTCCGTGTCCATGCTTGACCTCGGCGCGATTGTGACCAATATCCTCGTGCCGGACAAGAGCGGCAAGCTGGCGGACGTTGCCCTCGGCTTCGATACGCTGGCGCATTATGAGGGCGGCCACGGCGCGATGGGCGATACCATCGGGCGCTTCGCGAACCGCATCGGCGGCGGCTGCTTCACCCTTGACGGCACGGAATATCACCTCTACCAGAACGACGGCGAAAATACCCTGCATGGCGGCAAAGCCGGCTTCCAGAAGAAGGTCTGGCAGACGACGCCCGTCGCGGGGGATACGGTGGATTCCGTCAAGTTCCACTACGTTTCCGCCGATATGGAGGAGAACTTCCCCGGCAATCTGACGGCGGACGTGACCATCTCGTGGGACGACGACTGCAACCTGACGTTCCACTATCAGGCGACGACCGACAAGGCGACCGTCATCAACATGACGAATCACACCTATTTCAACCTCGCCGGATACGACCACGGCACCGTGCGCGACCACGCCATCTACATCGACAGCGACGTGGTGACGGCGGTGGACAGCGGGCTGATTCCGACGGGCGGCTACATGCCTGTCAGCCAAACGCCGCTTGACCTGCGCGAGGAGATGCTCATCGGCGACGGGCTTGACTGCATGAACGAGTGCGTGCCGATGCGCTACGCCAAGGGCTACGACTGCAACTACGTCCTGCGCAAGGGCAGCGCAATGGGGCTGTGCGCGTGCGTGCACCACGAGGAATCCGGCCGCACGATGGAGGTCATCACCGACCAGCCCGGCGTGCAGTTCTACACCGCCTGCACCACCGATTATGCGGATGGCAAGGGCGGAATGCACTATCTGCCCTACTCCGGTCTGTGCCTGGAAACGCAGCACTACCCGGATGCGCCGAATCACCCGAATTTCCCGACGACGACGCTGCGTCCCGGCGAAATCTACGACACGACGACCATCTACGCCTTCCGCGTCGATGCGTAATCCAAAGTGAACTGATTGCGGAGCGGCTTTTGCGGCTGCTCCGTTTTTTTGCACCCCAAACTGCCCTTTCGCATAGGCTGAATCGGGGTGAAAACATGACCATCGACGAATTTCTGACGAATGTACGGCGGATTCAGGCTGCTGATCCGCGCTACCGATTGGGGCGCGACGGCTCGGACGGCTACTGCGACTGCATCGGGCTGGTCATCGGCGCGATTCGCCGCAGCGGCGGACAATGGCGCGGCATCCACGGCACAAACTGGACGGCGCGCAACGCCATGCACGACTTGAATCCCCTGCACGGCGCGGGGCAGCTCCGGCGCGGCGAACTCGTCTTTCGCGCGCACGAACCCGGCGCGAAGGGGTACGCCTGCCGAGCCGATACGCCTCCTCCGCCGACCGCCGCGACTACTACCATGTCGGCGTCGTCATGCAGACGAACCCGCTTCGGATTCTGCACTGCTCCAGCGGCGGCGTGAAAGCGGACACGAGCGCGAGCCGCTGGCAGTTTCACGGGATGCTGACGATGTTCGCGGGGCGGATGGGGCTGATGCAAATCGGCGATTCCGGCGACGCGGTGAAAGGGCTGCAAAGCGCACTGATGGCGGCGGGCTTCCCCCTGCCCCTGCACGGCGCGGACGGCGATTTCGGCGCGGAAACCGAACAGGCGCTCCGCCAATTCCAGCAGAAAAGTGGACTTGACGCATCCGGTGCGGCAGACGCGGAAACGCTGGCGGCGCTTCGGCTTTTGAACGGATAAGCAAGCAGGGCAGTCCGCTTTTTATGCCGACCGCCCTGTGTTTTGATGCAATTTTGCTGATTATGCCAGCTTGTCCGCCGCCGCCCGGCACGCCGCCAGCGCGTCGTCATCCGGCGCATCCTGACAAATCACCGTATCGACGATATTCAGCCCCGCGTTGTCACGCTTCCAGATGTCCATCCACTCGCCGCCGCCCCAGCCGTAGCTGCCGAACAGCACGACCTTCTTGCTGCCCAGCACGGGCGCAACCGCGTTCCACATCGGCTCGAACTCGTCCTCTTCCAGCTGCTCCGCGCCCATCGCGCTGCATCCGAAAGCGAACGCGTCGTAGTTTGCCGCCTTATCGGCAGTAAACTCGCTCGCGGTGAAGAGATCCGCGTGCGCCTGATTCGCAATGGCCTCCGCCATCTGCTGCGTGTTGCCCGTGCCCGACCAATAAATGACTGCAATCTTGCTCATGAGAGAAACTTCCTTTCACAATTGAATTATGCGCGAACGGTCAGCCGTTCAAGCGGCCATCCGGCGCGGAAAAGCGTCTGGTATGCCGCGCGGCACGCCTTGTAGCGCTGGAAAACGCGCATCGCTTCGCACTCGTTCGTGTATGCCTTCCAGCATCCGCTGCATCGGCAGCCGCGCCCGCCGTCGCGCATGAAGGCGATGACGTCGCTGAGGGGATAGCCGAGGAAGACGCCGATTTCGTGCGGGAAGCAGGGCGATTCCGCCAAGCGCTGCCGCAGGAACGCCAATGCGCCGTCGGGGGATGTGTCCCCGTAGCCCATTGCCCGCAGGAACGCCTGAACATCCGCCTGTGCAAGCAGCGCCGCGAGCGCCTCCTGCCGATAGACGTACACCAGCGCGCGCTCCTGCTGTACTCGCAGGATGGTCAGCGACACGCCGCGCGATTCAAGCGCCACCTGCACGCGCTGAAATTCCGCGCGAAAGCCCGTCGCATCCGCGCAGGACGAGGTGAACAGGCTGCCGACCTTCATATTCGCCAGCGTCGGGGAGCCGTGGTCAATCAGCGCGCGTTCCAGCATGATGGTGTCCTCCTGCGTGTTAGTTTTGGCTAACACGGATATTTTACAGGATAATGGGTGGTTTGTCAAGCGGAAAAGTTAGTGAAAGCTAACTTTTGGACGAAAAAGTGCGCGATGGGCGGAATTCGCGACATTGAGCGGAAAAGGAAAACGAAAAAGTAACGAAAAAGCTGCCTCCGATGCTTTCAGAGGCAGCCTGCTTATTTTTGGGAAATTACACCGTCTCGCACGCATCCGCGTAGAACGCGTTCATCGCGTCCTCCGTCGGGAAGTTCGCGACGTACATCATGTTGCCCATCGCGCCCGACAAAGCGTCCGGCACACGGCCGACCATCTTCATCTGCGCGGCGTACTTCGTCATCAGCTGCTCGTGGGACAGTCGGAAGTGCTTGCCGTCGCGGCGGCCCGCAAATGCGCAGAAGGCGTGCTCACCCTGCGGCATCAGCGTGCTGTCATAGGCAATCATGTCCGCCCAAATCTTGTACACGTCGGTCGAGTTGGCAAAATTCATCATGTCCGGCGAGAAACCGCCGCACGGCCGCATGTTGACCTCCAGCGCAACCACGTCGCCCTTCTTGCCCATCGACGGCTGATCCTCTGTCAGGCGGAAGAACTCGAAGTGCACGAACCGGCTGCGCACGCCGAAGGACTTCACCGTCGCGCGGCCCGCCTTGCGGACATCATCGTGCAATTCCTTGACGATGTAGTACACGGAGTTGTCGTCGTTGTTCACAATGTCCATGATGGAGATGGGACTCACGTTGCCGGTCTCGAAAATCGGCTCGCCCTTGCTGTTGATGATGGCGTCGTAGCTGTTGACTTCGGCGTGGATAAACTCCTCCATGATGTAGGAAACTTCCAGCTCTTTGACGATGAGGAAGTGGCGGAGGTCATCGTCGCTGGACAGCTTGTAGGTGTGGGACGCGCCCACGCCGTTATCCGGCTTGACAATGACGGGGTAGCCGACTTCGCTGATGAACGCCTTGCAGCCATCGAAATTATCCACCATATGGTAGCGCGCCGTCGCGATGCCGACCTTCTGATAGTATTCCTTCATCTTGGACTTGAACTTGATGCGCGGCATATCGCTGACTTGGAAGCCGCTGGTGATGTGGAAATCGGTACGGAGCATGGCGTCGCGCTCCAGCCAGTATTCGTTGTTGCTCTCCAGCCAGTCGATACGGCCGTATTTGCTGATGAAGAACGCGACGGCACGGTACACCTCGTCGTAATTCTCCATGCTGCCGACCTTGTAGTATTCGTGCAGGGCGCTCTTGAGTTCGGGCAGGAGGGTATCATAGGGCTGATCGCCGATGCCGAGGACGCGCAGCCCGTTATTGCGCAGCTGACGGCAGAACTGCCAGTAGTTGACGGGGAAATTGGGGGAAATGAAAACGAAATTCTTCATAGTTTGCTTCATCCTTTTGAGATTTATTGCGGTTTATTTTTGCCCGTTTCCTGGCAGAAAACGCAAGGCACACAAACTGAAAGCAGCGATAAAAATCAACAAACTTTAGCGGGACGGCGAAGCAGTCCAGAGGGCGACCGCAAAGCCCTCTGGTCGCCTCCGCAGAGGCGAAACCCCTGCAAGGGTTCAAGGGGAATCCCCCTTGTCACAGGATATGCGGGACATGATAAGCCACTTGCTGATACCACCAGTCCCAGTCGTGCTTCACATCGTAGCCCCAAATGTCGAACCAGACGTGAATGTCCTTCTGCGCACAAATGTCGCGCAGGCGGAATGTGCTCTCCGGCACTTCCCACGCGCCCTGCCCGACGACAACCACCGCCTTGTGGTCGTTGTACAGGCGGATAAACGGGTGGTCGGGCGAAATTCCGGCGAGATAATCCACCGGGGAATTGGCGTACACCAGCTCATCCATGTAGCCGGGGAAGCCGTATTCGCTGGTGTAAATGCCGCTGAGCGCCAGCAGACCGTCGAACGTCTCCGGGAAGCGGAAATACAGGTTTGCCGCGTGCGTCGCGCCCAGGGAGCAGCCGAACGCAATGATGCCCGGCGTGCCGTCCCAGCCATTGCGGTCGTTCGTCATGGACTGGATGAACGGCGCAACCTCCCGCACGATGTAGTTCATCCACGCTTCATGGCGGCGGATGCGGTCGTGCGGGTCGTAGGTTGCGGAATACGTCTCCTTATCCAGCGTGTCGATGGAAAAGACCATGCACTGCCCGGATTCAATCCACGGCGCCCATGCGTCGGTCATGCGGTAGTTCTCGAAGTCGAAAAAGCGCCCGTCTTGGCAGGGGATGAACAGCACTGGGCGGCCGGCATGGCCGTACACCTTGATTTCCATCTCTCGCCCGACGGAGGGGCTGTACCATTTTGTGTAATATGTCTGCATGGGTTGCGCCTCCTATTATTCGCGATTGTAGAACAGAATGTGCATGAAGAAGGGAATCTGCTCTTCCCAGCAGGCTTCGCAGTGGTCGCCGTTGGGGACGATGCGGCTCGTCAGCAGCACCTGCTTTTCCAGCAGACGGCTTGTTACGGCGGCGTACTGCTTGCGCATGTTGTCGTGGTGCGCCATCTCGCGCGAACCGTAGTCCATATAAATCACGGTGTCCGGGGCAAATTGCGCGTCGCGAATCAGGCGGTCAAGGCTGCGCGTGGCAAACCAGATGCTCGGCGAAAGGCACGCCGCGCGCGAATACACGTCGTTAAACGCAGTCACCGCGTACAGGCTCATCAGCCCGCCCATGCTCGACCCCGCAATCCACGTCGTTTCGCGCCCCGGCAGCGTCGGGTACTTTTCGTCAATCATGCCTTTCAGCGTATGTGCGAACCAGTCCATTGTCGTGCGCCCGCGCCCGCGGATGTAGCCGAGCTTCGGGTCTTCAAACGTGAAGGGGGAATATTCGCTCAGCCGCCCGTTATTCGGCGAATGGTTGCAGTCCACCGCAACGACAATCAGCGGCGTGTTTGTCGATTCAAGATATTCCTTCATCCCCCAGCACTTCCCGTAGGTCGCGTCGGAATCGAAGAAAACGTTATGGCCATCGAACATGTACAGCACAGGATAGCGCGCTTCGGGGTTTTCCTGCGCTTCGTCGGGGACGTACACATAGACGGTGCGTCCTTCGCGCCCGCTCAGTTTCGGGATGGGGGTTGTCCATTTTTCAATCATGATGCTTATTCCTCGGTGTTGGTGTCGGGAAATGAAATTTTCCCAACGATAGTGTAGCACAGCGCGAAACAGAACTCAACCGTTTACACCGGAAAAAACAAAAAAAAGCATTTTCGGCGGACTCGAACGGGGCAACTGGCAGTTGCTTGCGCAGGAAAAGCGAATGTGATATAGTAAAGGCGAGGTGATGACACATGCCGTTTGATTCCCAGCAGTTTTTGCAGGAATTGCAGGCGATAATGCAGCAGCAGCGCCCGCCGCGCCCGGATTCATACAGCGCCGCCGACAGCGCAGTGCAAATCCACCCCTATATGGAGGGCAAAGAGCCGCGCCACGCTTTCCCTACCTTCCTCGACGACCATCAGGTCATCCTGTTCGGCGGCGGCATCAGGATTTTTGATACGCAGAAGGGCAAATTCGTGCAGACCATCAGCCGCCTTCGCAATGCGGAAATCGCGCTTTCGCCCACGAAAAGCAAGATTTTCCTTGCCAACGCAACCGCCAAAGACGTGGTTGTGTGTATCCTCTACGAGCGAATTGACGGCGTTTTCACCGAAAAGCATCGGACAAGTATCAAGGGTGTCAACACGGACGGCGGCACGCCGTGTTTCAGCAGCGACGAAAAATACGCGTATTTCTGCACGGAGTTCCACCGCGTGTGGCGCTATTCGGTTGAAGACGGGACGTGCGCGTGCATCTACGAGCGCGAATATGCCGACCAGTTTCTCAATCTGGATGTGTACGCCGACCAGCTGCTCATCATGGTAGGCGCTTCCCGCGCCATCGACCATCGCGGGATTGACGTGCTGGACAAAGACGGGCATTGCCTGAAGTCCCTGCGCTATCCCGATGGTCAGGAGGCGCGCAGAACGGTTGAGTATGCCAAATGGCTGAATGCGGATGAAATTCTGATGATTTTCACGCGTTCTTACACGGAACCGTACGATGATTATCAGGTGCTTTCGTGGCGCACCGCCGCGTCGATGGAAGGGACTGCCGCGGATGACTGGAAGGTTGAGCGCACCGGAAGCAACTTTTCCGAGATTTTCCTCTCGCCGAAACGGAACTATGTTGCGTATGTATGGTTCTACATGGGAAACGACAAGCCCCGGTACACCATCAGCGTGCACCGCATGAAGTCACGGCAGAAGGTGTGCGAATTTAACGTGAAGCATCTTTATTATATGGATTTTGCTTTTTCGGATGACGACCGGCACTGCTTCCTCTGCGCGGGTACTTGCTATCTGGTGGATTTGCCCGCGTCGGATGAAATTTAAGGTAACACCGCACAAATGAGGTGGTCGGCTGGCGAATGGATTTTTCGTC
>OMCF01000315.1_pt1 | contig 21477 bp, 5 predicted proteins | sample 1673791 | NCBI WGS metagenome assembly OMCF01 (sample SAMEA103958127, study PRJEB25191) | human gut metagenome | biome: human-associated habitat [ENVO:00009003]; feature: intestine environment [ENVO:2100002]; material: feces | place: Germany | collected 2013/2015
ATTTTAATTTTTTAATTTATGAACAAATTTTTTATCGCAGCCGCTTCGGCACTGGCTCTCGCCAGCTGCTCAAGCGACGATTTCTTGGGAGAAATTCAGGGAAATGAGCAAAATGGAGCCACTTCAGCAATCAACTTCGGTGGCGACACGGGCAAAATCACACGCGCCACAACAAAGGGCAACGCAGCCGCAGAACTCCTCGAAAACAACTTTGTAGTTGTCGGTTTCAAAGGAAGCAATGAAGATGCAGCCAACAACGAAAATTATGCATTCGACCACTACAACGTGAACTTCAAAGACGGTTCAGCATTCTCTACAGAGTCAAACCGTGCTGGTTGGGAGTATGTTAATCAGGACATGAAGGTAAAGGGAACCGAGCCTTACGCTCCTCTCGCACAGAGCGCATCGCAGCAGACCATCAAGTATTGGGACCACTCTTGCGCATCCTACGACTTCATCGCATTCTCAATGGGTAAAAAAGATGCGGCGTCAAAATACGCTACTCCGACACACGTCGACAAAGCCCATCTCGCCACTGCCGCCTACACTCTCTCCGGCAACGTAAACACTCTCAGCGAGTGCTACATTTCCGACATGAAGACCGTTACTGAGCCTAACTACAACAAGACTCCTGTATCAATGTCCTTCCGTCACCTTGCCAGCAAGGTACGTATGGCTCTCTTCGAGATTGTCCCTGGTTATGTGATCAGCGACGTGAAGTTCTACACAAGCACCACAGCCACAGCCGACCCAGAAGGCACACTCATCGGAAATTTCAACAACTCCGGCACATTGACAGTGTACTTCCCTACAACAGGTACTGACAACGCTTCTGAGAAAGACTACAACAAGGCTCACGTAAAATTCACTGCATCAACAACTGCAGGTGAGACTGGCGTATTGAATCATAAAGGATTCGGCGTTGTCAACTACAACAACCAGGCCGAAGGCACGATTTCTGCAGGTAAAACTTACCTCAGCCAGAATGCAGCGGATCCTTCTTACTGCGGCGCCGGCTATCAGAACGTGCTTCCGTCGGAAGGTGCGGCAAGCGCCACCACTCTGCGCATCGACTACAAGCTCACTTCTGTCGACGGTTCTAAAGAGACAATCAACGTGAAGGGTGCCACTGCAACCGTTCCTGCCGAATACACTGAATGGAAGTCAGGATACGCCTACACTTACATCTTCAAGATTTCTCAGGACACCAACGGTTCTACCGGCGGCACAACACCTGGTTTGACAGCCATTTCATTCGACGCCGTTGTTGTTGACGATGAGGCAAACGGTCTCCAGGAAACAATCACCACTGTTTCTGACAACAGCTTCACTACATACGGCTACAAGGACAACAAGGTTACTACCAACGGCAACGAATATGTCAACGGCACCGAAATCTATGCAACTGTATATTCTGCCGGCGCTACTGTAGCTCCTCAGAAATTGTACACCGTAACTCTCGAAGCCGGTGCCACTCAGACAATCAACGAGGCAAGCGTTGCCAACGCTCTCGTGAAAGGAACCAACGACGCTACTGCCAAGACTTGGACTGTCACCGACTACGCTGGCAAGAAGATGGTTGTGACAGAGACAACAGATGGCGTTGCCTCTACTGTAACTTCTGTTCCGGCAGGTCCTGGCTACACTCTCAAGGTAAATGCCCTCAAGTGGACAGGTGTTGTCACCGACCCGGCTACAGAAACATATTACGCTGTTGAATACGACAATGGAACCAAAAAGTCATACAAGATTGTCAAAGTTGTCAACGTTGTCAAATAATAATTCTTTTTCCATGGCTCACGCCTTGGATTCTGACTAAAAACATTGTGTCTGAGGTGTGTTTTCACACGCCTCGGACACATTTATATGTCGGACGGGGGTTTCTCCCCCGCCCGTCTTTAAAAAAAACAAGAAGACATGCAGAAACATCGCATCCTAATATTTCCTCTGTTGGGACTTTCCCTATTCTCCTGCTCGCAATCCGAGCCGGACGAACCAATAGTGCCCGAACCGGACAATACACAGACAAGCATCGCCTTCAGCAGCACTAACAACAACTGGCAGGATGCAAAAACAAAAGCAGCGGGCAACGGTCTCGAGACTATCTTCCAGACGTTCCGCACATGGGGATATAAAACCACAACAAACTCCCCGAACCCGTCATCGCCGCAAATTGTGATGGACGGATATAAAATGTCATACAATCAGGGATCTGCCGGCAGCTCTACGACAAACACTGCCGACTGGGAATATGCTGGCATTGAAAATCCTATAACTGCCACCCTGCAAACAATAAAATATTGGGACTACTCGGCAACGAGCTACCGCTTTTTCGCATACAGTCCCTTCAATCCAGATGTAAAGACTTCGGTCAGCTCGGGCGACAACGCTACCGCTACCTTGTCTTTTAATTTTGAATATTCTGAAGCAGCAACCGCTACTTCAACACCATACGCAAGCCGCCTTTGGCTTGCCTCCCCTTCGTCGACGTCGCCGGCATACGGGTCGTGTGTCACTCTGACTTTCGCGCCGATAATCGCAAAGGTGCGTTTCCGTTTCACCTATCCTGACGGAACGACCAACGTTGCGATAAGCAACATCAAGTTTCGCGACAGCCGTTTCGTCGACACCCCGGCAAATGCCGACACCCCTCTCCGCGGCACCATCGACGCCGCCTATCCGCTCACCGGAATTCCGGTCGGCACATTTCCGACTCTCACGATGTCGAAGTCGGAAGCGGCTGATGCGTCCGGACTCCTGGTTCTCACCACTCCCTACGAGGAGGCTGGCGACCAGATACACATCCTCAAAGACCCTACTCTCTACAATAAATGGTACTACGTGCCGCCGCTCGCCAACATCCCCTACGAACAGGGAGCATACACCATAACCATCAACATTGGCGGAAAAACGGTGTCGGCTACAGTGCCGGCGCAATACATGCAGTGGAAGGCGGGCTGCCAATACACATACATTTTCAAATTGTCCGACACTGGCGACAGCATCTCTTTCAACGATTTGATGGTGGAGCAATGGCTTCCCGGTGCCGACATAAAAAACAACGGCTCAGGCACTGAAGACTGGTAAAAAGAATTAACTACAAGGATGAAACATATCTCAAAAATAACCGCTATCGCGCTTCTCGCAACGCTTTCTGCCTGCGAGGGTTCCGACATGCCCATACAGCAAGCCGACAACCACGGATACATCTCATTCTCGGCGCAACCGCAAAAAACAGCGACACGCGCCAACCCCTACGAGGCCTACGACCCTACGCGCCATCCCGCAACGATGGGCACGTTCGGATACTACGACATGCCGAAACGCTATGCGTCGGCTGCAAACACCATATTCAACAATGAAACTGCCACCTACAACGTAGCGACATACGGCTGGGACACTGCGACAAAGAAGCGCTGGACTGAATACACCAAGGCTTCGTCGTTCGACTTCTTCGCATATATGCCATATACCGGCGGCGCCACTCTTCCGCGCACCGCCAACAACACATATACCCTCTCGTTTCCGTTCGCCATGAGCGACGGCGGCAACCCTGTGCCGGTAATCTACGACACAAAGGCGGCGCCGATCATCTGCGCCGTCCCGAGCAGCAAAGGAGCCATCTCCGATAGCAACGGAGGCGGAACGGTCAGTCTGAAATTCGACCAGACACTCACAGGCTACAAGCTGCTCTTCATGCTCGGCACCAAGATGAACGCCATCCGCCACTTCCGCATCAAGAGCGTGACGCTTTCAGGCAGCTTCTCCACATCGTGCACAATATCGCGTTCCTACGTCTGGAATACAACATCAAAAAGTTGGTCTGCCTCTGCAATAACATGGAGCGACATCAAACGTCAGTCGTTTGTAGAGACACCATTCCCTATTGCCTACAAAGGCTACGGCTCCGCGGACTACGACGACAACACCCAGACCGTCATTGTCACATCTGCCGGCTACACGCAATGGGGTGCCGACATCTACACCATACCCGATGCCAAATTCCTGCCTGTCATCAACGTCAAATACGACGTGGAATTCATAGCGGAGGACGGTTCCACCATCGTCACCCGAAAGGACGTAACATCCGGGATAACCATCAACAAGGATAATTTCAGCAGCCTCACAACAGGCAAGACTGCGATGATAAACCCAATACGCATCCTCATACAGCCACGCTACCTGTATGTACTTGCCGACGAGGATGCCTATACGGGTCAATTATTGATAGACTAACAATAGATAACGACAATAAAGTGTTTGGAAAATGAGAAAACATTCAACACATAGCATATCACGAGTTTTTTTCTCTCTGCTCATGCTTATGATTGCCGGAGTCAATCTGACCATGGCTCAAGGATTAAGCAGCAACGACATTAAAGCCTCATGGGATTTCAAAAACGGCACGGTGGCTTATTCCATCGTTTCCGCCGACATCCCTGCCGGAAGCTCTTTCGCTTGGACAGTGGACTCAAAGAGTGTCACCGACGGAATTTCCAACAGCGGACAGACCATCACACTGCCGCTGACCAACAAGACTCGGAGCGGCGATGTGACAATCACGTCTGCCGACAACACATCGCAGACCATCGCTTTCAGCATCGAGCCGAAAGCCTATGGCGTGAACTACGACGGCAACCATTTCTATGCAGACTCTTACCAGCTATATCCCGACGGCACCGAGGGCGACGGCTCTAAGGAAAAGCCCTACCTCATCAGCAACGACTTGGAATTGGCAAGACTGGCGCATGAAGTGAACAACGGCACCGAGCTACAAATGTTTTCTCAGAAATATTTCAAACTCACCAAGGACATCGACCTAAGCAAGGGTCTGTGGACTCCTATCGGCACGGCTCAAGGCATCGTGAAGGCTTCCGACGGACACTTCTTCGCCGGAAAGTTTGACGGCGACGGGCACTCCGTCAGCAACTTGCTCATCAAATGGAGCTTCAACACAGCCAAAGAGGCTTCGTGGGGTCTGTTCGCCCGACTCAACGGCAAGGGCAACAACGAGAATGAATATGCGGCTGTCACAAACCTCATCATCGACAACGCCTTGATAGAGAAGCTCGAGGCACACATGCCTCTCAACAACGCCAACTACACGGTAAAGATGGGCATTGTGGTTGCCGACATGACCCAGAACGCGGAACTCAGCAACATCATAATCCGCAACTCAAAAATCACCGACAACAACGAGAGTTTCTCGACAAAGACCAAATTCAGAATTGGAGGTATAGCCGGATATCTGAACAACTTCGTGAGTCTGAGAATATTCAACATCTCCGCAGACACGGAGATTGATGTGTTCCGGAACGCTGCACTCAACGGTGTGGAAGGACAAGTGACAATTTCATGCGGTTTCGGTGCGGCAAGCAAACTTGCCAACCAAACAGGCTATGTCGTATGGCCGAGAAACATCTATGTGCACGGTGCCGGCTTGAAGACAAGCGCCAACACCACCCAATGCAAAAAAGCCAGCGTGATGGCGTTTATAGCCGCCGACAACTTTGCAAGCAAGGTGAAGGACACATGGTACTACACTCCTGCCAACAAGGCTGCCAACACCTACACCTACAACCAATACGGCGTTGAAAAAGACATTTCGGCAACCGACGCAACCACAGGAGAGCCGTTCGGAAAGACGTTTGCCGAGCTCAACAACCTGTACATCAACCAAAACAACCTCGACAAGAGGCCGTGGTTATATTCAAACTCTTCCAAACGGTTCTCTTTCAGCTCGATTGCCCTGAAAGCGGAGCGCGGCACGAGCGATGTGCTCACCGTGACAACAGAAGACGGAGAAACCACTTCCGATGTCTACAACTGGTATGCATCGACCGACAACACTGAGGGCGAAAAGGTAAACAGCACTGCCTGCAACCCGTTCACCCTGCCTCGACAAACCTACTCCCAGTATGTCTACGCCATGACCGTCGACGGCAGCCAGCGCACCAACACCGTACTCGTCGAGGCTATCGGCATCACTGCCGAACTCGATTACGACACCAAACCCGGCACATACATCATAAATGTGAAAAACGACACGAAAGAGAATTTCACAAACGACGAACTCGGGCTCGACATCACATACGAATGGCACAACAAAGAAACCTTGCTGCCGGAAACGTCCAACGAGTTTGTACGCCCGGAAACTGCCACCAACAAGGACCAATACAACTGTACGGTTACCGTAAAGAGCGGTGGCAACATCATTTTCCACAAAAACATCAAAGTGACTATCGTGGTGTACCTATGTCCTGAGGCGGTGAGCATCAACGGCACAACCTACGCACAGGGCGAAGACAACGACGACGAGGAGTGGGGCTACTCCCCGACACAGGCAATGAAGACGTGGAAAGGCGCCTACAGCAAGCTCTCCAAGACGGGTACTTGGGATGAAAACATCATCGTGCTGATGGGAACAAGCCATACCGACGTGACCAACAATCAATACACGGGTTTCAACATCACCAGCAACAACAGAGGCAAAAGCATTCTGAAGTTTGACGAATGGGCTAAAGCAAAGGGAGAGTCCACTCTTTTCCGCAACGCCACCATCACGGGCGACTGGGACGGCACCGACTACAAAGGCACTATCGAGATTTATGGTGCCGAAAAGGATCTTCCGATCTGGGGCGACACCCGATTCGAGTATATCACCTTCAACAACGACCCTGTCACAAACAACGGCGGCGATTTCTACAAGATTATCTACTGCCAGTACAACAACCTTGAGATGGGCGAAGGCATACAGATGACCGGTTTCGGGCAGAACTCGCCTGACTACGGCACCATCGACGGCGCGGTGACCACTGCATTCCACATATTCGGCGGTTTCAACAACGACGGACGTTTCTTCCCGCTGAGCAACAAGAAGAGCATCTCCGATTTCGAGCAGTCGATGCCTCACGGCAAGGAGGGTTTCAAAATATCAATCAAATCCGGTTTCTACTCCGCAATCAGCGCGGGCGGACGTCAGACATCGTCTGAGAAAGACTACAATGGAGTGATGGGAACTCCAAACTTGCCGATAAAGTGCACAATCGAGATGGACATCGACCGCAAATGGAACGATGCCCACAACCCGGAAAGGGGAATCAAGGGAGAGACAAGCAAACGCAAGAGCGACTACGATGCCGGTATCATTCTCGCCGGAAGCCACGAGGGTGCCATGTATGCGGATGTCGACATAATAATCAGAAGCGGAAAGGTGGCGCGTGTCGTAAACGGTTCGCTGGGTGCGCAGCGCGACTTCATCCTCCCCTACAACGGCACTGACTACTACGTGCCAAACAACACCTATATGGGACGTGCAAACATCATGCTCGACCCGGCGTCTTCAAGAAACAACAACGACGAGTGGATCGACAACCGTGTTATTGTCACCGAGATGTATGGCGGCAGCACCGGTCGTGGACACACCGGCAACGTGATTGTCAACAACCCGTTCTATGGCTACAGCACAATCACCATCAACGGCGGCTTATTCGAGATTCTGCCTGCCGGCAACACTAAGAAAAACAACATCTTCTGCGGAATCTACGGTGCTGGCGCAGGCGGTATGAACGGCATCGGCGAAGGCGACGACAATGCCGACAGCCACACTCCCGATAAAAGCATCGCCTATTGGAATGAATCGGGCGACGTTATGCTCTACGGTCCGTATGCCGTTGCAAAGGATCGTCTGGTGACGTATCACTGCTACAACAACGATGATTTCGAGTCGTTCACAGATGTCGACCCAACCAACACCAACACCAAGATTGTAATCAACGGTGGAGAGTTCGGCTCTACCACCGACCCTATCGACGGTATCTATGGCGGAGGAAGCGGTTTTATGAGCAAAGGCTTATGGTCGAGCACCGCCGCCACTCCAAACAAATGCGGAGGCAATGTCTACGGAAAGGTTGGCGCCACAGTGGCGTCGATCACCATCAACAGCGGTGAGTTTCATTGCACCAACGGCATTTTCGCCGGCGGACGTGGCACTGACTTTTTCTATTCGCAGAACCCCTACGGCGGCAATTCCGGCAACTACAAAGCCCTCGGCAAGACCTATGGCAACGTGGAGCTGAACATCAACGGCGGCATTTTCTACTGCCCTGTGTTCGGAGGCGGATACGGTGTGGCCGACGCCAAGGAGATGGGCACTTCCAACGTCGAGACGCTTTCCGACATGGCTCGCCTCTACGGGCAGTCGAGCGTGAACATCATGGGCGGCACTTTCTACAAAAACATCTATGGCGGAGGCGATATGGCGATTGTAGAATTTGACGGCAACGCCACAAACGTCGTGATCGGCGACAGCGCCGACATCCGCGGCTCGGTGTTTGCCGGCGGCAACGGTCGCCGTCTGCGCCCTACCTCGCAAGCGTTTGCCGCCGGCGACGGCTGCACACAGCATCCTGAGCTGGTGGGACTGGTTGCCGGCAATGCCAACGTGTCGTTCGCGGGCAGCACACAGCAGGCTCCTTTCATTTACGGCGACATCTTCGGAGGCGGAAATCTTGCACAGGTTGCCAATGACACGCATGTGAACATTTATGCCGGAAACATCGCCGGAGAGGTGTTCGGAGGCGGAAACGGCGACATCACCGACGGCACGGTCACTTCAGCCGACGTGCTCGGCAACACCAACGTGACCCTGGCGCAGGACGAGGGCGGCACACAAAGCGTAGGCCACGGTCCGATTGACGACAGCTTCTCGATTAATGTGATATGGTTCAAGATGTGGGATCCGGTTGAAAACATATTCTACATCTGGGACCCCGACATCGACGACGCCGGCGACGAGCCTGCCACGGAGGACACTGTATACGAAAAATCAAAATTCTATGCCGACGGCAAGTTTCTGAATCCCCACAACATCTATGGCGGCGGCAATCTTGCCTGCAACGTGGGCACATACAAAGACGACGACGGCAATGTGACAACAACCCCTGCCGACGGCACCGGCCTTGCCACCGTGATGATGCAGAAAGGCATGACACCTTACGAACTGCTGATAACCAACGAATGGAAACAGTCGTACACCGACAACGAGAATCCTCACTTCAGTGTCTTCGGCGGCGGATACGGACGGCTGACGACCGTTGGCAGCACCGATGTAACCGTCAACGTTGACGGCGACTATGGCAAAAACGGCCCTGGCCCCGACGGCAATATAGACCCAAACGATCCTTCGTTCGACAATTCAATGGGAGCGCCCAACTTCACCGTATGGGCTGTGTTGGGCGGCGGATATGCCGGCACTGTGGCTGGCAACACCAAAGTCACTGTCGACGGAAAAACGTTTATCCGCCGTGTGTTTGGCGGCGGCTTCGGCGACATCGCGTCGACCGAGGACAACACCACAGGTCAGATTGGCGGCAATACGGAGGTATATATGCGCGGTGCCTTCACCCATGGCGACGTGTTTGGAGGAAGTGCCGGACTGAAGCCTGAGACAGCCTCTTCAACCCACTTCATAACCGTGGCGCGTGTCATCGGCACAACCATGGTGGAGGTTGCCGACGACGCCAACATCTACGGCAACGTGTACGGCGGCGGCGACAATGCCAATGTGGGCATTTTCCAAGAGGTGAAACCTTCCGACTACTACTCGCCCGACTTGCTGACAAGCGCTTCGACGCTCAACCAGACCGACGGCTCGTTTATCAGCTACAGTGCCGGTGGCTACCGGTCGTTTGTCAACATCCGCGGCGGCAACATTTTTGGAAACGTGTATGGCGGAGGAGTGGGCTGCAAAAAGGCTGAGGCAAACCAATACTACAACATCGGCCGCATCAACGGCAACACTCTTGTACACGTGGTCAACAGCAATCCGGGCGTTGACAGCGGCACCGACAATGTGGTGCCATGCGTTTGGGGCGACATCTACGGCGGTTGCGAATACGGAACGGTCGACGGCAACACGCTTGTGCACATCGAGGGCGGAATGCTGGGCAAGAACGTGTATGGAGGAGGATATGGCGACATTGACATCGACAGCGAGCTGACTGTCGACAAGGAGGTGCTCGGCAAGAAGGACATAGCCGACACCGGCACGTATGCCGACATCCTTGGCAACACAAAGGTGCAAATCGACGGAGGTTCATGGATATGGAACCGCAAAGCAGACAGCAACGGCAACATCACGACATGGCTTGACGCCGAGTCAGACAGCAGCCCCATCTGCAGCGACCATAACGAATTCCGAAAGATTGCCTATGCCATTGACAGGGCAACGTCGTTAGACAACATCGGCGACCCTCTTGCACAGAATGCCATCGACCGTATCAGAAACAATGAGAATACTAAGAAATTCTTCGATCTGGACAGATTCACCTTCACCAACAGCTACAACATCTTTGGCGGAGGAAACAGGGCTTGCCATGTCGGCTCCGCCTCTGTTGCCAACACAGGCAAATCAGTGGTCATAATCAACCACTCCCCCCCTCGACGGCATAAAGGACTCAAAGGGGAAAACCATCAGTATGTTTGAAAACACCACTTTGCAGGGGCTCTGCTGGTTTCTGAACAGCATATACGTTTCCAACCCTTCATTCTCAGTGTTCGGCGCGGGGTATGGTGTCAACACTTCTGTCGGAAAGACCGAAGTCTATGCGCAGCCAGGAGCAAAATTTGACGACGACGGCTTATTAACAATCAACGGCATAAAATACCGCTATCTCTATCAAAACAAAGACTTTAAAACATATCTCGACCTTGAAGATGACATCTACAACGACTATCTCAAGTTGTCGAAGGAAGACAAGAAACTCTATTTCGGAAGTTATGATGGCGGCGAGAGCGATCCAAACATATTCCGCCGTTACCACATCAGCCGTCTGGCTTGGAAAATCGGTGAGCCCGGACTCGTGCTGCTTCAGATTCATGGCGGCGGATATGCCGGATATGTAACGGGCGACACATACGTGGAAACCGACTGCCAACTTGGCTGCCACGACATCTTTGGCGCTGGTTTGGGAGCGCTGCCCTACGGCGACTTCTCCAGCGGCAGCGGCTACGACTTCGGTTCGGTGAAAGGCAAGTCAATGGTTTTCATCAAAGGAGGCGATGTCAACCATAGTGTCTATGGTGGAGGTTCCGGTGTGGAGTCTGTAAAAAAGAACGGCGGATTCATCGATTTCCCAGACATGGCGCATGTAGAGAAAACCGAAGTGCACATCTATGGCAAAATGTTCAAATACCGCAATGGCCTCGGACTGATTGAACGCACATTGATATTCGGCAGAGTCTACGGCGGCGGAGACTTGGCGAATGTAGGCAGCAAAAAAGCCGACGCTGCGGTGTTCACCCGCGACAACTATCTATCCCCGACAAACCGCACCACTCTCGTAAACATCCGTGGCGGATCCTTGATGTCGCAGGTGTTTGCAGGCGGCAGAGGACGTTCTGTCAGGGAGTGTGCCGACAGCAAGAGTCTCGGAGGCGTTTACGGCAACTCGTGTCTCATCCTCGACCGCCCGGTGATGCACTACCCCTATTGGGACGACGCAACGAAAGAATATCTCTCTCCAAACGATGACGCCAACATGGTGCATCCCGTTGACATCGACAACTACCCCACTCTCATGGAACGCATCTATGGCGGCTGCCAGAACGGCACAGTGTATGGCAACACCCTGCTGACAATCTACGACGGATGGTTCGGACAAAGCGCTCACGGAGGTGGTCTGGGAAGCGTCGAAACCATTACTGAGAATGGCAGCGAAAGCGTGGCGGTGACATCTGCCGACGTAACCGGCAACACCAACCTGCTGATTCTTGGAGGCAATGTGCAGGCACATGCATTATGGGATGTGCAGGCACGCACATGGAGTCCTGCCAGCATCGTAGGCGGAACGATTTACTCTCCGCAGTACGACCCTAAAGCTCGTAAGTTCAAAGTGGACCACAATATTTACGGTGGCGGAAACATAGCATGCGTTGTGGGCAACAACTCCTATCTCACCATGACAAAGGGACTCCTTTACAACAGCACAGAGATGGTGGCTGGACGTGACACCGGCAAGAATTTCTTTGAAAGCATTGAGTGGAAAGAAATCTACGAAAAAATCGGCACACCGCAATTCAGCGTGTTCGGCGGAGGATTCGGTGAAAATGCCATCGTGATGGGCGACACGTATGTGAACGTGGAAATGGAAGGACGAGGAAGCATCCTCGAAGGCATCGACATCGTGAAAGGCGAGGAATACAAGCACTTTTTCAACGGCTACTCGGTGATGGACATCATCGGTGGCGGATATTCCGGCAAAGTGGTCGGCGACACGCACATCGTGGGCTCCGGTGGCATATTCTGCCGTCGTGTGTTCGGAGGAGGCACCTACAGTTCAGTCAACTCAACCGACGTGGAGCTGAAGGCCATCGACTGCCACGACATTTTCGGAGGCGGATTTATGGGCGATGTGCTTAAGAGCACGACTGTGAGAATTGGCGACAACAAGCCGGCTACAGGTCCCCATACCTACAGCAATGCCGACATTTTCATTCATGGCAACGTGTATGGCGGCAACGACGTGTCGGGATATGTCAACGTGGGACTGAACAAGAATGGCTACTTCATGGACAACGGCGGCACAGGAACCACCATCAACATCTACGGCGGCCATCTGTTTGGCGACGTGTATGGCGCAGGCAACGGAAACTACCTGTATGCCACCGACCGAAACGGAAACAAGAATGTGACGGTCAACGAGTATTATCCCATCAATCCCAACGACCCCGACTCCGAGACGGTGCCGTTGGTCTACACCGTGCCTATGCGCGAGAACATGACGCAGTCCAGAGCCACAAGCGACGCGGTGAAGATGGTGAACATCAACTCATGGCGTCCGCTGACCAACAAAGTGAGCATCAACATCCAGGGTGTGTCGACATCCGACACGGTACGCATCGACGGAAACGTGTATGGCGGCGGCAACTCCGCAACCGTGCAGAAGCTGCTTGCCTACGGGGCGTCGGAAGATACCGACAAGTCTGCCGGCGACATCAGCGTCAACATCGGAAACCACATACGTATCGGAGGCGTGTTTATGGGATGCAACGGCGAGGAGCTGTTTGTGACGTCGGAGGACAACGACTTCATGAATATGTTCCAAAAGCTGAACGGCGACATCAACGACTACACTCAGGAGCTGGATTTTGCTGAGCCTATCGACTGGATCAACGACTCCGAAAACGCAAACATCAGCACAGTGTATCTCCCTACGGAAAAAAGCAAACGTCCGATTGTGTATCCGTACCTACTCGACCTCTACTTCCAACCGGTGGAGACCAACATACAAGGCTCGCTCAAATGGAACGGCAGCGAGACCGGAGAGGGGCTGACCGACTGCGTAATCGGCACGTTCTGCTGCGGCGGAAACCGCGGTAATATGAACGTTATGCCGAAGACAAGCGGAAAAATCGGAAATGTGCTTGAATACACATTCCCTGAGGGACTGACTATAACCGACAAGATTGTGGGCGGTTGCAACAACACCGACTACGACTACAAAGGCAAGGCCAAGCACATGGGCGGATATCTGCTCGGCGATGCCGACTCTGAATATCCGTTCATCAAACTCAACATCCGCAACAAGTTTATGCCTAAAGAGAAAAACGGCGCATACGTCGGCGGAAATGTGTATGGCGGATGCTTCAAGAGCGGAACAATCGTTGGCGACGTCCTCATCAACCTGCAGAGCGACATGCTGGCTGGAAAGGACAAAGACAAACTGGAGAAGTCGAACGAGCTGCTGGTCAAGGCTGCCGAATATTCCGCACTCAACGTTTACGGTGCCGGATACGGTATGGAAAGCTACATCTACGGAATCGCAAACGTGACAATCGGCGAATCGGTGAAATGCTCCGAGCCAAAAATGGACGGCAACAAGTTTCTGCCTTGCGGCGTGGTCGACCCCGACAGCAATCCGGAAGGTCTGGGCGTCTCTGCCAACTTCATCTACGGCGGAGGCCAGCAGGGCAACGTGGTGGGCTACTCGACTATCAAGATACTCAACGGCCACATATTCCGCGCCGTCACGGGCGGCTCGTATTCGGGCTATGTGTATGGCTCCACTCAGGTGATTGTGGGATATCCAACCTACTACTCGACCAACCCCCAAAACCATGTCCGAGGCAGATATGAGCTTAAACGCGCCGACCGGAAGAATCTTGGAGTTGAGAACGACAACGGAAAGGAAAAGACACCTGCCATCAAGCAGCACATATATCTGCTTAATGACGAGTGGATATCGCAGGGCGTCTACGAAGACATCGTGGCTATCGACAACGGCAACGGCATGCGCGACACGATTACCGACGCAAACCGCGACCACTACTTCAAGAAGATAGTTTCCTCCGCGCCGTCGGTGGGCTGGGAAAACGTCAACATCACCATTGATGAGGCTGTCTATGGCGGCGGATATTCGGTGGCTCAAGGCTCGGTATTCGCCAACAACACAACCGTGCTGAAACTAACCGACAAATACAATCTCGACTATGCCATAATCGCCAACGGCAACGGCGATGATCTTAACTTGTTGCCCGGCGGCTCTACGGCTGGATTCTGCGGCAACACGCTTGTACTTGTCGGCGACAACAAGGACAGTGAACATATCACCATCTCCCACCAGGACATCAGACCGGTGCAACTGCCCGACGGCACCGACCTATACGGCTATTACTACAAGCACTATGCCAGCGACGACGATGCCGCCAACGGCATATACACATACCGCTACATCTCGCTGCAGGACAAATATTTCTTCAAATCGGGCGCAACGCCGCCGTCGGGACTTGAGGGAATCAGAGAAAATGAGTTCTACGAATACGACAGCGAGGGAGGCATCTTCGGCGACGGACACCTGTCGTATGCCCAGGGCTTCCGCAACGCCGACCTGACAGGATATGGATTTGCCGGACACACCATCGACAATCCGAAGATTCTGAACACATTCCAGCGGCTCGACATCATCCGCCTGGAGGACAACTGCTTCTCGCTACTCGGCGCCCGCGACTATACGGTTAACGATGTCAACAAGACGCCCTACTCCATTGCCCGTGTCGGAGAAATCAAGATGGTGGCAAACTACATCAGATTTGACAGCAATGGAAATCTGGAAGCGAAGCCCGACAACAACACGGGCTTCAGATACAGCACGAAAGCCCGCAATTACATGGGATTCTCAAACAATATCCTCTATGTAAGCGCAATCACGTCGAATGTGGATTTCAACAGCGGGATGTGGCGCAACCGCAACGGTCAACTTGCCGCCGCCTCTACCGACAACACTGCCTTTGCCGGAATGTCGTACAAGGGCGTCAAGCAGCACTACATCGACGACTATAACGCCAACAAGGACAAGGAAGACGCCGAGGATCCGTTCGGAGAGTTCCAGAAACGAAACGACGGAACGGCGATGAACATGATCGGCATCGCTTCGGGATACGCAATGAAGATTCAACTTTGTCATGAAACTTACGACTCCGACCGCAAAAAAGTGGTGGAAAACAAACTGTACGGCCCAATCTACGGCGTTGTGGAAATGAACCTTATCAACGTCCGCGAGGATGAGGGAGGAGGCTATGTGTATGCCGACAACAATCACAAGCGACATGACGGCGACTCCCACGAGGAGGACTTCCTCGAGACCACCGGCAACTTTGTGTTCCCATACCACAAGGGCCGATACATCGTCGACGACTGCTTCCCGACAGGATACCATGCCATCACCGCGCCCGGATCGGACAAGACGGTCGACGACGTGAAGGTTCACTATTGGTATGTCACCGGATTCCATTATTACTACAATGTCAACATCTCCGGATACACGTTCAAGTCGTCGAAAGAGAATCCACTCGAATTCGACAGCGACAACAAGGACGGACTCACCGTTCTCGCCGGATTGAAGAGCACCCAGCCTATAAGCATCTTCAACTGGAAGATGCGCAGCGGCCATCCCGACGACAAGAGCCAATACTCAAGCGACCTGGAATATCGAAACTATCTCACAGGAACCGAGACCAACGAAACCGACAAGACATACTATTCCGACGCGGTTGCCGGAGGCTACAAACTATATGTGGGCGGCGCGGAGAGCAACAACTTCTCAGGCGCAACCTCCATCGACGATCCCGACAAGGCGTCGAAAGGCTTTGCCGCACTGCTGTCGATGAGAGAAAAGGGCGACGACGAAGCCACCCTTTTCAACAACTCGCTGCCCGCAGTGCTGAAGGAGGATGCCAAGATTTCGTTCCGTCTGGTGGACATGGTCGACAACACAAACTACGTTGAGCCCGACTACTTCGACAAGCACCTCGGCAGAAAGAGTATGGCAACGCTCGTGCTGAAGGCGCCAGCCTACGAAGAATACGTCAGTGAGACCGACAACAAGCCGATATACACCAACACGGGTAAATTCTACAAGAAGACCGAAACAGGCTACGAGCTGGTGGAATCGGGCAACCTCGACGCCGACAACACCTACTACCAGCCTCAGACCGAAGAGTTTGTGAAGATTGACAACCTCTTCACATACAACACCGTCAACAAAAAGTATGAAAAGGTTGAAAACATCTCCGATGTAATAATCGACGAGAGCAACCCGACGGTATACTACGTTCCGCGCGAATACACCTACACAATCTATCTGACAATCGAATATGTGCAGGGGCCAACCGTCAGCGGACAAATCACTATCGGAAACTGCGCGCTGCCAGGCGAGATGGTGCGCGTAACCAAAGACAACATCGTGGTCAGCGCAGACCAGTCGTTTGCGGTCAACGGCTACTACTGGCGCATCGGAAAGCGGCAAATGGGAGCCGACGGCAAGTGGAAGTTTAAAGACACCACGCCGTGGACTAAAGAAAATATCAGCAACAACGTGGCAACAGGCTACGACACTTTCAACCAAGCCGATGAAAATGGCAAAGGTCTATTTGCGGGCTGTCACTACGACAAGACCGACGACCTTCTCGACGTCCCTGTTTATTACTATATGAACGGCTACGGCATTCAACTCGGTGTCTCGATAACGGGACTCAACGACATCCTGGAGGTGGGCATGCACGACGCCGACAAGTTTGTCGTGCACAACTACCACCGCATGGATCCCCACAAGGCTGGTATAAACCTGCATCTTGCCGAGGCGATAACCCGCGTCAATGAGGAAAGCCTTGACACTACGGAATCAGACCCGTTGCCGGAACCGCGAATCTACATTTCCGACAAGAGCGACCTCTCTGCATTTGTCGCTTTCGTCGACTCTATCGGAACTGACAGCAACGCTCCGCGCTATGGCGCAAAAGCTCAGTTCTTCCTGCAGAACGACATTGCTCTGGAAGCAACCGACAAGGGCGGATACTACATTTCCGACTTCGCGGGAATACTGCATGGCGACGGTCACGTGATCAGCGGCATTCCTTCTGGAAAATCTCTTTTCAACAACATCGAAAGCTCTGGCAATATCTATAACCTCGGACTTGCTTCCGGAAAAATATCCAACTTGACTGCCGACGGCAAAATCGGAAACTACCACTGCTGCTTCGAGTATGCGCCGGCATCGGGCAAAAGCGGATCGACGCCTGTGGTCTATCGCTGGGACGGCTCTCCCTACAAGGGCTACACCACGGAGGATTTCCGACTTGGACGGGTGGCATACGACCTCAACGAGTACTATCTACGCGCTCGCCACCGCGACGCGGCGACAACATCAAGCACTGAGGCTGACGCCGACAACGAGATTCTGAAATACGTGTCAGCCTACTATGCCAACGGCGACTATCAGTATGCGTGCCGCACGGATGCCATCACCGGCAAAAACACCGGCATCACATATCTGCGTATCGGAAAGGGTGGCGACACCCCCAACTACGAACAGGTGGAGACCCGTCACGACAAGACGCACCCGCTCGACGCGCCGCGCGTAAAATACAACGCCGACGGCAGCATCCCGACGCCTGTTGCCTACACGCCTCTGTTCAACGCCAACAACAGCGGCACCGAGCCGATGAACGACTTCCTCTTCTGGGGACAGTCGCTTCAGCACAACCCCGACAACTACCCATGCGATATTGCTTCGCACCAGAACAGCTATATGAGCAACCGCGTGTACCGCACCACCGCCTACTACGGCGATACGTCGCTCGACGCGTTCCACTACAACGCCTACAGCAATGGCTCAATCACTATGAGCACCTACGTGCACGATTCCGCGACCACGGCTGTCGACTTCACTTGCCTGCACGACCTTCCTGCAGCGACGGAAACAGTCGGTGGCATCTTCTACCCTCCTATAGACGACAACGCCAGCCGTTTCAACGACTTCGTTGTCAGAGAAGACGCCGGCATAACGCAGAATCTACTTGTCTACACCGCCGATAATGACGAGGCAACAGGCAACGAGGCCTACGACGTGGTGGAAAAAGCTCTCAACTACAACGAGACTACAAGAGAGGCTTTGATAAACGGACACCATATAACCAAAGGCATCGACGGCTACAGCACCACTCTGTTACACCTCGTGGAGCGCACTCCCGACAACGACAACGGAGATGGAGAGACTTGCAACAACAACAATCTCTGCGTGCCCATCGCCTTCAACGTCAACGACCGCGCATGGTATGTGCGCCGGCCATTGCACTATGCCGAGGACAGCAAAGGCGCATGGGAAGGCATCTGCCTGCCGTTCACCGTCGACAAGGCCGCCGCGTCGCTCAACGGCGAGATTACGCATTTCTACGGCTCGCCGTCAGACACGGAAACCGACAACCCAAGTCAGAACATCCACTCGCTACACCATGAATATTGGCTACGCGGACTGACGTCGATTGCCACCGAGGGAAATGTGCCGTCGGCAGTGTTCCAACGTCCTGGTGCAGCCTTGTTCTCCCCTACCGACGCTTCGGGCAATGCCTTGACAAATGGTGTTTCCTACACTTTCGCAAATACGTTCTTCGTCGACAACTACGCCGACAAACTCTACAACCAGTATGCCAACCCATACTATGCGACAGCCCACAATTACCCCGACTACCTGCGTCTTGCAGGCGAAGTGCCCTACATCGTGCGCTTCCCTGGTGCGCGCTACTATGAGTTCGACCTCTCAAGCGCGTTCTACAACGATATTTTCGGGGCTTGGGAAGACGCTCAGACCGTGACATTCAACGCCTACGGCGACAACCACACCGGCGACACGTCGTACGGCGCAATAACAATCCCAATCACAAAAGGCATGGCAACTATGGTAGGCGGAAAATACTCTCATCTCGGCACTTTCTCCGCCATCAATGTGAGCAACGGCAATGTGTATGGGATGAACGACAGCGGCACGGCTTTCGACGATGCTTCATCGCTGTCGACAGTGACGCCGTTCCGCACATATATGTCGCCGACGGCAACGAGGTCAAACGCCCGTTACGACTACACTTCGGTGATCAACATCGCCGAACAGAATGCCGACAACATTATGCCCGACATGGAAGAGAACGAGGATGATACACAAACAGAAGACCATATAACCGTCCGCGCAATCGGCAACCAGCGCGTGCGCATCGAGAGCACGACGGCAACAAGACTGAATGTGGTAACGGTAGCGGGTCAACTCTACCGCATCCTTGACGTGCAGCCCGGCATTGCCACATACAGCGACTTCCAGCCCGGGCTCTACATCTTCGGCACCACCAAAGTCATCGTCAGATAACCCCGTGCGCCCAGGAGATTGCACTACCTCACTCCACCACCGACGTTCGCTCGCCGTCGGCAAAGCGGGTGACGAGACTGTCGCCGGCACGGAGCGACGAGGCAGAGGTGACCACATGTCCGTCGCGAAGCGTCAGCGAATAGCCACGGCGCAACACGCGGTCGGGCGACAGCAGCTCTACCTGCTTCTCAAGCCCCGTCACACGCTGCCGCTCGTTAGCCACACACTGCCGTGCCGCCATTGCCACCCGTTTTGAGGCAAACGCCAAATCCTTGCCCGCGCCGTCGATGCGCCGGGCAGCGACAACAGGTATCGCCGCGGCAATCTGCTGAAGATGGGCGCGGTGGCGCACCACGATATTATCAGCCATCAACGGAATGCCGCTTGTGAAATATGCCAGCTGCTGACGCGCGCCCGAAAGCATCTGCGTGGCAGAGTCGACCACCATATCTGTGAGTGCGTTGACATGGTCGAGAGCCGACTGCGCTCGGTCGAGCAGCCATTCTGCGGCAGCCGTGGGCGTCTTCACCCTCACCGACGCCACCGAGTCGACCACCGTATTGTCGCGGTCGTGCCCGATGCCGCATATCACCGGCAACGGAAACTGCGCTACGTTGGCAGCAAGGTCATAGTTGTCGAACGAATTCAAATCGCTCGTCGAGCCGCCACCACGGATTATCACCACACAGTCGAAAAGATCGGCATAGTCGTTGATGCGCTCCAAAGCGGCGATGACCGACGTCACCGTGCTCTGCCCCTGCATCACCGCCGGGAAAAGACACGTGTAGAACTTGATGTCCGACGGGTTGTTGTGAAGCTGATTCATAAAATCGCCATATCCGGCAGCGCCAGCGGCAGAAATCACAGCGACACGCTGAGCGACGTCGGCCCACGGCAACTGCTTGTTCATATCAATTATGCCCTCGCTCCTCAGCCTGTTGAGTATCTCCAGCCGCTGACGGGCCATGTCGCCGAGCGTATAAGTGGGATTGATGCCGGTTATCACCACCGACAGCCCGTACTGCTCATGGAAATTGGCACTGACCTCAACCATCACATTCATTCCCGACGCAAACGGCTGCCCCGTGGCTCTCTCAAACTCACAACGCAGACGGGCATACACACTCGCCCAGACAATGCCACGCATACGGGCAAGCGTCTGCCCCGTCTGTGCATCCTTCTGCACCAACTCAAGATAGCAGTGACCGCCGCTCTGACGCACGTCGCTTGTCTCAGCCACAACCCAGCACCGCTGCACCGACGCATCGTGCAGCAAGCCGCCGATGCGCCGATTGAACTCCACCAATGATATCGCAGTTTCTCCCATATCCTTATTTTTCACCATAAGACAGTGCAAATCGAGCGCAAAGCATCCATACCTGATTGGACCTGCTCTGCCGAGATGCATATGCAAACATACTTAAAATTTGCCGCATTGCAAAACTCCGCAACCACAACGTTCCGCAACCACCACTGACAGACAACGACTTGCATATATTGTGAAAAATAACTGCAAAAAAACATCCCAAAAAATTTGGCAGACTGAAATATCTGATATATCTTTGCACTCGCAAAAGCGAACCACTGGAGAGGTGGGTGAGTGGCTGAAACCAACAGTTTGCTAAACTGTCGTAGGGGTTATTCTCTACCACGAGTTCGAATCTCGTCCTCTCCGCGGAAGAAATACAGAAAATCGTCCGACTAAAGCCGGACGGATTTTCGGAGAGATGGCAGAGTGGTCGATTGCGGCGGTCTTGAAAACCGTTGAGGGTCAAACCTCCGGGGG